>Ga0209226_10000771_pt1 | contig 16254 bp, 16 predicted proteins | sample BarGraNGADG00212_2_FD_184497 | JGI IMG/M metagenome (GOLD analysis project Ga0209226, IMG submission 184497) | Arctic peat soil microbial communities from Barrow, Alaska, USA - Barrow Graham LP Ref core NGADG0011-212 (SPAdes) (version 2) | ecosystem: Environmental > Terrestrial > Soil >...
TGCGCTGAAGAACGAGCTCTGCAACCGGACGGTCTATCCGACCCGAGCTGCGGCGATGAAAGACATTGCACGGTACATCGAGACCCGCTACAATCCGAGAAGGCTGCACTCCGCGATCGGCTACCGTCCACCCAACGAAGTGCACGACGCCTACCGATCAGAACAAATGGCTGCATAGCAAAGACAGAATCACTGTCCAAGAAACTCAGAGCAGATCAGACTCGATCCACGGACCACTAGAGGGATCCCAATGACCCGCCTTCCTCGCAGGAGCAATCCAGCTGGCCCGAGGCTTGCCAGCATCGAGAACCTCTTGGCTGCAGCCGTCGCTTTGGGGCTCTTCTTCATCACCGTGAACGTGGCAGAATACGGTTCCACGTACTACGATTTCAGGCTCATCGTTCTGGGCATTTCCGCCGGCGCGACCTCTCTCGCTTTCATGTCAGCATTGGCCCGTCGGAGAACCAAGGCGGACACCCTGGCCGTTCTTGCCATTCTGTACTTCGCCTGGGCGGCAATACAAGACCTCACGCAATCCGGGATACCCAGTGTCGCCCTGGACCTAGTCGGAGCTTCAGCAGCATACGCCGCAACGCGCGCCAACCTGCGCGGAGTTCTTCCGGGCCTCAGGCGTTGGATTCTCGTAGCCGTCATTGCCTGTCTGCTGCCAGCCTTCCTTGGCCAGGGTTTCCGCGCCGGTCGGGTCTGGTTCGGACTTGCCCCGGGGCGATATTTCGGCTTCTCGAACCCAGATGGACTCGGGTTCATCGCAGGACTTGCCCTCTTGTTGTCTTTGCCCATTCTCCGACTCGCCCGTGGCCGCATTCTCGCCATCGTGGGCGGATTCCTGTTTGTTATTGCGGCCACCTATACGGCTGCCATTGCTGCGGGCCTGGCGGTCGTTTCGTACTACTTCGTGGCAAAGGGCAGAGCAACGAGACATCTACAATGGGGAGCGGCAGGGCTCGCCGTGATAACTGTGGGCGCACTAGTGTGGATGCCAACACGCCAAGGCATGGATGCCTTCGACTCGTTGAGCCAGAGGATGAGCTTGAGCGGCCGCACCGTGCTGTGGTTTGAGTTGCTCCGAATCGCTCGTGACGCGGGGTACTTCTGGACAGGGCTCGGCGGCAGAGTCGTCGGACGGTACACAGTCGAGATCCTTGGTGTTGGGACCGCCCACGCAACCATTCTCCAGTTGCTCTTGAGCAAGGGTTTCGTCACGACGGCCATCTTCGTCTTGATTGCCGCCATTGCAGCCAATCGAACCCTTGGGAGAATCTCATCGAAGCCAAGCCGTGACGAGCGCCTGGCGTTCGCCATCTTGGTCTACTGGTTCGTCACTTCGTTGGTGTCGACGGAGCCGGGAACACCATTCGGGCTCATGCTCGTCTTCCTGATCGCCGTTTCCCGATCAGACGATGAATTGGAGGCAGATCGTCCGAACATTGCGAGTCTGGACGCTTCAAGGGCCGGTCCGGTCCCAGGGCCTCGTGGGAGTCGTGTTTCAGCAGGTGAGGAGTAGTTTCGCGGGTCTGGTGGCGTCTCGGGCGTGGTGTCGGGTAGCTGTGGCGATGTCGTCGAGTCCCGCGAGGCGGAGCAGGCTGATCGCAGTCGAGCGCAGGGTCGCCATCACGCGGGGCGCGTTGCCGGTGCGAACGGTGGAGCGGTCTTCGTCGAAGACGACGTCGCGGACCGAGTGAAGCTTGTTCTCGATGCCCCAGTGGCCTTGGACCCAGGTGGCGATCTGGGTCGGCGGGGCCTCGCCCGGTGGCATCGAGGTGATGACGTAGACGACCTCGACGGTCTTCTTGCCGGCGATGGTGCGGGTGCGTCGGATCTGGGCGACCTGGACCGCGTGGGGGAAGTCGAGGATCTCGGGGGCGGCGGCGACCTTGATGGTGCGCCGGACCCTGCGCCCGTGGGCGGTGTCCAGGGTGCTGGTGGCCCGGACCTGGGTCCAGGGCAGCGCCCTGCAGCGTCGCAACAGGCCGGGTTGGTTGGCCTTGACGGTGAGCACGTAGTGCCCGCCGCGGGAGCAGATGTAGGTCGCGTTGTCTTTCTGGGTGTGAATCGCATCGGCGGTGATCACCGCGCCGGTCAGGTCGAACGTGTCCAGCAGGGTGCGTAGGGCGGGGATCTCGTTGCTCTTGGCCCGACCTGGACCCGCCCCAGGACGACCCCGAGGGTGTGGTCCAGGGCCGCGACCAGGTGCGGGGCGCTAACCCCGGCGGCCTTCGCGCCGCGCACCGTCTTGCCGTCGATCGCGATGACACGCCGACCTGCGAGTTTCCCGACCCGGGTACGCATCCACGCCCCGACCAGAGCGTCGAGCCGGTCGCCGTCCACAGCGGTGAACGCACGCCGGATCGTGGCCTCCGATGGTCTGCGCCCGCCGGCGCCGAGCTCGGCCATCACGCCCGGATCTGCGTCCGCGGCCCATTCCCCAAGCGCGGCGAACCAACGCCCGCCGGCGATCACCGCAGCCAACCCCACCGCCAAGATCACCGCCAAGCGGTGGCGTACACCACGACGGTGGCGTGGATCGGGTACCTGCTCGAGCAGCTCCAACAACGTGGGACGGGCCAGATGCGGAGGCTGCTCGACGGATACGGGTGCGGCAGGAGAAGATGACATGAGCGGGCGCGGTTCCCCGGTCTGGGCGATTGTGTGAGAACTTCCATCCTCACCGCCAGAACCGCGCTCGCACCTCAAACCCCCGCTGGACGTCAGTGACCGGGCCTGCCTGCGCGAGGTTAAACGCCAGCTCCGCGAAGTGCGGATGGAGAATGAGTTCCTGAAAAAGGCCGCCTCGTACTTCGCCCAGGATCACCGGTGAGCGAGAAGTACGAGTTCATCGAGACGATGCTCATCTCGCTTCAGAAGCATATCTACCCCGTGACGCTGATGTGCTTGTGGCTGTCTATCTCCCGGTCGGGGTTCTACGACTGGCGGTCCCGCCCGGCCTCGCCGGCCGCCACCCGCCGGGGCGACCTCAGGGTCCTGATCACGGCCGTCTTCGACGGCTCGGAGCAGACCTACGGCTACCGGCGCGTCCACGCCCACCTGCGTCGCGCCGGGGTGCGCGTCGGCCCCGAGCTGGTGCGCCACCTCATGCGCGAGCTGGACCTGGTCCCCTGCCAGCCGCGCCCGTTCCGCCTGTCCCTCACCGCGCCGGACGCCGACCAGCCGCCGATACCCGACCTCGTGCGCCGGGACTTCACCGCCACCGTCCCGGGCACCAAGATGGTCGGGGACATCACCTACGTCCCGACCTGGGAAGGGTGGGTGTACCTGGCCACCGTCATCGACTGCTACTCCAAGAAAGTGATCGCCTACGCGATGGACGACAACTACAAGACACCCCTGATCACGACCGCTATCCGCCGGGCGGCACACAATGAGCACCTGGCGCCCGGGGCGATATTTCACACCGACCGGGGCAGCAACTACACCTCACAGGAGTTCGCGGCGGTCCTGGCGGATCTTGATCTGCGACGTTCCATGGGACGAACCGGGATCTGCTACGACAACGCAATGGCAGAATCGTTCTTCGCCGCACTGAAGAACGAGCTCCGCAACCGGACCGTCTATCCGACCCGAGCTGCAGCGATGAAAGACATTGCGCGGTACATCGAAACCCGCTACAACCCACGAAGGCTCCACTCGTCGATCGGCTATCGTCCACCGAACGAGGTGCACGATGCCTACCGATCAGAACAACGAGCCGCATGACAATGGAAGATCCACTGTCCAGGAAATGCAGGGCGGATCAAACCGCACCGGTGTGCCACACCACAAAACCCCAGATCACAGACCTACCCGACGACTTTGACGAGGCCCTGTATCCGACCCGAGCTGCGGCGATGAAAGACATTGCACGGTACATCGAGACCCGCTACAACCCGAGAAGGCTTCACTCCGCGATCGGCTACCGTCCATCCAACGAAGTGCACGACGCCTACCGATCAGAACAAATGGCTGCATAGCAAAGACAGAATCACTGTCCAAGAAACTCAGAGCAGATCACCGGATTGCTTGTCGGAAACAGCTCCAAGTTCGGGCCACCCCAGTCAGGCTGGCGACTCGGCCTCGGGGCGCCGTTCTTGGCGGAGGCCCAGCAAAGCAGATCTCCACGGCGATAGCCCAGCCGCACCAACCAAGAACGCCGTCCCGACAACCACGCCGGCTAGAACAAGGCCCGTCGCGGCACGACCATACAGGAACGCGATGGGTAGGCCGTGGGCCAAGACAACTGCGGCGCCGTACGTCATGACTTCCGCACTCAACCTGCGTCCGAGTCGACCCAGATGGGCGGCGATTGCGTTTGCGCAGGACAGCAGCCCCGCGCAAATGAGGCACGCGAAAACGATTCCAAGAACAGGCGTACCGAAGTATCCGTTCTTGAGATCCAAGGGTGGGTCCACGCCGGATATCACCGCAGCCGCGGCAACAGCGAGCGCCACCAGTCCGACGGGCCAGGCCTTGAGCCTGTCAGGTGCACGCTGATACGCACGTCCCGCCGCAATGAAGACGGTCGCGGGTAGGGCGGTTCCTGCCGACAGCGGCACCATCGCGAGGCTAGGCCCCAGCAGCGTGAGCGGCAGAGCGACAAGCGCCATTCCCCACCAGGGAACCCGTGATCGCTCACCCAGCCGCCAGATGATGCAAGCAACAAGAAGACAACTGAAGAACCAGAACGCGGTAAAAGGGGTCCCCAGGTACGAGCCCCCGAGGACTATCGTGACGACACGTCGCAGGAGAAGATGGGGGTCGCCCTGAACAGCCGCGCGAGGGACCGCGAGCAGTGAAATCGCCAGCAACCAAGACAGATATGGGCGTCCGAGCGAAGCAAAGCGGCTGAGCACTTCTTGACGCGGGGTCCTCCCTGAGGGCCAGAGAACGCCGGCGAGGAAGAAGAATACGGGCACGTGCCAGGTGTACGTTGCCCTCACGACCCACGGGTTGACCGATACGTGACCGATCACGATGGCGCAGATGCCCAGGAAGCGAACAAGGTCGATGCCGACTGATCGGTTGCCGCGCGGCGCGAGACTGGGAGGCTTCGCTACCGATTCACGTGGCTCCGCCATGAGCGAATACTACTGTGAGGGTGTGGTCTCGACGGCGTCAATCCCCTGCGAGGCGTGTCTTCCTGGGGCGGAGCAACTTGGACTCCCTGTCCAGCCGTTCGCGCCGATTCCCGGCCCGCCCGCGTGGGAGGATCGGATCCGATTCTCGGCCGGAGCCATCTTGGAAGGACCCCGCGTGTGAAGGTGCTCAGCGTCGTCGGCGCTCGTCCACAGTTCGTCAAGCTCGGCGCAGTTGCCCAGGCTTTCGCCGCGGCGGGCGACATCGAGCACGTCATCGTTCACACCGGACAGCACTACGACGCCGACATGTCGGACGTCTTCTTCAAAGACCTCAACATCCCCGCCCCCGATGTGCATCTCGGCGTCGGTTCGGGCAGCCACGGCGTCCAGACCGGCGCCATGCTCAGCGCGCTGGATGCCGTGCTGGACGAGCACCGGCCCGACTGGACACTCGTCTACGGAGACACGAACTCCACCATCGCGGCCGCACTCGCCGCAGTGAAGCTGCACCTGCCGGTCGCCCACCTCGAGGCAGGACTGCGCTCGTTCAACCGGCGCATGCCAGAAGAGCACAACCGCGTTCTGACCGACCACGCCGCTGACCTGCTGCTCGCCCCCACCAAGACCGCCATCGAGCACCTCGCCGACGAGGGACTGGCCGACCGTGCCGTCCTCACAGGCGACGTCATGGCCGATGTCTGCTTCCGCGTCCGCGACGCCGTGCGGGACCGACCCGTCGAGCTCCCCGAGGGCGTCGACCGAGCCAGGCCCTACCTCGTCGCGACCATCCACCGCGCCGACAACACTGACGACGAAGCCCGACTCCGAGAGATCGTCGCCGCCCTTCGGGACCTCAATGCCCCCGTCGTGCTGGTCGCTCACCCGCGCCTGGTCGCCCGCGCGTCCGCATTCGGCATTGCCCTGACCGGTGGCGCACTGCACACCACAACGCCGCTGGCCTACCCACAGATGGTGCGCGCCGTGATGGGGTCCGCCGGCGTCGTGACGGACTCTGGAGGCCTCCAGAAGGAAGCGTTCCTGCTCCACGCCCCATGCACCACGCTGCGCACCGAGACCGAATGGGTCGAGACGCTCGAGGACGGCTGGAACGTCCTTGACCCAGAGCTCACCCACCTGCAAAAAGTCGCCGTACGCCCTCGTCCGACAGCCGCGCAGAGCCAACCGTTCGGCGACGGGCACGCCACCTCCCGAGTCGTCAGCGCGCTCCGCAGTCGCACGGCCTGAAGACCGTTGCCGAGGTCTAGCCCTCGATGTTGACCGTGACCCCGGTGTTCGCCGACTCGATCATCGCCTCCGCCACAGCCAGAGTCGCCAGGCCCTGCTCCAAGGTGACGATGTCGGCGGCCTTCCCGAGCACTGCATCCCGGAACGCCTCGTGCTCCACGCGCAGTGGTTCGGGCTTGGCGAGGGCGAATCGGACCATGTCGCCCTCCGACACGCCCCTGAACTGAGCGATGGCGTCTCGCGTAACCTTCACCGAGCCGTTGGCGTAGAAGGTGAGGTCCGCGGTGAGCGTGTCCGCGACGAACGCGCCCTTCTCCCCGGTGATGATCGTGACCCGCTCCTTCAGCGGGGACAGCCAGTTCACCAGGTGGTTGGTCACCGTGCCGTCGGCGAGCTGACCTGTCGCGGCCACCAGATCCTCGTACTCGCGCCCGCTCCTGAACGCAGTACGAGCCCCGACCGCCACGAACGGCTGCTGGGCAACCCACGCGGTCAGATCGATGTCGTGGGTCGCCAGGTCCTTGACCACCCCGACGTCCGCGATGCGGGCCGGGAAGGGACCCTGCCTGCGCGTCGCTACCTGATAGACCGTGCCGAGGTCGCCGGCCTCGATGCGTGCCCGTGCGCTCTGCAGTGCCGGGTTGTACCGCTCGATGTGACCGACGCCGCCCACCAGACCCTTGCTGGCGAAGGCGTCCGCGACCTTGCGCGCGGACGCACTGTCATGCGTCACAGGCTTCTCGATCAGCGCGTGGATCCCCGCATCGGCGAGCGCCAGCCCGGCCGGCTCGTGGTAGATGGTCGGCAGTGCGACGACGCAGTAGTCCAACCCGAGAGCGATGAGCTCCTCGATGGAAGCCACCAGAGGACGACCCCCGGCGACACCATGCGGGTCTCCGCCCGCGTCGGCGACGCCGATCAGGTCCACACCCTCCAGGCTCCCCAGCACGCGCGCGTGGTGACGGCCCATCATGCCCAGACCGATCAGGCCGGCGCGAAGGTTCGCCATGTTCACGCACCTGCCTTGGCGAGGGCGTTGACCGCACTGACGATGCGCTCAAGGTCATTCGCGCTCAACGATGGGTGGACCGGTAGCGAGAGGCACTCGAGTGCGGCTTTGGCCGTCTCGGGCAGGTCGACGTCCACGGCAAACGGCGCCAGCTGGTGGTTCGGGATCGGGTAGAACATGCCCGAACCGATGCTGTACTCCTCGCGCAAGGCCGTGGCCAGACCGTCGCGGTCCTCCAGGACGCGAACGGTGTACTGGTGGTAGACGTGCACCGCACCCTCAGCCACCGGCGGAGGCGTGACGCCTTCGAGGTTGGCAGACAGGAACGCGGCGTTCTCCTGACGCTGCTTGGTCCAGCCGCCGACCTTCGTCAGCTGGACCCGGCCGATGGCGGCGTGGATGTCGGTCATCCGGTTGTTGAAGCCGACCACCTCGTTCTTGTACTGCTGCTCCATTCCCTGGTTGCGGTAGAGCCGCATGAGCCGCTCGATCTCAGGGGTGGCCACCGAGACCATGCCACCCTCGCCGGAGGTCATGTTCTTGGTCGGGTAGAGCGAGAACATCGCGAAGGAGCCGAACGCCCCGACCGGCGTGCCGCCCAACGACGCACCATGGGCCTGTGCCGCGTCCTCGAAGACCTGCAGACCGTGCCTCGCGGCGATCGCCTGGATCGCCGGCATGTTGGCCGGGTGGCCGTACAGGTGCACGGGCATGATGCCGACGGTCCTGTCGGTGATCGCCGCCTCGACCGCAGCCGGGTCAAGGCAGAAGTCGCCGGCGCTGATGTCGGCGAACACCGGAGTGGCACCGGTCAGGGCAACCGAGTTGGCCGTCGCCGCGAACGTGAAGGACGGGACGACCACCTCGTCACCGGCCTTGACACCGCTGGAGAGCAGGCCAAGGTGTAGGCCCGACGTGCCGGAACTCACGGCTACGCAGGCCCTGCCGAGGCCGAAGTGCTCGGCGAACTCCGCCTCGAACGCCTCGACCTCGGGACCCTGCGCCAGCATCCCGGAACGCATGACACGGTCGACCGCCGCACACTCCTCGTCCCCAATCAGCGGGCGCGCGGGCGGAATGAAGTCGTTCATGACTGGAAAGCCCCCATCAATCAGTTGTTGTCGAGAACCTGCTCTGGTTGCTCTGCGAGCCCTTGCCCACAACGATGACCGTCGCATCCGGGAACCTTACTGCGTCGATCACTCGCCTACCGTCCACGACGACTCTGACCCCGGGGACGTCCTCGCTCGACAGGTCGTAGTACTCCGCGTGGTCAGCCTGCAGGATGACCAGATCAACCTCGGCACCAAGCCGGTACGGCTCGAATCCGAGTGCGCGTAGCTCGTCGTCCGTGTACATCGGGTCGTGCACCGTCACGGTTGCCCCTTCGGCTTTCAGGGCATCGACCGTCGGGAACACACCGGAGAAGGCCGTCTCCTTGACCCCACCACGGTAGGACGCACCCAGGACTACCGCGTGGGCACCGGCCAGGTCGCCATACGCGCCCTTCGCCAGGCCCACGGTGTACGCCGGCATGGCCGCGTTGGCCGCGCGAGCCGCGCGGACGACCGTCGCGTCCGGGTCGTTCCAGAGGTACAGCCGCGGGTAGATCGGGATGCAGTGCCCACCGACGGCGATTCCCGGCCGGTGGATATGGCTGTATGGCTGCGAGTTGCTGGCCTCGATGACCCGGTGGACGTCGATCCCGTGCCTTGCGGCGAATACGCCGAACTGGTTGGCCAAGCCAATGTTCACGTCGCGATAGGTCGTCTCGGCGAGCTTGGCCAACTCGGCCGCCTCGGCGGAACCGAGGTCCCAGACGCCGTTGCCACGCTCGAGGTCGGGACGTTCGTCAAACTCGAGGACCGCTTGGTAGAACCTCACGGCCCGCTTGGCGCCCTCCGCCGACAACCCACCGACGAGCTTGGGGTACTTGCGAAGGTCAGCAAAGATCCGACCGGTCAGGACACGCTCGGGCGAGAACACGAGGTGGAAGTCAGCGCCCTCGATCAGGCCGGAGCCTTCCTCGAGCATGGGCTTCCAGCGGGTGCGGGTCGTGCCGACCGGAAGGGTGGTCTCGTACACCACGAGGGTGCCTGGTTTGAGGCCCCGTGCGATGTCCTTGGTGGCTGAGTCCATCCAGGCGAAGTCCGGGATGCCGTCGACGTCGACGAACAGCGGCACGACCACGACGACCACATCGCTCTCGGCCACCGCCGCAGCCGTGTCCGTCGTGGCCTTCAGCCGACCCTTCCCGACGGCCTCGGCCAGCTTCTCCTGGAGCTGAGCCTCACCGGGGAATGGCTCCGTGCCGGAGTTGATCGTCTCCACCGTACGAGGATTGGCATCCGCTCCGACGACTTCGTGCCCTCGGCTGGCGAACTGTACGGCGAGGGGCAGGCCGATCTTCCCGAGACCGACCACACTGATCTTCAATGTACGAACCTCCACATCAACTCAACAGCACGCATCGCGAACCGACCCTAGTAGAAGCGGGGCCTTGCCCCGCCCGCGACCCTGTCAGTCACCGACCTGTTCCGTCAGAACCCCGTCAGACTCGACGTAGCGTTCTCCGGTCCGAGGACACCGCCACGCTCCCGCGGAACCGGCCTCCAGCGGGACTCCCGCCTTGCCGACCCAGCGAACGTGTCGGGCAGGTACTCCCGCGACGAGCGAGAAGTCGGCGACATCGTTGGTCACGACCGAGCCGGCCGCAACCAGCGCCCACCGCCCGATCGTCACCGGCGCCACGCACACCGCACGGGCACCGATTGAAGCGCCGTGACGAACAGTGACGCCGACCGGATCCCAGTCGGCACCTCTCTTGAGCCTGCCGTCGGGGGTGATGGCTCGGGGATAGCAGTCGTTCGTGAGCACGACTGCCGGCCCCACGAAGACACCGTCCTCGAGCACCGCGGGTTCGTACACGAGGGCGTAGTTTTGCAGCTTGCAGTTGTCACCCAAAGTCACGCCCGAGCCAACGTAGGCACCGCGCCCGACGATGCACCCGGCCCCGAGTTGAGCGCCCTCGCGGATCTGAGCAAGAGGCCAGACGGTGGTGCCTTCGCCCAAGACGACGTCTTCTGCAACTTCGGCACCAATGTGGACGGTCATGGGATCTCCTGGGAAGCGGCACGCTCGAGGGCTGCGCTCAGTCTCCCATGACCAGACGGGAGGCCCCAGGAGGCCACTCCTCCGGCCTCAGAGCAATTTGGTGCGTACGCGACGCGCGACATCGGTGGCCGGCACGCACCACGCTCCCGAGTCGCCGACCGTGAGACCATTGCGCGACGTCACCCCTGGGCCGCGCGGCCGCAGGAAGCAGGAAGTAGGAACACACCGGTGGAACTTCACGACTATCTCGCAATCGTGCGCAAGCGCTGGTTGGCGATATTGCTGGTCACGGCGCTCGTGCTGGTCGCCGCCGCCGCGGCATCGCTGCTGGCGACCCCGACCTACCAGGCGAAGTCGCAGGTGTTCGTCTCGGTCAACTCGGGGGGCACTACTGCGGATCTGCTCCAGGGGAGCAGTTACAGCCAGAACCAGGTGAAGTCCTACACCGACCTGGTCACCAGTCCACGAGTACTCGCCCCAGTCATCAAAGAGCTCGGCCTGCCCACCACCCCGGACGAGCTGGCGAGGTCGGTCGCCGCCGACTCTCCGCTCGACACGGTGCTCATCAACATCACGGTAACCAACGTGGCTCCCCAGGTGGCGAGCGACGTCGCAAACGCGATCGCCAGCAGCCTGGGGACGCAGGTCGCCGAGCTGGAGAAGCCCGCCAGCGGTCAACCGTCCGCGGTCCAGGTCAGCACCGTGCGGACGGCCACCGTCCCGACGGCGCCGTCCGCCCCGAGCATCAAGCGCAACGTCGCACTCGGCCTGGTGCTCGGCCTCGCCCTGGGCTTCGGGCTCGCGATGCTCCGCGAGCTGCTCGACACCAAGATCCGAACGGATGCCGACGTCCGCAAGGTCACCGACGTATCGGTTATCGGCAGCATCGTCTATGACGAAGACGCCCCCAAGCACCCGCTGATCGTGCAGACGAATCCGCACAGCCAGCGCTCCGAGTCATTCCGGCGGCTGCGGACCAACCTGCAGTTCCTCGACATCGCCGATCGGCCCAGCACGTTCGTCATGACCTCGTCGATACCCGGCGAGGGCAAGACGACAACCACGATCAACCTCGCCATCGCGCTGGCCGACGCGGGCGCTCGCGTGGTGCTCGTCGACGCCGACCTGCGTCGCCCCTCGGTGGCCAAGTACATGGGCATCGAGGGCGAGGTGGGCCTGACCACCGTGCTGATCGGGCGGGCGTCCGTCCAAGACGTCGTTCAGCCCTGGGGGAATGGCCTCCTGCACGTCCTGCCCGCGGGGCAGATCCCGCCAAACCCGAGCGAGCTGCTCGGTTCCCGGTCCATGGCCCACCTGCTCGATCAGCTGGCCCAGACATATGACATCGTGCTCATCGACACCTCTCCACTGCTCCCGGTCACCGACGCAGCTATCCTCGCGAAACTCACCGGCGGCGCGCTCGTGGTCGCCGGGTCCGACATGTTGCACCGTCAGCAGCTCGCGGACGCGATCGGCTCGCTCGAGAGCGTGGGTGCCCGCGTGCTCGGGGTGGTCCTCAACCGACTCCCGCGCACCGCATCGGACGCCTACACGTATTACGACTACTCGTCCGGGGCTGCACCGAGGGCCGCAGCCAAGAAGAAGTGGTCGGTGACGTCGAGCCGGACGCAGCCGCCCCACGCGCGCACCGGAACCCGCCTATCGCCGTCCCGGTCGGACCGGAGCGAGGCGACTGAGAGTTTCGACGCCATGTTCGGTTCGCTCGCCCCGAGGGATGCGGCTCGTTGGCCGGGAGAGCCCTTCACCAGTAGTGGGGACGACACGGGTGCCCGGCAAGCCTGACGACCGATCCACCCATGAGTGCCGCTCGTGAGTTCTGACCAGCCGGTCCCGCCGGCGCGGTCGTACACCGTCCTTGCCGTCTGCACCGGGAACATCTGCCGATCCCCCGCCGTCGAGCGCATCCTCGCCGGCGAGCTCGGCACCGACTCCGGGGTGCGGGTTGCCAGCGCCGGGGTGGGCGCTTTCGTCGGCGCCCCGATTCCGGCGCCGATGGCGTCCCTGCTGCGGGCGGCCGGCGGCTCGCCCGACGGCTTCGCGGCGCGCCAGCTGACCGAGCAGATGCTGCGGGACTCGGACCTGGTGCTGGCCCTGACCAGGGCGCACCGATCGAAGATCGTGGCGCTGTGCCCGGACGTGGTGCGCCGGACGTTCACGTTGCGCGAGTTCGCCCGGCTCGCAGGCGGGGTGGACCCGGCCACAGTGCGAGCGGGGACCGCGGGCGAACGGCTCGCCGCGCTGCTCCCACTCGCTGCGGCACAGCGAGGACTGCGTCCGGGGGCACCAGACGAGGACGACGTCGTCGACCCCTACGGCGGAGACGACGCGCTCTATCGACGCTCGTTCGGCGAGCTGCAGCCCGCCGTCGCGGAGATTGTGCGGGTGGTGCGCGGCCTCGATCCCCCAGGCTGAGATCAGGGCTTAGGACACGACGCTCGTCAGGGTGTCGACGTCATGGGGGTGCGCGCGCAGGTACTCGGCAACTGCATCATTCGCGACCGCGACCATGAGCTGGTCGAACGCGGGCCGGTTGAGCACCACGATGCTCTGCGCTCCGTCCGGGCTCCTTCCGGTGCCCGTCACCGGAACGGTGTAGAAGCCCACGTCGCGGCCTCTGACTCCCCGCATGCTCAGAGCGAGGGAACGCATCTGGTCGAGACTGAATTCGTTGTCGACCGCCACGGACTTGGTCACGGCGGTGAGGAAGGACAAGAGGGCGGGCGGGTTGGTGAGTGTGTTCTGGCTGACCGCCCGCGCGAAGATCGCTCGCATCCAGTTCTGCTGGCGTTGAACCCGGTCGAAGTCGCCACGTGCGAGTCCGTAGCGTTCGCGAACGTAGAGCAGGGCCTGGTCACCGCTGAGCAGGTGCGTGCCGGCCGGCATTGCGAGCGCGCCATGGTCATAGGTGGCCTTCGGCACGGTGATCTCGACGCCACCGAGCTCGTCGGTCAGGGTCTTGAAGGACTCGAAGTCGGTGATCACCAGGTGGTCGATGCGCACATTCGTGAGCTGCTCGACCGTCTGGATGAGCAGAGCCGGTCCTCCCCAGGAGTAGGCGGCGTTGATCTTCGCCTGCCCGTGGCCAGGGATGTCCACCCAGGAGTCGCGCGGTATCGAGAAGAGGGAGGCGCTGCCGCGATCGGCCGGGATGTGGATCAGCATGATCGCATCGGTGCGCTGGGCCCCCGCCGCCCATTGGGCGGGGTCACCCGCGGAGATCCGGCTGTCGGACCCCACCATCAGGATGTTGACGGGCTTCGCCTTGTCCGATGCCGAAGAATCGGTGGCTGCGGGAGTCGGGACCGCGGGCCGAGTCGGGAGCCCCGCGAAGGGGTCGCCGATCCGTTCGATATTCGAGTTGAGACGGTTCTGCAAGACCATGACGCCAACGACGGCGCCAGCCACCAGCAGTCCTAGGAGTGACAGCGCCACCAGGAGCACCTTGCGGTCCCGCAGCCGGTGTGGCTCCTTCAAATGATCCTTCGGTCGCGGACGGACCGAGGACTCAGGGCTCACCGGTTCTGTTACCGACATCATGCGACTCTAGCCCGGATCCTTCATGGGGCGGTCGGGGGCGGTCGTGGGCGGTGACCGGTCGGGCGCTTCGAAAGGGCCTCTGACCTGCGCGGTCGCTCTGGAGCGGGTGACGAGAATCGAACTCGCGTAGCCAGTTTGGAAGACTGGGACTCTACCATTGAGCTACACCCGCGCGGACCCGAGGAGTCCCCCGGTCAGCCACAGTAGGTTAGCCGCTCGGCGAGGCGCGATACGACACCGCGGGGCGGGCAGCCGCGCTCCGCGCACCCGGTCCGGGCATCAGACTTCGCCCGACGACGGCGCCCACGAGTCCTGCCAGTAGACTTCTCGCCGCACGGGATGTGGCGCAGCTTGGTAGCGCGTCCGCTTTGGGAGCGGAAGGTCGTGGGTTCGAATCCCGCCATCCCGACCACTGTCGAGGCGCTCGATGGCCAACCCCAGGTTGACGACCTTGTTGCGCTGAAGCCGCGGATCGACCCCGGCAAGGTTGCGAAACAGCGCTTTCGCCCGCGCTTTCGCCCGCGCCATGCTCTCCGCCATGGGTGCTCCCCACTCGGGCCAGTGTCTCTGGCCACTCGGGCCAGAGACACTGGCCGCAGCGTACCGGGGGAGCGCCGTCGGCGGCCGGTGCCGTAGGATCATCAGGTTGCGATCGGCCGGGCGCGCGCTGCGAAGCCGGTTCGTCGTTCGCCGTCGGCCTTCACGGGCCACCCCAGACCGCATGCCGCAAACCGGCATGACCTCAGAGCAAGTGGGAGTGCGCAGAAGTGAAGAGTGCCGTCGAGACCGTGGACGCCACCAAGGTCAAGTTGACCGTCGAGGTGCCGTGCGAGGAGCTCAAGCCGAACATCGACCACGCCTACGCCCACATCGCGCAGGAGGTGAACGTCCCGGGGTTCCGTAAGGGCAAGGTTCCGGCGCGCATCATCGACCAGCGGGTCGGCCGTGCCACCGTGCTCGAGCACGCGATCAACGACGGCATGGCGAAGTTCTACGGCGTCGCGATGGACGAGACCGACCTCCGCCCGCTCGCGCAGCCCGACATCCAGGTGACCGGCATCCCGAACCTGGACGACTGGAGCGGTGAGCTCACCTTCACCGCCGAGGTCGAGGTCCGGCCCGAGATCACGCTGCCGGACGTCACCGACATCACCCTGACCGTGGACCCGATCGAGGTCACCGACGCGGACATCGCCGAGCGTCTAGACCAGCTCCGGGAGCGCTTCGGCACCCTGGTCGGCGTCGACCGACCCGCCGCCGACGGCGACTTCGTCGTGCTCGACCTCACCGCCATCGCCGGTGGCGAGCAGGCCGACCAGGTCAGCGGCATCAGCTACCAGATCGGCTCCGGCACCATGCTCGAGGGCCTCGACGAGGCGCTCACCGGGCTGTCCGCGGGCGAGACGACGACGTTCACCGCACCGCTCGCCGGCGGCGACCACAAGGGGGAGCAGGCCGACATCACGGTTGTCGCGACCTCGGTCAAGCAGCGCGACCTGCCGACCGCCGACGACGACTTCGCCCAGCTCGCGAGCGAGTTCGACACGCTCGACGAGCTCAAGGCCGACCTGCACGATCAGGTGGCCCGGACGAAGCTCACCGACCAGGCCGTCCAGGCCCGGGATCTGCTGTTCAAGGCGCTCGTGGCCGAGGACATCCCGGTCCCGCCGGGCGTCATCCAGGCCGAGGTCGCCCGTCACCTCGAGGGTGAGGGCATGGCCCTCGACGACCCGCACGGCGTCGAGGTGACCGAGCAGGCGTCCGCCGCGCTGCGCCAGCAGATGGTGTTCGACCTCGTCGCCGACCAGTTCAAGATCCAGGTCTCGAACGAGGAGCTCCTCGACTACCTGGTGAACGCCTCGCGTCGGTACGACATGGACCCGCAGGCCTTCATCGAGTCGGTGGAGAAGGCCGGCCAGCTGCCCGCGATGGTGGCCGAGGTGTCCCGCTCCAAGGCGGTCGCGACCGCCCTGCGCCACGCCACCGTGAAGGACACCACCGGTGCCGAGGTGGACCTCACGCCCGTCGTCGGTAGCGACGCGAACGAGGCCCAGTCCGAGGCGCATTCTGAGGAGCAGGCCGAGGCGAAGTCCGAGGAGCCGGCCGAGGCCTGAGGCCCCGCGAAGAACGACCCGGAGTCCGCTGCGCCGTCAGCGAAAACGTCGCCGTCCCGGACGTTCTCGCTGACGGCGTCGCGTTAGGGTCAAAGCACACGCACAAGTCTGCGCCCCGGCG
>Ga0209226_10000774_pt1 | contig 16233 bp, 16 predicted proteins | sample BarGraNGADG00212_2_FD_184497 | JGI IMG/M metagenome (GOLD analysis project Ga0209226, IMG submission 184497) | Arctic peat soil microbial communities from Barrow, Alaska, USA - Barrow Graham LP Ref core NGADG0011-212 (SPAdes) (version 2) | ecosystem: Environmental > Terrestrial > Soil >...
CTGCCGGGCTTCGCCAGGGACGTGCTCCACAAGAGTTCTTGGGGGTACGGCGGGCTGCTGTGTGCGATCGGACTGGGCGCGGTGGTGGGAGCGCCGCTGGTGACCAAGCTCAACAGGCGGTTCAAGGAACGCAACATCATCAAAGGTTCGATGCTCGCGTTCTCGCTGATCCTGTTCGTGCTGGCCGTCTCGACGAACTACTGGCTGTCGCTGGCGATGGCCTTCCTTATCGGGGTGAGCTTCCTGATGGCCAGCGCCACCATAAACACGGTGCTGCAATCGAGGGTGGAGCGCAACATGCGGGGCCGGATCATGAGCTTTTACATACTGTTGTTCCAGGGCACCGCGCCGTTCGGGGGGCTCCTGCTGGGCTACCTGTCCGACTCCCGGTCCCCGCCGCTCGCGGTGGGGGTCGGCGCCTCCGTATGCCTGGCGCTCTCGCTGTTCCTTCTGGCCAGGCCGTCGTTTCTCAGGGATGCCGTGTCGACCGCGGTGGCGGCTCACCCCGCCGGCTGAGCTCCCATCTCGATATCGATCGCTTTGATGAGCTTGTCCGCGTCGAAAGGCTTGTGCAGAAAGCCGATCGCTCCCATCTGTTTGGCGTCCTCCTCGAGGTTGTCGCCGCTGGCGGCCGACATCATTATGACCGGGATCTGCCGCGTCCTGATCGAGTGGTGCAGCTTGTCCAGCACGCTCAGCCCGTCGCCGGCCGGCATCGTGACGTCCATCAGGATAAGGTCCGGGTCCTTCCTCTGCGCCTGCATGAGCGCCTGCATGCCGTCCAGCCCGACCAGCACCGTGTAACCGGCGCTGCGCAGTTTCAGCGCGAGAGCCTTCACGAGGTTCTCGTCGTCGTCGACTATAAGGATGGTCTTGCCGTCCAAGGATAACCTCCATGTCCGTCGAGAGTACCGACATTGCACCGGTCGGTCTCTGTTCGCCTCGCCGGGTGTCTCCATGATTATAAGAGTATTACCACACTCGACAAACAGTGTCGCGGCCGTTCCGACCGTACGTTCCACCGGGCGGTCCGCGCCCGGCGCGGTGCGCGCCCGCGGGGAAGGGTATGGACGGTGACTGGCAGAACGACTAGGTAGCCGGCGAGGAGGGCAACCGGGAGCAGGGACCGTGAGTCCGACTGGAGGGATGGTAGATGACAGAGGTCTGCACACAGGTGAAGGAAGACCCCGGGTCGGGTGAGAACGCCACGAAAGCCGCCGGGATGTGCCGCAACCTGGCGATATTCGACGGGATATCCGGGGCCACGGCGGTGCTCGCGCCTCGGCTGATGATGAAGGTGCTCGCGCGGGGGGGACCACCCGAGGACGCGCCGCTCCTGCGCCGGGCCGGGGTGGTATGGCTGGCGATGGCGGCGGTCCAGGCACGGGCAATGCTCATGCCCGACGACCCCGCGGCGCTCAAAGCCGTCGCCGTGGTGCGACTGATGGAAGTCCCGTCGCTGCTGCTCCTCCTGCGGAGCAGGTCCAGGATACTCGGCAAGTTGGTCCTGTGGTCCGCACCGGTTCTGAACGTCGCTGTAGCAAGGGTCCTCTGGAAGTGGGCCCGGGAGATGGAGCGGAGCGGAGCGGTGGCCTGAGAAAAGCGCCGGGGGTCCGGAGCATGCGGCGCGGATCAGAACAGGCCCGACACCGGCCGGTCGTTGTCCCGCCATGGGCCTTGTGAAACACTGATAGCTGCTGCAATCACCTGATTGAACGGGCGATCTCAAGAACGGTGGATGATGGAGAAAGATTTCCGCGAGAAAGCGCTCGAGGAGGCCAGGGCCAACCCGGGATCCACGAAGGCGAAGATCCTCAAGTCCTCCGAGGAACTGTTTGCCAGGCACGGGTACGACGGCACCACTACCAGGGACATCGCGGAGGCGGCAGACGTCAACATCGCCCAGGTGCACTACCACTGGGGTTCCAAGGAGGAGCTCTGGAACGCCGTCAACTACAACGTCATGAGCTACGCGCTCGAGACGCTGGGCGTCCTTTTCGAGCCCGCGGTCGCTGAGAGTTCATTCCCGGTGCGCTTCAGGGCGATCGTCGAGATCATGTTCGATTTCCTCGCCGCCAACCCTAACGTCGCGCTCCTCATAAAGCAGTCGGGGTCGAGCCCATCGGTGAAGCCCTGGGCGATCGACATCGGGGTCCCATTCGTCGAAGCCGTCCAGAAGTACCTGGAGGCCGAGACCGCGTTCGACTTCGGCCCGGTCGACACGAGGCTCGCACTGTTCTGCTACATCGGAGCGTTCGAGTTCTTCTTCACCAGGGCCAGCCTCCTCAACTCGTACTTCGGCGAACTGCCGGACAAGATGTCCCCGGAGTTCCGCGAAAAGGCGATCGAGGCGCTCTGGACACTGGCGATGCGGATGGGCAAGGTCGACCTCGGGTGATCGGAAGGCTGCGTTTCGAACCGAACCTGGAGCCCCAGGTCATCGCCAGCATCAAGCGTTACCGGTGGCGGCTGCTCGCTCAGAAGCTCACCGGTCTGGCCCCACTCTTCATAGCGTTCGCAGGCTCACTCGCTGGCCTGGTCGTCGCTATCACGCTCGGGGAGGGTTTCTTCGAGCCCTCGCGCGGCGGTGCCTCCGCCGTCCGCATGCTCGCCGTCCTTGTTCCGTGCCTCCTGGTCGCGGCACTGTTCCTCGTCGCGGTGTTCATTCACAGGAGGGACGTGATGCCGGTCTCCGAGGAGCCCCCGGCGAGGCTGCCCGGGCTGCCCACGTTCAGAAACGCCCTCGAGGCCGTGAGCACGGCTGTCGGGACAAAGCCGCCGGAGCTCGTCGCGCTGGAACTGCCGACGGCCAACTCCATCTCCTTCCTTCACATGGACAACCCCGCGGTCGGGGTGACAACGGCGGCACTTAGGATGGATACTACCGACTCGCGCGCCGAGGCGTTGATGGCACACGAGCTGGCGCACGTCATGGCGGGAGACATCTTCCTGTCGACGAGCCGCCGGAGGTTCAGGCGCATCGGATACGCCCTCGACCTGATGCTGGTCGGGCCGTTCGTGCTGCTCGCCTTCGAGACGGGTTTCGCCCTCTGGCTGCCGTTCGCTTTCGTGGCCTGGACGGTTTTCGTGGTGCTCTGGCTGAACCTGAAGACAACGTCGCTGTTCCGCAACAGTGATCTGCTGGCCGACTCGATAGCGGCGAAGATAACGAGCGACCCCGGGGCGTTGAAGGAGACCATCATCGACCTTGGGGCATTGATGAAGGGAGAACAGCCGTTCCCGGCCGGGGCGCGATACCCACTGTACTTCTTCGTCAACGAGGCCACGCGGCCGTTGGTCACGCTGGAGGAACGCATCAGGAACATCGAGTCTATCGAGCGTGGGCACTGGGTCGAGTTCGAGACCGGCTGACCGCCCGACCCGCCGCGCGCTCTCAAGGGAATCGCTCAATGGCGCATTTCCGGGCCGGCCGAAGTTGCGCTTCGACTCAAGCCCTGGCGTACCACGGGTCCTTTCTCCTGTCGGGCTTGTCGCCGCCAGGCTCGCTGTAAGCGAGGTCCTTTCCCTCCAGCCACAGAAGGGCCCTGTACGTGTCATCCCGCGAGCCGATCCCAAGGGCCTCCGATATCTCGTCGATGCCGGCGCCGGGGCAGTCCTCGAGGTAAGACATGGCCCTCTCGGCGTTGGCCCGGACCTTCTTCACGTGCTCTTTGCCTTTATCCGTAAGGCCGATGTCATCTGCTCTCCGGGATTCCTTGCGTTTCTTGATGAACGTGTCGACGTCGTCCGGCGTCAGGACGTACCGCCTGCCGACCCTTGCCGCCGGCAGCTCGCCGCTCCGGATGTAAGCCCTGACCGTCTGGATGTTGACCTTGAGCAACCTCGCCACCTGCGGAACGTTCAGGTACTCTGGCAACTTGACCTCCTGGCTATCGGGCACCGGCCCGCCCTACCGTCCTCTCACTGCTTTCCCCGGCTCCTTGTTTCGACGGGGAAACGCGAGTTCATGCGTGGCGTTGTTCCGGTCGGTGGAGGACCGCACCCCTGCTGCTCACAACCGTTACCTTCGAGGCTGGATGCGGTGCCGAAGACCGAGGGCGGCGCCCGGGCATGAAGAGACCGGCCACTCGAACGGCCGGTCTCTCTGACTGCGGGAGGCCCCCGTGCCTACTGGTACTGGGCCTCTATCTGCTCGCTGAAGCTGTCAACGACCGCCCTGCGCTTCAGCTTCAAGGTCTGGGTCAGCATCCCGTTCTCGAGGGTGAAGTCCTCTTCCAGGAACACGAACTTCTTTGGTATCTCGTACTTCCCGTAAGTGCCCTGCAGCGCCTCGACGATGCGGTCGCTGATCATCTTCTGGACCGATGCGTCCGCAACCAGGGCCACCGGGTCGGTCGGGAGGCCGCTCTTCTCGGCGTGCCTGCCGAGCACCTCGAAGTCGGGGACGACCAGGCAGATGTTGTACTCCTTGCCCTCGCCGAAGATCATGGCGTTCGAGACCAGCGGGATGAGCTTTATCTCCTCCTCGATGCCACTTGGGAAGACGTATTTGCCGTTCAGGAGCTTGTACTGCTCTTTGATCCTCCCGGTCACCTTGAGAAAGCCCTCGTCGTCCAGCTTGCCACGGTCGCCGGTCCGGAAACCGCCGTCCTCGGTCATGACCTGGGCGGTGGCCTCGGGCTTGTTGTGGTAGCCCTTCATGACGTTGGGCCCGTAGACGATTATCTCGCCGTCGTCGGCGCCCTCGTCGACCACCGAGCTGTCGATCACTATCCTGCAGTTGGGGATGGCGGTGCCGACGGTCCCGATCTTGTTGTTCCCGGGTTTGTTCATCGTGGCGGCGGGCGAGGTCTCCGTCAGCCCGTAGCAGTCGTAGGTGGGTATCCCCAGGTCCGAGAAGAAGTAGGCGATCTCCGGGTTCATCATGGCGCTGCCGGTGATGGCGCCAACGATCTTACCGCCGAAGGTATCGCGTATCTTCTTGAAGACGATGGCGTCCGCCAACTTGTGCTTGATGTCGACGGAGAGGCTCTTCTTTCCCTGGGCGGCAAGCTCTCGCTTCTTCTTTCCCGCCTCTACGCCCATCACGAACAGCTTCCGGGGCAGACCGCCCTCCTCGTCCATCTTCGCCCAGAGCCCGTCGTACACCCTGTTGAAGATCCGCGGGACCGCGATGAGGAACGTCGGCTGCGCCTTGCCCAGGTCCTCGACAATAGTCTGGACGCTCCCCATGAAGGCCACGGAGCCGCCGATGTTGATGAAGTTGTAGACGTCGGCCGTCTGCCCGAAGGAGTGGGCCCACGGAAGTATGGACAGGCTGCGGTCCTGGTCCGAGAGGTCCGGGAAGCAGGCTCCGGCGTCGACAACGTTCGAGGTGAAGTTGCCGTGGGAGAGCAGCACTCCCTTGGGCTCCCCCGTGGTCCCGGAGGTGTATATCAGTACGGCGATATCGTCTGTGTCCGGTTTTATGGATGCGACCGGGTTCTCAACGCCCTTGCGCTCGAGCTCCGCCATGGAGTCGAGGCCTTCGGCGTCTATCACGAACAGTTTCTCGAGGCCCGGGATGCTGTCCTTGAAGGACTCGACCTTCTCCAGTATCTCGGGTTTGGACACGAACAGGGCCTTGATGCCGCTGTCCGTTATTATGTAGCGCCAGGTGTTCGTCAGCTCCGCCTCGTACATCGGGATGAACCTCGCGCCGAGCCCGAAGGTCGCGAACGCGATGATAGCCCACTCGGTCCTGTTGTTCGCGATGAGCCCTACGCAGTCGCCTTTTCCGATGCCCGCCGCCGCCATTCCCGCGCGGAGGTCGTCGACCCTCCGGGCGACTTCGTTGTAAGTGACCCACTCGTACTCGCCCGCGGCGTTCTTGGTCCCGAACAGCTTGTTCGGTCCGTGGCGGGCCACGCTCCACTCGAACATGTCAACGAGGTTGTTCGGTCTGGCTTTGTCCATGGGGCGCCTCCAGCAGTCGAGAGTCGTAACGATTGTGCGTACATTCTATACCCTGAGGTGGGCAAGTGGTGGATTGAAAGGAGGCAGGCGGTCATGCCCGCTGGAGCAGCATCTCCATGAAGGCGTCGATGCGCGCCTGGAACTGCGCCATCGAAAACCGCGAAGCATCCATGTGATCACCGTCGAACATCACGCTCGGCACCGACAGCTCCTCGAGCAGGACCCTCTGGATATCCATCTGCCCCATCGATATGGGCTTACAGCTCCTGTTCGAATGGAGGATGGCGCCGTCGATCCCGTAGTCGCTGACCGCTCTCTTTATCAGCTCAACCCTCTTGTTCAGCGAGACGCAGGACACCATCGGGTAAGAGGTGAGCGACTTGTAGGCGATGCTCTCCAGAGGTCTATCCGGGTCCATCCTCATCGTCCAGGCCGAGGTGTAGGTCTCGGCCACCACGACCGCGTCCCACTTCTCGAAGTAGTTGAAGAGCCTCATGTTGTACCAGAGCGGAATGTTGTCCCAGAAGAGCCGTATGCGCTCGTTGGGGATCACGCCCTCACCCCTGTCGACCTTCCCCGTCACCTCCTCGAGCACCTCGCGAAGGAAATCCACCGCGACCCTGGTGCCGTGTCTGGTCACCATCACGAACATGATCCCGATCTCGGCTGCGGAGAACGGTGCGGGGCGCGCGCGGCGGGTATCCATTATGGCGTCCCAGAGCCTGCACGCTTCGTCCGTGTACGCTACCGCCCGGCTCAGCCTGTCGATGTCAAACCGGTTGCCGGTGATCTCCTCCAGGAACCCGATGAGCCTTTTTATCTGCGTGACGCCATACCGGATGTGATGCTCCCGGATGTCTTCGATGGCCACCTGCGGGAGGTCCGCCCTGAAGACGGGGACGTCGAAATGGTCGCACAGCACCTGGAAGGTCTTCATGGTCGGAACGCAGCCGGCGCCGAAAGAGATCAGGAAATCCGGCGCGGGCATGCCCCCGAGGGGTTGGTTCTCCTCGTCGATGCCATCGAGCGCGTAGCCGACGTTGTTACGAAAGTAGCCGCAGAGGTCGGTCGAGTAGCCGCGCGACTCGGCGCGGGCGAAGTTTTCAACGCTGGTGCCGATCGCCGCGCAGATGGGCGCCCAGTTCTCCGGAAAGACCGGGTGGATGTCCATGGAGTAGAAGAGCTCGATGAGGCCGTTCATCGGCGGTATCCATCCGACCGGGCGCCCCTCGGCTTTTGCCCGGTGCGCGTCCGCGTAGAAGTCCTCGATTATCTGTCTCAGGGCCGCGTTGGCCTTGAGCCGCTTCGTAGTCCTCCCCTCACCGCTCACCGCGCCTCCAGCATCTCGAAAAAGCTCTCGATCCTGGTCCTTACCTGTCCGTCGAAACCGACACCTTCGAGCTCGAGCCGCGTGCTGGGGATCCCCGCGTCGTCGAGCACCCGTTTCAGGAACGGGTGGTCGGACAGGTGCGCGTCACAGAACTTCTGGTGCACGAAGATCACCGCGTCCACCTCGAAGGCGCCCACGGTCTCGAGGATGTAGCGCTTTCGCGATGGGAAATCGGCCCTGCTGGCGCACGGCGTCCTGCCCAAATAATACGACGCGACCGATTCGAGTGGCTCCCTGTCTGGTATCGCGTCGCCGAGCAGGCGGAGCCCGAGGCAAGTGTCATCGGCGACTATCTCGCCACCCCTCTGCTCGATGAACGCGAGCAGTGAATCGTCGTTGATGACGCTGCCGGAGAGCAGCAGCCTCGCCCTCCCGCCGCTCCCGCGGCCGCGCCGCGGCAGCTCTTCGACGAACTCCTCGAGTCGGGGGAGGAACGTCTCAACCGGAAGCACCTGCGCGCAGAGGTTCATGTAATGGATATCCAGGTAGTCGGCGCGAAACCCGCCGGCCTTCAGCCGGTAGACCTCTCTCGACAGCGACCTCGCCTCGTTGTAGAGGGCTATCGACCTGCCGAGGCTCTCGGGGGAGAACCCCTGGCGAGTCAGGGATTCGAGCGCGTCGACCAGGGCTTCCAGCTCTGCCACCGCGTAGGCCCGCGCCTCGTCGATGTCGACGTAGGGGAGGCTCACCATGTGCGAAAAGCCCGGCTTCAGGTTCCGGACCCAGATGTTGTACAGCCCGCAGGTCGCGTCGCACGTGTAGCAGTGGACGATTCCGTCGAGGAACTCGTAGCGGCCCTCCATGCCGAGCGCCATCAGCTGCCTCACCGGTGGACAGATGAACGGCTGGAGGAGGGCGTCGGAGATATCGACGTTTTCCGGTCTCCCCCAGATCCTGACAGGGATGACACCGAACGAATGGATGAGTTCCACCGGGACATAGGAACACAGGGTGCCTACGCACTTGCGGCCGTGCTCACCGCGCTCCCTCTCCAGGATGCCTGCGTGGCCCTCGTAGAGTTCTGGAAAGCTCGCCACCGGACTCTCCTGTTCGAACGCTTTAAAGCCTTTCCACGGACCCGGCCCTTCGCGGGTCGATAAACAAATCGTACCACTAAGGAGGTCCGTTACGATGACCGCCCGTTCCTGGCGCGACCGCCGCGGGCCGGTCGGTTCGAGCGCGGGTATAATGAGCGCGTCTTCCCCGCGAGGGGACATCCGATATACGAGCGCACAAGGCGGGAGCCGGGCCGCCGTGGAGGTGGGATGGAGCGCTGGTATCCGCTGGCCGGCTCGGGGCCTTCAAGTCACCGCGCAGAATAGACCTCATATCGGCGGCCGCGGTCAGGCTCATGTCCCCCGAAGCTCTGTCCGACGCAGTGGGAGCCCTCCGTGTCGACGTCTCGGGCACTAGCGGCGGCAGGCCGGCGGCCCTGTCCGCGTGCGGAACCGGGACGATGCGGGACACCACCGGAGTCGCCCTCTCCATCGGGACGATCCTGGCCGGCTCCGGGCAGGTCACGTCGGGACGGGGCGGCGCGAATATCATTCAATGAAACAGCACGGCGGGGCACTTCGCTGCCTATCCCGTGACACCTGCCCGGGGACGATAGGCAGGAACAGTCTCCATGTACCATAATTCACCTAACGACCCACTATTCAGGAGGACATAAGGCCCGATGCGGTATTCCCGAATTGCCTCCGTTCTCGTTGGAGTCTGTCTGGTAGCCGCTCTCTCCGGGTGCGGCACCACCAGGTCCGGCAGTTCCTACACTCTGATCCAGGAGCCACAGACCGGGTACCAACCTATCTATGATTTCATCTCATCAGCTAAGGAAACCCTCGATATGACCATGTACGCGTTGTCCGACGCTAAAGCCGACGCCGCCCTCGCTGCTGTGGCAAAGAGAGGGGTGGCGGTAAGGGTCCTGTTCGACTCGGACCCGGTAGGCGGTGGCGGCAAAGCGATGAACCAGGCGGCATGCAACGACCTGAAGGCGAATGGGATCAACGTAAGATGGGCATGGCCCGGAGTACTGTGGCACCAGAAGAGTATTGTCCGGGACGGTAATGTTGTTGCCGTCATGACCTGCAATCTCTACGCCCCTGACTATCCCGTATTGCGGGATTTTGCTGTCATCACTGATAACCCTGCCACCGTGTCCGGTGTAGAGGCTACTTTCAACGCTGATTTCAACAAAACCAGTACTCCTCCCACTAAGGGCGTAGTGCCCAAAGGTTCAGAGTTGATCTGGTCCCCGGGCGCGCAGACCGGATTGGTCAACCTGATAAAGTCCGCTCGTCCCGGCACCACCCTCTACGCCGAGAGCGAGCAGTTGGATAGCGCGGCTATCGAGCAGGCGCTCGTGGCGGCCGCTAAGAGGGGGGTCACGGTCGATCTGACGATGACGTATTCTTCTTCCTATGTGAGTGGGTTCAACACCCTGGTGGCTGGCGGGGTACACGTTAGCTTGTATCAGGCCAATGCTCCGCTCTACATCCAGGCCAAGGCCATCTCGGTCAACAACAGCACTGTTTATGCAGGTAGCAGTAATTTCACAACTGCTATGACTAATGACGATCGTAATGTGGGGATTATTACCACCGACCCGACTGTCGTCCGCGGTATCACTTCGACTATGGCGAGCGATTTTACGGGCGCTACCCCGTACAGCACTGGTCCCTGAGAAGTGACCGGCGATCAGGGATGAAGCCCCCTGCGGAAAAACATCGCAATCTCGTCTTTAGTCGTGTTTCCTTCAGCAACCGACCGAACTGTAGACTCGAGCTCCTCCTCATCGACCAGGATCTCGATATCGTTCATCTCCAGAAATACCAGTGCCGCTACCGCTCCCGTGCGATTGTTTCCATCGACAAACGGGTGGTCTCGAACCACGTAGTACATGTACGCTGCAGCCCTCTCGAAAACATCCTCGTGAAGATACCTGTCGGCTATGCCGGCCCGAGGCATGGCGATGGCCGATTGGAGAATGCCAATATCTCTGATGCCGGGGCTCCCGCCGTAGCGTTCAAGCTGGTCCTCGTGTATTAAAAATATCTCACCGAGTTCAAGAAAAACTGGTTCCACTAATCAGCCAGCCTCTTGAGAGCCCGGCCGTACTTCCGGTTGGTCTTACGGACGCCATCCTCGAACTTCTTTCGCCGTTTCTCATCCCTGATCGGCGAGATTATCAGTACCTCGCCGTCGGTCGAGATGTCGAGAGGCGTTTCGGCGTCTATGTTGAGGATGTCAAGCACTCCGCGCTCCAGCACCAGCGCCAGGCTGTTCCCGTGTCTGGTCAGTTTCTTGATCATTGTGCGCCTCCGATAAGCAGTGCTACTAATGTATGTACATTGTAGTACCTTGGGAAGATGAATTCAAAAGATTCTGTAGGGGCGCCTCGGCGGGGTCTCACCAGACCTGTTACAGGATCTTATTGCCCTCCTTGGAAGATTGACATTGCATGCGCCATGTCGCGCATCGGAGGACAGGACTTCCGCCCGGCCGTTCTTTCAATCGATCGGTATCATCGAAAGGCTGTCGGGGCAAGAACCACCTGACCGGAGGTAGGGCCGCGGCGGCGCGGGACGAATTGGTAGCAGGAACCGACAGGAACAACACGGACGAGAAGGCTCGCCCTGTCTGTAACTCGCGACATGGTTTGTCCTAGAATTATCGGGGACACCGGCTTTCGGTGAGGACGCTTATCGATTGGCCGGCGACCATTGCCGCGCGGGTCGGGCTCCAGAGGCAGGGAGGTCATCATGGCTGGGATGAAGGTCTGCAAATTTTGCGGCGTGCCGCTGCTGGCCGGGAGGGCACACACCTGGAACCCGGACGGGACCATCACGCAGAGGCGCGACCCCGAGCACCGCATGCTGTTCTTCGACAGCGACGGCCTGGACGCCCTTTTCTCCAACATCGAGACGCTGATCGGCGTGCCAATCGAGAAGATAGTCATCGAGAGCAAGGCCAGGGCCACCACGGACTACATCCGAAATCAGATAAGGGGGCCAAAGGGCAGGCTGGTACGCCTGGTGGGCCCCGACCGCATCATAGGCAAGGTGGTGGAACAGGGGCGCGCCATGGGCTACGGCGACGTAAGGATCACCGAGTACAACTGGAAAGAGATGTACATGTACCTGGAGGCGCGGAACCCCTATTCGCTTCCACTACTGTGCGGGGACATCAGGGGCGCGAACCAGGCTTTCCGAGGGATCCCCGGCAGCATCTCGTACGAGGCGACCGGGCCCGACACCTACACCATGAAGAACTACGCCGAGCCCCAGGCTCCCGAGCTGGCAGAGCGACTGCTGCCCGAACCGAGACCTCGCAAACCAGGCGACATCGAGCTCGAGGGCTGCCGTGGCTGCGGCGCGCCGAAGGAACTGTCGCGCTTCTCGTGGGACCTGGAACGCGGCACCATCACCGACCCCATAGGTAGGTTCCGCATGGCGGTCTTCGGACCGGTCGGACTCGAGGTGATATTCGACGAGCTCGCCAGAGAGCTGGGAGAGACGATCCCCGCCGCGGTCGTCGAGGCTCAGCGCATGCACGCCATGACCCGGATGAACGAGCTCTGGAGCTTCGCGCGGCAGGCTGACATAAGGCGCTGGCTCGCCATCCAGGGCCTCGGCAACCTGGTCGCGCTCGACGGTGACGATGACGGCTTCACGGCCAGGATCGAGAACCCGGCGCTCCCGCTCCTTCTGGCCGGGACCGCCCAGGCGTCCTACGAGAGTGTTGCAAACTCCAAGACTTCTGTCGAATGGTCGCTCGCCGACGACGGCGACCTGACCATCAGTGTCAAGAAAGCCTGACCCCGAAGCAACGCACGCTTGCGGCGCGCGGTGACCCCGGGGGTGGATCATGCGAGATCGCATCAGGCTTGTTCGAGTCCTCCTGGGAAGGAGTGGTTGATGGTCAGGATGGTGTGAGACCCCGGCTATCCACTGGAAGTGCCCCTGGAGTCCTCTCCGAAGTACCACACGTTCCCATCCTTGTCCTGCGCGTACCAGTCGATCGTCTCCTCGACCAGCGTGCCATTGTCCGTAGCCCGGTCGTTTACGACGATACAGGTAACGCCAAGGATCACCTTCGTCTTATCCGTCACCTTATCTTCGACGGTCTGTTTGCCTCCGTCCTTGGTCCCCCGATAGACGAAGGTAGTGCCAGGCTTCAAAGGGTAATACGGGTTATCCACCGTCTTGACGAAGTTCTCAGATCTTATGACCGGATGATAACCGGATGTGCTCGATTTCCCGCAACCCTCCAGGACCAGGATAATAGCCAGGACAGGTATCAGAACCAACGCGACTCGTCTCGACGCTTCCCTGCCTTTTCGCATCTCGTTGTTGCTCCTTTCAGCAGACAGCAGGATGCCTGTTACACATTGCCATCAGTATGAACCGCTTGGATTAGAAACAGATGAAGCTTGGAATTGAAACAGATGAAGAAGTGCGAATCGACTCGGGCAGGGAGCAGCCGATCAGGCACGGCCGGCCCTGATGGAGAATGTCGTCAGAATTCATCTGTCTCTAATCTCGAAACCTTACAGTTATCCAGGGTAAGGAGAGTTATTAAACAGGAGTAACCATATCAGCGCATCCATTTTCCAGCAGCCATACGGCGCTCTGATAACCTACTTTATGGTATCGGCATGAGACGCGTGAGCTCGAAGCGCATCAAACTGTTCATCATCCTTTGCTTCATGGCGCTCGCGCTCGGCTGCGTATCTGGTTACTACGCCAAGCCGATCGGCAAATTCGCCACCAGGCTCTATCTGTCTTTCAAGCTCAGAAAGTCGCACGCTTCCGGCAGGGACGCGGTGAAGGTGCAGCATTCTCTCATACCTCTTTCGTCCGACCCGAACCAGAGCGTCAATACCCTTATCATCGGAAGCGACGCGGGCAGCAACCTCGGGGAGGGCGGCTACTGTCGCAGCGACGTTATGATGCTGGCCTGCATCCAGGAGAGAGACAAGAAAGCGGTGGTGATCTCGATCCCCCGGGATACCATGGTGCAGATTCCCGGTCACGGCACCCAGAAGATAAACGCGGCACACGCCTTTTCCGGTCCTCCCGGGGCGATAGATGCGGTCAAGAACCTGCTGGGCCTGGACGTGCACCACTTCATCAGCATCCAGTTCACCGGTTTCCAGAAGGTCGTTAACGCACTTGGTGGAATTCCGATCCACCTCAACGCACCGATCAACGATCCCCATTCGGGGTACCTGCCCGCGGGAGACCTCAATCTCGACGGTTGGCAGGCTCTTGTCCTGGTGCGCAGCAGGAACCTGCCCAACGGGGATATCGACCGGATAAAGAGCCAGCACGCTTTCCTTAAGGGGCTGATAGCGAAGGCCGAGACCATGAAGAGCATCTGGAAGGCGAATCAGATTGTGGGCATCCTGGCATCGAACAGCAAGATGGATTACTCGGCCGGGCAGCTCATGGAACTTGCCCAGGAGCTTCGTGGATTCAAGGCCGAGAACATCCAGTTCGTGACCATCCCAGGAGACTCGCCGTACATCAACGGCGTCAGCTACTTCGTCGCAAACACCACTCTACTCGAGCAGGTAGCGCGTGAAGTCAGGACCAGCAACTGGGTGTCCCCCGAGCTCATGGCACAGCTCCAGTCAAATGTCTCCCCAAGGGCAGATGTCCTTAACCCCCCGAATGCCGACGTCATCAGCGTCCTGAGCGGGTGGTCGGCCCCCGCTTCGGCGGTACCGACCGTCTCGCAGGAACTGAGACTCCTGGGACACCAGCAGATTCTGGAAGGGCGTACCAAACAGCCTCTCGCTCAGACCACCATCTACTACCGGCAGGCAGCCAAGAGGAACCTTCAGGACATCGTCAAAACCATCCCCGAGTTGGCGAACGCAAGCGCCGTGCAGGACGAACAGATCCCTTCCGATTACAACTCCCCCGTGGTCATCGTGTTGGGTACCGGCTTCAGGACCCCAACCCTGGACGCCCTTTACGGCAGGCTAGCCGAACCGGCACTCGATACTCAGAATCTGGGAGTTACGGTGCATGCCTTCAAATAGCAGTTGTCACGGTTTGGGAAATCGCTTTAGAGGCTGGCCTGTAATCGCGATTCCGCTCTTGGCGTGACGTCGCTGCTTGGAAGCGATCTGGGAGGGCTGGTGCAGGAGAAAACGGTTCTTGATACGGATTCTGAAATTGACGGGGCCATGAACCCTCGAGGACATGGGCCTTCTCTTGAAGGACCCCGGACACGCTTCTTCGGCTTTGGTCATACTAACCGTCTCGTCCCTGTAACCTTCAGCCGGTGTGATTGAAGTGAATAACAAGTTGGAGCCGTGCTTGATCTTAGTTTCGCCTGGTTGCCCTGAATTATCGTGATTTGTCGCATGGCTAAGCGATTTTCTGGATATTGGTTTATCTCGGTTTGGTATTGAGCGCGCTGACTCGGTAAACTTGGGTTAGGTAATACTATCCGAAGGCAATGGTTGGAGTGCGACAGACTATCATCTTCTTTCTCGTGATGGCATTGCTAGTCGCGTGGTTTGGTGGCTGTGGGCAGCCCGGGACCCCCGCCAATATGACAGAGGCGGATGCGAGGAAGCTGCTAAACCGGGACAGGCAGGAGATAGGGCAATTCATCTCGGCGATGAATGGCGTCCTCGCAACGGACAATAAGATCGGCGACCGGGCGCGAAAAATGGATGGAATCGTGAAGACGTACCAGGTCTACTGGCCCGGCGTCATGGAGAGCCCGAGTGCGGACGAGGCGCTGAGACAGATAGAAGAAGGTCTGAAAAAGAGTTCTCGCAAGACCGTCTACGGCTCTCTCTACGGCCTTTTCAGCAAAGGCTACGTAGTGGCGAATGGAAGGGTGTGGAACGCAAAGAACGTTCCGGATTATGTTTCCGGCGCGGCGTCAAAATACAGCGTCGTGGCCGACAACATGAGTTCACTGCTTAATTTGGAGCAGGAGCTCGCCGGGTTCACCAGCGGTGATGGCACCAGGGCCCAGAAAGGGAAATCCCCACCCGAGGGGATCGAGGAGTTCGGAATGAACGGAGGCACATACCTCGGCTTCGAGCTGGACCCAGGGACGGGTGGTGTCATTATCGATAAATACAACATGGACCCGCAGTATGATTCCACTCACGTCACGATGTCCGTGCCCCAGGTCGAGCGATTCTTTACAGATGAGGCGAGAGCCAGGCTCAAAGAGGGAGATGAGATCCTCGCGAAGCGGACGGCTCCCCAATGATGTGGCTGTCGTTGGCGGTTATGACAGCCCGCCTTTGACACCACCTCCGGCGAGTCTTAGCATTCATGGAAGCCCTCAAAAGGTGCAAGTTGGGAAAATGGAGGAAGCATGTTCGGGTTAGGGCCAACCGAATTGATAGTGATACTGGTAATCGCTCTGGTCATCTTCGGGCCATCCCGACTGCCCAAGGTAGGGCAATCGGTGGGCCAGGCGCTGAGAGAGTTTCGCGATTCGACGGACAAGTCTTTGAAAGAGGCGGAAGCTAAGCCCGAAGAGTCTGCCCCGGAGAGCAAAGACCAGTAGGAACCTCTGGGCCGGGAGCCTGTCCTCAATCTTCTGGGCACGTGTGTGGACGGAATGACAACTTCCCTCGGTGCGTCAAATACACGCAAACCCTTCGTGGACTTTAGAGCGACGCCGTGTGCTCAGGAACGGCTAAAGGCTAAGGACGGTCGGCGTCAGCCCGTAAGCAGGGCCTGCCTGATCTTCTCAAACTCCTCACCCGATATCTCTCCCTTGGCATACCTCCGCTGTGCTATCCCGAGCGGTGTCGCGGAAACAGGTTTCCTGGGAGCTATCTCGGTGCGGTAGAAATACCTTACCAGCCAGAAGACGACCCAGACGAAGAGAAATACAAAGGCAGCCCCGAGAACAGCCATTATCGGCAGCATCCAGAGTGG
>Ga0209226_10000775_pt1 | contig 16226 bp, 13 predicted proteins | sample BarGraNGADG00212_2_FD_184497 | JGI IMG/M metagenome (GOLD analysis project Ga0209226, IMG submission 184497) | Arctic peat soil microbial communities from Barrow, Alaska, USA - Barrow Graham LP Ref core NGADG0011-212 (SPAdes) (version 2) | ecosystem: Environmental > Terrestrial > Soil >...
CGTCCCCACGCCGGCGCCGGATCGAATGCCGCGCTCTTTGGAGACCTTCTCCCAGTAGCCGCTCGCGCGGAACGCCTCCAGCGGGTCAGCCTCGATGCCCATTTCCTCGCGCGCGACCTTCAGCAGCGGCTCGACATCCGTGTTGAACGCCTCCTGCAAGCATGTCTCCGCAGTCACCACGTCCTTGTCGAGCTGCGCATCATAGAGCTTCTTGCGGTTGATGCACATGGCCTTCGCGTAGGCGGTCTGGATGTGGATGATGGTCTGGATCATCGCGTCCATCTTCTGTTTGGTGATGTGGCACTGATCGACCATATAGGCGACGGGCGGATTGTTATTCGGCGCGTCCTCGGCCTTCACAAGCTCGTTGTAGATCAGAAACAGCTCGTAGGGATTGATGGAGCCGACGGTGAGATCGTCATCGGCGTATTTGTGATTGTTGAAGTGGAACCCGCCGAGGCGCTCTTCATCGAGCAGGAACGCCACGATGTGCTCGATATTCTGGCCTACGAAGTGGTGGCCGAGGTCCACCAGCACGTGCGCGTTGGGTCCGCACTTGGCGGCGATCGAATAGCTCATGCCCCAGTCGGCCAGATCCGTGTGGTAGAACGCCGGCTCGAACGGTTTATACTCGATAACCATCCTCATGGCCGCGGGCATGGCGTTGTAGACCGTCTTGAGGCAGTCCTCGGCATATCTCTTGCGGCGGCGGAAGTCGCCCTGGCCGGGGTAGTCGGTGCCGTCGGCGAACCACAGCGAGAGCACATCCGAGCCCAGCTTCTTGCCGATCTCGACGGAGTAGATCATGTGATCCACGGCCATCTTGCGAACCGCGGGGTCTTCGTTGGTGATGCTTCCGAAAGCGTATTCGCGATCCTGGAAGACGTTGGGGTTGATCGCGCCGATCGACACTCCCAGCGACTTCGCATAGTCCGAGAGCGCCCGCGCGTCCGCGACCCCGTTGGGGAAGTCCCAAAGAACGTGCACCGCGACCGACGGCGCAACGCCGGTGAACTTGTTGACCTGCGCGGCGTCCGCGATCTTTTCCTCGATTGTCACCGCCGATCCGGCCTGCTTATACGCCCCGAACCGCGTTCCCGCATCGGCGAACCCCCAGCTCGGGGTCTCGATCTTCTGTGACTTGACCCTCGCCTTGACTTTGTCCACATCCACGCCTCGCCCGGCGAGTCTGCCGGCGAGAAGGTCATACTCTGCTCGATAGTTATCTGCCATTGTTGTGTCCCTCAATACTCAAATAAGTTGTGGTTACCTTTTAGGCGGCGAAGGCGATGTTCCTTCGGAGGCTTTCTTTGCGAGTTCGGCTTCGCGGTCGGGAGAGTAGATAGGAAATCGCAGTTCCCCAGTGCCCATCCAGTAAGCCTTCCCGCCCTTCTCGGCGCTCAAGGTGAGGGTGTTGGCACGTCCAGACGGCCGCTCGTCCCGATACAGCCTCATCACGCCGTGCCGCAGCAACTCCGCATCGCCCGCCAGGGTCTTCTGAAGCTCAAGGTATTCTTTGTCGGGGTCGAACTGCCTGCTGAATCTCTTTACTCTGAGGGCAGCAGCGTCGGAAACGACCTTAGGGTCGAGAGTCGCAAGCGGCAGTCCATCCTTGCCGGCCGCCAAAGCCTTATCTGCGGGGCTGAGGCGGTAGTAGAGACTCCAAAGCGGCTTATCCTCGGAGCTGGCGCACAGTCTGCTGGTGTGCCATGTGAGATTGGAGAGGTCGCGGCACAGGCCGATCCACGAGTACCCTTGACTGTCGTTGATGTCCACAAGCGGCAGCACGTCCTCAAGCTCGATGCCCGCGCCGTTGGCCTTCTTGCGTAGATTGTCGTAGATGCTTTCCGGCATGAGGCTGCGGTGTGCGGAAACCCACGAGCCTGCGTATCCGATGATGGTCTTGCCGTCGTCGTCCACCCGCCAGGCACAACTGTAGGGCACGCCCGCGGGAATGCATATCTCACGCCCCGGCACAGCCAGCATTCGCTTGCTTTCATACCCTTCCGTGGCATGGCTGACGAAGTCCTCGGTAATGATGTTAAGCCCGGCTGCGCGTGAAAGCTCCAGCATCACATCGGCCGCTGTAGCTCGCTTTGGGTCCTTGAGTGCATCCAGTTTGACCTTTCTCTCCCAAAACGGCGAGTCAGAGAAGGGTCGCCACCTATCAGGTAGCTGGCCTTCGACTCTTGGCAAGCCCTCGTCGATATCAGCCGGCTTCTCGCCCTTCGAGTACTGCGCGACCCTGGCGAAGTCGGACAGTTGGATGTTCTGGTGGGACTGGCCCATATCCATGTAGACAAAGAATGCGCCGCTTCCATCCTCACCCCCGCCAACGGTCCAGATGCCCAAGTGTCCTTTGTCCAGCATCTGCTCCGTCGGCTCGCCCTGTACATTTCCCGACCAAATGACCGTGCAGTATTGATGGATGCCGCGCATCACACCTCGCAACGCTTCTCTGCACGTCTCAGGCACATTGTCATTGCCAAGCCACACTACGTCGCCGCTGAGAACCTTGTCCCTGGTATTGGCCCCAAGAGCCGAGATAACGGACGCCACGTTCCCTGCGATACCCGTAGATACGAGGAGGGAGCCACACCTGTCGGCGGGGTCAGCTTTCACGTTGGCAATGTCTTTCATTCCGCCCACCGTGTCCCAGTCCTGCCTCTGTCTCTCCGCCCACGCCGCCTCGCTGGCCGCAAAATACGCATCCACTTCCGCCTGTATCTTGGTGTTCTGGATAATGCGGTAGGAGATCGAATCGCCGACCCTTTCGCGGGACAGAGCGGTGTGCGTACATTCGGCTAAGGCTTTGAGCAGCTTGTCCAGCCGTATGTCCTTCACCGCCACGAACACGGGCAAGTCCCGCACCTGCCAATCATCTTTGTTCTTGCCGCATCGGATGGTGACGCCTGTCTTGGCGGATATCTGATCGAGAACCGAGTGGAGGCGCAGGTTGGCGCATTCGATGGTCACGACCTGTGCGAGGCGCGGATCGGACTTCGTCTTAGTTTGGCCGGCTGGCGTATGAGATGGCTCAACGGTAACCACCGCGAGTGCGGTCGAAGCCAGAAGCAGCAGTCCAAGGCACTTCAGAAGGACGCGCATCACGCCTCACCTCAGTCGATCAAGATGGGAATCCAGCCCTCTCTTTTTAGCCAAGTCCTGGTGTTTCTCCTCCTATTCCACCGGGAAGTGAGGATATGGTCTGCAAAGCCATTTCGGTGTATCACGATTTGAGGGTTCGCGCACTGGCGTGGGAGTTGTCGGCAAAGCTGAGTTCCAACCCAGAAATCCCGATACCAATAGCGGTGTCAAGCCCACCGCAATCCACATTACATGTCGCGGGAGTCGTGACTCCGGGCAGCAAGCCACTCCCTTGCATCTTTGACCATTCCCGTGAGCTCTTTGCGATCGTAGATTTCCCGGCGATTGGCCACTCTCAGAACCAGGATCATCAGTCTATCGTCGTGTATGCAGTATGTCGCTTGGTAGTCCCCGACCCGGATCCGGTAGATATCGGAGGAAGCCTCTAACACTTTGCAACCGGACGGCCTGGCGTTGTCGGCAAGACCAAGTAGCTTGACACGTATCCTATCCCTGACTGCTTTCGGCAACGCTTCGATCTGCCGACCGGCCCGGGGACAGATGTAGATTTGCAGGGCCATTACTCACTTGCCTCAAGCTTCTCGAAGAACTCCTCCATAGGAATGCAGCAAGCCTCGATGCCACCAGCCGCCTCGACCTCCGCCAGTGCCTCTCTTGCGTCCCTCAAGTCCATCTGATCTTCCAGATACCCCATGAACTGCTCCAGAAGATCAAACTCCTCAATCGGAATAAGGGCAGCGGCCCGCTTCCCGTTGCGAGTGATCACGAAGCGGTCTTTTGAGTAAGCAGCCTTTGCGAGCACGTCGCTGAACTCCAGGCGCGCTGTTTTTGCGGTGATGGTTGTCATCCGGGCCTCCAGGGCTAACAGTTATAACTTGTACAACTATTATACCCGATTCAGCCTGCAAGTCAAGGGCTGACGGACTACAAGTCCGGGGAAATGCATCCGGGACAGCATGTCCCGGACGAACGAACACCGTGTTCCTTCCATTGGGCTGGAATCGCCTTCTATTCCACGTGCCCCCGCAAATCTTCCTGTTCTTTTCTTCGGCTGCCAAACAGAACTCCAGTTGTGCCGGTAAATGACGATAATCCATAAGGTAGGCGGTTTTCAGTTGCTCGCCAACTCCGAGGAGGTAATAGGCACGTGCTCAGCTCATTTTTCAGCAATGAAACCACGGTTGGGATAGATATCGGTTCCAACTGCATAAAGGCGGTCGAGATCGAGCCCACCGCAAGCGGTTGGACGCTGGTGAACGCAGCGGTGGCGCCGACGCCCAAGGAATGCATAAAAGACGGCAGCATCGTCAACATCAGCGATGTCTCGGCTGACATCCGGACGATGCTCCGTGAGGCTGGGATCAAGGCCACCAGCGCGGTCTGCGCGATCTCGGGTTCGCAGGTGATCGTTCGGCAAGTGCAGTTCCCCAAGATGCCGGAGGCCGCTCTGCGCAAGTCGATCAGATACGAGGCCAGCAAATACATCTCCTCGTCGATGGAAGATAGCATCGTCGAGTTCCAGATCCTCGGAGACGCCGAAGATCCCACGCAGATGAACGTGATGCTGGTCGCGGCCCCGTGCGATATGATCAACAGTCGGGTGAGCGCGCTCGAATCGGCCGGACTCGAACCGCTGGTTATCGACATAGAATCGTTTGCGCTGATCCGCTCTCTGGTCGAGTTCAACGCCACCGACGAGTACCTCGGCGCAACCGTTGCCCTCATAGATCTAGGCGCGAGCCACGCCGACGTGGATATCGTGAGCAAGGGCGAGTTTGCGCTCACTCGCAATATCCCGATTGCCGGCGACAGCTTCACGAACGCCATCAAATCGCTGATCGGCGGCGGCTTCGACGAAGCCGAGCAGGCCAAGCGCGCCATGACCGTCAATCACCCCATCGACCAGCTCAACGCCGCCGAACCTGACAACAAGTGCTGGCGCGTGGTCCAGCCACTGCTTGACGAGCTCATCCGCGAGATCCGGCGCTCGGTTCATTTCTACCAGTCCCAGTTCCCCGAAGGCAGCGCGGACGCACAGGTGAGCAAGATCGTCCTGACCGGCGGCACGGCGCGAATCCCGGGCCTCTGTGAATACATTTCAGACAAGCTCAACACCTTCACCGAGGTCGCCCAGGTGTTCAAGCATACGGCAATCGGAACGGGACACATTGCCCAGGCGTTTATAGACGAGCACGGCCCGGTGCTCGCGGTTTGCACGGGGCTGGCGCTCAAAGAGCTCGTTCCGGAGACGACGTTGAAAGCGGCAGCCTAATCGTCGATTTCAGATTGATGATTTCAGATTTATGATTTGCCCCCGCAACCCGCGGCTCAATCTGAAATCTTAAATCACAAATCTGAAATGGAAAAGGAGATTTACTGATGCCTTCCATCAATATGATCGCTCCGAGGCGGGCGGAAAAACGGCGCGTGGAACGGTCGATGCGCAGGCTGGCTGTGCTGATTCTGGCAGAGCTGGTATTCGTGGTAGCCCTGGGCGGATGGGTCTTCACCAAGACGATTACCACACACGCCACAATTGCCGATTACAACGCGCAGTTGCAGGCCCTCGCGCCCAGGATAAAGAGTATCCAGTTGCTCGACAAGAAAACCGCGCAGCTCAAGCCGAGACTCGATCTGTTGAACCAGGCAAAGGCGCGCACGATGTGCTGGTACAACACGCTGGACCGGCTCACGCAGAGCGTGCCGTCATCGACCTGGCTCACGCGTCTGTCCACCACTATGGCGTCGGGCAGCAAGGACCTCGTCCTCAACATCAATGGGATGACCTGCGAGCAGGCCAGGGTCGGCGAGACGATGATGCGGCTCCACTCGAACCCCGACTTCAAGAGCGTCGACCTCCACTATACCCAGAAGGGCACTCAGGGTCTGACGCAGGCAATCGAGTTCGAGATCGGCGCGAGCATGACAACCGAAGAAGACAACTCGAAAGGGGTGACGCCAAATGGCACCGCTCAGTCTTAAGCCAACCCAAAAGGGAGTTACGGTGCTCGTGGTTCTCGCGGCGCTGGTATTCATATTATGCCTGCTGTCCTGTCTGGGGGCCGTGGGCAAGATCAGGTCCGTCGATGACGAAAGGGCCACAGTCGAGAAGCAAGTCCGCGAGAGCCAGATGGTAGCTGGGACGCAGCGCGACTCGGAGAACAAGTATCTCGACACCCGCGCGCAAATACGGTGCCTGGAATCGTCCGTCTCGACTCAGACCTATATCCCCACGCTGTTGAAGCAGATCGAGAACCTTGGGCACTCAGTCCATCTGAAGGTTATAGGAGTCCGCCCGAAAGCTCCCGATCCTAGCGCGAGGCTTGCCAAGAAGATGACCAGCGAAGCGGGAGGCCAGGCGGGCGCCGACCCGAACGCCGCCGCGACCAAGCCGGAGCCGCCCAAGCCCTACGATGAGCTTGAGGTGGACCTGGAACTTGAAGGCGGCTACATGAACGCGCTCGACTTTCTCTACAGGTTAACCAGTTTTCCCAAGATCCTCGCCGTGAACTCGGTTCAGATGACTCCGGGCTCCGGGCTGAATATGTCTGCGTCTCCAAGGCTCAGCATCAAGATCAACGCGACCGCGTTCCTGTTCAAGGAGAATTCGCCTTCGCCTCGTAGACCCGCGGCTGGCGCCGCTCAAGCTCCAGGGAGGACCGGAAATGAAGCTGGATAAGAAACAGATCCCGCAGTTGGTCGTTCTCGGCTTGCTCTTGCTTATCTGCATCGGCTATGTGTCATTCAAGTTCATGAAGCCACCGGCCGCCGGGCCCGCGCCTGCCGCGAAGCAATCCGCCAAGGCGAATACCGCCGGCAATGCTTTGGTGCAGGTTCAGGCGGAGCCCGTATTGAGCACGGCCACGTTCCCCGACCTGGGCGCTCCGATCCCGAGAAGGGACCCGTTCACGGTTCAGAACCTTGAGGGCGTTGGAGCGCCGAAGCCGAACAAACCGGCCAACTCAAAAGCAAACCCGGTTGCGCAGCGCGCGGTCAGGGCCGCATCGGGTAGGGTGCCGCCGCTGATTCCGATGGGCAGCTTCGCGAACGTGTCGGCTGTGCAGTCCACGGCGGTGCCGTCCACGGCGAATCCGGACCCTTTATTCGTGCTCACCGGAGTGGTTCGCGGCAGAGAGAACGTTGCGATCATCCGGGTTGGCAATTCAGAAAGGTATGTCGTAAAGCAGGGCCAGTTGATCGGCGGGCGCTACAGAGTGCTTTCCGTCTCGCCGGACGGAGTCGTGTTGGCCTGCAAAAATCGTCGGATCCACTTGAAATTAGGAGGAGTTCCAAATGCAAGCTAACGCCTTCGCCGTCACCACGTTGGGACGGCATTTGAAATCCCGCCCCAGCGTGGTGGGCATCATCACAGCGATACTGGTCGGCCTGCTCGCAGGTCAGGCAATGGCCGTGACCAGCATTACAGATGTGAATGTAATGAACAAGCCAGACCGCGTTGTCATATCGGTTAGTGGCAGCGCGCCGCTCAAGATGGCCGTGCTCTCGTCGAGTTCGGGCCATTACCTGGGCTTCCAGTTCGCCGGCCGGCTTGCCGCTAAGGGTCGCCTGGTGAGCATCCACGGCGGCAGGATATCCAACGTCCGCTATTCGAGGTATCAAGAGAACCCGCCGCTGGCGCGGGTTGTTCTGAACACCTCGAGCCACCTGGACTACTCCACGCAGTGGAACGATGACCGGACGCAGGTACGTATCACCGTATGGAAGTTCGGCGCAAGCCCGGACCGTGCACCGCACCAGCCGAGCGCCGGCGTAAAGCAGGTCAAGGCAACCCGCGGCCCTCAGCCGGCCGTGGACCTCTTGCCCATGCTGCCCCCGACGGAGATTCGGGGTCCTCAGGGCTCCGAACCCGGCAAGCCCGCCGAACCCGTGTCCGCAATGCCGAACGCCGCCCCGATGCCGGTTGTCCGAGTGGATGCACCCGTGGTGCGCGTTGCGCGGACGCCGGTAATGCCCGCCGACCCCGTGTCCGCAGTGCCGAAGGCCACCCCGATGCGGGTTGTCCGAGTGGCTCCAGCCCTGGTGCGTGTAGCGCGGACGCCGGCAATGCCCGCCTCGTCCGGTGCCGGCAAGAAGGTCTCGCTCAACTTCCTGGGCGCGGACATCAATGACGTGCTGAAGGCCCTCGCCACCCAGAGCGGCGAAAACATCGTCGCCAGCAAGGACGTTAAGGGAGAAGTGACCGTAAGCCTGTCGGATGTTACGCTTGAGGAAGCTCTGGATTACGTTGCCAAGCTGAGCGGCTTCGGCTACATTAAGTCCAACGGCACCTACCTCGTAGGAACCAAGGATGCGCTCAGGTCAATGACGGGCGAGGTCTCGGTACTTTCGACTTCCGAGGTAGTGCCTGTCAAGTATACCAATTGTGATGACGTACTTGCCCTCATCAAGGCCCAATGCCCGGACGTCCAGGCTACCAAGGTCAGTATGCGTGGGGCAAACAAGTCCGCTGCTAACACACAGGGGCCGGAGCCAGAGAGCAGTATTGTGCTTACCGGACCTCCGGCGTCGATAGCAGGCGCAAAGCTGCTCGTGCAGCAGGTCGACATTCCTGGTGAGAATGACCAGGCGACATACAAGGTCATGTATGTTGACCCCGATCTGCTCGCCAAGACGCTTCGCCGGCTCGTGCCCGCCGTCTACGTGGAAGGTCTGGGCATGACCACTGCCTCGGGCGGTGACAGCGGCGGGGCCGGGGCAGCCGGGGCAGCAACCGCGCCCGCGGCGGCGGGCCAGGGCGCGTCGAGCGGCCAAGGCATGACGACGACAAATATGGACCCCGCGGCGCTTGATAACCTCTCCCGAACGCTGGTCATCACCGGCCGCAAGGGCGATGTGGAAAAGGCCAGAACTCTCATCGAGGCGCTGGACGTAAGGTCCCCGCAGATCAAAATCGAGGCCAAGATCACGAGTCTCACCGAGTCCGGCGAGAAGAAGCTCGGTCTAAGCTGGAGTTGGGGTTCTTTCAGTATGCTGGAAATGTCCCCCAGCCATTGGCAGAGGCAGCCGATTGATTTTGGCGCCACGCTTGACGCTTTGATCACGAATGGCGATGGCAGGCTGCTTGCGGCCCCAAGCCTGGTATGCCTGGAAGGCAAGCCTGGGATGTTCTTCGTCGGCGATCAGATTCGCTTTGTCACACAGATCAGCGCTGGTAATAACGGAGCGCCGACCGTCACGACGGACACCGCCAATGTGGGCGTTCAGCTCTCGGTGGTCGGCAATGTGGCGTCAGACGGTTACATCACCCTCAACCTCCATCCGGAGGTCAGCACACTCAAGCTGGACCAGAAGGTAGATAGCAAGGACATAGCGTTGACTTTGCCGAGAATCACTCGCCGATACACTGACCATGTTGTTCGAGTCAAGACCGGCGAGACGATAGTGATCGGGGGTCTCATCCTGGACGACGAGCTGGACACGCTGAACAAGGTCCCGCTTCTGGGCGACTTGCCTGTGCTCGGACACCTTTTCAGGCACAGAGTCAAGACAAAGGAACACTCGGAGGTGGTGATCTTCATCACCGCGTCGATAGTCAACGACTAGGAATCCGTTAGAACGTTGGAAGGTTGGAACGTTCTAACCTTCTAACCTTCCAACCTGCCCCCGCAACCAGGGCGCGCGATCGAAGCTAACGCCTGGTGTTGCCCCGCCGGCCTGAGGTCGGCGGGGCAACGGTGAGACATGACGCATTTCCGGGCTTGAGCAAGCCGTGAGGACTGCTTTTTCGAGACGCTTGAACTATGCAGAAGACTGAGCCAATCGGCAAGATACTCTTAAGATTGGGCCTGATCACACCGGATCAAGTCAACCAGGCGCTCGAGAAGCAGAAGCTCCTGAAGCCACAGGAACTTCTTGGTGACGTGCTCGTAAGCATGGGCTTCATCACCGACAAGGATCGCATCCGTGGGCTGGGCGAGCAGTGGGGCGTGCCGTTCGTGGACATTGGCGAGGCGGAGATCGACCCGGCCCTCCTAAAGCTCGTAGCGGAGAACGTCGCGCGCAGGCTCAAAGTCTTGCCGGTAGCCAAGAAGAACGGCAAGCTCACCCTGGCGATGAAGAACCCGCTCGACATCTTCGCCATCGACGAAGTGCGGATGATGACGGGCATTGAGGTTGAGCCGGCCATCTCGTCCGAAGAGGATATCATCAACGCGGTCGGCAGGCTCTACCGCAGGCAGATCAATGTCTCCGAGCAGGTAGACAGCGTCATCAAGGAATTCGACACCGGAGAAATCGACTTCGGGCCGCAATCAGATGCCGGTGACGACGAGGAAATGCCCATCGAGCAACTGCGGGAACTCAGCGAAGAAGCTCCCGTAATCAAGCTCGCAAATTTGATAATATCCCGCGGCATCAACGACGGCGCCAGTGACATCCACGTAGAGCCGGCAAAGGGCTTCGTGAGGGTCAGGCTGAGGGTGGACGGCATTCTCCAGGAGATAATGCGGATACCCAAGAAGGTGCAGGCTTCGCTGATCTCGCGGTTCAAGATCATGGCCGAAATGGACATCGCGACCAAGCGCTCGCCGCAGGACGGCAGAATCGGCGCCACAATTGACGGCAGGCAGTTCGACTTTCGCGTCTCGACCTTGCCCTCCGTGTTCGGCGAGAAGGTAGTTCTAAGGATTCTGGACAAGAGTTCGGTCTCGGTCGGGCTTCACAAGCTTGGCATGCTGCCCGAGACGCTGGAGAAATTTGAGGGCCTGATCTCCAGAACCTACGGGATCATACTCGTCACCGGACCGACAGGCTCCGGGAAATCGACGACCCTTTACTCGGTGCTATCCAAGCTCAACTCGGGCGAGAAGAACATACTTACCATCGAGGACCCGGTCGAATACGAGCTCGAGGGACTCACCCAGGTTCAGATCAACGTCCGCGCGGGGCTGACATTCCCCGCGGGACTGCGGACCATGCTCCGTCAGGACCCGGATATAGCGATGATCGGCGAGATCCGGGATGCCGAGACCGCGATCATAGCGACCGAGGCCGCGCTCACGGGCCATCTGGTCCTTTCGACGCTGCACACCAACGATGCGCCGGGAGCCATGACCCGATTGGTGGAAATGGGGATCGAGCCCTTTCTGATCGCGTCGAGCGTGATCGGGGTTGTGGCGCAGAGGCTGGTGCGCGTCATCTGCCCGAAGTGCAAAGAGCAGTATACGCCGCCCAGGGATGCCGTGGGACGACTGGGAATCGAGCTTGAAGGCGATGCGAAAGTGTCTTTCTACCGTGGCCGAGGCTGCGACCACTGCCGCGGGAGTGGCTACAAGGGCAGAATCGGAGTCTATGAGCTGATGCTCATGAACGACAGATTGCGCGACCTGGTGCTCCAGAAATCGTCTTCGCACACGCTGAGGGAAGCCGCCATAGACGCGGGGATGAAGACCCTCAAGGACGACGCCGTCGCCAAGATTCTGCTGGGCCAGACGACGTTGGAAGAGTGCCTGCGCGTGATCTACGCGGGGTAGGGAATAGGGAGTAGGGAATAGGGAATAGAAGGGACCGTACGCGCGGGCGGCCGTAGTGTCCGGTCTCCGTCCCGAACTCTCAACTTTCAACTTTGAACTTTTGACTCTCGACTTGAACCGGAGGTTCGAACATGCAAGGCATACCGTTGGAAGAGTTGTGCGAGTCGCTTACAGCCGAGAGCGGCGCGAAGCCGATCACCAATGTCCACCTTGACGATCTGCTTCGTGCCGCCTGCGAGAAGGGCGCGTCGGACATCCACCTGACCGTAGGCCTGCCTCCGATGGTGCGTATTGACGGCTCTCTGCAGCACCTGTCCTACTCTCCACTTTCGCCAAACGAGACTCAGCGGCTCATATATGACATACTGACCAGCGACCAGGTGCAGTGGTTCGAGAAGACACGGGAGCTGGACTTCTCCTATGGAATCAGTGCGGTCGGCCGCTTTAGGGTGAACGTCTACCGACAGCGCGGAAGCGTGGGGGCGGCCCTGCGCTCCATCCCCGACCAAATACCAAGTTTCGAGCAGCTCGGCCTCCCGGCAATGCTGCGCGACCTCACCCACAAGCACAGCGGGCTGGTTCTCGTCACGGGACCCACGGGAAGCGGCAAATCCACCACCCTCGCGTGCATGATCGACGCGATCAACGTTGAGCGGCCCGTGCACATCATGACCATCGAAGACCCCATCGAGTACCTGCACAGGCACAAGAAGGCGATGATCAACCAGCGAGAGCTTAATACCGACACGGACTCGTTCGAAAACGCGCTTCGCGCGGTGCTGCGCGAAGACCCCGATGTGATCCTGATCGGCGAGATGCGAGACCTCGAGACTGTCGCGGCGGCGCTCACGCTCGCGGAGACCGGTCACCTGGTCTTCGGCACTCTGCACACCCGCAACGCGCCGCAGACGATCGACCGCATCATTGACGTGTTCCCGCCACACCAGCAGGACCAGATCAAGGTACAGCTTTCCAACAGTCTTGAGGCGGTCGTTGCTCAACAGCTTTGCCCGAGGATGGGTGGAGGCCGCGTCGCGGCAATCGAGATCATGATCACGACTTCCGCGATCAGGAATTTGATACGCGAGGGCAAGACCTACCAGATCTACAGCGCGCTCGAAACCGGCGCGCAGTTCGGTATGCAGACGATGGACAAGGTGCTTGCCGAGCTCTTCAGGACCGGCAAGATCACCAGTGAAGAGGCCATGGCTCGCGCGATCGATAGGGAGAACTACAAGCGGTTTCTCCAGAGAGGTTAACTAACTCATGTCTAGCTTTGTTTATGCAGCGGTTGATCATAACGGCAAGGCCGTTAAGGGCAAGATAGAGGCGGAAAACGAGCAGCTCGTCTTGGCGAAGCTCCACGAGCAGCGATACCACGTCTTGAACGTCACCGAGGATAAACACGCCACCAAGACCGGGCCGAAGGCCAGCGCCAAGAAGGTCAAGCTGGCCAACATGGTCGTCTTCAGTCGGCAGTTCGCGACGATGATCGATGCCGGCGTGGCCATCGTGCGGTGCCTGGATATCCTCGAGGGCCAGACCAAAGACCCGGCCCTCAAGCCGGTGATCGCACAGTGCAAGAAAGACGTCAAAGGCGGCCTGAGCCTGACGGATGCATTCGCCAAACATCCCAATGTGTTCTCGCGGCTCTACGTGAACATGGTCAAAGCGGCGGAGACGGGAGGCATTCTCGACAAGATACTCGACCGGCTCTCCACATTTCTTGAAAGCGAGCAGGAAATCCGCGGCAAGATCAAGGGAGCTATGATCTACCCGATCCTCGTTTTAGTGTTCGCGATGATGATGGTCGTAGCACTGCTTTTGTTCGTGCTGCCTAAGTTCAAGGAGATCTTCGACTCGATGAACGTAGAGATGCCGGCGGCTACGAGACTGCTGTTCGGCCTAAGCGCGTTCACGCAGCGCTACTGGTATATCGGCCTCGCGTTGGGCATCGGGGGGTTTATCTTCTACAAGTGGTATTCCAAGACCGACTCAGGCGCGTGGCAGATCGACCGCCTCAAGCTCAAGCTTCCGGTGGTCGGAGAACTGGTGCAGAAGATGGCGATTTCCCGCTTCTCGCGCACATTCGCCACGCTGATCGCCGCCGGCGTTCCGATGATGCGCTCGCTGGAGATCGTGGGCGAAACCTCCGGCAACAGGGTCATAGCGCACACAATCGAGAGTGCGCGAAATGCCATTCGAGAGGGGCAGAAGATCAGCACCCCGCTTGCCGCCAGCAATCTCTTTCCGGGAATGGTCACGCACATGATCGACATCGGGGAAGAGACGGGACGTCTATCCGAGATGCTTGCCAAGGTGTCCGACTTCTACGACTCCGAGGTGGAAAACGCCGTGAAGACGCTGACCTCACTCATTGAGCCGTGCCTGATCGTTGCCATGGGCAGCATTGTTGGGTTCATCGCGGTATCGATTATGGGTCCGATCTTCAAACTCGTCAGCAGTATCAACTAGATAGAAAGGGAGTTTACAGTTCCGGGAAGAAAGATCCCTTCCTCACTGTTTACTGTTGACTCTCTGAGAGGAAGCACATGCCGATGGGAACCGCCAGGAAGCTAACCGAAGACGAGATCCAGGAGCGGCTGGCAGTATACGAGAAGCTTGCCGAGCCAAAGATAAGAGACGAGATAGTGCTGCAATACGCAAACCTTGTGGAAAGCATAGGCCGCAGGTTCGTGGGGGCGTGCGAGCCACTGGAGGATCTTTGCCAGGAGGGCTACATCGGGTTGATCGCGTCGGTGGACAAATACGACGCGTCCAAAGGCGTCAAGTTCTCCACCTACGCTACCCACTTCATCATCGGCCAGATCAAGCACTACCTGCGGGACAGGGGCAAGATCATAAAGGAACCCGCCTGGCTCCAGGAGCTCAACCAGCGGATGACCCGGGTGATCGAGTCGCTGGGCCAGCAGTTGGGCAGGCATCCGACGGAGCGAGAGATCAGCGACGTGATGCAGATGCCCGAGCATTCCGTGGTCGAGCTGCTGACGACCAGGGAGGTCTTCAAGGTAAGCTCGCTCGACGGCGAAAAGGACGACAACTCAAACCAGCGCGACACCGAAAAGATCTCCGACGACAAGATGGTCACATTCCAGCTTCCGCTGGAGGACAAGATCGTCCTGGAAGCGGCGATGCAGCGCCTCAAGGACATCGAGCAGCAGGTTATCTTCGAGCACTACTACAAGGGCCACAACCAGACCGAGATCGCCAAGCATCTCGGCATAAGCTGCAACTACGTCTCGCACATCCTTCGCAACGGCACAAAGAAGCTCAAGAAGATTCTCACCACCGAGGAAATTCGCGACACGCAGATGCAGCGCGCGCTGGTCTCGGTGCGGCCGCGAGCCAAGGCGGCGGACAGGGAATCCACGACTGTAATCGACGGCGCCACCGGTGTCTATAATCTACGCTACCTGGAACAGAGGCTCGATGAGGAGATCAGCCGAGCATGCAGAGACCACTGTAAGCTGGCTCTCGTGCTGGTCGATATATGCCTGCCTGATGACATAGACAGATACGTTCGGATGGTGAGACTGGACGATGTGCTGTATGCCGCCGCCCAGGCAATGCGCGCGTCGGTTCGCAAAATGGACGTTGTGGCGCGGTTCGGACAGACCAGCTTCGCGCTTATCCTGCCTCACACCGCCAACTACGCCTCGACCGTTGCCGAGCGCCTGGCGCAGATCGTCGGCAGCATCGAGATCGAATCCGGACGCAAGGCAATCAACATCGGCGCCACGGCGCGCCTGGGCGTTGCGAAGTACCCGACCGACGCGACCAACTATCGCGAAATGCTGAGCAAGGCGTGCGAAGACATGGGCGTCGATATGAGCGAATTGCTTGGCGAACCCAAGCCGCAGCTCAAGAAAGCGGCGTAGTGCGGCGTTACCTGTAGGGGCGAAGCATTTGCATATCAGTCTGATGACTTCCAACAGCCTGTGTGCAAATGCTTCGCCCCTACGCCACTACGGATACACCTGCTCGCCTTCTTTGTCGAAGACGCTTATGGCTTCCACGGGGCAGCCCTCGGCTGCAAGCATGATTGTCTCGTCGTCCGCGCCTTCGGCATTGATGACGATGGCCTTCCCCTCTTTGTCTATCTCGAAAACGTCCGGCGCCGCGCCCACGCACGCACTGATCCCCTGGCACTTTTCTCTATCAACAACAATTCGGCAACCCATAGTTCCCACCTCCAGTCTAGTCTTCTTCTCTCAAGGCCGAATATCCTATACCCCGATGGGGGACATGTTGTATAATGCGGGCAAGCAATGTATGGAGCGGAGGCGGTGACGCGAGATGCCGAGATATACCGAGCAGATGGTCAGCGAGCAGGTGCGCAAGTCGGAGCTTGCCAAGCGCAAGGAGATCGAGAACGGACAGCCGTGCGACAACTCGGTTGTGACGATCTCCCGGCGGATGGGCAGCGGGGCGCGGATAGTCGCGCAGAAGCTGACCGACGTGCTGGGCTGGAGCCTTTGGGACAAAGATCTCGTGGACGCGATAGCCGAGCATGCGCATGTGTCGGAGAAGGTGGTGCGCGAGTTTGACGAGCACACGATGTCGGAGATCGAGCTTTTCGCGCGCGGGGTGTTCGGCGATCAGGAA
>Ga0209226_10000778_pt1 | contig 16190 bp, 16 predicted proteins | sample BarGraNGADG00212_2_FD_184497 | JGI IMG/M metagenome (GOLD analysis project Ga0209226, IMG submission 184497) | Arctic peat soil microbial communities from Barrow, Alaska, USA - Barrow Graham LP Ref core NGADG0011-212 (SPAdes) (version 2) | ecosystem: Environmental > Terrestrial > Soil >...
TATTACTTACAGAGCCGGGAGAATTCTGGAGCCTGATTTTGGCGATTCTATTTGCTGTTGCCTCGATTACCGATATGCTTGATGGTTATCTGGCGCGAAAATACAATATGATCACCACTATGGGTAAGTTTTTGGATCCGCTTGCGGATAAAATTATTGTTAATACCGCCATGATTTTGATGATTCCCATTGGACGCATACCGGCATGGATTGTGGCCGTAACGATTATAAGGGATCTGATTGTTGATGGAATACGAAGCATTGCCTCATCCGAGGGCCTTTATATTCAAGCCAGTCCTTTAGGCAAACAGAAAACTATAGCACAACTTTTTGCCGTAACTGCCCTGATGATTTATTATCCGTTTTTTGGTATTAATGCTCATCTCGTCGGTATGATTATTCTTTATATTGCTTTTCTGCTGACGCTTTATTCTGGAGCTGATTATTTGATAAAGTTTTACCGCCGGGCAAGAAAGTAATCATCATGTCTCGATGGAGAAATCGTAATTATAAAAAAATTGACCGGACGGAAATAAACTCTGTTCTATTTAATTTCATTTTTTTATTGACAACAGAGTTCTATTTGTTATATTCAGCGCCACTCTTAAATGAGCGGGCGTAACTCAGCGGTAGAGTGCTACCTTGCCAAGGTAGACGTCGACGGTTCAAATCCGTTCGCCCGCTCCATTTTTTTATGGCGGCATAGCCAAGTGGCTAAGGCAGCGGTCTGCAAAACCGTTATTCCCCGGTTCAAGTCCGGGTGCCGCCTGAAAATGATAATCCAACAAAATCCAAAGAAGTACAGAACCCGCTATTTCTAGCGGGTTTTTTGTTGCTTTTAGTCCAAAGATGTGCTATAAGATTTAACACAATCCGGTAATTTTGGGTATACGCGAAGAGGTAATATACACCCAAAATTTTAATATACACCCAAAAAAGGAGAATGCCTATGCCAAAGAGAATTATTCCATTGTCCGACATAAAGGTTCAAAAGGTAAAATCAAAAAATAAGAATGTAACGTTATTTGATGGAGGCGGTTTATTCCTTATGGTCACACCCACTGGGGGGAAGTTATGGCGTTTTAAATACCGATATGACGGAAAACAAAAGCTTCTTGCTTTTGGCAGTTACCCGGAAATAAGCCTTCTTGAGGCAAGGAAACAACGCGATGAAGCAAGATCACAGTTAGCACATGATATTGACCCCGGCGCTGTGCGTAAAGCTCAAAAGCAAGCAAATACAGAGGCAACTGAAACCTTTGAGATCATAGCCAGGGAATGGCATGAACGATTCAAATCCAACTGGACTACAGAATACGCCAGCAAAATTATGAGCCGCTTGGAAGGGGATGTTTTTCCTTATATAGGAGCAAAGCCTATCAAAGAAATTAAAGCACCTGAATTGCTTACCGTGTTAAGACGCGTCGAGGCAAGGGGCACATTTGAGTTAGCTCATCGTATAAGGACTATTTGCGGCCAAGTCTTCAGATATGCAGTTGCAACAGGACGTGCCGAACGTGATCCCGCAGCGGATTTGCGCGGGGCATTGTCGCCGGTAAAAACCATTAACCGGGCCGCTATTACCGAACCTAAGAAAGTGGGGGCGCTATTACGCGCAATAGACGACTACCAGGGCAGTTTTGTTGTAAAGTGTGCTCTAAGACTGGCGCCTTTGTTTTTTGTCCGTCCGGGTGAACTTAGAAATGCTGAATGGTCTGAAATAGATTTTGAAAATGCTGAATGGAATATTCCCGCCAGTAAAATGAAAATGAAAGAACCGCACCTTGTACCATTGTCAAAACAGGCAATAGAGATATTAAAACAACTTAAAGAATATACCGGCGCGAGCCGCTATGTATTCCCCTCAGGCAGAACTTTTGACCGACCAATGAGTAATAATGCTATTCTGGCGGCATTACGGCGTATGAATTACGCGAAAGAGGAAATGTCCGGACATGGATTCCGAGCAATGGCCCGAACGATTCTCGACGAAGTCTTACAGGTCCGGCCGGATTATATTGAACATCAACTCGCTCATGCAGTCAGAGATCCGAACGGACGTGCTTACAACCGGACGGCGCACCTAAACGAAAGAAAGAAAATGATGCAGCTGTGGGCGGATTATCTGGACGGAATAAAGGCCGGTGCAAAGGTATTGCCGTTCAGGGCTAAAGGGGCATAAATAGTATTCAGGAATAGGCAGGCCAGCCGACAAGCGGGAAGTACCCCTTTCCCGTTTTCCTGATTAATCAATGGGGGCCGTGAGAGGGAAGCAGGATGCCGAAGATACAACTTCAAATCAAGGAACCAAAAAACGCAGAAGAAGCCCTTTCTTTTATTAAAGGTTTATTTGAGGAGCAGCAAAGGTTTTGCAGGAAATTTACAGAACTTTACATACAAAGAGCACCCCTGAAAGACCTTGAACCCGAACTTAGACACATTTTTTCTTTTAAGTTAAACGCACGATTAATTTCACTCATAAATCTACATATAATCCTTTGTATGAATCTCACCTATGATAAAAATAATCAACTTGTTTCCATTCCGGGAAGTTCGTCTTATCATATAGGAAGTCCTTATGATTTTGTAGAACAAGTTGCTGGTGATGAGTTAGCAATATTCCTTAATGAGATTCAAAAAAAAGGAATCAAGGCAATTCTATCCGCCGGAAAAAATGGAAACAGGAAAGCTATTTATAAACTTGTACTGTGGAACAAGACAGCACTGAGTCTTAATTTTTTGGTTGAGAAAATAGCCAACGCATCATTGGCAGGCGATAAGATTTTTTTTGAACAACTTGCCGATGCTATAAAAAAAAAGGTTGGCGACAAAAGAGAAGAGCGAAATCGGCTTTATACGGAATCTCTCAGATATTTGATTCCCTTTTTCAAAACAAAAGATGGTTTAGACGAAAGGCAAATTTGGCGAAAGCTCACCGAAAAAAAGAATGGCATTCTTATTTCTGATATATATCGAGATAAATTTTTTAAAGGTGATGATGTCCCTTCTTTGGATGATATTGACTATTTTGTCAAATTTCTAAAAAGGAAAAAAATTGTACCTTAAAAATTAAATATACGGACATAAAAAAGTCACTTTTATGCCCGTTCAATTCTACACGTCATAAATTATCCTTTGTCAAAATAAAACAAGAAAGGACAATTTATGAACGCATTACCCTCAGAAGGTTTTCTTAGACTCAATCAAATCATTGGAAATAAGAAGGACGACATACCGCCCATTATTCCCGTGTCACGTTCAACATGGTGGAGCGGTGTTAAGAGTGGACGTTTCCCCGCACCTGTTCACTTGGGGCCAAGAACTACCGCCTGGCGTGCCCGAGATATTCGCTCATTGATTGAAGGCGAAGTGGCATAATGGATAATCAGAAATTAAGTGCTGTTTTCGAGTTTACGGAAACCGGATACCTAAAAGCAATTCTTTTGAATGCTGCGAGCGAAAAAGACCAGGCGACACTTGAACGCGCCTTAGATCGGCTGTTTAAGCCGTCTCATTTTGCCTGGGTGCGGAGAATTCTTACAAGATGAGCGACCAAAAGACGCAACAGAGCAAGTCTCATAATTTGCGGCGATATTTCAAAATCGGCGTGTCAAAAGATTTCATCTTAATCAGAGATGATTTTCCTATGTCCAATATTACTCCAAGCGAATTTTCACGGCTTTGCCTAGAAATGTTCTCGAAAAATGAAGAGGCACTGCATGGGAAATAGTCAAGGATGGATCAGACTTCACCGGCAGATAATGGAAACACCTGAATGGCTCGCGGAGCCCTTCACCCGCGGTCAAGCATGGGTTGACTTGCTGTTACTGGCGAACCATGAGACCGGCTTCATCCGCAAGCGCGGCATTTTGATTGCTGTAGATCGTGGTCAGGTTGGCTATTCTGAAGAATCACTTGCCGAACGATGGCAGTGGTCCCGGGGCAAGGTGAGGCGCTTTCTTGTAGAGCTGGCGCGACTTTCCCGAATTTCACATAAAATATCAGAAAAAACGATACCGAAAAAAACAAGCGTAAGTAGCTTAATTAATATTATTAATTACGATAAGTATCAAATGAACAGTACAGAAGACGATACAGAAGACGGACGGAAGACGGTACAGGAACAAAGAATGAAAAGAATGAAAAGAAATATCTTCTTGTCTGATTCTATCGAAATCAGACTTGCAGCGTTAATTCTTGAAAAAATCATTTTCAGGCTTCCAGGGTTTAAAAAGCCGGATCTTCAAAAGTGGGCCAAAGACATTGATTTGATGATTCGCATTGATAACCGCGATACTTCAGAAATCAGTCAAGTTATTGAATGGAGCCAGCAAGATCAATTCTGGCAAAGTAACATTCTTTCAACTTCCAGCCTTCGGAAAAAATTCGATCGGCTTAAAGCGAAAATGAAAAGCACAGGCGCTCTGAATGAACGCAGAAAGACGGAGCCAGAACAAGCCCTTAATTGTTCACGGTGCGGTAAGCGGATCATCGTCAAATCAGACTTAACAGAAAACGGTTGTGTTTATTGCGAGGTGAAAAATGAAAGAACGAGTGCCGCCATATAATCTAGACGCAGAGCAGGCCGTAATTGGTGGAATTCTACTAGAGAATTCAGCGGCAAGTGATGTGCTGGCCGTCCTTAATGCCGATGGCCGGGAATTCTACCACACGGCACATAGTGTAATTTTTCAAACAATATTAAGCCTTATAGACAAAGGCAATATTGCCGATATAGTAACCGTCTGCGACGAACTGAGAAACCGAGGTCAGCTGGATAAAGTGGGCGGGCCTGTTTTCGTGTCTGAAGTCATGGACGGGGCAATTTCAGCAGCAAACGTCAACCATTACGCCCAAATTGTAAAAGGCTATGCTATCCGTCGAAACATTATCAGCGAGGTTTCGAAGATCATTGAAGCGACTTACGATCCTTCAAACGAAGTGTCAGAATCCCTTGAACAGGCTCAAAAATCCATTTTGTCTTTGTCTTTCCAGCAAGAAAAAAATACGACACATAACGCTCATGATTCAGTTAAGCAGACAGTAGCCGGATTTGAAAGCAGGCACAAAAAGGGCGATCTTATCACCGGCATTTCAGCCGGACTTCGTGACCTTGATAGTTTAACCTTGGGTTTAAATCGGGATGATTTAATCATAATTGCCGGTCGTCCGGGCATGGGTAAAAGCGCTCTTGCTGGAAATATTGCGCAATATGTAGCGATGGAAGGCAAGCCGGTACTGATTTGTTCACTTGAAATGCCACACGATAACGTGATGACAAGGATTATTGCTGGTCAGACCGGTATTGATTCCCGTCACCTTCGGCGCGGCTTCATTCGAGACAATCAATGGCCGGCACTTGTCAGCACTGCGTCAGCAATATCAAACACACCACTTTTCATTGATGATAAACCGGACCTAACACCGATGGAACTTCGGGCAAAGGCGCGACGGCTGAAGGCAGAACATGGCCTGGACCTGCTTATTGTCGATTATATTCAGTTAATGCGTGTGCCTGGGCGTTATGACACGCGAGAACAGGCTGTTGCTGAAATCAGCCGGACATTAAAAGCGATTGCTCGGGAACTCTCAATTCCAGTTATTGGCCTATCACAGCTGAACCGTCAAGTTGACAGCCGGATCGAAAAGCGCCCGATGCTCTCAGACTTAAGGGAATCAGGTGCCATTGAACAGGACGCGGATGTCATTGCCTTCATATACCGTGACGAGCTTTACAATAAGCGCCCGGACAATCCGGATCGCGGCATTGCTGAAATTGAAATAGCCAAACATCGGAACGGACCAACGGGAACGATAAAGCTTCGTTTTGATGCAGCCACGCAGACATTCAGGGATATTGAATCACAAGAGAATATTCAAGGCTTGATGAAATGAAACAAAAAGGAGGCGTGTAAATATGCCAGTAATACCTACATACCAAAGACGAATGAGCATCCCCGGAGAAGGACCGAACGCCCTCCAAGATGTGGGTAGTGCGGGATTGGTCGGTAACTCCATTGCCAGGATGGGAAATGTCGGTGCTGAATTTATAGGACTTATTCAACACCAACAGGAGGATTTACGAAAACGTCGCGCCACCGTAGAAAATTCCCGTCTGACAAATTCGGCTAATAACTTTTTGACTAATCAGAAGATTGAATTTGATACGAATGCGAATACGATGGATTCGTCGATCAACCTGGCTTCTTATGCCGGACAGCATGAGGAATCTATCAAACCGACGTTTAAAAGTCTCATTAAATTCGACGAAATAACCGATCCCGATGTGTTGCTTCATGCTCAAACACTAACTGATACTGTCGATGCACACTTCCGTGACCATACGGCAGTGGCACAGCAAAAGGCTCTGGGTAGTTTTGCTTCTAAGGAAATAGACACGGGTGGTTTAAATGCGATCGCTATGGCGCGGTCAGGTATGACACCAGAAGAAAGCATGAAGTCTGCCGCAGAAATCATTCAGAATATGCACAATACCGGCGTAATAAATACCGACAAAGCCTCTGAGTTTACCGTAAAGATACAACAACAGGTCGTCAGTAATTACATGGAAAGTCTTTCTGTGAGTGATCCTAAAAAATATATCGAAGTGGTCAAGTCCGGGAAATACAATAACATCATGTCAACCGCTGATTATAACCACGCGCAGGAAAAGGCGAAAACGGTCGGAGCGCAGGAAACGGGAACTTCCGCCGGTGTGGAAATATTCAAGGCAGATAAAACAGGCAGTATTGAATCAATGACCGATGCTGTAAGGGCAAAAAAACTTGGTGCCGAAACTGAGAAAGTTGCAATCGGTCAGGTTAAAGAACTTTATAACGAACGTAAGGTGGATGAAGAAAAAATACAAAAGGACGCCATCAAAGAAGTCAACGAAATTCTGGTGCCGATTGCCCTTGGGCGTAACGGATTAAATAAACAAAGTGACCTCACCCCGGCACAATGGACAAAGCTGATGGATGCAAATCCCGAATACGCCGGTAAACTTCAAGACAATATGAGGAAAGAACTTGATTATCAAACACGCCAAAATAAAGCAGACACGGTTAATTATCAGAGGGAAAAACGATTACAGCAGGCGGATAATGAAAGTCTGATTATAATCTCCGATGATTTTGCAACCAGAGATTTAAAAAGTGATCTCTCTAAAGGGGATATCTCTCCCTCTCAATACCGAAGTCTTTCAGGAATACAAGCGAAACTCGACCCAATAAAAAGAGATTCCGTAATAACCGCATTGAGTAAGGTTAATGCTGGTATTGGTGCGGCAATAGGTGTGAAGAATAAAGCTGTGCAGGCAACTTGGAAATTGAAATATGGTGATCTGGTAAAAGCTTTTGCTTACAAGAATGCCGATGATCCCAACTTTGACACGAAACTTAGCGAATTTGTCGAAAAGCAAGTTTTGTCTAAAATGGTAACAAGTTGGTTTTCTGGTGATGAAGTTGACAGGGTAGAAAAATACAATAAAGCAAAGGAAATATCCGGGGAATTACCGATAAAGGCTACACCCCAAAAAGAAGCGATAAAGAACCTTCCTGATTTTGCTCTTAAGATTAAAGATAAGCAAGATCAGAATAAGATATTGAGTAAAATTAAATCAGGCCGGACCCCAGTTAAGATGCAGCAAAACAAAAAAGACAAAAGTAAAATCAGAATAACTTTTGATGATGGATCGGTGATAGATGCTCAACAATTCTGAATGGGAAGAAATTCCTCTGAATAAAGATGATGAATGGGAAGATGTCCCTCTAGGCAAACCAGTAGATAATAATGAACTATCTTTCCGGCAGGGCAAAGAAACGTCTTTTATGGATAGAGTTTTAAGTGATCCGACAGAATTATTTAATATGTTTCAAGATCCAGTAAAAGAAAAGGCAAAAGCTTTTATGGCGGTGGTTAATTCTGAAGATATGACTAAGGAAATTCAAAAACGTGATCCAAATGCACTGCCTATAAGTCCGTCTTTTGCTTATGACAATTCAAACGCATTGAATAAACATTATGATATTGATCCTATACGAAAAAAGAGCCGCGAAGATTCTTTTGCCGCTATTCAAAAATTTAATGATACCGGAATAAAAGATGATTACCTTGATACGTTTTGGAAAAGTTTGCAAAGATTCCCGCCGTCAATGCAGGAGGCAGCCGGGGGTATAATTCAGGCAATAGAGGAAGATGCCCTGCCCTTGATGGGATTACGATTAGCAGGGAAGTTAGGTATTAAAGAAGCAGAAAATCTTTACAATATCGCAAAAGCGCAAGTAGATAAAAAAGATGTTTTATCTATTGGCAGGGATATTATAGGTGCTGGCGCGAAGCAGAAACTTAATAAATTAGGCCACAATGTAATGCCCGGAAGTTTTCAAGAATCTGTTGCTATGGCCACTGAAAGCACAATTAATAATCTTGCTTTTCTTATACCGGGATTCGCTTATGGAAAGGCAATACCTCTTGCATTGATGGGTTTACAATCGGGAGGTCAAAGTTACGTTCAGCAAAGGGAAGGTGGCAGTGCGCCAGATACAGCCCTTATAGCCTCTGTTGTGAATGGCATGGCCGAGGCGGGTACAGAGTTTATTCCGATGGGAATTTATTTAAAACCGAATGCCGGACTTGTTAAGAGACTTATTGAGGCTGAATTTTCCGAAATACCAACAGAAGTTATCAATACGATGATTAATGATGTGGTAGATAAAACAACTTTGAGACCGGATATGACAGTTGAGGATGCTATTGCAGATATTCAGCAGACAATTCAAGTAACGGCTTTGTCAACTATGGCACTTACCGGAGGAACTCATAGTATTCATAAAATCATAGCAAAAACCCTCCCACCGGCACAGCAGGACACTTTTAACACAGCGGCCACAGACACTATCAATAATGGTGGAACGGCGCAGGAAGCGGCCAAGAAGGGTATAGATGCTGTAAGTTCTACACCGGAAGGGAAGTTGGCCGTAGATCAGCAAATTGATAAAATGAAACAAGAGGCCGTGAGTATAAAGAAAAATACAGAACCCTTCATCCTTGGTGTTCAGGACGATAACGGAGAAGTCACGGGCTTTACTATGGCCGATCCGGTAAGTGGAAAGACCTTTGAAGTTCCTGCTCTTAATAAGTCAAAGGATATGGAAAGTGATCAGATTAAACTTATTCCTGATTCGGCCGCGGTGAATACTGAAATAGCGAAAATCCGTCAAGAAGACGAAATCGATATTGACGGTAGAATTAATAAACTTGTCGAGGGGGACGAGGATGTTAATAAGATAGTCAATGATATATTCGGTGAGGAGATCGTTCAACCTGGGGCACCGTCGGGAGGCAAGCAACCGTTAGATATGGTTGACACGGATGCAGTCTCGTTTATTGCCGGGCGCGATAAGGCAAAACATACAGAATTTCTTACGCCATATACCCCCGAAGAACTTTCTGGCGCAAAAATAAAAACCGTGTCTGGATTAGAGGCTGGATATGCTGTTAAGCCGGGTGGAGATATTGTCAATGTCTATAATAATACACCACATAAAGGTTTAGGTGCGGTATCTGTCATTGATGCCGTACAAAAAGGCGGAAAAACACTTGACTGCGTGGACAATTATCTGGTACAATTCTATAAAAGTTTAGGTTTTGTTGAAACAAAAAGGGTCAAGTTTGATCCGGCACAAGCCCCGAAGAATTGGGACTTTGAAAAGCACGGTAGCCCGGATATAGTATTTTTAAAACATGAAGGAGAGACAAATGCCAATTACCTTAAAAGAAGCTACGAAACTCGCTGGAATCGAAGACTGGACGCTGACCCCGTCACAGCAGAAGTTTTTGATAGAATCAACAGAAGAACTACTGAAACATCACCCGAAGGAGTGGTTTCTACAACCACAAACACAACGAATAAGCAAGGTGCAATTGGAACAGGTGTTCAACGAGATTTAATCCCTAACCCATCCGAAGTATCCTCGTTAGCCAATCCCGAAACTGAAATCAGCAAACCTTTATCCCAACAGGCCACGCCGAAGAACGCAAAACTGTTTGATGTCAGCTCTATTTTAAATCCTGTTGAGATAGTCAACAATTTAAGAGGTCTTACCTCAAACATCAAAGAAGCTATGCCGCACCTTGAGGCATTAGGTTCTCAAATCTATCAATCCGGTAAAGTAAAGTTTAGTGAATGGTCCGCTCAGATGAAAGAGACTCTTGGCGATTTGTGGGAATCGTTCAAAGATGCAATCAAGAGTGTTTGGGCGAATCGTGAAAAGTGGGTAGGGAATGAAATCGGCGCCATTGGAAACATTGAATCTCCCGTTCACGATGTTATCGCCTATATCAAAGAAAACGGTGGACTGAATGTTGACATACTTTCAAAACAATATCCCAAAGAAACCATAGATATCTTAAAGAAAAAAGGTCTTGCCAAAAAAGACGGCTATATGCAGTTGGATGTTGTGGCTAACGAGTTTCAGTTTGAAGACGATGACCTGATGAATCAAATTCTTGATGTTAAATCTAAAAATAAAATAAAAGCAGAAACATCGAATAAGAGGCAAGCCGACTATTTAAAGTCTGTCTATAACAATGAAAAGGTATCAAGGGAAGAATTTACAAAGGCCGTCAATGATGCGCGGAAAGCCTTTAAAGAAGGGAATGCTGCTGAACTCACCAAGTTAAAAAAGAATTTGAAATGGATGGCAACAAGAAAAGAAACTCTCAAAAACGTAAGGGATTATTTCGGTCTTACCGATAATGACATGAGTAAAATATCAAAGAAGAACCCTCTCCTCATGGATGAGCAGGAATTTGCTCAATATCTTAAAGACGTAAATTACAAGGCCGTGGAGTTGAGAGATAACCGTTGGGCCAAGATTGAATTGATGAAATTGATCGAAGAAAAGAGATTACAGAAGGTGGATAATTACCGAAAAGCGCTCTCCCTTCCTTCAATAGACAAAATGACTACCGATCAGTTGAGGCAGTTTGCTAAACTCTTAGAACCATTTGAGAACGATGATATTTTTCTTACTCAAAGGGAACTGGAAACCATGGACAAAACCGATCTCAAGGGCATAAAAACGTGGCGTGAAGCGCGGGAGAAACTGGCTCAGGAGGCCGGAGTACCGATTGCTGAATTAAGTAAGGTGAAAGTATTATGGAATGAAAGTTACAAATGGGATTCTGCCCTAAGAGAGCAAGACCCTTTCTTTGATCTACTGGTTACAAAGATGACAGAATCAATGATGGGCGCGGAAATGAAAGCCCACAATACGGAAACCTTCATTTATGATCTGGTGAAGAAATCAGAGAGTTCAAGAAAGAGGGGATTAGTTGAAAGGGCGATTCCACAGGATGAACAGATTTTTGCTTATTTGGAAGCCCCACAAGAGGAGAAGGCCGCTGTCGCTCAGTCAATGACCCCGGAGCAGTTGAATCTCGCGCACGTTATGAACCAGTATTTTGCAAATGCGTTGGATTACCTTCTTGCGATTAAGTCGGTGGAAAAAGGGCGTGAAAATTATATAACTCACGTCAGGAAGAGTTTTTTTGAGACTGTAAGGGATAAGGGAATCAAAGAAGGAATAGGGAGTATCTTCACTAATGCTCAAGAAGATCAGATGGGATTTAACATCCTTGATGACGATACCGGGAATATCCTCCCTTTGGAAAAATTCTTTCAATTCTCCATGCACAGGACGGGAGAACTTCAACCGACAAAGAATGTAGTGAAAGCTTTCATGACCTATGTCCAGATGTTTGAGAAAAAGAGGGCTTTTGATGCGATTATCCCAAAACTGGATATTTATACTCAATCGTTGACTCCTACACGTTTAACTGCGCGGGGTCTTGAGTTTGACCAATCCTTAAAAAAGTTCGTCAAGAAATGGATCAATAATAAGAAGGGCCGGAAGATCAGTTATGATTCCGTCATTCGCCAGGGCGGGCCAGTAGATTTAGGTATAAGGACTTTGAAGACTTTTACTTCAATGGTTGATCTTGGGTTCTATGTTCCGGCGCAGATAATCAATTTTGCAGGTGAACAATTATCAACCATCGTTCCTCTGGGCGTGACTGATTATGTTAAATCAATGGGTTTAATGAGAACAGAAAAAGGGAAAAGGATATTAAAGAAATATGAGTTTTTTACCGGCAGAAGTTTATGGGAAGAATTTACGGCGCCGGGAAAAGAAGTAACCGGCAGGCTCATGGAAGGGATGTTCGGACTTTTTCATGTCTCAACGGTCGCGGCAAATAAACAGTTTCTTTTGGCCTCAATGACAAAAGAAGAATACGCTAATGAAGAACTATCACTGGGAAGACTGGCGCAGATGAAACTTGATATGGGCAGGTTCCGCGCAATACCGGGAACTAATTCTCTGGTTGGCAGCACATCAATAGGCGGCAGTGCCATGCAGTACAAAACATGGGCTGTGCCTATCACAAGGTCATTAATTAAAGACATCACTACGATGTCAAAGAATATTAAAAGCAAGAAATACGGGGAGGCTTTTACCTCAAGGGAAGCACGGGAAATATACAGAATCATTGGACTGACTTCCGCGGTTATTATGGTTTCAGCGATGGCCGGTGAAGATGATGACGACAAGTCATTACTGGCAAAGATGAAGGCTAGATCAATAAGGGAACTTTATTCGCTAACTTCGGGTATGAATCCTGTATTTTGGACTTCATGGCGGTCATTTAGTTTTCTTGGACAGTTGGCAAAAGCACTCTCAAGTCTTGCCACTCTTGAAGATTACGAAACAAAAGAAGGGTTGAAGGGTGTTGACCAATTAAAGAAAACTGTAACGCCCGGTATGGTCAGGGCATTTCCTGATAGTGAGGAAGATTAAGGCTGGTGTTTGGAGATGGAAATGATGGAGCTTGATAGAGTATGAGTGCACCGGGCGAAAAAAAAGAGCAAAAACAGGAACGTGCGATCGGTGCATTATTAAGTGCGTCGAGTATCCGCGAAGCCGCGAAAGAAGCCGGAATAGCTGAAGCCACGTTGCACCGTTATTTGAAGGACGAAACCTTTAAGGCACAATACCAGGCAGCAAAAAGGGAAGTAGTTCAACAGGCAATTTCTCAGCTGCAGCGCTCGGCGGGGAAAGCCGTCAAGGTCCTTATTGAAATTGCTGAGGACAAAGAATGCCCCTCATCAGCCCGTGTATCAGCAGCAAGGACTATCCTTGAAACATCATTAAAAGCGGTTGAGCTTGAGGATCTGGAAAAACGGATTGAAGAACTCGAAAAGAAAATACTGAAAGGGGGATGAAACATGAATTTAAAAAAGAGATTAAATGCGATTGACGGCAAGTTAAACCCGGCACCGGACCCAAAAGAAGAGGCACGTAATCAGGAACTTGGAAGGCTAATAAAGGCCGGACGAAAGCGAGTAAATGAATACCGCGCAAATGCTGGATTACCACTGATGGATTTCAGTGATCGGCCTATTTTTGACGTAAAACCCGGTGCAAGTCTTCCGGAACTTATGAACGCAGCCAGAGAGGCGCACATAGCGCGTGAGGCAAGATTAAGGGGGGAACAATGAACCTGAATTTCAGAATCAGCAAACTTGAGGGAATCACTATCCCCAGGAAGAGAATAGGCACGTTTAGCAATATGGAACGAGCTGTCAGGCTTGTTTATCTGCTCGAACAGGTGCAAAGAGGCAAGACGATATTGATAAGCACAGAACAGGCAACGAGACTGTTTGATTTGGTGAAGTGTGCTGTTGATCGAAGGAAGAAAATGCAGGGTTTGTAAGATTATTATTGTGAAACGGCCGCTATTTACTATTTAGCCATTCTTCGAATTTTTCAACAATATGTCTTTGGCAACCTTGTCCAGATAGGCTCATAACTTCGGCATCATCATTGTTGTCAGTAATGGCTATATCATAAAAAAGGGCTGGGTTATCTCTACCGCCAGGTATACATACGTCATATTGCTGAAATTTAATGTTTAACCGATAGCGCGTTTTAAAAACCTCTTTACTGGTTACATTAACAGAAGGATTAATTTCTCCTTTGTGAACAGTTTGCGCCTTATCGACATAAAGAACCCAGTTATTCTTCTGCAGGACATCTTTAATTGCGCCGATTAACATCAGTCCGCCAGGGGGCACGGTAATAGATTTCTCGTTTTTTACTAAAGGTTTATAGCTTCGTAGATTGTGGCTTACACAGCCAATAATAAAAATAGCGCAGATAAATATAATTATAAATCGTTTCATCTCTTCTCCAATTACTTCAAGATTCCGCGTTTATTATTTGTCTGACAGAATTTTTTCTTTTTCGCGGTTAAATTCTGCTTGGGTAAGGGCGCCACTATCTAATAGTTTTTTAATGTTAAGCAATCTCAAATATTTATCATCTTTATTCTCAGGTTTCTCTATACATTCAAAGACGAGCTCTGATCGCGGGAAATTCCCCAATATATGCGGTGGCTGTGAGGTCGTTTCGCGCAAAGGCTTCATTGCTTTTCCTATGCTATCACAAAAAACCTTTGCTCTTTTCTCCGTATCTTCTTGAAGGGCAGAAACGGGCACAAAGCCCGTAGAGCCTTGTTCAAATAATCTGAATTCTTTACCCCCGGGGGATACGTCAGCAATTTTTATTGTTTCACCTTTATACATTATTGCAGAATCGAACGTTGATTGACTTGTTGCCATGGGTTGAATAACAGACGTTTTTGCGCATCCAATTATTAAAAATATAACAATGTAACTGGTGATGAATTTTTTCATCTTTCCCCTCACAAATTTATATAATCATTACTTCGCTATTTTCTTCTTTTGTTGCTCGTACTTTATCAGAAAGTCCCGTATGGCCTCTTCCAGAAGATCATTTTGACGTTTATTGAGATCAACTGACAGAAACTTGAGCTTTTTAATAAGATCGTTATCCAGTGTGGTGTTGTATGGGCTTCTATTTTTTTCCATGTTTTTTCTTATCATGTGGTTGTATGGCAGTCAATATTTTTCCTTGACAAGATTGTTGTATGGTTATATGGCTATCAATAACTCAATCTCAGAGCATAGGAAAATGAAACATAACTTACTTAAAGAACCCTTGAAGATTCCTGTAATGGTGACATTGCGGGCAGTCCCTATGGCTGTGAGAAATCTTCCGGGGTTTTTTATTTATGGAGGTGTAAAAATGAAAAAAGAAATTATGGATAAAATTGAAATGGCCGTGTTTCAAATTCATGCGTTTGCGAAGGTACTTGAAAATGAAGAGGGGGAAAATCCATCACCGGTTACGGCCAACAATGAGTGGAGTAATGAGCAGTTGTCTCTTTATCAGGTCATTGCGGAGAAAGCTGAATTTTGCCTCAAAGCTATAGACGAGAATCGTGCGGACAATAAAGTGGAGGTGGCGGCATGAAAAAGGAAAAGACAAAAGCGGAGACAGCCGAATTTATAAAGGATTATATATCCAGACACGGGACAACGGAAAAATTGGAACGACTTCTATACAGAATGGAGCATGGAGGAGGGTTGCAGGTTGATCTCATTCCAGAAGAAATCTTTCATGATTTAGTTACAAGCAACGTTCGGTCAATTCCTCCTGATATGGTGCCAAAACTTCAAGATGCTTGTCCTGATTATGATTGGCAATTGCTGGCAATGAATGGACGCATTGTAATGGGTGAAGAGGTCCGGGCTTCTATTGAAATATTGGAAAGCGCATAACGGCAACCGGGGCCGAGGCGGGTGTGAAAGCATCCGCCTTTTTGCATTTTGGGGGTATTTTTGGGGGTATGCGGCAAATTACACCATGAATAAACGTAATGATTAAAGCATTTTAATCTGTTTGTTCAAGTCCGGGTGCCGCCTCCAATTCTATCAAGGAGTTTACTGTGTTGGGGGGATTAAGTTCAACGAGCCACGCTTCACGAATATCCTCCGCCAGCGGAGGATATGGGTTCTGAGCCCGGAATGACGAGTAGAGGAGTTTTGCCAGGTCTCACTACATAATTTCCCCGTATATTTTCCATTCTCCATTTATCTTTTTTAGTTCCAATTTCTTTTTACCATTGCTCTTAAGCGTTAAGCGTTGAAGAATTGTAGTGTTGGATAAATACTGCCGTGGCATTATTTGCGTCAGCGGATATGCGCAAATTATCGATGCTAATATTTATAATTTTGCTATACCTACGCACATCGGCTTTATGAG
>Ga0209226_10000779_pt1 | contig 16173 bp, 10 predicted proteins | sample BarGraNGADG00212_2_FD_184497 | JGI IMG/M metagenome (GOLD analysis project Ga0209226, IMG submission 184497) | Arctic peat soil microbial communities from Barrow, Alaska, USA - Barrow Graham LP Ref core NGADG0011-212 (SPAdes) (version 2) | ecosystem: Environmental > Terrestrial > Soil >...
AGTTGCGCACCGCCGTCCGCGTACATCCGTGGCATCAGCGGCGGGTAGCCGAAGTGAAACATGCGCACGCCGGTAAGGCTCTCATACGGGACGTCCTGGGCGGAGAATGTTTGGTTGGCTCCGGGACAGTGCAGGAAGCTCCGGTCCACGCCTGGTGGAGCGATGACGATCGTGTAGCTCGTCGGCTCCGTTGCGCAGACCAGGATGCCGGCCGCGAGGTGTCCTCCGTGCCGCGCCAGCGATTCGAGCACGGCCGTGCCGAACATGTCCGCGCCGACCTTGGCGACCAACCCCACGCGAACGCCAAGCCTGTGCAGCGCCACGCCGGTGTTCGCCACCACGCCACCCGTCGACAGCACCGCCGGTCCGACCACGACGAGTCGTCCGGGCTCGATCTTCACCGGCCCGTACAACGTCGGGAACACATCCAGCGACACGTGACCGGCGACAACGACCTCCGGAACCGGGCGAGCAGCCTCCGCTGATTGCGAACATGGCATAGCCAAACACGACTCTACTCCGAGCACCGAGGGATCGAATCCTAACCGGCGCGGACCCCGAGAGGTGCATTTTCGACCGGCGCAAAGGCGTGCGATTTCTACCGGCCTGACACAGGCGCGCGGCCGCTCCAATGCGGGGAGCGCTCGTCCGATCGGACTTCCCTCCAATCGACGAGCAGCGAGGCCGCTGACCGCGTAGAGCTGAGACCTCTCTTGCAACGAAACCGGTGCTGACCGACGCGTAGTCGACGGCGCAAGTCCGATGACGCTCGAGCGTGACCTCGATGCGGGCGTTTGTCCGATGTCGACAATCCGCTGCTGACCAACAAAGCAAAGGGGGAGCCGGCCCGGAGGCGATCGCGCTCCTGTCATGAGGTTAGGCGGAGCGGTCGGCCGGTGATCGGACCGTTCTTGCTCTTCACGGTTGCAGGAGCTTTCCGGGCGGGTGTCGTCAGTGCCGAGTTTGATGACGAGCAGCCGTCCGACTAGCCCGGTCCAGCGGTCCAAGAGTGCCGCTTTCGCGTGAAAGGGGTCATCTCAACCAGTGTCCACCTCGCTCCTGCTCTGGACGAAGCTCGGGCGTCCTGTCGGCCGGTAGCTTTGCGCTTGGTATCGCTAGCAAAGCGAGCGTGAGCCAGGTGGAGTCTCGGGGCGGCATTCGATGCTCGGCCGCTGCTCGGGCCTTCGAAACGCCGCGGCGGGAGGGACACTTGTTGCGTGAACAACAACGCAGCCATGAACCGGGCGATCCTCGCGGGAGCCCGACGCGGCGAGCGTGTGGGTGCGCTCGCGAGGCTCGCGGGTGTCCCACCGTTGGACACCGACACCCCGCGCCAGGAGCGCCTGAACCGACTCTTGGCCGAGCGCGATGCGGCGAGGCGACGAGGACGCCTACATGCTCTGCAATCGTAGTTGGGAGATGCCGTTACATCACGGTCAGCCCGATTTCCGCCATCCAGATCACCTGCTTCCTCGCGGTGAAGTCCGAGTACGCGTCACCGTCCGAGGTGACGATCTGACGGACTCAGTATTTGAATTCGGGATTCGACCGTTGGACGGCGCGTCGGAGCCCTACGCGAATAGAAGGTGACGATCCTCGTCCTCGTTCTTGGTAGACGGGTGGTAGACGGCTCACCTAACGCAGCTCCAACTCGATAGCTCCAAATCCCCGGAAACCCGCTTCCCGAGCCGTCTCACAAGTAATGCCCCCGGCAGGAATCGGACCTGCGCACGTGGTTTAGGAAACCACTGCTCTATCCACTGAGCTACGGGGGCTCGGCAGGCTCAAGATAGCCGGTTCCGGCAAGAGCAGTGTGGCCGTTTCCGCCGCGACCGACCAGCGCGGACACGGCTCGCTTCCGCTCTCCTTCAGCGACGAGGGGGCTCACGGGGGAAACCGGGTTTCCTCCGTGCTCAAACCACTGCTCTATCCACTGAGCTACGGGGGCTCGGCAGAATCACGATAGCCACTTCTCGGCAAGGTGGTGAGACCCTTGAACGTGGCTAACCAGCGCGAGCTCTTGCGTGCTTTTCCACCGGCGAAAGTCGTGAGACTTTCGCCGGATGATCGACTGAGCTACGGGGGCTCGGCAGGCTCAAGATAGCCGCTCATCCCACTTCTTGACACTGGCCGCCGCAATCGCCCCTCCCGCCGGTTAGCGTTAGGGGATCGCCGAGCTCACCGAAACCCCACTGACGGGACTTACCGAGGCCGAGGCCGCGCGCCGGCTGGCGGAGCGCGGCCAGCTCCCGCGTGAGCGATCGAGTCGCTCCTACGCCAGCATCGTCCGCGCCAACACCTTCAACATCCCGAACGCGATCCTGCTCTTCTTCGGCGTGCTGACACTCGCGCTCGGATCCTGGAAGGACGCGCTGTTCATGGGGATCCTGGTCGCGAACATCGTGATCGGCTCGTTCCAGGAGATTCGCTCCAAGCGCGCGCTCGACCGGCTCGCCGCGCTGGTTGCGCCCGAGGCGGTGGTGGTGCGCGACGGCGCCGACCGCAGCGTCCCTGTCGACCAGGTCGTGGTGGGCGACCTGGTGCGCGTGGCGGCCGGCGATCAGATCGTCGCCGACGGCACGCTGGTCAGCGCCGACGGCCTCTCTCTTGACGAGGCCAACTTGACCGGCGAGTCCGAGCCCGCCGTCCGCCATCCGGGAGAGCCGGTCTGGTCGGGCTCCTTTGCTGTCGATGGCGCCGCATTGTTCGAAGCCACAGCGGTCGGGCCGGACAGCCGCGCAGCCAAGTTGACCGCCACCGCGCGCGCCTTCCGCCATCCGCGCTCGCCGCTCGAGAAGTCGAACGATCGCCTACTACTCTGGCTCGTCGCGATCGCGGCTCCGATTGCGATCGCGCTCACGATCTCCGTTCTTCTCCGCGTCCATACCAACACAGGGCGGGTGCAGGCCCTGACCGCGGGAATCGTGAACATGGTTCCCGAGGGGCTGATCCTGCTGATCAGCCTCACCGCGGCGGTCTCGGCGTTCAAGATGGCTCAGCGCGGCGTGCTCGCCCAGCAGCTGAACGCGGTCGAGTCGCTCGCCTCGGTAGACGTGCTCTGCACCGACAAGACCGGCACGCTGACCGAGTCGGCGCTGCGGGTGGTGGGCCTCGTGCCCGCCGAGGGCACGGACGAGACATCGCTCGCGCGCGCCCTGGCGGACTACGCGATCAGCTCTCCCTCGCGCAACCTGACTCTGGAGGCGATCGCCGGCGCCGAGCTGGCGCAGGTGAAGCGCCGCGAGGTGGTCGATCAGGTGCCGTTCTCCTCAAAGCGGCGCTGGAGCGCGCTCGATCTGGGTGACGAGAGGCTGGTGCTGGGCGCGCCGGAACGATTCGCCGACGCCGATCCGGCGCTCGAAGCGCGGGCCCGCAGGGAGGCGAGCGAGGGACGCCGCGTCTTGACGCTCGGGCGCACGGAGGCGCCGCTGCCCGAGAACGGCCCCGATCCGAGCTTCCCCGACGACGTGCAGGCGCTGGGATTGGTTGTGCTCTCCGAGCAGCTGCGCCCGAACGCGATCGAGACGGTGGCCTTCTTTGCGGCCGAGGAGGTCGATCTGAGAGTTCTTTCGGGCGATTCGCCGGCGACGGTGGGGGCGATCGCCAGGGACGCCGGGGTCCCGGGCTCGGCACCTGCGCTCGACGGCGAGGCGCTACCCTCCGACCCGGCGGCGCTGCGCGAGGCCGTGCTCTCGGCGCCTGCCGTTGGGCGGATCTCGCCAGAAGGAAAACGAGCGGTGATCAGCGCCTTCGCCGTGGCCGGGCGCTACGTGGCGATGGTCGGCGACGGGGTAAACGATGTACCCGCGCTCAAGGAGGCTCGCCTGGCCATCGCGCAGGGCTCGGGGTCGCAGATGGCGCGCTCGGTCTCCGATCTCGTGCTCGTGCGCGACGACTTCGCGGCCGTGCCACGGATGGTCGGCGAGGGGCGTCAGATACTGCGCAACATCCAGCGGGTGGCGCGGCTGTTCGTGACCAAATCGGTGTTCGCCGCCGTGTCGGTGCTGGCGGTGGCGATCCCGACCGCCACCTATCCCCTCCTGCCGCGCCAGTTCACTATCGCCTCTTCGGTCACGATCGGTATCCCCGCCTTCGTGCTGGCGCTCGCGCCCAGCTCGGGCCCCTGGCGCCCGGAGGGATTCCTGCGCTCGGTTGTCCGCTTCGCGATCCCAGCCGGGCTGACTACCGGGACCGGCATCGCCGTCGGCTACTACCTGGCCCGCTACGGCTTCGACCTCGGTCTGCGCGACTCGCGCACCGTGGCCACGGGAATCGTCGTTGTCTGCGGGCTCGCCGTCGTGATGCGGCTGGAGAACGAGCGCGGCCGGCGGCGTCTTGCTGTCGGCGCTCTTTGCCTATTGATGGCGCTGCTTTATTTCGTCGCTTTGTTCGTTCCGTTCCTGCGCAGCTTTTTCGAATTGACCGCGCCTACGGGCGACGCCGTCTTGGCCTGGGCGGTGGGGGCAGCGCTAGGGCTCGGCGGAATGCTCGGCGTGCTGCGCCTCTTACGCGTTTAGAGGCATATTTGCCTCCAGCCCGAGCCAGCCGGCCAGCGACTCGAGCTCGGCGGCTAGCGCGGGCTCAACTTCGGCCCGGTCGGCTCCGTCCTCGAAGTGAGTCGCCAGCACGAGCAGGCGCCCGCCCGGGCGATCGGCTTTCAGGTCAACTCGCGCGATAAGGCGGTCACCTTGTAGGAAGGGAAGGACGTAGCAGCCCCAGCGCCGCTGCTCGCGCGGGATAAAGATCTCGAAGCGGTATTCGAAGCCAAAAAGGCGCTCGCTGCGCTTGCGCGTCCAGACGAGCGGATCGAAAGGTGAGATGAGCGAAGCAGCGTTGATTCGATGCGGTAGCCGCGCGTCGCGCTGAAGGTAGGCCGGTCCGCGCCAGCCTTCGACCGTGACCTCGCGCAGCTCCCCCTCCTCGAGCAGTTCGGCGATGCGGGGCTGTGCCTCGCCGACGCGCAGGCGGAAATAGTCGGCCAGGTCGGCTGCAGTCGCGACGCCGTGCGCGCGAGCGGCGATGCGCACCAGCTCGCGCTGGGCTTCCTCGCGGTTGACCTTGCGCCCGTGGTGCTCGGGCGGGACGAGCCGCTCGCTCAGGTCGAAGGCCCGCGCCATGCTCGCTCTCCGCTCGGCGACCGCCAGCACGCCGCGCCCGAACAGGTGCTCGAGCAACGCCCGCGGTACCGTGCCCAGCCAGGAGCCTTTGAGGCGCCTGTCCACTCCTTCGGGCGCGGGCAGATCCTCGGCGGCGAGCGGCCCGCGCCGATCGATCTCAGTCAGTACCCAGTCGAGGTAGCCGGAGTGCTGCTCGAGGAAGGCGCCGAAGGCGTAAGGACGCATGGGGTGCGCCTCGCGCCGGTGAGCCAGATGCGGCCACAGCTCGACCGGTACGAGCGAGGCCTCGTGCGCCCACTGCTCGGTCAGCTCGCGGCGCTGGTAGGCGAGTCTGTCGAGCAAAGCCCTGTCGTAGGGGCCGAGGCGCGAAAAGAGCACCTGGTAGTGCGCCGGTACAACGACGTTGACGAAATCGAGCTGGAGCAGGCCGAGCCGCCCGATCACTCCGCGCAGGTGGCGTAGGTCGATGTTCCCGCTAGGCCTGGGACGATCGAATCCCTGGGCCGCGAGCGCGATTCGGCGGGCTTCGGCTATCGAAAGGCTGTCGCGTGGCACGGCCGGATGCTAGTCGCAGGCCAACGACCGCCGCCGCTAATTGAAATCCACGGCCGGAGTAGGTATGAACTGGGCATGCGCCGCGCCGGAGAGGACGCCACCGCTTGAGCGCTCTAGCCGCAACAACGGTTGAGCTGTCGCGCTGGCAGTTCGCGATCACGATCATCTACCACTTCCTTTTCGTCCCGATCACAATCGGGATGGGGCTCTTCGTCGCCGGCCTGCAAACCGCCTGGTACCGAACGAGGCAGGAGCAGTACCGGCGTTTGACGGCCTTCTTCGGGAAGATATTGCTGATCAACGTCGCCCTCGGCGTAGTCACGGGCATCGTGCAGGAGTTCCAGTTCGGCATGAACTGGGCCGCCTATTCGCGCTACGTGGGCGACGTTTTCGGGGCGCCGCTGGCTATCGAGGGGCTCGTCGCCTTCTTCCTCGAATCGGTCTTCATCGGGCTCTGGGTCTTCGGCGCCGGAAGGCTGAGCCCGCGCGTGCACCTGGCGACGATCTGGGCCGTGGCGCTCGGCTCCATTTTTTCGGCCTACTTCATCCTGGCTGCCAACTCCTGGATGCAGCACCCAGTCGGCTACCGCCTCAACAAAGTCAGCGGTAGAGCGGAAATGACCTCACTGTGGGCGATCATGACGCAGGGGAACCTGCTCGAGTCCTTCGCGCACGTCATGGCGGCCGCTGTCGTCACCGCTGGGGCGCTCGCGCTGGCGGTATCCGCCTATCACCTGCTGATTAAGAACGAGGTCGAGCTGTTCGCTCATGCGGCGCGCATCTCGCTCGTCGTGCTGTTGGTGGGAGCGATCTCCGTCGTCACCGTCGGGCACTTCCTCGGGCAACTAGTGGCGCGCGAGCAACCGATGAAGATGGCCGCCGCGGAGGCGATCTTCAAGACCGAAAAACCCGCGAGCGTGTCGCTGTTTGCGATCGGGCCGTTCGAAAAACACCCGAGCAAGACCGAATTTAGCGTCACCGTCCCACACCTGCTCTCCTTCCTCACCGACTGGCACTGGTCGAGCGAGGTCTACGGCATCAACTACTGGCAGCGCGACTACCAGAAGGAGTACGGCGCCGGAAACTACAAGCCGATCGTGGCCCTCAACTATTGGTCGTTCCGCCTGATGGTCGGAGTCGGCTTCCTCCTGATGGCCTGGTCGGCCCTGGGGCTCTGGCTTGCGCGCAAGCGCCGGCTCGAGCACTCGCGCCGTTTTCTTCGTTGGTCGATACCGTTGCTGGCGCTACCCTTCCTCGCCAACACGTTTGGTTGGTTGCTCAGGGAGGTGGGACGTCAGCCATGGGTCGTCGAGGGCTTGCTCAGGACCTCTGACGCCTTCTCGCACGCGGTCAGCGTCCGGGCAGTTGCCTTTACGCTGGCGGGCTTCATTCTCGTCTACACATTGCTGGCCGGAATCGAGGCCGGGCTCATCATCTACGTCGTCAAGCGCGGGCCGGCGCCGCCGGCCGGCAAGGGCGAGCAGCCACAGCAGATCGAGCTGGGGTACTGAGTGGACGGAACCTTCCTCAGCCTGCAGGGCTTCTGGTTTGTCCTCATCGCCGTGCTCTGGGCCGGCTACCTGGTGCTCGAGGGCTTCGACTTCGGGGTCGGCATGCTGCTGCGCCTGATCGGGCGTGACGAAGCCGAGCGCAAGGCCGTGATCGGAACGATCGAGCCCGTCTGGGACGGAAACGAGGTCTGGCTGATCGTCGCCGGCGGCGCGACCTTCGCCGCCTTCCCGGATTGGTACGCGACGCTGTTCTCCGGCTACTACATCGTCTTCTTCCTGATCCTGATCGCGCTGATCTTCCGCGCCGTCGCGATCGAGTACCGGGCCAAGCGCCCCGAGCCGCGCTGGAGGTCGGTCTGGGAGCTGGCGATCGTACTGGGGAGCGCTGTGCCGGCCTTCCTCTGGGGGCTGACCTTCGCCAACATCATCCACGGCGTTCCGATCGACTCCCATGGCGAGTTTTCGGGCGGGCTGCTCGACCTCTTCAACGGTTACGCGATCCTCGGCGGCCTGGCCTCGCTCGGCCTGTTCGCCTTTCACGGCGCCGTCTTCCTCACCCTGCGCACGGCGGGCGAGCTGCGCCGGCGGGCGAAGGCCTTTGCGGTGCGCCTCGTGGTGCCGGCGGCGGCGCTTGTGCTTGCGCTCTTTGTCTGGAGCGCTGCTAATTCAGGCAAGAGCGACGGGAAGTGGCTCGCAGCAGCGGCCCTGGCCACGGTAGCCGCGGTGCTCTTGACGCTCTCGCTCTGGCTCGTGGTTCGCGACCGCGACGGCGCCGCCTTCGCCGCAACGGCGCTGGCCATCTGCTCCAGCGTGGCCGCTTTCTTCGTTGCTCTCTATCCGAGCGTGCTCGTCTCGAGCAGTAAGCCGGCCTTCAGCCTGACCGTCTTCTCGAGCAGTTCCTCGCATCACACGCTGGCGATGATGGCGATCGTGGCGCTGATCTTCACTCCGATCGTGCTCGCCTACCAGGGCTGGACCTACTGGGTGTTCCGAGCGCGACTGCGCGGAGACTCAATTCCGGGCGGAGAGCTTCTTAGCGGGTCGAGCGACCGGCCGACTTCGTAGTGGGCCCGTTCGACCGAAGACTGCTGCAGGAAGTGCCGGCGATCAGGCGCTTCCTTGTTGGCGCCTGCTTCTTGGCGGTTCTTTCTGCGTTGCTCGTGATCGCCTGGGCCGAGCTGATCGGGCGAATAGTTACGCGCGTGTTCCTACACGGCGGCGATCTGGCCTCAATCGCGCGCCTGCTTGCCGCGCTCGTTGCGATCGCCGCGCTGCGAGCCGCGATCGGCTGGGCGCTGGAGACGAGCGGGCAGGCGACTTCGCGGCGGGTGCGCGGCCGCCTGCGCCGGCGCGCGCTCGAACGGATATTTCGGGCGCGGCCTGCGGGCCTCGGCGAGCTGCGCACGGGCGAACTGGCAACCAGCGTCACCAGCGGGCTCGAGGCGCTCGATCCCTACTTCTCGCGCTTCCTGCCCCAGCTCGTTCTGGCCGCGGTGGCGGCGCCGGTGATCCTCGCCTGGGTCGCCTTCCGCGATCCGGTCTCGGCCTTGATCATGGTGATCACGCTCCCGCTCATTCCGTTTTTCGCCGTGCTGATCGGCAAGGCGGCGGAGGAGAGGACGAGGCGGCGACTCGAGGCGCTGTCGTTGATGAGCGCCCACTTCCTCGACGTGGTTCGCGGGCTGGCGACGCTGCGCGCCTACCGGCGCGGCCCGGCGCAGGTGGAAGCGATCGCCCGCACCAGCGAGCAGTTCCGCGAGGAAACGATGGGCACTCTCCGTATCGCCTTTCTCTCGGCGCTGGCGCTCGAGCTGGCCTCGACGATGTCGATCGCGCTGATCGCGGCCGTGATCGGCATCCGCCTGGTGAACGGAGGCGCCGAGCTCGCGCCTTCCTTCGCGGTGCTCGTTCTAGCGCCCGAGCTGTACCTGCCGCTGCGCGCGGTTGCGGCTCAGTTTCACGCCTCGGCCGACGGGCTGGCCGCTGCGCGCAGAGTCTTCGAGCTGATCGACCTGGCGCCGGCAGTGACGACGCCGGCGAGCGCGCTCCTAGCGCCCGACCCAAGCTCGGCCACGATCCGACTGGAAGGGATCGGCTTCGCCTACGAAGGGCGAACTGCGCCGGTCTTCTCGCGCTTCGACTGCGAGATTCAGCCCGGTGAGCAGCTTCTGCTCGCCGGTCAGAGCGGGGTCGGAAAGACGACTCTGCTCTCGCTGTTACTTCGCTTTAACGATCCACGGCAGGGCCGGATCACGGTTGGAAGCGTTGACCTGCGCGAGCTCGATCCCGACGAATGGCGCCGCAGGATCGCCTGGCTGCCGCAGGATCCACGGCTACCCGCCGGCACAATCGCCGAGGTACTTAGATTCGCTGCGCCAGAAGCGCCTGAGGATGCGCTCTGGACGGCCCTCGAAACGGCGAACTGCGCGGAGCTCGTCGCCGCCTTGCCGGACGGGCTCGGCACGAGGGTGGGCGAGGGCGGGCGGCAGCTCTCCAGCGGCGAAAGGCGGCGGATCGCGCTGGCGCGAGCGCTAGTTCGCGAGGCGCCGCTGCTGCTGCTCGACGAGCCGACTGCTCATCTCGATGCCAAAACGGCAAAGCAGATCCGGCTGGCGCTGGAAGGGCTGGAACGGAAGCAGACGGTCGTGATTGCCAGCCACGACGCTTCGCTCGTCTCGTTGGCCGAGCGCACGATCACGCTCGAGGGAGCTTCGCGATGAGCCCTGCGTTTCGTCGCATACTCGCCGAGGCTCGCCCGCTGCGCCGTCGCCTGGCGCTCTCGATTGTGCTCGGCGCCGGCTCGATCGCGGCCGGAATCGGCCTGATGGCGACCGCCGGCTACCTGATCTCGAAGTCGGCGCTCGAGCCGCCGATCCTCTCGCTCGGGGTTGCGATCGGGCTGGTGCAGTTCTTCGGCGTCTCGCGGGCGGCCTTCCGTTATCTCGAGCGCCTCGTCTCGCACGACGCCGCCTTCCGCTTCCTGAGTCGCCTACGCGTCTCGTTCTTCGAGCGCCTGGAGCCGCTCGTTCCGGGCGGGCTCGGTAACGCTCGCACCGGCGACCTGCTCAGCCGCTTCGTCGACGACGTCGAGACGATGCAGTTCCTCTTCCTACGGGCGCTGGCGCCGCCGCTGGTGGCGCTCGTTGCCTGTACGGCCACGGTTTTGGCGGCCGCGATCGTACTGCCCCTTAGCGCACTGGTACTCGGAGCGGGGCTCGCCAGCGCCGCACTCACCGCCGCCGCGGTCAGCAGACGGGCGACGAGGGCCAGCAGCCGACACGAAGCGCCCCTGCGCGCGGAGCTGACTAGCGAGATCGTCGAAGCGCTCGCGGCCGGCCCGGAGCTCGTCGCCTTCGGTCGCCTCGACTGGGAGCTGGAGCGAATCGACGGGATCGATCGCAGTTTGGGACGACTCGCCGGCCGGCACGGGCGAATCGCCGCTACGGGCGATGCGATCGTGCTTTTCGCCTCGGCGCTCACGCTGACCGCCGTGCTTGCCGTCGCCACCTCTGCGGTTGCGGGCGAAAAGCCCGGCGGCGTCTGGCTGGGAATGCTCGCTCTGCTCGCGCTCTCGTCCTTCGAAGCGGTGCGCCCGCTTCCGCTCGCCGCTCAGCAGTCGGGCGCGGTGGCGAGCGCCGCCGAGCGCCTCTACGAGCTGACCGATCGCGCGGCGCCCGTGCGCGAGCCCGAAAGCCCGCTGCCGATTCCCGCCAGCGGCGTGCTTAGGCTCGAGGATGCGCGCCTGCGCTACGGCCCGCATCTGCCCTGGGTCCTGGATGGCGTATCGCTCGAGCTTAGGCCGGGGCGACGAATAGCGCTGGTCGGCGAGAGCGGCGCCGGCAAGACCACGATCGCGGGCGTGCTCGTTCGCTTCCTCGAGCTCGGCGGCGGCCGCGCAACCCTCGACGGCCGCGACCTGGCCGACTACGCCTCCGACGACGTGCGCGGGCTGGTCGCGCTTGCCGGCCAGGACGCTCACCTCTTCTCGACCACCATCCGCGAGAACGTCCACTTCGCCCGCCCCGGCGCGGGCGACGGGGAGATCGCCGCGGCACTCGGGCGCGCGGGCGTTTGGGACTGGGTCTCGTCCCTCCCGGCCGGGCTGGACAGCTACGTAGGCGAGACGGGCGATCAAGTCTCGGGCGGCCAGCGGCGGCGAATCGCGCTGGCCCGCGCCTTCCTCTCCGGCGCCCCGCTGCTCATTCTCGACGAGCCGACCGCGCACCTCGACCGCGCCAACGCCGAGGCCATCCTGAACGATGTTCTCTCCGGCTCCGGCGACGTCGGCCTGCTCGTGATCACGCACGACGAGCTGCTGCTCGATCGCTTCGACGAGGTGCTCCGGCTGGAGAACGGGCGGATCGTCCAGGCAAGCTAAGGGCCGATCCCGGTAGAGAGGCGCGGCTGAGGTGGTCGAGGCCGCATCGGTCGTGTGGGCCTACCGGAATGGGCCCTAAGTCGCGGAAGCAACCTAATCGCTCGCGCAGCGCTCCTCGCTAGAGTCTCACCGTCTCGAGAGGAGCCTCATGGAGAACTTCCGCTACGTAGTCGCCGACGTCTTCACCGACCGGCCGTTGGCCGGGAATCAGCTTGCCGTCTTCACCAACGCTCAGCCGATTCCCGAGCACCTGCTGCAGCCGCTGGCCAAGGAGATCGGCTTTTCCGAGACCGTCTTCTGCTACCCGGCGGAGGCCGAGGGGCACGTGCGGATTCGCATCTTCACGCCTGCCAGCGAGGTTCCCTTTGCCGGGCACCCGACGCTCGGGACGGCCTTCGTGCTCGCGGCGCCCATGCAGCTGGGGTTGATCGGCGTCGAGACCGGCTCGGGCCTGGTCACGGTCGAGCTGGAGCGCGGGGTGAGCGGGCGCATCCTCTTCGGTCGCATGAGCCAGCCGCTGCCGAGGACCCGGCCCTACGAGCGCGCCGACGAGTTGCTCGCGGCGCTGGTATTGGAACGAAGCGAGCTGCCGGTCGAGCTCTACGACAACGGCATCGCTCATGTCTTCGTCGCTCTCGACTCGGAAGAGCGGGTCGCCGCGCTGGCGCCCGACGCCAAGGCGCTGGCGGCGTTCGGCTCGATCGGCGTCAACTGCTTCGCCGGAGCCGGCAAGAGCTGGAAGACACGCTGCTTCGTCAGCGGGCTGGGGATCAGCGAGGATCCCGCCACCGGCTCGGCCGCGGGCCCTCTCGCCTTGCACCTGGCACGACACAGCCTCATCCCCTTTGGCGAGGAGATCGAGATACGCCAGGGCGAGGAAGTCGGACGACCGTCGCTTCTCTACGCCGCTGCGCACGGAAGCAGTGAAGCCGTCGAGCGCATCGAGGTCGGTGGCTGCGCGGTCGTGGTCGCTCGCGGCGAGTTCCGGCTCCCCAGCGCCGACTAGAGCCTTTCCTGCTCGGCCCTTAGAACTCGGAGCAAAATGAACACCCGCCGACTGGGTGCGATCGGTGGATGCGATGCGAGGACGCAGGGAGCGCCTATATCGGCGGAGATACGGGTGCGACTGAGGCGGGAGCGCGCGCGCCGCTGAGCGCGGCCACGCGGCGGAGTGCTTCTTTCTGATTCGAGTTCTTAGTCGTCTCGGGCGAGCGCCGGCGCCAGACGCCGACTGAGCATCGCGCCGACGAAGGCCGAGGCGCGCCGAGTCGCCACGAGCGGTGAGCGCCCGCGGCTGCGGGCGACGATGTAAATGGCGGCGAAGGCGTCGCCGGCACCGATGGCGCCAACATTCGCCACCGACGGCTTGGCGGCGACCTCGGTCAGCTCCCCGGCGGCCCAGATCAGCGCACCCCGCGAGCCGCGGGTGACGATCACTTCAGGCACGCCCAGACCGGCCAGGCTCTCCGCGTTGACCTCTTCGAGAATGGCCTCCGCTTCCTCCTCGGCGAGCTTGAGCACGCTGACGTGGCGAAGCAGCTCGCGGTCGAAATCGGCATCCAGCGCCAGCGACCCGAGCTTGGGCGAGCGCGCGAGGCCCTGCCCGTCGAGCGAGAGAAAGCGGCCCCGCGCGATCTCCGCGAGAGCCGCCGGCGAGAACTCGCCGCGAAGGAGCGGCGCCACATGCACCCACTCGCAGGGCTCAAGCGCCGTGCACACCCAGCTTCGCACCTCTTCGTCGGTCCAGCTGTCGCCGAGCGCCGTAACGGTCATGCTTCGGCTGTCGCCGTCGCTGACTATCTCGAAGCCCGTCGTAGTCTCGGCCGGACGCCAGCTGACCGGAATCCCGAGCGCGAGCAAAGGGCCGAGCAAGAGCCGGCGATGGGCCATCGCGCACTTGGTGACGGTGCGAGAGGGCCCTGCCAGCAAGCTCAGCGCCCGTGCGGCGTGGTACGGGCAGCCGCCCGGAAACGGATCGCGCTCGGGGGCGCTGTCAAGCGAGAGGCTGCCGACTATCGCAACAGGGCGCACCAGCTGACTGTATCGGCTCTAGCTGTCGACTTAGGGCCTATCCCGGTAGGGAGACGCAGCTGAGGCGGTCGAGGCGTGGATGCCGGGGGCCGCACGAGCCGTGAAAGCGCACTGGTGGTGCGGTGAGCGGATCGGGTGGTTCCTGGGGTCGCGAATCGGCCGCATCGGTCGTGTGGGCCTACCGGGGTAAGCCCTTAGGTCGTTGGTGACCTTGACGCGCGCCCGCGCGCGAGAACGTTCGACAGCGCACTCAACGCGAAGGCGAGCGCGAACGACGGCAGCGAGGCGCCAAGGCCCCAGCTCTTGGGGTGCAAATGGGCGACCAGATCGACCCACCAGGACGGCCCGGTTGGTATCAGCCACTGGTAGAGGACAAAGCCGGCCAGCCAGGCACCGAGCTGGGTCAAGCGTAGCGACGGCGCGCCGAACAGATCATCCCGGTCGTAGCCGCGACGCACAAGCCAGTCGGCCGCGAGCACCCCGAAGAGGGGCACGAAGAACGAGCCCAGCAGATAGAGGAAGGACTGGTACTGAGCGAGATCGATCGTCAACGCGCCGAGAGTCGAGACGGAAGCGGCGACCAGAATCAGCACTCGCTGCGAGGCGCGCGGAAAGAAGTTCTGCAGCGAGAGGGCGGTCGAGTAGACGTTGGCGAACGGCTCCTTGGTCTCGTCCACCCCGAGCGCGAAGAGCGCCAGTCCGCTGGCCAGGCCGCCGGCGGCGATCGCCGTCATCAGCGAGGTTGCATCGGTGAGCCCTTTGGAGAGCAGAAGCACGGCGCCAAGCCCGTAGAGCCAGATGTTGGGAAGCAGATAACCGAGACCCGTTCCCCAGAAAGCACGCTCTTTATTGCGGGAAAAACGCGTGTAGTCGGCCGCCAGCGGAAGCCACGAGACGGGCATCGCCACCATCAGATCGACCCCCTGCCAGAAGCCGAGACCACCCTTGCCGGGGCGCGACCAGAGCTGGCGCAGGCCCGCATCGTGAAGCGCCCACCAGGTCAGGTAGGCAAGCGAGGCCAGCACCACCCAGATCGCGAAGCGCTTGACCCACCAACGGACGAAGCCCACCGGCCCGAGCAGGGCGAGCGCAGTCGTCCCGGCGGCGGCGATTAGCGTCCAGAGCCAGGTGGCATGTAAGCCGAAGAGGCGTTGCGAGAGCGCGGCGGCGGCGGTCGCAATCACGATCAACTCGAACACAGTCCAGCCGATGTTCTGAATCACGTTCAGCACCGTCGCCAGATACGAGCCCCGGCGGCCGAGCGGCGCCCTCAGCAGCACCATCGCCGGGACCCGCGCTTGAGCCCCGATCAGCCCGGCCAAAGCCAGCATCGCGTTGCCGAGAAGACCTCCGACGACGATCGCCAGGAGAGCATCTCGAAGCGAGAGCGCCGGGACGAGGTAGGTACCGGCGACCAGAACGAGCAGACTGAGGCCCAGACTGCCCCAGAGTAGGCCCGTGTCGAAAAGCCCGAGCAGACGCAGGCGCTCGGGTACCGGCTCAATGCCCCAGTTCGGTGTCTTCTGGCTCATAGCTATCCCTTCGCTGGCATTACCCAGATCAGGTTCGGCGGGTTTGCTCTCAGCCCCGTCGTCGAAGACGGAACACCCCGGTCGTCTCGACGCCTCTTACTACTAGCTTTCGGAGGCCTCGCGGCGACTCTAGCCGATGACGTCTACAGCCGTCATCGAGATCAGGTTGAGGCCGATGGCGACAAACACCAGTCCTCCGATCAGATCGACGATGAAGAAGAAGCGAGGCCGCAAGAAGCGGCGCCCCCAGGCGATCACGCCGGACGCGGTAAGCGCGAAGGCGACACAGGTGAGCATGAAGGCGGCCGAGAAAACCGTGTAGCCAAGAGCACCGGAAGAAGAGACCCCGTAGCCGGAGAGAGAGCCCGAGACGGCGATCCAGAAGGGAAGCGCGTAGGGGCTGGCGACACTCATCGCGGCGCCGGTGGTAAAGGCCTGTTCGACGACCACACCGCCGCTGGCCGGAGGCCGCTTGCGCCGAGCGCTCGAAAGCGCGCGCACTCCGAGCCAGAGCAGAAATAGCCCGCCGATAGCACCCAGCGCGAGTCGGAGTCCGCCTGCTTCGGCGAGGGCCGCCGCACCTACGAACATCAGGCCGATCCAGAGAGCGTCACCGGCCAACGACCCCAACTCGACTGCCAGCGCAGCGCGAAAACCGTTGCTGAGACCACGTCGCAGCGTCTCTGCAATGACCGGCCCGGGCACCGCGCTATAGGCGAGCGCAAGCAGCACTGCAAAAAGGATTAGCCTCATAGAGATTACTATATCTAGCTCACCTGAGAGCCTCCTGAGTGTTGCCTGAGCATCGCCTGAGCGCCGTTAGGCGAGACGGGCTCTGATCACGTACGGCAGGATTCCGCCGTGCCTGACGTATTCGCGCTCGCGTGGAGTATCTAGGCACACGCGCAACTGGAAAGTGATCGACTCGCGACCGTCGTCGGGCGTCGCCGTGACGGTGGCTCGATCGCCCTGCCTGTCTGCGAGCTCTGTGATCGAGTAGCGTTCGCGCCCGTTCAGGCCCAGTGCCTCGCGGCTCTCACCGTCCAGGA
>Ga0209226_10000780_pt1 | contig 16162 bp, 13 predicted proteins | sample BarGraNGADG00212_2_FD_184497 | JGI IMG/M metagenome (GOLD analysis project Ga0209226, IMG submission 184497) | Arctic peat soil microbial communities from Barrow, Alaska, USA - Barrow Graham LP Ref core NGADG0011-212 (SPAdes) (version 2) | ecosystem: Environmental > Terrestrial > Soil >...
CGTGTCATTCAGCAGATACTACAACTGGGACGGGCAGCTACTCAGGGCCAAGATGTTCCCTTCTACGGAGTTGCTGCCGACCGGTTTGGCAGTGGCTGTGTCGAGCGTGATGTCCAGGGACAGGCGGTTTGACATAGTGACGTTGGGCATTATCCAGGCGCTATTCCTGCTTGGCGGCATGGTGATGGTGACTCTGGCGACTACCTCGTGGAAGACTATCCAACGAGCGGCGTTCTACTTGCTCTTGCTGTTTGTGTTTGCGGATGTGGGCTACGTGTCGTACTTCAACTCGCTCTACACTGAGTCTGCAACACTCATCTTCCTTGTTGCCAGCCTGGGCATTTTGGCGTCGATCTTGCTGCGGGAGAACACAGATCGGGATCTAAGATGGCTGATGTTCTCGTTCTTTGTCGCGACTGGCCTGTTCGTGTTTGCGAAAGTGCAGAATGCCCCCCTGGGACTGGTGCTAGCCGTGTTCGGCTACCATGTCTCCAGACGCATCCAATCACAGGATAAGGGGCTAAGGACGAGACTTAGGAAGCAGGGCAAGGTGCTGGCACTTACGCTCGCCTTGCTATCCGGCCTTTTCTGGTGGGGGTTCAAGTACGTTCCCGGCATGCACGTCAACAACGTCTACAACATGGTTTTCAACGAGATCGCGCAGCACTCCAGAAATCCGGTGCAGGACCTAGGGGAACTGGGGCTGGACAAGAGCTACATGAAGTACTATGGTACCTTTGCATGGTCGCCTCAGGTCAATGAAGACCTTAGGCGGGACGTGTTCAAAAAGGTTGGGGACAGGCGCGTTGTCGCATTCTTCGTTCGGCATCCCGCGCGATTGTGGGATCTGACCCAAAGGTGTGCCAAGAGCACGTTTGTCATGCGAGTACCTTATCTTGGGAACTTCGAGAAGAGCCGCATCGCGCACGTAAGATACGATGGAGCCAAACTCGACCATGACGTTCGCGAATACGATAACCGCGGTTCTGATTACCCATACAGGCTCCCAGACGCGTTTCGCAGCCAGACATTCGCTTACTGGAGCAGCTTCAAAGAGGATCACGTGCCCAAGGCTTGGTGGTTCCTGGGCATCTGTCTCATAGGCAATCTTGCAGTGATCGGCACCAAGCGCAGGTGGTTCGACGTATCCTGGCAGAACCGGCTCATCACTGATGCTCACCTGTGTCTGGTAGCGTGCGCCGTGCTCCAGTATGGGGTGGCGATCATCGGGGAGGCCGAACGCGACATTGTGAAGCACTTGTTCCTGTTCAACCTCCTGAGTGATGTCTGCTTCATCTTCATTGCTGCTTACGCCGGAGCAGTATTGTCCGGCTGTCGGCCGGTGGGTTTCGCGAGAAAGAACGCATGTGTTGTGGAATAACTGATCTGTGTTGCCGCTCAGGCAACACCCGTGGCTGGTCCTGAGAAAAGGGGCGAGGCAGACATAGAATGGATCAAGTCAAGAAACCGAATAAGAGCTATCAGTCACGTGAGGCTCAGTGGCTTTGTGCAGTAGGAGTGCTGGCGATTGTTCTCTACCTACCGACCTTCCGCTACCTCTGGAATCGCTGGATGTCGGACTCCCAGTACTCTCTCGCCTACCTCGTTCCGTTCGTCTCGGGGTACTTCGGCTGGAAACTCTGGGGAATGGCGCGGCGGCAGCCCAGATCTTCGTCGGCGTTTGGGATGGCGCTGATCGTTCTGGCAATGCTGGCTCATCTAGTCGGGAGCCTTTTGGACGTTGCCATACTCTCGGGGGCATCCGTATTCGTCTGCCTTATCGGCGGATGTCTCTATCTGCGTGGAACGGCGTTCACACGGGTGATGTGGTTTCCGCTGGCGTACATCGTGTTCATGATCCCAGTTCCGGAGGGGCTGACAGACATGGTGGGTTTCCCGCTCCAGCTCTGGGCAAGTGCATCAACGGCTCGGATTCTGGACTTGCTGGGGATCGAGGTAGCCCGCAACGGTGTCAACCTCTCCGTTTCGGGGTTCGACTTTCAAGTGGCGGCGGCATGCAGTGGGATGAGCTCTCTCGTCGCGCTGATCGGTACCACGGCTGTTTTTGCCTATATCACCAAGCTGCCCAACAGGTACAGGTGGGCGTTGTTTGCTCTGTCGCTCCCGATTGCTCTGGCAGCAAACGTGGTTCGCATAACTACTATCGCCCTTGTCGGCTACGGCATCGGAGCCCACGCCGCCATCGACATCTACCACGACTGGTCCAGCCCGATACTGTTCATGGCAGCCATTATGCTGCTGTTCGCTTTTAGCAGGGGGTTCGAATGGTTGAACGATCGCCGAACTACGCACTAGTTCTGGCTGTGCTCATCGCTACCAACGTGGCGGCCTACCGGATTCGCGAGAAACCGATGCCCGTCTTGTTTAACGCGCGACTAGCGTCTTTCCCGTTGAGGCTGAGTCATTGGGAAGGACAGAATCTGGAAATGACTCAGGAAGTTCGGGATATCCTTAACGCTGATTCCCTGCTTTCCCGGCAGTATGCCGATCCCGAGTCCGGTGATTCCGTCGGCCTGCTGGTTGTCTACCGCAAATATGGTCGGCGAGACTTCATACACCGTCCCGAGCTGTGCTATCCCGCGCAGGGCTGGAAGATAGTCGGAACCGGCTATACCACGCTGCCCTACGACGGAAGAAACGTCCGCGCCACCAAGGTTGTTGCCGAGAAAGACGACGCTCGGGAGATCATTGTCTACTGGTTTGCCTCGGGCAAACGCACAGAAGCAAACTTCCTCAGACAACAGTTCCGGATGGCCTTCGACAGGTTCCAGACGCAGAAATACGGCTGGGCTTTCATCCGCATCAACTGTCCGGTGGCTTACTCCGACGAGGAGACAATGAACACAATCAGGGGCTTTGCTGCTACTGCGTCCGATCCGCTGGTTGGCATGCTTACGGAGTCGCCGCGTCCACACGCCGGGCCGGGCAAGTAGCCACAGCCATGCGCATCCTCTTCCTAGCCCACCTCTTCCCGCTGCCGCTGGACTCCGGCGGAAAGATCAAGTCCTACTACACCCTCAGGGCGCTCGCGGCGCGGCACGAGGTGCGCGCTATCGCGTTCATCAGAAGCGATGAGGAAGCAACCCTGATCCCGGAGCTGACCCGCGTCTGCGCGGGCGTGGATGTGGTGCGGCTCGAACGAGGGCGATGCAGGCAGGCGCGTGATTTGCTCGGTAGCCTCGCGCGCGGCAAGTCGTTCATCATCGGGCGCGATTTCCGGGCGGACATGCTCAATGCCGTGACACGGGCGGTGGAGGAGTTCAGGCCGGATGTCGTGCACATCGATCACCTGCAGATGGCGCAATATGTAGACTCCGGCGGGCCTTACCGGGTCGTGCTGGACAACCACAATGTGGAGTCGATGATCATCAAGCGCGTGGCGGAGACCGTGGACGTGGAGGGGCGAAGCATTCGCAATGCGGCTCGGTGGATTTCGTCAAGCCTGTCTGCGAATGCTTCGCCCCTACAACGCTTCTACGCCGGATTGGAGTGGCCGAAGCTGCAGAGATATGAACTGGCGACGTGCCGGCGGTGCGACCTTGTGTTGACGGTCAGTGAGGAGGACAAGGCGACGCTGCAGATGCTGAATCAAGTTCAGCATGACGACCAGTCGCTTGCGAACGTGGAATGCGTGCCGATCGGGGTGGACGTCGATCACTTTCGGATGATCGAGCGGGCGCCGGGGTCGCTTAACGTGCTCTCCATCGGAACGATGTACTGGCCGCCGAACGTGGATTCCATGCTATACTTCAGTCGTGACATCCTTCCGCTCGTGCGTGAGCAGATCCCGGATTGCACGCTCACGATTGCAGGCCAGCGGCCGGTGGAGTCGATCCAGGCGCTGGGGCGAGAACCTGGAATCACGGTCACGGGATACGTCGATGACGAGTGCGAAGTTGCAAGAGACTGCGGCGTTTTCATAGTTCCGCTGCGGTCAGGCAGCGGGGTTCGGGTGAAGATCCTGAACGCGCTCGCGATGGGGCTGCCGGTTGTCTCGACCTCGGTCGGCGCGGAAGGTCTTGATGTGCGGTCGGGCGAGCATCTGCTGATCGCGGACGGCGTCGCGGAGTTCGCTCAGGCGGTTGTGAAAGTCCTGCGAGACCCCGAGCTGGCGGACCGGTTGGGCCGAAACGGGCGCGAACTGGTATGCGAAAAGTACTCCTGGAACCGGGTGGGGGAGCGGCTGCTGGGTCTGTATGACAAGTACTTGAGCCGATAATGAAGCCATGCGAATTCTCTTCATAGCTCCATACGTCCCGTCGCGGATCAGGGTGCGGTCGTTTCAGTTGATCCGAGAGCTGGGCAAGCGGCACCACGTGCACGTGCTGGCGCTCGGGGAGGTCGGGCGCGCCAAGGTGCGGGGGGCGGAGGATCTGTCGGGCATGGTGGACGACCTGATCGTCACGCCGCACTCCAAGCTCCGCGGGCTTGCTCAGTCGCTCGTGGCGCTGCCGACGCCCACCCCGATGTGCGCGGCGTTCTGCTGGTCACCCGCGATGAAGCGGATGATCACGGACGCCGTTCGCGGCACGAGGTTCGACGTGGTCCACATCGAACACCTGCGCGCGGCTCACTTTGCGACGGCGTGCGGCGACCTGCCCATTGTCTTCGACTCCGTGGACTGCCTGACGGGTCTGTTCGGCCAGATGGCGCACGCAAAGAAGAACCCCATCGGAAAGCTCGTTATGCTTGAAGAGACCTGGAAGCTGCGGCGGTATGAGCCGCGCGCGCTGGCCGGATTCGACCGGGTGATCATAACCTCTGACACCGAGCGGGACGAGCTGACGGCCCTGAATCCAGCCCTGCGGATCGACGTCGTGGCCAACGGCGTGGATACGGACTACTTCGCACCGCGGGGCGGCACGAAATTTCCGCATCGGCTCGTCTTCAGCGGCAAGATGGGCTATCATCCCAACGCGCAGGCCGCGCTGTGGTTCGCACAGAACGTCTTTGGGGCGCTCAAACGCAAGTATGCCGATGCTGAGTTCGTCATCGTCGGCAGCAATCCCCCCCCCGAGGTCAAGAAGCTGGGCAAAGTGCCGGGGATCACCGTCACGGGATACGTCGATGACATTCGCCCGCACCTCGATAGCTCGTCCGTGGCGGTCGTGCCGATGCAGGTCGCGGTGGGCATTCAGAACAAGATACTTGAGGCGATGGCGATGGGCCTGCCGGTCGTCGCGACCCCCATCGCCACCCGCGCGCTTCACGAGGGCTGTCCGGGCGTGGTCGAGGCTGCGAGCACGGAGGACATGATCGCTGAGGTGTCGAAATTGTTGGACAACCCCGGTCTGGCCGAGCAGATCGGGCGCGACGGCCGGGAGGAGGTCGGCAGGAACTCCTCATGGCGATCGAGCGTAGATGGACTTGAGCTGATCTATGAAGAGGCGATCAGGGATCACGGGAGGATGACTTGAGCACGAACGTTGAATCCAGGCAGGCCGAGGTTGATGGGCTGGTGACGCGCAACAGGCCGTGGAACCAGATCCTCTGGACCGCCGGCGTTTTCCTCGCGGCCGCACTCTTCGTGGTTATGTTCTACAAGCAGACCTTCATCGGCCTGACGGACAGGCACGCGATGGACGTCGCCCAGGTCGCGCGGAACGTCGCGACTGGGAAAGGCTTCACCACGCACCTCATCAGGCCGTTCAACGTGGCCCTGATCAACGACCAGGACGTGCGGAATCGCGAACTCAACTCTGCCCCGGTTTTCCCCTACGCTGTTGCCGCTGTGTTCAAGCTGAGGTCGCCGAGCGACCAGGGCGTCGCGTGGGTTTCGATACTCTTCGGTTTCCTCACCATCGCGAGCACGTATTTTCTCGGAAAGCTGTTGTTCAACTGGCGAGTGGGCCTGCTCGCGGCAGCGGCTCTGGGGACAAGCGCGCCGGTCCTGAAAGCAGCCACGTCCGGGACCGAGTGGACAATGGCTGGGTTCTTCTTCGCGTTGATGCTGCTGGCAATCGTCCTGCATCACAGATCCACACTTGGGCAAAGCAGGCTTGCCGGCTGGGTCTACGCAGCGGCCTGTGCGGTCCTGCTGGCTCTGCTCTATATGACCAATCACATCCTCCTGCTCCTCGTAATCCCGCTTGCCGTCTACTTCGCGGTCACGGGGGAGCGCGGGAAGCAGCACCTGATCGTCTTCGCGGTGGTGGCCCTCCTGGCAGTTGCGCCGTGGGCTTACAGGAACGTGACGTGCGCGCACGGATCAGTTCTCGGGGCAAACGCCTGGGACATAATGGCGCACACGACGGCATTTCCCGGAGATGTGCTCTACAGATCCACCGATGCCGCGAATCTGAGCATTCTGCGGGCTCTCTTCTTCCCGTTGGAGCGCTTCTCGGCGTTCGCCGCGAAGCTGATGACGGGCACCTCCGACGTGCTACAGGGCATGATTGCGGTGCTCGGGCTGGCCATTGTGCCGTTTGCCCTGGTCAGCATGCTCTACAAGTTCAGAATCCAGTCCGCCAACGCCGTGCGCGGGCTCGTGTATGGCGCGGGTGTGGTTCTGGTGATCAGTTTCGCGTTGTTCAGCGTGGATTCGCGAGCAGTCATCCTGCTTGCGCCGGTCATCGCCGTTTTCGGCTCAGCCTATTTTTTCCTGCTTCTCGATGCGAAGAAGCTGCACCCCGTGTATGCCAGGACGGTTATCGCGGTTGTCGTGCTGATCACGTGCTGGCCGGCGCTGAGCTCGGCTATCTGGAAGAGCGACTTCGCCGCACAAAGCAAGCTGCTTGCCTCCTCGACGATGCTCAAGGACTCATTCAGCGGCGTGATGTATACAGACGTGCCGTGGGCGATTGCGTGGCGCACGAGCGGCTTGGGCGTGTGGCTGCCCTGCAAGGATGAGGACGTCTATCAGCTTAGCTCCAAGGGCCTGCCGTTGAACAATGCCGTGCTCACTCCCGAGTGTGACAACTACTCGCCAAACGACACGTGGTATAGGCTGCACAGGTTCCAGTTCTGGCGCGACTACCTGAAGGATCCGGCCGCCCCCGCCTCCAGAGCCCAGATCTCCAGCATCGCGGCGCAGCCGGAAATGACGGTCGAAAAGGTCGAGCGGGGACTGCGAGAGATGAAGCGGCAGCTTCCCATCTCCGAGTCCATCACTGGATGCGACGCTCAGAGATTCCGAGGCCTTGCGCCGGACGACTTCATCATCGTGACTTTCCCACCCAAGTAGATCACGTCATGCTGAACTCGATTCAGCATCGATCTGCCCAGGCTGCCATCCCGCACAAATAAAAAAGGGCGAGGATCGCCCCGCCCAAATACTACAAGCACCAAAACAGATGGTGTAATGCTTACTTCCTTCGCAACTTGCCGAATCCCGCAATGCTGCTCAGCCCCATGATGCCGAGCAGGACGCTCATCGGTTCAGGAATGGTGGGAGTGGGCACCAGACCCGCGTACGGGCCGTGGTCCATGGCATAGCCCATGCTATCCACGGACGGTCCCCATTTGCTCGTGAACTCGAACCTACCCGTAGACCCGGCGGCGAGTATGGTGCCAGGTGGTACTGTCCACACTATGCTGCTACCTGTCTTGTACCACGACCACTTGACTGCTGCGTTGGAACTGGTAATGTCATCGATCGGGGCCAGCGCGGGAGCGCCAACGCTCAGAGAGAACGATTCTATATCGAACGCAGTGTGCGTCGCATCAACACCAGTAGGCTTGAGGTCATACGTCCAGTCCCAAAGCCCAGCGGTCAAGGTGGCGTTCACGGTTACAGCGATCCATCCCTGACTCTCAGGCGCTAAGGGAGTTAGTCTGCCGGTCCAGTTAACCAGGTTTTCTGCATTAGCAGCCGAAGCGAGGACAAGCAACGCGATAGCTAGAATAAGGATTCTTCTCATTCTGATTTCTCCTCTTTCTCTAGATTCTGACTTTCCGCGCCCATCTCACCCTCTTTCGGCTTATCGACCCGGCGCGTTATACCACTCGCTTAAGCGAGGAGCATACAATGGTGAACTTCCTTGAAGTGATCAGTCCGCGCTCACGGGCATCCTGCCCGATCGCGTGGCTAGCGGACTTAGAATTAGCAGATACTCTAGCATAATAGCTCAGGCAACTTGCTATGTCAAGGGGTTGAGGCTAAAAACTGGTAATTGTACCAGGATCGAGTGTGCCATGGCGCGGAAATCACGAAGCGATGACCGGCAGCACTGCCAATGCTACGATTAGCATCTTCCGGCGGGCTTTGCGCGAGCCGCCTTGTGCGGTGCCTGCGTAACCGGTGAACAGGGTGTGATACTGCCTGCGTATACGTTGACCCGGTACACAAGAGAAAGGGCGAGGCAATCGCCTCGCCCAAATACTACAAGCACCAAAACAGATGGTGTAATGCTTACTTCCTTCGCAGCTTGCGGAATCCGGCAATGCTGCTCAGACCCATGATGCCGAGAAGGACGCTCATGGGTTCGGGGACTGCGGCCGTGGGTTCTGGTGTGGCACTGATGTCAAAAGACACGGGTTTGTCCGCGTCCGGGGCCGCGTAAAGATCAAAGCCCAGATAGGCGCCGTCAGCAAACTCGTCCCACGTGTAAGCGTCAGCGTTCCCCCAAGTCTTTGTTGTGCCGTAAGCCTGGGTCTTGGTGATGCCGCCATAGGTCAGCTCGATGCTTTGGTTGCTGACGACCAGCGTGAAGTCCAGATGATTCGCTTCGACATCTGCCCAAGGCCTTGTAATGGCCTGGTTGATGATCTCGCCTGCAGGGTTATTTCCGTCAGATGGTCCTATTTTCAAGGAATCGACACCCTTCTTGTTGACCCTGCCTATGTAAGCGTACGCGCCGCTCTGCCAGGTGTACCAGTTCTGGTCCTGGGCACGCTTGTCGATGAGCCCGAACATCAGTACTTCACCTGTGCTCAGGCCACTCACGTCAATCCAGCCAGTCACAGTTGCTCCGACGCCATTGGGGTCGAACACGACCGAAGTGTTTCTCACCATTGTTGTCCAGCTCGACGAGGTGGTCTCGCCGCTCCAGACGAACGCGCCAGCTGCACCGGCTGTGCACATGAGTGCAATCACTGCCGCTACTAGAAATAGTTTCTTCATTTCCCACTTTCCTTCTTAGTTTCTAATCTTTCGATATTTCGGCAAATGCCTTGTCTTCCCGCGCCCATCGGACCCAAGAACCGACCCATCGACCCGGCGCGCTATGTCACTCGCCCAAGCGAGGAGCATACCTGTGAACCGCTCAGTCTGCGGTTCTCTACCTATCCATCTTTACTTCCTTCGCAGCTTGCGGAATCCGGCAATGCTGCTCAGACCCATGATGCCGAGAAGGATGCTCATGGGTTCGGGAACTGCGGCAGTGTTCAGCTGTATCCGCGTGACGGTGAACGGAGTACTAGAGGTCCCAATTTCACTGGCCTGCGGGCCGAAGAACGCGGCGTAGTCGTTGCTGTAGGCGCCGACCTTGATCATCCCGATGACATCGCTGAAACTCCCGCTTCTTGCGGCATTGAACGCAGTCCAGTTTCCTGCGGAACCGTCCCATGTGCGGTAATCCGCATCGGTGGTGAGATCGAATGTGTACACTCCCCCTGTGTTCGCCATCGGGGATATGTTGATCATCACGTCGGAGCCGCTGGCCCCATCTGGGCTAAGATAGAGGCTCCCATAGATTGCGGTTGGGTTGCCAATTGCACTGAGCGTGAACCCGCCGCCCGTGATATCGCCGACTGCAAGATGGTAAGCCAGGGTATTGACCTTTGCTAACACGGCGGCTGATTCCTTCGTCCCTGTCGTCCCTATTGAAGCAACAGACGCGCTACCTGCAGTAAAAGTGGCGTTGCTACCCGCATAATAGTCCCCCGCGTCGGTGAAGTTCCATACGAGGGCCTGCGCCGCGACGCTGGCGCACAGCAGCGCAATCACTGCCGTTACTAGTAATAGTCTCTTCATTTCCTTATTTCCTCCTTAGTTTCTAATCTTTCGGTTCTTTCGATAATCTCTTATCTTCCCGCGCCCATCGAGCGAATCTTCCCACCCATCGACCCGGCGCGTTATGTCACTCGCCGAAGCGAGGAGCATACAATGGTGAACTTCCTTAAAGCGATCAGTCCGCGCTCACGGGCATCCCGCCCGATCGCGTGGCTAGCGGACTTAGAAATAGCGGATACTTTAGCATAATAGCTCAGGCAACTTGCTATGTCAAGTGGTTGAGGCTAAAAACTGGTAATTGTACCAGGTTTGAATGTGCGATGGCGCGAAAATAGCGAACAACCGATGACCGGCAGCGCTGCCGATGTCTGCGATTAGCGTCTTGCGGCGGACTTTGCGCGAACCGTCGTGTACAGCAACTGCATAATATGTGAGCATGGTGTGATACCGGCCTGATGGGTTTCGGGGTTTCCGGGTTGGGCCTGGGCTTGGAAGTTGACGCGCTGCTCGAAATGACGTGAGCGATCGGGGCTCGCGGGTGGTTCGTGGTAGATGGCTCTAGTTTCTGAACAACCACCCAAACGGCATGATCGACTGCAATATCTGAAGGATGTTGGCCTTCTGTTTGTGCTCGGTGACGTAGATCACATCGCCGCGCTTGATCAGAGGCTCCTGCAGCGTGCCCTTGATCACCTTCGTGAGGTCGATCGTGGTCGTGTCCATCGACTTCAGGTCCGTGCCGCCAGCGTGCATTATCTGGACCTTGCGCAGGTCGCCGAGGTTCGGCGTGGCCCCGCCCGCGACTCCCACAGCCTCGCTGAGCGTCAGCTTGCCCTTGAGCGGATACTGGCCGGGTCTGTTCACGCCGCCGATCACGGTGAAGAACGAGGTCTCGATCTGAGGAACCCAGATGGTGTCGCCCGGCTGGATCGCAATGTCCGCGGACGGGTCGCCCTGCATCGCGGACTTGTAGTTGACCTGGATATCTTCGGCCTGACCTTCTCGTTTAACCGTGATCTTGTCGGTATCGGCCTCGACGGTCACATCCCCGATCAGCCCCATCACCTCGCGGAAAGTCATCGCCCGCTTGAGAGGCACCGCGCCGACCTTCGTCACCTGCCCCAGGACCATGACCGTCCCCACCATATCCGTCCGCGGCACCACTACCGTGTCCCCGGACTGCAGCTCCCTGTTGACAGACAGGTCCTGGCCGGAGAGGTACTTGGTCAGGTCGAGATCGATTATCTCATCGCCCCTGCGAATGTTGACGTGCGAGAGGTCGGCGGTATCATCGTAGCCTGCCTGCGCAAGCGCCTGCAAGACCCTGTCGCCGACCCCAACGTCTACCAGCCCCCTCTTGGTGACCTGGCCGACCACGAAGACCTGCATCTTCGCCCGCTCCATGTATGCGACGGTCACCTGCGGGTTCACGAGCACCTTGTCCAGGGCCTTAGTTAGAACGGCGGAGGCATCCGACGTGTTGAGCCCAGCCACTTTGACCGCATCGATCATCGAGACGGTAATGCAGCCGTCCTTGTTTATCTGGTAGGGCTTGGTGAGGTCCTTCTCGCCATCCACAGTGACGCCGATCACATCGCCGATCGCCAGTTTGGACCCGTCAGCCCAGCAGGCCGTCGGCGCAAACACGAGCAGTGCCGAGACTAGCAGCAGGAACCTGCGTGCATAAAAGCATGTGACCATCTCAAATCATCTCCCGTGGATCAAATAACAGCGGATGGGCTTCTTCTTCATTATTCCCCGATATCGCCCCGCAGTCAAGCAGATATTGGACCCGCAAGCTCACTTTATGGATACGGCACTGGCCGCCCGGCAGGTTCCCGCCGCGCAACCGACCGTAGCGTCAAGTGGGGACTTCAAGAAGGGTGCACCGCACAACTGGCTATGGCTTGCTGACGCGTTGTCGCCTGCCCAACAGAGCTGTGCGTACTGATAAGCCAGCTAACAGGCGTCTCGCACAAGCAAACGCGGACCCGTTTAGCCCAAATTGGCCGTTCGGCCGACCAATTCGGGCGCGGCCGAAGCCATCACGAATAATCCGGGTGAATTCGAGGCAACATGCCACTAAGTCCACCTGCGTAAACTGAGAGTGCAGACTGCCACGCAGGTGACTGGCGCAAGGACGGTGAACCGATATAGATGAGCCATTACCGACAGGGGGGTTTCATGAGCAACCAGGTGAGCATTAGATCTTATGAGCCGGCGGACATCCGGGATGTGGTGGCGCTGCTGAACCGGTGTTTGATCGCCGATCCTATCACCAGCGAGACGTTTGCGCGCAGGGTCTTGCTGGATATCAACTACAGCCCGCGCGGGACGCTGGTAGCCAGCATCGACTCGAAGATTGTCGGGTTCGCGTTGGGCATGGTGCGCAGGTTCCAGTTGGAGGACTCAGCGCCCGATTTCGACCGGTCCTGGCTCACGCTTTTCGCCGTGGACGAACCGTTCCGCCGCCAGGGGGTTGGGACGAAGCTGGTGGCCGGCCTGGAAGACTACTTCAAGTCATGCGGCTGCAAATCGACCATTATCTCCGGCTACTCCCCGAACTACTTCGTGCCAGGCATTGACCCCGTCGCGTATCCGGGGGCGGTGGAGTTCTTCAGCAAGATGGGGTTTGCCGACGTCAACCGTCCGCTCTCGATGGACTCGGACCTGGTCAAACTCCGAACGCCGGACTGGGTGCCGGCGAAGGAGCAGGGCCTTATCGACGCGGGGGTGACGTTTGAGCCGTATCGGCCCGATCTTATCCAACCGCTGCTTGACTTCATGAAAGTCGAGTTCCCCGGGGATTGGCAGCGGTTCGTGCGTGATGCCATGACCAGGATCACCACGGGCGAGTTCCACCCCACCCACGTGTGGATCGCTCATGTGAAAGGAAACGTGCTCGGCTTCGCCATGCACGACAACGGCTGTAGGTTCGGGCCGTTCGGAGTGGCCGCGAGTGAGCGCGGACGGGGGCTTGGGGTCGTGCTGTTGTTGAAGATCCTGCACACAATGAAGGCCAAGGGCCTGCACAACGCGTGGTTCCTGTGGACCAGCGATACCGCCGCGCGAATCTACGACGTGGGCGGTTTTACGGAATCGAGGCGGTTCGCTTATATGAAGAAGGGGCTGTAGGAGCGCGCGAAGTCCGAAACACCAAGTAATGCTATAATGGGTTCTGGGACGATTCACGCGCGGTCTATCCAAGCGTCTGTCGTTAGAGTGCGGAGGTGCGGCAATGCCGGTAACTAAGAACATGCGCAGGAAACTGGATTATTTGGTTCGGACAACTGGACGAGCGGAGGCTGAGATAGTCGCACAGGCTGTGGATGAAGGGCTGACTGAACTATACCGGAAGCAACTTGCCGAAACCTACCTTTCCGGCGGGATAGACCGAGAAAAAGCTGTCCATGAACTGGGCAGGGATGCGGTTGAAGAACTGGACTACGCCCGCAATTCCATTGATGCTGATATCGAGTGGGGCTTGAAGAGTGCCTGAGACGTGTGTTTCAGATACCGGCCCCATACTGCACTTGGCGGAGATAGGTCGTGCGGCCTGTCTGAACTGCATGGATGCCATATTCATCACCTCGCAAGTAAGAGCCGAGCTGCGCCAGCAAGCTGTTCACGAAATGGTCTTCCAGTCTCTGGAAGGCCGTATTCACGTTGAGCGAGTCACGCTATCCGAGATTGCAGCGTAGCGTGGTCGCCTGCAAGGATACAGCCTGCACACTGCTGATCTGAGCATAGCAGCCCTGGCTCAAAGGCTGAAGCCGGACGTTGTTTTGACCGACGATCTCCAGCTTCGCAAGGCTCTGGAAGTGCATGGCCACAAGGTTGTTGGCAGCGTTGGTGTTATGGTGCGCGCATTCACTTGCGGTATTATCGATAGAGCTGAATTGCATACGGCCATTGATGAGCTACTTGATGGAAGCAGCCTTTATACGAGCACAGCGTTTCGGAAACACGTGCATGATATCCTGAGTTCTATCGGCTCTGTATGAAGTATATCAGCTTGAGCGCGGATTTGCCAGATGTCTGGTTCGCCATGCCAGGTCGTGCTACCAGTTCACCGGATACACGCTGATGTGCGACAGGCAGCCGATAAGCGTCGTCACCGCGCCTCCGAGGAAATCGCCCGCGATCAGGCCCAAAAACAGAGGCATCATCTTTCTGTAGAGCTTCATCCCGCCGGTGTTGACGATGCATACCTTCGCAAGCCACGCGATGAGAAACGGCATCCAGGTGTTGTAGGCCAGCCAGGTGGTGGACATGCAGTATCCCACCGGGTGGAACGGCCACCAAACGTAGCGCATACGCATATACGATAGGAACATCGTCATAATCCCGCCGAGTCCGACCCCCATCAGCCCCGATCTGTCCGGCGCGGATGGAGTCTTTAGCCACGTGCCCAGCATGTCGAATGACTTTTTGCCCATCATGGATCGCCAGGTGTCGGTCTTGGCGAGCGCGCCGAACTTGGTCCATACGTAGAGCGCGATGATGAACGAGACCACTGTCCCGAACACGACCGCCACAATCATCGCCCACGCCATCTTGCCGGGTTTGATGCCAGCCGAATCGGCCATCTTGAACCCGTCGAGCTGATGCGACATGCAGACCCCGCGGAAGTCCTGCTGGGCTGTAGCCGCGCGGACGTAGGTGAGCGCGGTAAGGTCCGCCGCCCTGAACGCGCCGCTGCCCCCAAGCATCACCAGGAATCTGAAAGCGTCGATCTCCGGGCCGACCGGCCACGCGTTGCCGGTCTCGGCGCGAATTCGCGTGGCGGCCAGCAGATAGGCCAGCATCAGTATCACCCAGATCACGGCAATGTACAAGCTGGCCCCCGCGACCACCGTGAACACTATCATCGCCAAAACGCTGAATATCAGGCCGAGCACGGCCAACCGATACCCCTTGGCCTCGGGGTCGTTGTTCGGGTTGTCCGCGAATGCGGCCTTGAAGACATCCTTGAGGTGCGCTCTGGATATCCAAACGCTCAACCCGGCAAGCCCCAGAAACGATCCCACGGCCTGACAACTGCGCCACGGGAACACGCTGCCCACTCCCACGGCCCCGGTGGACCACCCGACCGCCTGTCCCCAGACCGCCTCCGCCTGCCCCAACAGATAAAAGAACCAGCAACTGAACACGACCTCCGTGGAGAGCAGGTATCCGATGCCTATAACGAATGGGAAGAACGTCACCGTCACCGGGTTCATCGCGCTCCACGGCGGGTTCTGGAAGCTCGCCGACAGGTCCATGGCCCTCATCGAGAAATGCGGCAATGACGGATAGTTCAATGCAAGGGTGTTCCAGCAGACGATGGCAAACGTCGCGATCGTGCCGATCCAGAAGAACCGGTCCCGCAAGATCGGTGCGCCGTCCTTCGCGAGTTCGAGCGGCAGCGCGACCGTCGGGAAAGGCAGTCGCTCGCGCTCGATCCACTGCTTGCGCAGGATGAACATCATGCACAGCGTTGAGGTTGTGAACACGATCAAGAACCCGCACCAGATCGCTATCTGCTTTGCCCACAGATGCAGGTTCACGGTCGCGCCGCCCTTGTAGAATGCGTTCAGCGCGTCCATGTTCGACTGTGCCATCCACTTAGGCACGTAGTTGATAAACCCCGCCGCCCAGTTGCCTGTTGGGTCAACGTGACTGAAGTAGTGCGCGGCAGTGATGGTCGGTATCAGAAAGTGCATTCCGCCCGAGCTCGAAAGCACCGTGCTTACCGCGCTCATCACGTAGATGGTCAGCAGCTCGGCGGTGGATAGCCGAAGGCTCGGGGCGATGCGGGTCAGGCCGATGTTGAGGAAGACAAGCGCAAAAAGCACGCTGAACGAGCCCACCGGAATCGAGGTGTTCGCGAGCGCGGTGTGACCACGAGTTCCGCCGAGCACAAGCTCCGCGTAGTGGATCCACAGGTCGATCAGCGCGGTAACTATGACGCCGATCACGAGCGCGCGCAGCGTCACGCCCGAAGCGCCGCGCTGCTTCGGTTCGACCGCGTCTTGCTCGATCACGGGAACAGGACTCGCCATCTAACACGCCCCCCAGTCAATTGTACAGCATAATGCGCTGATCGGGTAGTGAAAACCATGGCCCGCCCCCGGTTTTTTCTGGGACACAGAAATGAGGTAAACCGCGGAAGTTGGGCCAGCGGAGTGGTGCTATTTTGGGATTCCCGTGGAGCTGAACAGTCTCTGCGAAGAGCGCACTTAGATCAGGCTCATATAATGCTCGCTG
>Ga0209226_10000781_pt1 | contig 16162 bp, 18 predicted proteins | sample BarGraNGADG00212_2_FD_184497 | JGI IMG/M metagenome (GOLD analysis project Ga0209226, IMG submission 184497) | Arctic peat soil microbial communities from Barrow, Alaska, USA - Barrow Graham LP Ref core NGADG0011-212 (SPAdes) (version 2) | ecosystem: Environmental > Terrestrial > Soil >...
GACCACGTCCATCAGCCCGTCCGTGTCGCCCAGATAGGCCATCTTTCCCTCGTCCAAATACATGAAGACATCCGGGTGGATGGACAGCACGTCTTCCACGCGGTGTTCCACAATCATCACGGCGATGCCTTCATTGGCCAACTGGCGGAAAGCCTGCAAAGCCTCCTGAGCCGAAGCCGGGTCGAGACTGGAAAGCGGCTCATCGAGCAGCAGGATCTTCGGTTCCATTGCCAGCACCCCGGCCAAGGCGATTTTCTGCTTCTCGCCGCCGGAAGTGCCGAAGGTCTCCCTGTCACGCAAATGCAGGATGCCGAGCCGGTCGAGGGCTTTTTCGACGCGCGGGGTGATTTCTTCGCGCGGGATGCCAAGGCTCTCCAACCCGAAGGCGACTTCGTTCATTACGTAACTTCCGAGAATCTGACGTTCGGGGTCCTGGAGCAGTGTGCCGACCGTTTGCGAGATATCGGCCAGCCCCATCCCGGTCACGGACTTGCCGAACAGGTGGATGTCGCCGCTCATCTCGCCGCTGTAGGTGTGCGGGATGAGACCGTTGATACAGCGCATCAGGGTGGTCTTGCCGCAGCCGCTCGAACCGGCGATCAGCATCACCTGTCCCAGCTGGACGGAGAAATTGATCTTCTCTATCGCCGGTTCGGACCGGCGACGGTATTGGAAGGTGAGGTTTTCAACGATGAGAGGCAGGGTTTCAGTCATAAACCATTTTCACCACAAAGGGCACGACATTGTACCGAAGGAAAAGGAGCACAAAGGAAAACCTGTGTGCTCTTTGATCTAATTTGTAATCACCTCGACCACGTCGCCGACCTGCGCGCCCAATATTTTTGCGGCACTGCCGTTGACGACGGCAATCTCGACGTAGTTTTCGCTATCCACCAGAGCAACCAGCTCGCCGGGCTGTTTATGGCTGTAAGAAGCCACCAGGCCTCGCACTTCCCGTCTACGGAGATGGAAGGTGACCCGTTCGCGTTCAGTCAGCGCGGCGGCCGGCAGGTCGGTGGTGCAGTTGCCGAATACATCTACTACCGTGACGTGGGCGCGCCAGCCGTCGGCGGTCTTTTCGGGCATCGGCATGGACAACCGCACCGGGTCGGTGATGGCCGGACCCAGGTCCGCCAGCGGGACGCCGTTGGCGAGGTGGGCGGCGACCGGGGCGAAGATATCGCGTCCGTGGAAGGTGCGGCTGACGTCCGGTAGGAAGTATTCCTCGTTCGTCATATGGACGATTTCCAGCCGCCAGCCTTTCTTTTCGGCGTTCTCGAGCATGGGCGTGAACAGGCCGTTATCCGGGCCGACGAAGGTATGCCCGCCGAGGCGCGCCGCGATCGGGCGGCGGGACGTGCCGACGCCGGGGTCGACGACAGCTACGTGGACGGTTCCCTCTGGGAAGAACGGATACGCGCGCCAGAGGGCGAACGCGCCTGCAAGCACGTTCTGCGGGGAAATTTCGTGGCTGATATCGGCAATCTGCGCTGCGGGGCAAATGCTCCAGATTACGCCTTTCAGCGTACCGACGAAGCCGTCTTTGGTACCGAAGTCAGTGGTGAGGGTCAGGATGGGCATGGGGGCAATCTTTTTAGCCTGGATAGTGGAGTTATGCTATAATTTTCTCATCCTATTTTAACCTATTACCGCCTATAGCCACTATTGATTTCGGTGATAGACCGCAAATGTACAGAACATGTTTAGCCGCCAAATAATCATCTGGGCAAACACCATCCCTAATAATTTAGAACCGGGATAAGCCCGAGTGTATCGGCCAAGAGCAAGGCTGCCACTCATAAACCCACTGCGACGATGATTAGAGATTTAAGGATCAAAGGCCAATTAACCACCCTCTCGATGAACGGAATCTTCGGGCATTTCCTGCACCTCGACAGAGAAACGCGTCAGTAGTAAGGTCCCAGAGCACGGAGGAACATGTCATGAGCACCCGCAACCGTTTTCCCATTGAGCACGTCATTGTTCTCATGCTCGAGAACCGCTCTTACGATCATATGCTGGGCTTCCTGCCCAACGGCCATGGACTGACGGGCGACGAATTCAATCTGGTCGATCCGTCAGTCCCAACTTCTGAGCGAGTTTTTGTGAGCAATAGGTCTGGCTACATAACTACAGTCGACCCTGCTCACGACTTTATCAGTGTCGAAAAGCAGTTGTTTGGCGAACCAGGGCACGTTGTAAACCCGGCGCCAATGAATGGCTTCGTCACCGTCCACATCGAAAAGGCAAAGGGCGATGTCGAGATGGGCAAGAAGATCATGGAATGCTTCGACCCGGGAAAGATCCCGGCGTTGACCACCCTGGCGCAGGAATTTTGCGTCTGCGATCGCTGGTTCTCTGCGGTTCCAGGCCCTACGTGGCTGAATCGCTTCTTCGCTCATTCGGCAACGTGTGACGGAATGATTGTTGACTCTGCAAAGCATAATTACAGGATGAAAACCATTTACGACACTCTAGCCGAAAATGGGTTGTCATGGAACATCTACTATGGTGACGTTCCTCAAAGCATCATCTTGCAGCATCACTGGCAGACGCTGGACCACTTTAAGCGATTCGAGAAATTCTACGCAGATTTGGAGAAGGGGAACCTGGCTACCTACTCCTTCATTGAGCCTCGCTACCTCAGCTTTCATGAGTGGAAAGCGACTGACCAACACCCACCGCACGATGTGAGGCTGGGCGAATACCTCATTGCCGAGGTCTACGACACCCTGCGCAATAGCCAGTTATGGGAGAAGAGCTTGCTCGTCGTGCTCTATGACGAACATGGAGGCTTTTTCGATCGAGTAGCACCGCCTGACTCGGTGCCAAGTCCGGATGGAAAAAAGTCTAAACATCCTCCCTTCGATTTCACACGCCTAGGGGTTCGCGTCCCGGCCATCCTTGTTTCGCCATTTGTGGAAAAGGGGCAAGTGGATTCAACCATCTATGAGCATTCTTCCCTTCCAGCCACAATCAAAACCTTGTTCAATCTTCCCGAAGGTCTAACGGCCAGAGATAAGGCGGCGAACACATTCGAGAAGAATCTCTCTCGAAACATTCCCCGCAGCGACACGCCGCTAACGCTTCCAGTACCTGGTGAACCCGAAGAAATCCGTCGTCATCGTGCACTGCTTCGCACTGACGCGCTGGAAAAATGGCGCCGGGGCGAGGTTGAGCAGGCAGAGATATCGCAGGAGCCTCTTTCCACCTTTCAGGAGGCGCTCGTAGGGCTCGCACATCGGCTTAATAAGAAGGCGCACGGAAAAGCACGCGCTGCCCAGATTCAGACGGAGCACGAAGCTGCTGTTCACATCTCCGAAAGCCTGGCCCATTTTCTGGAACGCTAAACTGGGAGAGTTGGTCACCAAGACCGTTGTACTTCATTAAAATTAAAGAGTTATGGGAAACAAAGTTGTCGTTGCCATGTCTGGAGGCGTAGACTCCTCCGTCGCTGCAGCCTTGCTCAAACAGCAAGGCTACGACGTTATCGGCATGATGATGCGCCTGTGGAGTGAAATCGGCAGGGAAGAGTCCAATCGCTGTTGCACGCCCGACTCGATGGCGCTGGCTCGCCGCGTGGCCGCCAGGCTCGACATCCCTTTCTACGTTGTTGATGCGAAAGAACTTTTCTATTCGACCGTTGTGCAATCCTTCCTGGATGGGTATGCTCAGGGTGTGACGCCCAATCCCTGCTTGATTTGCAACCGGCAGATCAAATGGGACTTCCTGCTCAACCATGCCCTTGCCCTCGGAGTGGATTATCTGGCGACCGGGCATTATGCGAAAAAGCAGGAGGCGGAGGATGGCAGATGGCAGCTTTTACGCTCGACCGACCGTTCGAAAGATCAGTCCTATGTGCTGCACGTTTTGACACAGGAGAAACTGGCGAAGGCGCTCTTCCCGGTGGGGGAGTATCCCAAACCGGAAATCCGCAAACTTGCCGGGACCTTTGGCCTGCCCACAGCCTCCCGGTCGGATAGCCAGGATTTGTGTTTCCTGGCCGGGGAAGATTATCGAGAATTCCTGCGCCGCAACGCCCCGGAGATTGGCCGTCCCGGTCCCATCCTGACCCGCGACGGGAAAACCCTGGGCGAGCATCAGGGACTGGCCTTTTACACTATCGGCCAGCGCAAGGGACTGGGCGTTGCATCCCCGGTCCCGCTGTATGTGCTGGGGAAGGATGCTGCAACGAATACGCTCGTCGTCGGTGGCGAGGGGGAGTTGGGCTCGTGCGAATTGATCGCCAAAGATGTCAATTGGATTTCGGGGGAAGCGCCACAGGAATCATTTCGCGCGGAAGTTAAGACGCGCTATACGGCCAGGGAGGCATGGGCCGAGATCACGCCGCTCGACGATAACCAGCCGGGCAAGACCTTCCCCAGCCTCAGGGTCCGCTTTGACGCGCCTCAGCGGGACATTACACCCGGACAAGCCGCCGTCTTCTATGATGGCGATTTGGTCCTCGGCGGCGGGATGATTGAATAATCTGCGTATAGCCATTATATGATATACTTGCCATAATCGAGAGAAATATGACCCCTCCCGCTTTTGTTTTTGGAATTGTTCTTTCTACAGTATACGGCACCGCCTTCCACTTCTGGAAAGGTGGCAGCCTGAACCGGCTATTCCTTTACGTAATCCTTTCCTGGCTGGGGTTCTGGACCGGACACATTGTTGGCGGGGCACTCGGCTGGAGTTTCGCGGCTACCGGGCCGATCAATGCCGGGATGGCGACCTTTGGTAGTACAGTTTTTTTGTTTGTAGGAGAATGGTTGAGCCGGGTTGAAATTACGAAAAAGTAATTCATAAACCTTCTACTGCTTCTTGCATAAATACTTGAACTTTGAACGATCAAAATTCAGGTAAGTACAGCAATTATCGTTCACATCTTTGCGCAGTACCCTAAAATAAATTCCTCCCCGGTGTGGGGAGGAATTTTTGGGTTCAATTGAGAGATTACAGGGGTTTGACGTGAGCTGCCTGCAGGCCCTTGGGTCCTTGTTCGACTTCGAACTCGACCGCCTGGTTTTCCTGAAGGGTGCGGAACCCATCGGACTCTATGGCGCTATAGTGGACGAAAACGTCCGGGCCGCCTTCGCGTGCGAGGAAGCCGTAGCCCTTCGACGCATTGAACCATTTGACCGTACCGGTCACACGCTCTGCCATGATATTACTTCTCCTTACGTGAACAAAAAAAAGAATAGGATAGTGGTGTTCGGTATTCAGTGCGGTCGAGGTGCTGTAGCGATGTGTTTTTAAAAAACACCGACCCTTGTGGATTGCTCTTGGGCCGGCTCCCTGCGATTCCAGCACGAACACTAACCACCTACACGACACATTTTATCTGTCGGGTTGGAATTCGTCAAGACTTTCGTGATAAGATTAATTATAAATGCCAAAAGGACAGCCCCATGACTGCTCGAATAGAATCCTTCCTCTCTGCCCGTTTGCATCTCTCTCCTCAGCTTGTAGGAGACCGGATATATTTTGTCAGCAACCTTTCGGGACGCCTGAGCCTGTATGCCATGTACTACGGCGGATCGGTGCCTGAACCGCTCCTACCTCCACACATTGCCATGCAAAACCCGGACCTGGTCGGCGGATACTCGTTCTATGTCTTCCCGCTGCTCGACAAGAGCCTCGTCATGCTCGATCACGACGGGGACGAGAATTACCAGCCGATGTTCATCCCCATCGACGGCGGGTTCCCCGAGCCGGCCTTCGAGGGATTCTTCGAGAGCAATTACCGAGTCCACCTGACCGAGTGCGACCCCGAGAAGAACATTGTTTACTTCAGCGCTGAGCGCAGGGACAAGGGCATCAACGAAGCCTACCACGGCGACCTGCGGACGAACAAGCTCACCAAGTTGGATGAATCCGAGTGGGGTGCCTTCCCTTCCGGCCCAAATGAAGACCACAGTCGAATCATGCTTGGGGAAGGTTACTCGGCTGGTGACAGTGTCCTGTGGATGCTGGAGAACGGGAAGAAGAGTCTGTTGTTTGGCAAGCCGATGGAACAGCGTAAGGAAGGGGAAACGGTGTCACCCAACGGACTGGGGGCATCCGTCTGGACGCCGTCCGGGACCGGGGTGCTGGTGATGAGCGCCCTGTTCGACGATAAATACAGCCTGGGCGTGATTGACCTATCCAAACCGGGCGAGATCCAACCTGTCCAACTGGAGGGTATCCTGCACACCGGTGCAGGCGAGATGAATGGCCTCTCGCACCTGAAAGGGACGCATTACATCGTCGGCTTCAATATTGACGGTTGTTCGTGGGAGTATGAGGGCATCTACAACGAAGCCAAGCGCGTTATGACGCTCAAGTACGCCCTCGCAGGGGAGGGCGACCTCTCGGACGGCAAACTGGAAAGCATCTACTATGACAGGAAAGGCGAACGCTTCGTGCTGTCGTTTTCCACCGCTGTCAGCCCGACCCAGATTTACACCGTGGAAGGCAAAGACCGCGAGACCATCGTCATGCACACCGAGGAGCGCATCCTGGGTATCCCCGAAAACCATCTCTCGAAGGGTGAAGACGCCTCCTTTGTTTCCCGCGATGGCATGCGCGTCTCAGCTCGCCTATACCTGCCGGCCGAAAGACTCGATTACAAAGGTCCGCGCCCGCTGGTTTACTACATCCACGGCGGGCCGCAGAGCCAGGAGCGCCCCGACTTTGCCTGGTTCTCGATGCCGCTCATCCAGTTCCTGACCCTGCGCGGTTTCGCCGTCTTTGTACCGAACGTACGCGGCTCCAGCGGCTATGGCCTGAAATACATGAAACAGGTGGACCGCGACTGGGGCGGGCAGGACCGCCTCGACCATGCGCACGTGATGACGAAGGTCTTACCAAAAGACAAACGCCTGGACGTGAAGCGCGCCGCAATTGTGGGACGTTCCTACGGCGGTTACATGACCCTTACTCTGGCAGGTCGTCACCCTGGCCTGTGGTCTGCCGCGTGCGATATGTTCGGACCCTATGATCTGATCACCTTCTGCGAGCGTCTCCCCGAGACGTGGAAACCGTACTTCAAGATTGCCCTTGGCGACCCGGCGACCAGCGAAGGGTGCGCTTTTCTGACCGAGCGCTCACCCAAAACTTACCTGGACAACTTGTCCTGCCCGATGCTGGTCATCCAGGGGCGCAACGACCCACGCGTGGTGGCGAAGGAGTCCGAAGAGTTGGTGGCTGACTTGAAGAAGAAAGGCAAGAATATCCGACTGCTGGTCTTCGAGGATGAAGGCCATGATGTCTTGAAGTATGCCAACCGCGTCACCTGCTACAATGCCATCGCCGATTTCTTTGCGAAGTATTTGAAACCGTAAGGGCGACCTTTATGGTCGCCCTGGGCGGGGATGAACCCCTCCCCTACCATTGGAAAAATATGCCCTGGAATTTGAACACCACTCACGCCGCTGCCGGTGACCTGGCCCTCCTGGTCGGTCTGCGGCACAAACACTTTATCTTTCCCATCCTCCCGGGTGGGACGTACCACACCCACCGCGGCATCCTGTCCCACGATGAGTTGATCGGCAAGCCCTGGGGTACGCAAGTCTTCAGCCATCAGGGTGCGCCGTTTTTTATGTTGCAACCGTCACTGGCCGATCTGCTGGTTGACTTGAAACGCAGCACCCAGATTATGTATCCGAAGGACATCGGCTTCATCCTGACCAGCATGTCCATCGGACCGGGACAAACCGTCCTCGAAGCCGGGACCGGTTCCGGGTCTATGACGGTAGCGCTGGCTTACGCAGTCGGTCCACAAGGACGCGTTGTTACCTACGAGAAACGCCCGGAGTTCCAGAATCTGGCGCGCAAGAACTTGGAGCGCCTGGGGCTGGACTCGCGGGTGGAGTTCAAGCTGGGCGATATCGCCGACGGCATTACCGAGACAAATGTGGATGCCTGTTTCCTGGATGTACCCAACCCGTGGGATTACATCCAGCAGGTGCGCGCCGCGCTCAAGCCGGGTGGCTTTTTCTGTAACCTGGTACCGACCTTCAACCAGGTGGAGAGACTTCTCTACGTTTTGCGGCGGGAGCATTTTGCCTTCGTTGAAGTGTGTGAACTTCTGCTGCGCTACTATAAGCCGGAACCGACCCGCCTGCGTCCCACCGACCGGATGGTGGCGCACACCGGTTTCCTGACCTTCGGTCGGCGTATCGAACCTAGCAAAGATGAACGGGCGAAGGAATTGCTGGAGGAAGCAGGTGGGACGGTGGAAGAAGAGCAAGCAGAGAGACCCTAAATCAACTGAGTCACAGTCCCACCAGATGCTACGCCGAGCCCCAAGCGAAATACGAGTGAACCAGTCTTCGTTTCCGCTTCAGTGGAATTTGACCTTGAGTATGGGGATTCGTTCACAGACGGAGCCAGTTGCGTTGAAATCCGAAATCGTGGAAAATATACTCAGGAGCAACCATTTACCATCTGGAAAATAACCCAATGAGGGTTCATGTTCCGACGACGTGGTTTTGTACGACCTTTCGGTCGCCCCCATACCTGATATTCCTCCCGCTCTTCGGCGGGCTAACGAACTAATGGCGATTGGCAATTACCCCGGCGCAGCCCAGGCATTCGCAGAACTTGCCCGCGGTGCAGTCACCCGCAACGGCCCGCGGGCTCCCTTGCTTCTGCTCCAGGCGGGACGGATGCGCATCCTGGCGGGCCAGATTCCTTTGGGAATGACACATCTCCAGCAGGGACTGGGGCTTTTTGCGGCGCGCGGCCTGTGGCAGCAGTTCCGCAACTCCGGTCAGCGGGTAGTGACGGAACTGTCCCAGTGCGGCCTGACCGGGCAGGCCAAACAAATCGAGGCGACCCTGAAAACCAACCTGCCGGCCGGTTTCGTTCCAGGACCCGGAGCCGGGCTGGAAAAAACCAAACGTGTCCTGCCTACCAACTGTCCCGGCTGTGGCGGCCCGCTGCATGCCGATGAAGTCCAGTGGACGGACGAAATCACGGCAGAGTGTTCGTACTGCGGCAGCGCGGTACGCGCTGAGTAAACTACAAAGTTGTTCGAGTACCAAAACCCTGGCGATCATGCCCTCCAATCTGAAAGAAGCCACCATTGCGGAATGCCTGCGCCTTGCCTACCGGCAAGGAGTAGTCGCCTCCACCGACGGTTACGCCGAAATGTACGCAGGTGTGCAGTTGAAATGCGCCGCGGTGCTGATCCCGCTCGTCTGGTGGAAAGCCGAGTGGCATCTCGTCTATACCCGCCGTACCGAGACTGTCGAACATCACAAGGGACAGGTTTCCTTCCCCGGCGGCGGCTGCAACGCAGACGAGACCACTCCGGAGCAGACCGCCTTGCGCGAGGCCGAAGAAGAGATCGGGCTGAAATCGGGCGATGTTCGCCTGTTGGGGCGGTTGAACGAGGTGCTCACCATCACTCGTTACCGGGTCACTCCGGTGGTAGCAGTGATGCCATGGCCGTACGAGGTCCGGCCCGAACCAGCTGAAGTGGAACGTGTTTTTACCATTCCGCTGCTCTGGCTGTCCCAGCCTGAGAATTGGGAGGAGCATCCAGCCACGCCGGCGGGTGTGCCGCGCTCGTTCCTGGTAATTTCCTATCATCCCTATGATGGCGAAGTCCTGTGGGGAGCCAGTGCGAGGATGACCCACAATTTTCTATCGGTGTTGGGATTGCTAAAAAAATAGGGATACAGCTTCGCTGTGTCCCTAAAAAGTTACGGCTTTCGCATTGGCTGACGGATGACCGTGCGTAGTTTCTCCGGTGCTGTGCGGCGGGGATCACCCAGATAGATCTCGTGATGTTTCCCAAATCGGACGTGCCCGCTTTCTTCGATGAACTGGTGCAGGCGTACAATGGTCGGGCCTTCGTCCGCATATGACCCGAAATACATGATTTGCGTTGCCAGTCCTTCCTGGTAGCGCTCCAGGCGCAACCGCGACAGGACGGGCTGTCCCTTTTTCTTCGTGGCCTCGTTAACAGCTTGGGCGAACAACAGCGGCGTGACGATTTCCGGCTGCATGATCATCATCGTCCATTTCCAGTCATCTTTGTGCGCCAGACTGAACTTGCGCATGTCGTCCATCCACCAAAGTCCCTCAGAGGCCATGACCGGGAAATCCACCGCCAGTTCCTTTTTGATCTTGAACTTGAGCGTGTAAGCCGCCGTGTACAGGGCTTGCAGTGATTCGGCATATTCTGGAGAGTTGTTGGGGTCGCCGTGCCCGTCAATCATGATGAAGTTCATCGGTGGCACATCCACAACCGAGAAAGCCCTGGCAGACGGCTCGTAGAGATATTTCAGGGTTTTCTTCAGGTCAAGTTTTTCCATGCTGTCTCCGCGATTATGATACACCCTCCTGCCACAGGAGAGTCAAGGGAATAATAATGATCTTTGGGAATTCCCGTGATAGAGTGAAAGATATGGGGGTGTTGGGCGGGCTTCTCTTCGCCCGCCCAACACCCCCTATTTACCCCATCGCCACGGCGATTCCAAGAGAACCGGGAATAAAAAGTAGGGACGCAATGTAGTGCGTCCCTACCGGTATTTCTAACCCGGCGTAGATTATTTCTTCTCTTCGCCTTCTTCTTCTTCCTTCTTGCCCTTCTCGATGACTTCGGGTTCGGTGCCCTCTTCAACTACGGCGGCCTCTGGAGTGACGACTTCCTCGACCTCTTCCTTGGCCGGAGCTGTTGCCAGGACGATCATCTCATCGGGCGTATCCAGTACCTGTACTTTGTCCGAAAGGACGATATCGCGCACATGAATACCATCGCCAATTTTGATGAGGGTGGAAATATCCACAACGATGCTCTCCGGCAGGTCCTGCGGGAAAGCCTCGACCTCGAGTTCGCTCAAACCGTTGATCAGCATGGCGTTGAAGTCCTTGACGGCGGGCGAGTCGCCGGTCAGTACGATGCCGACGTTGGCGTGGATCTTCTCGGTCTGTGAAACGACCATGAAGTCCACATGGATGAGCGTACGCTTGATATGGTTCTGCTGTTTCTCGCGCACCAGAGATGGATATTCCTTGTCTTCCAGGGCAATCGTGATCAGGCTGGAGGACGACAACCGTCCCAGTACCCGCCCGGCCTCGCGACCTTCCAATGAAATACTGATTGGTTCCACTTTGTGCCCGTAAATAACGGCTGGCAGCAGCCCACTGCGGCGCAGGGCGCGCACTTGTCGTCCGGTCGCGGTACGGGGCGTTGCTTTTAAAACGACTTTCTCCATCTTTACCTTCCTTGAGCGCCTCTCACCCCTTGTTTGTAGTAACGGCTTTAGCCATTCTAAAAGTGACTGAAGTCGCTGCCACCACCAGGGATTACCTTCGCTCTCGCATGAATTTTTCCGACCTGTGCCGGAAGCGGGCGGAATTATACACGCCCTGCCATGATTTGACAAGCAGACGCTTGTCTTCATCACGGTTATAATTCACACATGCGTAAATACCTCTACTTTACCGTCTTCGTCTCTGGCATGACTACGATGGCTGCCGAGTTTGGCGCATCACGCCTGCTGGGCAATATCTTCGGGACCAGCAATCCGGTCTGGGCAGTGATTATCGGACTGATCCTGGTCTACCTGACTGCGGGTTACTTCCTCGGCGGGCGCTGGGCGGACCGGTCACCACATCCAAAAACGATGTATGTCATCCTGGCTTGGGGCGCATTTACGCTCGGCATTGTGCCGTATATTGCCAGCCCGGTGTTGCGACTGGCAGCGAATGCCTTTGACAGCTTACAGATTGGCATCCTGACAGGGGCGTTTGCCGGCGTTCTGGTGCTGTTCACGGTCCCGGTGACGCTGTTCGGGATGATTTCGCCGTTCGCCATTCGGCTTACGATGAACGACACTGGCAAAGCCGGGAATGTTTCCGGGACCATTTACGGTATCTCGACGATCGGGTCGTTCATCGGGACATTCCTGCCAACCCTGCTCCTGATCCCCACAATCGGCACTACCCGGACCTTTCTCGTTTTCAGCCTGGTCCTGCTCTTTGTTGCGCTGGTAGGCCTGGGTTTGAGCGCAGGGCGGCGGGCTGTCTTCCCGTATCCGTTGATGGTAATTGCTCTGGCATTGCTGGCATTATTTGGTGGCGGGGGTGGCATTAAAAGGTCCAGCGGACAGATTTACGAGACCGAGTCGGCCTATAACTATATCCAGGTGGTTGAGTTCAACGGGACGCGTTACCTGCGGCTGAACGAGGGCCAAGGCATCCATTCGGAGTACAACCCGCAGACGCTGGAATATGGCGGACCCTGGCAGCAGTTTCTGGTGGGGCCGTTTTTCTACGCCGACCGCCAGCCGGAGGATATGCGCCGTATCGCCATTGTCGGTCTGGCCGCCGGGACGACCGCCCGGCAGGCTGCGGCGGTCTTCCCGAACGTGGTCATTGACGGTTTCGAGATTGACCCGAAGATTGTGGATGTAGGGCGGAGATATTTCGATATGAATATGCCCAACTTGAATGTCATTATTCAGGATGGGCGTTGGGGGCTGGCGAGCAGCCCGGAGAAGTATGACTTGATTTGCGTGGACGCTTACCGCCCGCCGTATATCCCGCCGCACCTGACCACGCAAGAGTTCTTCCAGATTGCTGTCGACCACCTCAACCCGGATGGGGCGCTGGTCATCAATGTGGGCCGCGCTCCCGGCGATCGGCGTCTGATTGATGGGTTGGCGACGACATTGGGAACGATTTTCTCATCGATTTACGTGATGGATATTCCCAATACCTTCAACTCAATGATCTATGCCACGCTCCAACCGACCGCCACAGGCAATCTGGAGCTGAATCTTGCCGCGCTCGCGGGACGCCAGGAGGCAAATGTTCTGTTGATTGACTCCATAACCTTGACGCTGGACAACCTCCAGCCTGCACCGCAATATACGGTTGTTTTTACTGATGACCGGTCACCGATTGAGTGGATTACGAATACCATGATCCTGAACTTTATCCTGCAAGGGGAAATGGAGACTATGCAATGAGAACCCTGCAGAAAGTTCTTTCGTGGTTTGTTACCCTCCTGTTCCCGGTAGCGTTGACATTTCTTGGCGTTCGGCTCCTGTTGACACACACCTTTCCTGAAATCGAATACCGCACGCCGGCCTTTCCGGCGGACGAGTATGGTTTTACCCTCCAGGAGCGCCTGCAATGGTCGGGAATTGCCATTGACTATTTGCTCAACGATGCTGATATTTCCTTCCTCGGTGACCTGACTTTCCCGGACGGTGCTCCGCTGTTCAACGGACGCGAACTGAGCCACATGCAGGATGTCAAGAATGTTGTCCAACCGGTGCTATGGGCTGGGTATGGCGTCTGGTTTTTGGTGCTCGGGCTCGGGTTGTGGGCGCGTTTCGGCGGGTGGTGGCCGGAGTATGTACGCGGCATCTGGCGCGGTGGCTGGCTGACGGTCGGGTTGGTGGCGGTCATCGGCATTTTCGCCGGGATCAGTTTCTGGCAGTTCTTCACAGTTTTCCATGGGTTGTTCTTCACCGGTGATTCCTGGCTTTTCCTGTATTCTGATACGCTCATCCGCCTGTTCCCGATGCGTTTCTGGCAGGATGCTTTCCTATTCGCCGGGGCACTGGATGTGCTTGGCGGGCTGGCGTTGGGATTGGGTTTGCTACCGAAACGGAAGTAAGGTGTTATTACAGGTGATATAATTCCCCAATCTGTGAGGAGGTACGATGACTGATTACAGTTCTGCCGGAAAGACCACTCTCACCCCGGATGTGTTGCTGACCATTGCCCGTATGGCGGCTTTGGAAGTTGAAGGCGTCAAGCGCATGGCACCCGTCAAAGGTGGTGTGAACAGCCTGCTTGGGCGCGGCAATGATGGGGTCCGGATAATGGTTGAGGATAGTACCACCTTTGTAGACCTTTACCTGGTACTGGATAATGATGTCAACATCCGTGAAGTCAGCCGAACTGTCCAGCAGACGGTGGCGCGCGCCATTGCCGAGATAACCGGGCTGGAGGTTGGGCACGTCAACATTCACATCGAGGATATTGATTACAAGACCGAGGCATAACTTTTTATGAAAGCACGTACCAGGGCGCGTGGCACTGCTCTGCAAGCACTTTACGAAGTTGACATGGTAGGTCATCCTCCAGTGCAGGTCTTGCAAGACCGCCTGGAGGAGGAACCATTTCCCGACGAACTGGCGGAGTTTATCCGCCAGATTATTTTTGGCGTTTTCCCCCTGCGTGAACAATTGGACCAGGTGATTGCCCGGTATGCGCCTGAATGGCCGCTTGACCAGATCGCAGCAATTGATCGGAATATCCTGCGCATCGCCACCTGGGAGTTTGCCGCGCAGCGTGATACGCCGGTCAAGGTAGCAATTAATGAAGCGGTTGAGCTGGCCAAAGCCTTCGGCTCCGATAGCGCTCCGCGTTTCGTCAATGGGGTGCTGGGCAGTTTGGCCGAACACGAAAATGAGGTAGTGCAATTTCTGCAACCCAAGAAACAGGATGCGTAAATGGATCTTTTTGGCATAGGCTTGCCGGAAATAATTTTCATCCTGTTGTTGGTGGTGATTATTTTCGGTCCGAAAGATCTCGAAAAAATGGCAAAAACCATCGGGGGTGGACTCTTCCGTTTCTTCAATTCTGAAGCCTTCCGGAATCTCCGCCGGATCGGGGAACTGCCTGCCGAATTTGCACGCAAGGCGGGGCTGGACCAATTCCGCGCGACCGTCAGCTCGTCCAAAATAACGAACCCGCAAGATCCGCCTGCGGGACAGGCCTTGCCGCCTGCTTCCACAAATCCGGAAGAAACCGAATCCGAAAACCGGATCGAGCCTCCGGACTCCGGCGGAGAAAAACCAGACTAAATATGCGTAAATTCCTGCGCGGCGTTTGGCGCGTTATCACCTTCCCTTTCCGGGCTATCTGGTGGCTTTTGACCCTGCCAGTGTGGGGTGTTCGCAAGGTTATCATATTCCTGTCTGCCGACCCCGGAGATCGGCCGATGACCGAAGCAATTACGGCCATCGCTGCCGAGCCAAAAGCATTGCTTGAGCATATTGATGACCTGCGCAAGCATATTCTGCGGGCTTTGGTGGGGCTGGCGGTTGCAGTGGGGGTAAGTTTTATCTTCACCCAGCAGATTGTCAATTTTCTGGCCGGTCCAATTGGCGGACTGGAAAAGTTGCAGGCGATTGAAGTGACCGAAACGATCGGTGTGTTCATGCGCGTGGCTCTACTGTGTGGATTCGCTCTGGCACTTCCCTACATTGCTTTTGAATTATGGCTCTTTGCTGCCCCGGCTTTGCGGCCGCGGGCGAAGGTGATTGGATTGTTTGCCATCCCGCTGGTGATGCTTTTCTTCGCCGGCGGAATGATTTTTGCCTATGTAGAGTTGCTGCCTCCTGCACTGAAGTTTTTGATTAATTTCATGGGGATAACTCTAATTCCCCGCCCGGCATCCTATATCAGTTTTGTGACTGGTATATTGTTTTGGATCGGAGTGGCTTTTGAATTCCCACTGGTCATCTACGTGTTGACGGCTATGGGGCTGGTCAAGCCGCGTTCCCTGGTGAAACAATGGCGGATTGCCATCGTGGCCATCGCCGTCATCGCGGCGGCCATTACGCCGACTACCGACCCGGTCAACATGGCGCTGGTTATGGGACCGATGATTATGCTTTATTTCATCGGTATTGGATTAAGTTACCTGGCGGCAATCGGCCAAAAGGATCGTAAGAAGGAAGCCCGGAAATAGAGATCTCGTCATACACGCGCCAGCGCCGGAGAGTACTATCTGCCCCTATCAATTCCCCCTTTTCCCTTGTAAAATACAAGTAGATTGCCTTCTTTATATTCTCAACCCGCCAATGCCGAAAGGAGGGGTATGCGTAATCAACCAGTTCATCCTTCCACTCGCAGCCTGTTATCTCTGGTGAGCGTCTTTGTCCTGTTGCTCAATGGTTGTTCTTTTTCGCTGCTGGACATTCCGGGACTAAACTTACCATCCGCCACACCATCCCTGCCTCCGGGACCAACCCCCACGCCCCAGCCATCCGCGGCGGTGACTTTCCATGTGGCGCTGCCTTCGCCATTGCTGGCAGGGGAGACTCTCTACCTGTCAGTGGTTGACGAGATTACCGGGCTGGGACTGAACGCGGTCAATTATGCCATGCAGGGTATGGACACGTTGCACTATGCAGTTGCC
>Ga0209226_10000783_pt1 | contig 16094 bp, 11 predicted proteins | sample BarGraNGADG00212_2_FD_184497 | JGI IMG/M metagenome (GOLD analysis project Ga0209226, IMG submission 184497) | Arctic peat soil microbial communities from Barrow, Alaska, USA - Barrow Graham LP Ref core NGADG0011-212 (SPAdes) (version 2) | ecosystem: Environmental > Terrestrial > Soil >...
GCGAGACTCTGCGGGACCGAGCGATCAAGTGGGTTGGCAGAGCGACCGATTTCCAGGTGGCCGTGGATCTGGGCAAGCTCTATCTCCTCGTAGGCCCGCCCGAACTGGAGGCGCTAAAGGTGCCATACGGGAAGGCCCTGGATCTACTGCACAAGATGCCCATAGAGCACGAGATCGTTATGGAAGACGAAGCGGAGGATTTCGTGAAGCAGTTCAGCGAATGGGTGCAGGCTCACGAGCATGAGGAGTAGTTTGATGGTGGCCCGCACGGCAAACAGCTTGCTCGCGGGCCACAGACCTCCGCCCTCGCGCTCCCTTCACCTTGACACCCCCCTCCCTCCCGTCCTAACATGACACTAGACAATCCAATACGCGCGAACTCAGGGCTTTGGCACCACCCATCTTTTTCGCCAAGGTCCTTTTGGGCTATGTACGGCTTATGAGTCTTCAAAAACTGCTGCAACTGCATAAGGACAACCCCAAAGCCCGCGAGGTCGTCGAATCCCTCGCGAAAGGCGTCAAGCTCGTGCAAATCGAGGGCCTCGCCGCCGCCGCGAAGAGCTGGATGGTCGCTGGCCTCTTCGACCAGACCAAGCGCACGATCCTCCTCGTCACCTACACCTACGAGCAGGCCGAGCGCATCGCCGAGGACCTCCCGTTCTACGGCATCCCGCGCGACCAGGTGCTCTTCTACCCGCCCTCGGACGCGATGATCTACGAGGAGGGCGCGCCCAACTTCAGCGTCATCGGCGAGCGCATGGGCGTCCTTCAGGCGCTCGCGAGCGGCCGGACCGTGATCGTGGTCGCTCCCATCAACGCCGCGCTTCGGCGAACCATGCCCCGCCAGGCGCTGGGCGAGTCGTGCATGAGCATCAAAGTAGGCGAAGAGCTGGACATGGACGTTTTCATCGAGCAGCTCGTGAAGATGGGCTACGAGCGCACGGAGGTGGTGGACCGCCACGGCGAGTTCAGCCGCAGGGGCGGAATCATCGACGTCTACGCCTCCAGCGAGGACGACCCCCTCCGAATCGAGCTTTTCGGCGACGAGATCGAATCCATCCGCCACTTCGACTCAGCCACCCAGCGCTCCATCGACCGCATCGAAACCGCCCTGCTGCTGCCCGCGCGCGAGGTCCTTCTACACGATGGGGCGCCTCTACTCGATGGGGCGGGGTCTGAGACCCCGCCCCATCGAGTAGAGAAGGCCGTCGCAAAGATACGCAAGGAGCTCTCCGCGCAGATCGAAAGCCTTGCCGGCGTCGAGGACGCCGAATCCTCCAAGCGCGTCGCTGAAAAGGTCGCCGACGACATCACCCGCCTCGAAAACATGGCCTACTTCGACGAGATCGAGTTCTACCTGCCCTACCTGCACCCCGAGGAGGTCTCGCTTTTCGACTACATCCCACCCGACGCGATAGTCGCGCTCGACGAACCGATGCAGATCAAATCGCACTGGGAGCAGCACGAAGAAAAGATGCTGGAGACGCTCATCAACCGCGCGGGCAAAGGCCTCCTGCTGGCCTCGCAAAAGCGGCAGCACGTGTCGTTCGAGGCGACAATCAAGCACGCGCTCGCCCGCCATCAGGGCCTCAGCTTCACCCTGCTGCCCCGGCCGGTCGCGTGGGCGAAAGCGGATCATGAGGTCACCCTCGAATCGCAGCCGATGGACTCCTTCAGCGGTCACGTGGACGCCGCGATGGATCAGGTCAAGACCTGGCTCGGCAACGATCAGATAGTGATCCTCGCCTCCGGCCAGGATAAGCGCATGCTGGAGATATTGGCAGAATTCGGCGTCGTTGCTTCAGCCTTGGAGGACGTCCCCGACACCCGACACCGGGCACCCGACACCGCCTTCGTGGCTCACGCCCCCCTGCGCTCTGGCTACAAACTCCCCGAGGCCGGCTTCGTGGTGCTCACGGACTCGGAGATATTCGGCGTCCAGCGGCTCCACCGCGCGCGCAAGACCAGCCATGAGGGCATCCCGATCTCCAGCGTGCTCGACCTCAAAGAGGGCGACTACATCGTCCACATCAGCCACGGCATCGGCTACTATCGCGGCATCACCAAGCTCAAGACCAGCGGGGTCGAGCGCGAGTATCTGCTCCTGGAATATGCGCAAAACGACAAGCTCTACGTCCCAAGTGAGCAGATCGACCGCGTGCAGAAGTATATCGGCGGCGAGGGCACCCCTCCCACGGTCCACCGCCTCGGCGGCAGCGAGTGGTTTCGCACCACATCGAAGGTCAAGAAAGCCGTGCAGGAGATGGCGCGCGAGCTTATCGAGCTCTACGCCTGGCGGCAGGCGCTCGGCGGGCACGCCTACGGCCCCGACACCCCCTGGCAGCAGGAAATGGAGTCCGCGTTCCCGTTCAGCGAGACCCCGGACCAGCTCGACGCCATCTACGACGTCAAGCACGACCTCGAACTCACCAAGCCCATGGACCGCCTCATCTGCGGCGACGTCGGCTACGGCAAGACCGAGGTCGCGATCCGCGCGGCGTTCAAGGTCGTCAGCGACGGCAAACAGGCGGCGGTGCTGTGCCCGACCACGGTCCTCGCGCAGCAGCACTTCAACACCTTCAGCGAGCGGCTCGCCGCGTTCCCGATCACGGTGGATATGCTCTCGCGGTTCCGGTCCAAAAAGGAGCAGCAGGCGGTGGCGGAGGGGGTCAAGTTCGGCACCGTCGATATAGTGATCGGCACGCACCGGCTGCTGAGTAAGGACATCGAGTTCAAGGACATCGGCCTGATCGTGATCGACGAGGAACAGCGCTTCGGCGTCAAGCACAAGGAAAAGCTTAAGCAGCTCAAAAAGACCGTGGACGCGCTCACCATGACCGCCACCCCGATCCCGCGCACGCTGCACATGTCGCTCGCGGGCATTCGCGATATGAGCATCATCAACGATCCTCCCGAGGGCCGCATGCCGATCAAGACGATGGTCAAAGAGGCCGAGACATCCGCGGTCCGCGAGGCTATCGTGCGCGAACTCGACCGCGGCGGGCAGGTGTTTTTCGTGCATAATAGAGTCGAGAACATCGGTCATGTGGCCGATCAGGTGCAGAAGCTGGTTCCCTACGCGCGGGTGGACACCGCCCACGGCCAGATGCCGGAAAGCGAGCTTGAGCGGGTGATGATGGACTTCTACGAGCACAAGTTCGACGTGCTGGTCTGCACCACGATCATCGAAAGCGGCCTGGACATCCCCAACGCGAACACGATCGTGATCAACGACGCCGACAAGCTCGGCCTCGCGCAGCTCTATCAGCTCAGGGGCCGGGTGGGTCGCTCGGACCGCCAGGCGTATGCCTATCTGCTCTACAAGCCGGACAAGATGCTTAGTGAGGTCGCCGAAAAGCGGCTCGATGCGATCCGCGAGTTCACGGATCTCGGCAGCGGCTATCGCATCGCCATGCGCGATCTCGAAATTCGCGGCGCTGGCAACCTGTTGGGGGCCGAACAGAGCGGTCAGATGGCAGCCGTGGGCTTCGATCTGTATTGCCAATTGCTGAGCAAGGCCGTTTCGGAGCTAAAAGGCGAGGAGGTCGAGGAGATCGAGTTGCCGCCGGTGGAACTGCCCATCGACGCCTACATCCCGCAGGGCTACATCCCCGCCGAGGCGCACCGCATACTCTTCTACAAGAAAATGGCGGCGGTGAAGCACAAAGACGACGTGCAGGCGGTTCAAGATGAACTCGAGGACCGCTTCGGCGACCCGCCCCGCCCGGTGTGGAACATGCTCGCGATTATACGTCTAAGGCTGCGCTGCCACGAGCTCGGCATCCAGAGCATATCCACGTTCCGCAATCAGATTCAGGTCATGTTCGGCCAGGGCGTCCGCCTCGCGCCCGAGCTGTGCACGGAACTGATGAAAACCCACCGCCGCCACTGGTTCCAACCCGACAAACTCGCCATCAACCCCTCCACCCCCCGCGTGATCTCCGAGGTCGAGGACATGATTGAGGTCCTCGCGGGAGCCTTCAGGCGCATGGGGGCGAAGGTGGGATAGAAATGCTCTATACTAGCGACGGATGGCCTGCGGGCGCGCCCTGGAATGGGCCCTTCGAAACAATCAGGTTCCTCGCCGTATAACCGATTCATGGTTAAAGCCAGGCGGAGTCGGCTTGAATGTCGTGTCGACCTCCGAGTACTCATGGAACTGGAACTCCCTGAGTTTCTGGATGTCAAGTGTGGCGGTCAAGATACAGGTGTTGTCCCCGCCTTTCACCCTAACCATATCCATGGCCTCATTCTTGGTTGGCTGGAGGATGCAAGACCCGCCGTAGGCTGAGGTGTTGGCTTCAACGACGTAGCAGTGCAGGTCGCGGACGGCTGACTCCATTATGTTGTTGTAATAGGGTTTGTCCCTGTTCCAGACACAGGCGACGAGAACATCTAACTCTGAACGGAACAGCCCGCGATGTCCAATGTCAGCGAGCTCGAAGCAGTTATACGGTGCAAACTGGATTCCGCGCCAACTGATGAGGTGGTATGTGCTGGGTTCTGGCTGCACTGGCAGCAGGCGCACCCTCTTCAGGTCGACGATCTCCTGAGGCGCGTAGTGATTCTTAGTGCGGATGCACACGAGGCACGCATCGTGCCCCACGCTCGTTCTAAACGGCAGTGTAGTCACGATGAGGTTGTAGGCGCGGTTGTCGACTACCCAGTGCTCCAACCCGAAGACAAGAGCAATCTGGTGACGGCGAGAGTGAGCAACCATAGTGGGCAGCCAACAGTGCGGTATGGAGACCTCCGGGAACACCAGCATGTCGGCATGCTCCTTCTCTGCTGCATTCAAGACGCAGTAGAGCTTGTCCTGTCTATCCTGGGACACATTGGGCTTCTTGTCTCCACGATAGCTGGCCTCGATATCGCGCTCGTCGACCCGCATGTTGGCGATTGCGACAACCAGCTTTGCTGCTTTTCCGGATTCGGCCACCTTGATGCGATACGCCTTCGGCCCGTCCTGGTGAATGAGAGCTGGTTCCGGCATATCAACCTTGGTATACCCGCTGGACTTCACTCGGTCGGTCCCCAGCAGGGACCACCCGCCGTCTTTCTCCGGATCGGTCAGGAACTGCAGGAAATAAGAGAGTTGCAGTTCATCGAGATGCACATATCTTGGAGTGTAATCCATCTTCACTTGATCAAGCCATGCGCCATCTTCTGCTGCTGCTAGTCTGAAGATGGATCTCCAGTCAAGCTCAAGGAGGCTGCCTTCGTAGCGGGTGTAGTTTGTCATAGGGTAGGCGACGTAGTTGTGTCTGATGAGATTTGCGCGCCGAATGGCCCGCGCCTTGTGCCTGATGCTCATGGCGGTGATGTCCTGCTCACGGAAAAGCAGTTCTCGAAAGTGGCGGCTCTTGAAGCCAGAGTCATCAGCTAACTCCAGCAGACCACATGGCATCGCGAGTGATACGTCAAGGTAACTTTGTACACTTTGCTCTAGCTTGCTCAGTACGCGACCATCTCGATCTTCGGGATAGCTCAACTGTTTGAACAGCGACTGAGCACGCTGATAGAACCTATAGGCGTCCTCAAACCGGTTCTCGATGATCGTGAAGCTGAAGACTTTTTCCCACAGCCGACAGAAATCGAGGAAGTTCTTCCCTTGGAAGAACTTGAAGAGCTGATCCAGAATTCTCTCACCCTTTGGCTTGGTCTCGTCGCTGAGACGATGGGCGATTATCTGCATGGTCAGGTACTTCGACAGCTCAGTTGAGTTCTCGCGCAAGCCTGTAATACTTCGGAGTTTGCGGACGGAACCTTCCCGGATCAGATCATAAGCGATCTCATCGATTTCTTGGTCGACTTCGCTCCCAGGCAGAAAACGGAAAGCGCTGTTCTGCCGCTCAAGCTCCTTCAAGAAATACTTCAGTCCAGCCTGGCTGTGATTCTTGTCGTAGTAGTGCAGCAAGAGCTTTTCCTTCTGCACGCGCAGGCCGTCAGGCACCATTAGTGTGTATCCGTCGTCTGTACAGTCGATAAGACCCTTGAGATAGCGCTCCACGAACCTCGCTCTCGTATCAGAGCTCGTCTCGATCACCGGGTCCTGCAGCACGATCATCACATCGTCTACGTAGCGCCCGTAGAAAGCGGGACTCAGCTCTCGCACAACACGCTCGTCGAACTCGCGAAGATACCAGTTGGACAATACCTGGGAAGAGGGCAGGCCGATTGGCAGGACCGTCATCGAATGCTCATCGCCCAGTTTCGCTTGATTCTTGTTGTGAAGGCCTGGGTGCGTTACCGCCAAACAATCTCCAATGGCTGCTGCGTACCTTTCGTGGAGTTCCTGCAGTAGGTCCGTGAGATTGACAACAAGCAGCCATTCGTCAGCGTTGCATGACTCCTTACAGAGCACATTGAGCGACTCCCGCAACTCGGCATAGTCAAGCCTGACGTTGTAGTAATACTGCTTGATATCCAGCGAGAAAAGCGCGGCACTGCTGTTGTGCTTCTCCAGCAGATCCACTGCGGTCGTGATTGCGGTGTCCCGCCATTTGCCGTACTGTGTTACGTAGAATTTGAACACGTCCGAAGATACGCATTCCGCAGCGTTGGTTGCCGGAACCAGACGGTTAGCATAGAGAGTATCCGGCAAGTTGCTGTCGAGCAGTCGGCCTGCGGTCATCACCCAAAGGGTATCCAGAACGCGTAGCTCAACGGGCAGATCAATAAAGTACGAAACTTCCGATACCTGATATCCCGTGTCAGACGTCCGTTTGTTGGTCAGGTAACCTTGGTCAGTCTCTGACTCGTCGAGGGATTCAACCTTCTTTGGCAAGAGATAGAAGCTCACTGCACCGAGCAGTTCGTCTATGCTATCCGAATCAGTCAGAATCTGTTGGCGTCCGGCCTCGACGATGCTCTGCAGCGCATTCAGCCGCTCCTCAAAGCCCTCTTCGGACTCAAACTGCGCCAGGCGCAACCGAGCAATAAAGTCAAGGTTCTCTCGGTATACAATCCGTTTCAAGGCTTTGTAAGCATCCGTGATGCTAGGCACAAGCATAGAATCTCCCCCACGGTTTCTCTGGGTTCACCAACGCTCTGCGGTCGAGAGCCCGCACGTGCTCTGTTCCTTACTCCTCGAGGAAATAGTCCGAGTCTATCTTCTTTATCTCGTAGGCAGCTACCGCTGAAACCCCCAAGTTGTGCTCCACCATGAGCTTCGCCAGTTCGCGGCCGTCGATCAGAACGACCTTGCTCTCTATACCGCCGGCGTAGTCCGTGGCTTCATTTGAGAAAGAGGATGTGGTGATGAACACGCCTTTCTTGGCGCGCTTGCCCATAAGAGCACCAACAAACCTCTGGATTTCCGGCCTTCCTACGACGGTGTTGTCCCATCGCTTGGCCTGTACGTAAAGCACATCAAGGCCAAGCTTATCTTCCTTGATGATACCGTCTACGCCGCCGTCGCCCGTCTTGCCCAGGGCCTCGCCCGCATCGAGCCTCGATCCGCCATAGCCCATACGAACCAGAAGATCGACGACAAGGGTCTCGAAGAAACTGGGAGGACAAGACTTCACCTTCGCAAGCAGGTCCGCCTCTAGCCCTCTGCGCAGCGCACGATAGCCTTGTTCCATGATGTCTTCGGGCGTTTCGCTCGCCGCCGCCGGTTTCCTCGCGTCTGCAACGGTATCGGTCTTCTTCCGCTTCTTGAACTCCAGAAACTCGGGGAACTGCTGCAGGGATCGCTCCGTGATGGCCGTCGGCTTCTTTTTCAGCAGGTCGAGTCCCCGTGGGGTTATCTCGAACAGCCCTTTGCCTAGCGAATTTAGCAGTCCGGCCTGCGCCAGGTAGGTCTTAGCCCAACGGATCCGGTGGTAGAATATAGGTCCTGAGCCGCTGGGGTAGTACTCTTGCCTCTGCTCCGCCGTAAGGCCGAGTTTCTCTGCAAGAGCCTCCGTCGTGTCACGTAGGTGATGGACCTTCCCGTCGCCGACATACCGAAGTAGTGGCAGCATATAACTCTCGTAACCCGGTACAGCCATACGCCCAGCCTCCTGTTCCCACGAATTGGGAGCTGCCGTTTACTTCCTCGCAACCTGGCTCTAGTCCTGCGTCTGGTGTTGCATGCCAACGTTTTTGTTGCCAACAATGTTGTTGTGTTGACGTGCCGATGCTCCAGCAAATCCGTTGCCGGACCCCCATCCCGCGGAAGTCTGTTCCGCATCCCGGCCTCGGCGATCCGCAGCGCCCTCCCTTCCCCCAATATTCAATAATCAATATGCAATACTCAATCCCTTCTAACCTCCCAACCTTCCCACCGAGCGCGCGAGGAACGCCCCGTCCACGCCACAGGCTCCGGTGACGACCAGGAAGTCCCCGACTCGCGGCTGGGTCCCGGCGTAACGAACACGGGCGATGTACTGACCGTCGCTCAGCTCGAAGCCGTCTGATGTGAGCGCGGTGACTCTTCCCCAACTCAGCGCGTAGACGCCCAGGATTGTGCTCAGCCAGGAGATTCGAACTCCTAGCGGCCTTGGACTGAATGTGCCGTTGGGGCAGATGGTGGACGAAGTTGCGCACAGAACGCGGTTCGCGCCCTCGGTCGAGAGCGCTCCCGCAACACCGGTGAGAATGCGCCCCGGCGAGCATCCGGTCAGCCCTCGCACAGCGATAGCCGAACTCCGGTCGGGCTCCTGGAGATAGACAATGTCTCCGTCCACGCAGCTCACCACCTTGTTTGAGAGCTTCACCCAAGTTCCGTCCGCAAGCAGCTTGCCGAGACCGATTCGGTCGATCGCGTAGACCGGGTCCAGAGCGAACGCACCCATTGTCGCGCATGGCGAGCCCACTCTTAGGTGGAATTCGTCACACGCCGGCATCAGAAACATCGGGTCGGAGATGATATTGCCGGCGTTTGCAGGCAGGATGGTGCGCACCCCGCCCAGGTCGTCCACCGAGTTGGAGAACCAATCGCATCCGCTCAGCGTGGCCTGCGAGCTGCCTCCATCCGTGTATAGGCCTCCTCCGGCGGGCGCGGTGTTATACGCGACTATGCAGGAGTTCAGCGTTACCGGCCCGCCGTAGTAGGCGTAGACACCACCGCCGTTAAGATCAGCCTGGTTGTAGGCGATTGTGCAGTTCTCCATCAGAGCGCCGGAGTGGAATGGGCACCAGACTCCGCCGCCGCTAATGGCCGCGTGGTTGCGGACGATCACGCTGTCGTGGAGGGTGGGGTAAGAGTGGTAAGCGACGACGACACCGGCGCCTTTCGGGGCTTTGTTATTCGCCACAAAGCAGTTGTCCATCCGGCCCTGGGTGTAGACATCGTAGCAAACCCCGCCGCCGCAGTCAGTGGCTTCGCAGTTCTCCACGCGACAATTGCGGATGTTGACTATTGAGTTAGTGGAGCACCTGATGCCTCCGCCCCGGTCCGCCTTCCCGTCGCGGATTGTCAGGCCGTCGAGGGTGGCCCGAGCGCCGTCAGGCATGCCGATTACCCTGCCCTTGTGTCCGGCGCTGATCACGGTCGGGAATGCTCCAAGCAGCCGTTGGTCAGGGGAGGTTTCGAAGCCGAGGAAGCCGCCGTAGATGGTGGTGTAGAGGTTCAGCGTCAGGCTCTCCGGGTAGGTTCCCGCCTTCACCCAGACTTGGCCGCCATTGCCCAGCGATCTGAGAGCCTGGCTGATCGATAGGAATGCAGTCGGCCAACTCGCTCCGTTGTGGACTGTCCCCGGAGCTCTGCAGTCAACGTAAACCGCTGCGCGGGAGCTGGTCGCGATCAGACAAACCAGCAGCGCAAGGGCTGCTCTGAAGCGCACTGGCATTCGCTACCCCGTATGCACAAACTAGATAGCAACATAGTGCCCTCTTGCATCGCTGGTCAAACCCGATGGTCCAGCAAATCCGTTGCTGGCCCCCCTGTCCCGCGGAAGTCTGTTCCGCATCCCGGCCTCGGCGATCCGCGGGGCGCTGGGTGGGGCAACGGACTTGCCGGGAACGTGCGGAGGGGAACCGATTTCCCCTCCGATCAAAAAGTCCCTGCAATCGAGAGCCAAAGCGCCGGACCGGACAACATGTCCCGGACGATCAGCATCAGCGGCGAACGGGCAATCACGAATCCGCGCGTGAACGTGAAAAAGAATAGCTCCCTCCCGCGCGTGAGAATGCCCCTAGCACGCCGATGAACACGGCAACCTTTAGCGCCGTGAACCATGAAATGGACCCCACGATCAGCCCCTGCTTGACCGCGCCGGGGAAGAGGTCTGGAATGGTCCAAGCCCACACCCACTTGACCAGGAACAATGCCAGCACGGCCATCCCAACACCGAACGCAAGCGCGGCGGGGATCACCGCAAGCAGATAACATTTCCTCATCACTTGCCTCCTGAAAGAAGTATGGTCATGTTCGCCAATGCCGCTCGCTTTCCTGCCATTTCAATCGTCGGGGTTGGTATCCGTGTGGGCCGGCGGGTGCACGGTGACCCGCGGAGCGGGCTGCCAGGGCCAGCGACCCTCGATCTCGAGCTGCAGGGCCATGCTCAGGAACGTCCGTATCAGGACTATCAACCCGAGCACCGCGACGTTCTCCATGGTCGGCGCAACGACAACCGTGCGTATGATGTCGCCGGCGATCAGGAACTCCAGGCCCAACAGGATGGCCCGGCCCAGATCCTGCCGGTAGACCTGGTACGATCGGTCCAGTTCGCCCTGCCTACGAAAGAGGAAGCGAGTCGTGGACAGAACCGCGCCGACGACCATGATAACAACCCCCGCGCCATCAAGCGCCGTGCCCGTAGTCCCCATCATCTCGCGATAATCAATCATTGCGCCCTCCACATCTTGCCAGCCGGGAAGTGTCCTTCGTTGGTGTGTTTCGGGGAGCCAGTGAACTACTCCTTCTCCGAGGCGAATGGAAGTGGGGAGAGGTAGATAGCGGCATCGCGTGGAAGTACAGCCCAAACAGGAGGGAGTGTTATGCTCAAATCAACTATGAAACGCGCGGCGGCCGCGTTGGTGTTGCTTCTTGTCTGCGCGACTTTGCGCGCGGATTGCCTGCTGACGCCCGGTGATCGGATGGTCTTTCTCGGCGACAGCATCACCGAGCAGCGCATGTATACGCGCTATGTGATGGACTACTTCGCGCTGCGCTACCCAACAGCAAAGATCGAGTTTCGCAACGCGGGCTGGGGCGGCGATACCGCGCCCGGCGGCCTCAAGCGGCTCACAAGAGACGTGCTCGACCTCAAGCCCACCGTCGTCAGCATCTGCTACGGCATGAACGACGCCGGTGTCACCTCTTACAAGCAGGAGATATATGACCGATACATCGCGGCGATGAAAGACATTATCACGGAGCTGCGGCAGCGCAATATCCGCGTCGTGCTGCTGACGCCCGGATGCGTTGACGAGAGCCGGAAGGCAACCCTCGTCGGGTACAATGCAACGCTGGGCCGGTTCGCCGAACAGCTCGCCGACTTCGCCGCGAATGGCAATATCCCCATCTTCAACATCCACACGGCCATGCTCGATGTGCAGACACGAGCCAAGGCATCAGACCCCGGCTTTGTGATGATCAACGACGGCGTCCACCCCGGCGCTCTGGGGCACGTGGTAATGGCATACGGGCTTTTGAAGGCGCTGGGGTGCATCGACAAGGCCTCGGCCCTGACCATCGACGCTGTTGAAAGTAAGACAACCTGCGAACGCTGCAAGGCCGCTGATCTGAAGGTGACGGGCGATTCGATCACGTTTACGCGCACGGACGAGGCGTTGCCCGTCTATTTCGAGGATGACACGTGGAGCGTGATGAAGTACTTCCCTGCGATCGATGAGTTCGACAACTACTCGCTCAAGGTCACTGGGCTCAAGCCGGGGAAGTGGGACTTGACCGTGCAGGGCAAGTCCGTTGGCGCCTACGCCTCCGATGAGCTTGCGAACGGGGTCAACCTTGCGAGCGCGCCGGGGCCGTGGAGGCAGCTTGGCGAGGAGGTCAATAAGCTCGCGACCGAGCAGCAGGACATCTACTACACCCGCTGGCGGCAGATCAGCCTCGGGCAGATTCCGGACGAGGCCGCTCCCGAGAAGCAGGCGCTGCTCGACAAGATGGACTCCGTCATCGCCTCCACGGAATCCGAGCGCATTTCCAAGGCCGCGGGGCCACACTCGTGGCAGTGGTCGCTGAAGCTCGCGCCCTGAGAGGAGATTACCAGATGCATGTCAGAAGTGCCGGCGTGGTTGTACTCACCGCCGCGCTGATCGCGTTATTATCACCACTATGCAGAGCGGAGGAAACTAAGTTGGCCGCAACTATCAACGTCAGGACCGATCAAGTCATCGGCACTGTCAACCCCGACATCTACGGGCACTTCACCGAGCACATCGGCGGGGTGATCTACGACGGCATCTGGGTCGGGCCGGATGCAAAGGTTCCGAACATCCACGGCATTCGCAAGGAGCTTGTGGACCACATGAAGAGGCTGAACCCGCCGGTGATCCGCTGGCCGGGTGGATGCTTCGCGGACAGATACCATTGGATGGACGGCATCGGAGCTCGCGACAAGCGACCCCGCCGCTACGGTCGCTGGAACGACGTGACCGAATCCAACTTCTTCGGCACCCACGAGTTCGTCGAATTCTGCAAGCTCTGTGGAGCCGAGCCATACTTCGCCGCGAATGTCGGCACCGGAACCGCCGAGGAGTTCCAGAGCTGGGTCGAATACTGCAACGCGCCCGCGGGCAGGACGACTTATGCCGACTTGCGCGCCAAAAACGGCTCGAAAGAGCCGTTCAACGTCAAGTTCTGGGGGGTCGGAAACGAGAACTGGGGCTGCGGCGGCACCTTCACCCCCGAGGACTACTGCACCGAATACCGCAAGTTCGTGACCTGGCTGCCCAACTATGCGCCGCTGCACCTGATCGCCTGCGGCCCCAATGGCAACGACGTCAACTGGACCAAGCGGTTCATGAAGAAATGGACGGATTACAACAGGACGCCGCTTGACGGCTGGTCCTGCCACTACTACTGCGGCACCACAGGCAGCGCGCTGGAGTATTCCAACGACCAGTGGTACGAGATGCTTGAGAAGGCGTATTTCATGGACCAGCTCGTGCGGGATCAGTGGAATACGCTCGCGGAGTTCGACCCGGACCACCACATCAAGCTCGTGATCGACGAGTGGGGCGCATGGCACCCAGCGGGTACCGAGATCAACAAGGCCCACCTCTTCGAGCAGATGGGCACCCTGCGCGACGCCGAGGTTGCCGCGATCACACTCGACATCTTCAATCGGCACTGCGAGAAAGTGGAAATGGCGAACGTCGCCCAGCTCATCAACAACATCCACTCGCTGTTTCTCGCCGACGGGCCGAAGTTCGTCGCCACGCCGAACTTCTACGTTTTCGAGATGTATAAGGTCCACCAGGGCGCGCGGGGGGTGAAAGTCGATTTCGAGGCCCCGCTGGCACAGTTCAAGGTCGGCAACGACAACAAGACCTTCCCGAGCCTGCTCGGATCGGCGTCGATCAAGGACAAAAAGCTGCACATCTCGGTTGTGAACACGAACGTGTCTGGGCCGATCGAGGCGACAATCAACCTGGGTTCCGTGAAGGTCAAGGGCGGTAGGATCAGCGTGCTGACCAACTCAGACATCCACGCGCACAACACGTTCGAGAACCCGAACGAGGTCGTGACGGTGACAACCCCGCTCGCGGCTTCGGGAAGCTCGTTTGAGCACACATTCGCACCGGCGTCGATCAATGTGATCGAGTTGGATATGGAGTAGGAGCGTTATGAAAGCTGGTGTCTAATGCCAAACCGTTTGATCCATGACATCTACTCCGGCTTTATGGACCTCATCTACCCGCCGCATTGCGTGACCTGCGGGGAGGCGGGGGATGGTTACTTCTGCCCCAAGTGCGCGGAGAAGGTCACCCTCATCATCCCCCCGGTCTGCCGGAAGTGCGGGACCCCTTGCGAATCCTACACCTGCGAGCAGTGCCGCGACCGTGAATACGCCTTCGAGTGCGCGCGCAGCGCGGGGGTGTTCGATGGAGTGCTCCGCGAGGCAATACACGCGCTCAAGTATCGCAAGCTCATAGTCACCGCCGATCCACTGGCCCAGATCCTCGTCAAGGCGTTTCCCCAAACGGGGCTTGCGCGGACGGTGGATGTCGTTGTGCCGATCCCTATCCACCGCTCGCGAATGCTCGATAGGGGCTTCAACCAGTCCGAGGAGCTCGCGTGCGGGTTCGCTCGGCGCATACCCCTGCCCGTGGAGGCCCGAGTCCTTTACAAAACCCGAAAGACCAGGCAGCAGGTCGATCTGCCGTTCGATCTGCGAGCCACGAACATCCAGGGGTCGTTCGCGGTTAGACACGCGGAGAAGATCCGTGGTAAGCGAGTGCTGCTCATCGACGATGTCTTCACGACCGGCAGCACCCTCGACGAGGCGACGCGAGTGCTGCTGGCGGCGGGCGCATCGGCAGTGAGGGCGTATACGCTGGCGAAAAGCCTCTAGTCAGGGAATTATGAATGTTGAATGTTGAATTATCAATAGGGGACTGGAGACAAGCGCCGCGCCGGGCCACTTCCCTATTCAACATTCAGAATTCATAATTGATAATTGGGTACATAAGGATGCCCCGCGCACAGGCTCGCGGGGCAATCTGTTTTCGGTTGCTCTAACGTTAAGCTACCGACTGTACGTTCGCGGCCTGCGGGCCCTTGGGGCCGTCGGCTATCTCGAACGCTACTTCTTGGCCTTCGTGCAAAGTCTTCCGACCATCCATAGTGATCGCGGAGTAGTGCACGAAGATGTCCTTGCCTTCATCAGTTGCGATGAAGCCGTAGCCTTTGGCGTCATTGAACCATTTAACTACACCATTTGGCAAGAACCCCACCCTCCTTTGCCTTACACTCTCTTAACATTGCACGACTCAGCGTGCACAGCCGGATGGTATCACTTTTCACGCACTCTGTAAATGCGCAAGGCCGCTTTACCTCGGCTGCAATCATCTATTTCTCCAATCGCCGCAACAATTCCTCCATTTCGCGGCGCATCCGTTCCATTTCAACATCCATCTCGTCCTGCATGTGCTGCATTCTCTCCAACAGCCCCAAAACGACCTCGACGCCTGCCAGGTTGACGCCCATATCTTGCGTCAGACGCTGAATCTGCCGCAGCCGGTCGAGGTCCCTTTCCGAATACATGCGGTTCTTGGCCCCGATCCTCGCGGGCCGCACCAGCCCCAGCCGCTCATACATTCGCAGGGTCTGGGGGTGCAGCTCGCACAATCGCGCCGCAACGCTTATCATATAAACGGGTTCGTCTTCTCTGAGTTGTCTCATAGCACCGGCCTCGCTTTCATCGCGTCACACGGCCCTCAGCAATCTCAACTGCTCTAGGATCTCCCGCTCTTTGTCACCGATCACTTCCGGTATCGTAACGCGGACCTTCGCATAGAGGTTTCCACGTCCACTGTCTTTAAGTTTCGGCATACCCTGGCCCGGCAGCCGGAAAACACGACCGCCCGAGGTCCCCGCGGGCACCTTCATCGTCACGCGTCCCGTGAGCGTCGGCACCTGCACCTCGCCGCCCAACGCCGCCGCAACGTAGTCCACGTCCACGCCTACGTAGAGGTCATCATCCCGTCGTTCGTAGACCCGATGCCCACGCACCTTGATCTTGATCAGCAGGTCGCCCCTGCCCGCCGGGCCTTCCTCGCCCTGGCTCGCAAGCCTTATCTTCTGGCCGTCCTTGACGCCCTTGGGAATCGTGACCTCCATCTTCCGACCGCCCAGCGAGAACGACTTCTTTGCCCCGTGGAACGCATCTTCGAGCGAAACTTCCATCTCGGCCTCGATGTGCTGCCCCTTCGCGGGCGCATGCCGCCTCCCACCCGATCCGCGACCCTGGCCGCCCATTTGCTGGCCGAAGAGCATCTGGAAGAAATCGCTGAACCCCTCGCCGCCATACTCAGCCTGCCGCTGACCCTGGCCCGCGGGTCCGCCATAGTCGAAATTGAACGAATCCCACATCGGCCCCTGCCCGCCCGCTCCGGGCTGACCCGCCTGCTCCCAATGCTGGCCGAACTGGTCATAGCGCGAGCGCTTGTCTTTGTCCGAAAGCACCTCGTAGGCTTCG
>Ga0209226_10000784_pt1 | contig 16090 bp, 7 predicted proteins | sample BarGraNGADG00212_2_FD_184497 | JGI IMG/M metagenome (GOLD analysis project Ga0209226, IMG submission 184497) | Arctic peat soil microbial communities from Barrow, Alaska, USA - Barrow Graham LP Ref core NGADG0011-212 (SPAdes) (version 2) | ecosystem: Environmental > Terrestrial > Soil > Wetlands...
GCTCGTTCCTCCATCGATGTCAACTTCTCCCCTTCGTGCAACAAGAAAATGCGATGTTTCATGGGCTCTCCCTTCGGTCCTCTGTTACGGCTTGCAGCTTCGCTCAGTTGCTGTAGATGCCCGTTCTGCGAAGAATCTCGAACGCGCTGCGGAGGTGTCCCAGCACTCCTTGGACGTCGCTGACCTCCCAGAACACGAGCTTGTCCCCGAACGCGTATTTCAGTCCCTCTACTTCATGACGAATCCGTTCGATCTGAGGACCATCAGAGACTGCGACGATCTTCTGAACACTCGGATCTGCCGCCGCCTTCTGCAGGTTCAGCACGAGACTATCGATCGAACCGGACTTCTGAACCTCGAAGACCAGTTTGACCTCGCCAAGGTTGCCGATGCGCGCCGTCCAGACGCAATCAACGCGCGCGCCTTTGCCGACAGACACTTCTTCCTGGGACGTGAACCCTAGTGTGATACCAATGGTGTTGATGGCTTCCTTCACCTCATCGTGACTCCACCCCGCGACAATAGGGGGAATAACCCCGACAGCCTCTCCGGCCACCTGTGCCAGCCAATAGAAGCAAAAGTCCAGAATGTAGTAGTCGCCGGGGAGCCCTGCCTTGGCGAGCGTCCCGACCAGCACCTCGCATTCGCCAATGAAGGTACGATACTGTGTCGGTGTGAGGCTGTAGGTCTTCTGGAGCTCAGGCAGCACGCCCAGCTTGCCTAGCGCGATGCGCGTCTGTTTGTTCCATGGGATAAACTGATCCGGGTGCAGATATGACAGCGCCTCACTAATGGAGGATGGCCCCATTCCGTGGAATGAGCCAACCACAGCAACATATGTCTCAACTGGGTCTCTGGACGCATAGAGCTCCCGCAGGTATCGCACCACCGTCGGCAGTCCGCCGCTGTTCATCTCGACGATACGGCCGGCGTAGTAAGATTTGTTGCCCCAGACAGCCATGGACCATAGATGACCAAGGACTTCCTCAAGGGTCGACGTTGTGAAATCATCGAGCTTCGCTCTCAGGTCCTTCTGGAAGAAGCGCTGATTGATATCTCGTTCTGCAGAGATCTCCTTGCCCTTCTCTGTCTCAAGAAACGCCTTGAACTTCACTATGTAGTTTTCGATCGACTTGTCTATCATAGCTCGCTCCTCCGGCTTCCAGCCGCATACATCAGTCCGAGTACTGCCACGCAGCCCAACGCCCCGATAGCGTCGCGAACCGCCGTCTCGTCTGCGCAAATAGCTGCACCTGGTTACTCCACAATTCGACCTTCTGCAGTAGAACTGGATCAGTCTGTGGTGCCACGCTTACTCTCCGAGAGGGTTCCGCAGTTAGCGCTACGCCATACCTTCCAAGAGGTCGTTGAGCGTACTGGCTCTGCGCCCGTCAAAGTCGACCTGGTTCACGCGGATGAAGTGCCACCTGGTCCCTGTTTCCTCGCTGACATGTGCACACCACTGCTGTATTGCTTCGTCCTTCGCCTCCGTACCCTCCCAGACGCGACCCTTGGTCTCAATAATCCAGTTGACCTCGCCAGCCCTGGCCTTCTGCACTACGACCCAATCGGGGTGGTAGAAACCGATTGCGCCGGTGGGTTTGAGGTAGTCCACACGGAATTGCGACCCAGACTCGCCTTGTTCAGTAGTACCGAGTGCGGCGAAGCGTGATACGTCAGCTGCTTGGTCAAGAAACTTCGCGAACTGGCGTTCGAATCCGTTGTACGTCGCGACATAGTTGAAGATGGTCTTCTTCGCAACGAGCGGCTGCGGTTTGAGATCCCGCCGCCAACTGAACGGCGTTGTACGGGACAATCGGTAGTCGGCTATCTCGAATTCGATGGTGCGACGCTCGATAGTGAGTTCGGCGATCTTGCGGGCGAGGTATTTCGCTATACCTTCCTGAATCTCCAGCCGCACCAAGTGCGAGCGGACAATGGTGTCCTCGAGATCAACCGGTCGGCCAAAACAGCGCGTGCAAACATACTCTCGCACCGCTGGGTACAATTCGGCGAAACGGTTGGGGAGCTTGGCCCGTTCGATGACCTTGTTGGTGATGGAGCTGACCAGCTCCTGGAGTGGCCGAAGCTCACCGGCCCCTATCTCAGCCTGGCCGACTTCTGTCCCCGTGGTGGCAAAGTCAAGCTTCAGCTTGAGTCGGAAGACTTCGGACAAATCCTCTTGCTCATAGATTGGCTGGAGCGACGGAATCACGAGTCCCGAAAGCCTGCGTATGTCATGCGTGAGACTCGGCTTGGTGATCGGGATGCCGATGTCATACGCAGACCGTTCCTGCACTGGCTGGATGATAATTGGCATTGGTGGCCCGACCTTGGTGGTCGTGACGCCGATGCCATCGGCTTCCAGCTGGGTGCGCAGGACATCGAGTAACTTGCGCGTTCCAAGCACCTCCAGCGTCTGCGTTCGATCGGGGCCGATTTCGAGCGGCATCAGACGCAGGCCGCGACCAATGACCTGTTCGGGGAGGATCTCGGCTTGGGCCGTGAAGGGTCGTAGTCCAAGGACCACAGTCACATTCTTCACGTCCCAGCCCTCCCGTAGCATCATGACACTGACGATAGCGCGGACAGGGTTATCTGGCTGGTCGATGTCTCGGGCTGCTTCACGGGCTGCATCGAGGTCACTCTTGGTGACTTCACCCTTCGTATCAGTGTGGATGACCAGCACTTCCGACTGCTTGAAACCGAACTCTCTCGTCTTCCACAAGCACTCGGCTAGTGCATCAGCGTGCACATTCTTCTCCGCCATAATAAACAGCACAGGCTTCAAGCCTAGCTTCCCATATACGGACCAGTGGTCCCTCCAGCGCGCCACGGCGGCACGAATCCAGTAGCCGTACTTCTCGGCAATGTTGTCCTTGGTGATGCCATCGGGGTCTTGTGGAGCTTGCCTAGCATTGTCGCCATTAGTGACGATGATGGGTGCCTTGACAATGCGGTCTTCCACCGCTTGGGCAAGCGGGTAGTCAACGACTGTCCACGGGTAGTACTTGCCACCCTGGTCTTTGGGAGTTGCAGAGAAATCGAGCCACAAGCTGAGACCCTTGGGCAGCGCTGCGTGGACTGCCAGCAATGACTGGTTCCACTTGAGGTCCTCATCATGCACGTGATGGGCTTCATCATTGATGACGACCAGGTCCTTGAGCGACTTGACGCGTTCCAGCATCGAACGCTGACTAGCTGCAAGGTCCATGATCGGCTTCTTGCCAAGAAGGGCGTCGACCGCATTCTGCGGAGTCCACGGCTGGTCGCGTGACTCATAGAGTTGTTGAATGTTCGTAAGGAAGAGATTTCCCGAGGCATCGGGCTCAGTAGCATCGCCTCGCAGGATCACCTTCAGCGCAAACTGCCCCTTCCACTCCGGTGGAATGAGGGGTAGTCGGCTGAAAATGCGGTTGCATCCGAAGTCCTTTTCCAGTCGCTGATAGACAATGACGTTCGGTGCGACAATCAGGAAGTTGGTCGAAAGCTCCGACTCAGGCACACGCTTCTTGTGAAAGTACGACCAGACCACCGCCATCGCCATGACCCAGGTCTTGCCTGAGCCCGTTGCCATCTTGAAGGCGAACCGACGCAGATCCTCCTGCGGAAGGTCTTGCAGGTCCTCCTTGTCTACCTCAGGAATGTAGCGGTGAAGTTGTCTTTGACCGTCCATCGTGGTCTGAAACTCGATGTTTTTCGAGAGCAAGTCGTTCTGAAAGATCGTGGCGTAGTTCTCGATCAATTTCTGTGTGTCTCGCTCTCCCGCAATCTCGACCAGCCAGACCAGTGTCTCAATTGCCTCACGCTGACAGAACCAGTATCGGAACGGTGCCGGGAAGCCAGCAACCTCATGGTCTTCATCAAACCAGTAAGCAAACAGGCGCTTTGTGACATCAGAGGCACCAGGGTAGCCGTGCTCGCGCCATGCGCCCACCTTTGGACGGATCTTCGGCACGAGGAGCAACTGACTGGGGCGACGACCGCCCGTCTCTTCCCGCCATTCAGTCGGTGCAGACTTGTCCTTGACGAGGTACGAGGTGGGCTTCTCCCATGGACAACGGCCTGCGATCTCGGGAAGGTCCTTGTCATAGGCGATGACGGCCTTGGCCATAGCTACTTCACCTCGACGTCAAAGGCCTGCGTGGTGTCATTGCCGAAGATGTCGATGATCTTGACAAGAATGCGGTGCTTGCCCGGTTTTTCGTAAACATGTGCATCAGAGGAAAGTGGAAGCTTGCGTTCCTTGCGCGTGCGGTAGGCGACCCAGCCTTGCATGAACGTGTCGTTCTGGAAGTCCCAGTCCACGGCCCAGTAGTCGATATAGTCCGACCACTTCTTGACCTTGCTGCGTACGTCCTCAGGGATCAAGTCGGTGTTGGGGATGACGAAGTCCTTGAGCACTATTTGCGCAGTTAGCTTCTTGGGGTACTTGGTCTCCGCCTCCAGGTAGGCCAGCTCGAAGAAGTGCACGTCGCCTTTGGCTGCCGCCTGCTGTTCCATGACCTCGCGGGGAATCTGCAGCAAGAGGAGTCTCACACCCTTCTTCCTGGCGGCTTCGACCATCAGATCGTACAGGCCCATTTCCCACTCCCAGCCCAGTACGTGCAACTCTTTCTGCTTGAGCTTCGCGCACTCGTCCACTGCGGCACCAATCTCGTCAATGGTCACCGGTGCGTCCACGGCGCCGACGTGCACCATGGCTTTGCCTTTCTGACCATGAATGTGGCTCATCCCAGGAACGGGCTGGGCGCCATACAGCTTGAGCACAAAGGCCAGGTACTCGTAAAGAGCGCGTTCGGTAATCGGCTTGTCCTTGGCCCCAGCGAAGGTCACGCCTTGCCAGTACTGGCGCTCGTACTTGCCGAGGTTGAGCACCTCGAATGGTTTGCAGTTCTCGATGCCCAACATGCGCTTGCGAGTAGTATGTATCGCCCAGCGGCCGAGATCGCAGCCGATCCAGCGACGGCCCAGTTTCTCTGCCACAGCAAGTGTCGTGCCGGAGCCGCAGAAGAAGTCGGCGACGAGAGCTCCCTCGTCGGATGAGGCTTCAATGATCCTCTGCAGCAAGGCTTCCGGCTTCTGTGTCGGATACTGTACCCTCTCCTCAGCCTGCGAGTTGATGTACGGGATATCCCAGACATCGCGGGCGATGACCCAGTTGTAGACCCCTTGCTCGTCTTCAAAGAACTCTGCCGTTCCGGCACCATAGTTCACAACACCGGGCTTGCGCGAGGCGCTCTTGGTATAGGACTTCTCCTTCTGCGTGTGAAACGCGTAGTCTTCCGACTTGGTGAAGAAGAGGATCGTATCGTGCTTCTGGCTCCAGGTCCGCTGGGTCGCTCCCCCCGTACGGTAGGACCATATGACTTGATTCCGGAATTGGTCTTGGCCGAAGACATCATCGAGTAACATACGCACCAAGAAGTCCACGCGTGGATCCACGTGTACGTAGATACTACCCGTTCTCGAAACCAACTCTCGCATGAGGACAAGACGTGAATACAGCATCTCGATGTACGAGGACATTCCACGTCCCCACGTGTCGCGATAAGCCTTCTCCTCAATCAGGGATTGTTCCTTGAATACTTCTTCGCCAGACTCCCCGATCTCTGTGGTGAAGGAGAAATCCGCCCCCGTGGCAAATGGCGGATCAATGTAGATCAGGTCGATCTTGCCCGCGAACTTCTCCAGCAGCGACCCCATTACTAGCAGGTTGTCACCCCAGATGAGCTTATTCTTCCAGCCATCCTCAAACGTGTCGCCTTCAGTGCCCTTGTACGTATCGAAGAGAGACCCACCCTCTTTCTCTTTGACCTCGCGGGTGGCACGACTCTCGTTGACTGTCTCGATGACCTGGAAGGGCAGGCTTACTCTCGGTACCTCCTTGAGCGTGCCGTCCTCGTTGTACTTGCCGGGCCAGACCAGTTCTGTCTTTGTGATGTCTATCTTTGTCATGTTGGTCATCCCTCCTCAGATTGTTTTCGCTCATCCGGCAACGTCGAATCGCTCAACTGAGCCACACTAAGCCAGCCGTGGTCGAACGTGAAGGTCCGCGCCTTCCCCGCCGGGCCCTGAATCCGCACGATGCACGCAGTTTGCGGCGAATCAACATGCTCGACGATGTAGAGCCAGCAGGCGTCACCGTGCTCCCGCGCCCACTCAAATTGCGCCCGCGAGAGTCCTACTGGGCGGCCGTACAGGTCACCCGTCATCGCCTTCACCTCAACCCAGCGGACCATCTGACCGTCTTCACTAGCCCCGAAGAGGTCATATCCGGAGGTGCCCGCGGGCGTTCGGTGGAGTCCTGGTTCGGCACCCATAATCAGCGCAATAGCCTTCTCCTCCAGCACCATGCGAGTCTGCTGATCGAGGCCATCAGGATCCACGTCCTCATCGTCCGGCTGGACACCAACATACGAGATGAAAGGTCTTCCGCCGGCACTCCCAGGTGTCCGCTTGCCTCCGCCCTCACCGGAGCCCTGTGTCCGACTGTTGGCTTGGCCGCTCGCAGCCATATCCGTATGAGGGCGGGCCGGGCCAGCTGTCCCGGCACCGCCTGGTTCGAGTGGCTCTCCGCCGGACGGACCGGGCTCAGGAGGTGCGGGCAGCGGCACTCCACCAAGCAACTTCTGTGCGGCTGCCCGCGGGTCCTCCGTTTCGGTCATATCGGATTGGTCTTTGATCCCCAGCCTGGCTCGGAGTGCGATTGCAGTCGTCAGACCCAGTTCCTTCAGCAGATCGAGCACCTTGAGCTCGATGCCTGCGACTTCGCTGGGAGCTTCCACCACTGCCGGCATGAAGTGGATTATCGAGAGCAGGTATTCATTCTCAGACCACCCCGTTGTTCCAAATGGCACTTTCGCTGGCTCCTGAAGATCCCCGTACTGGCTTGGAACCCAAGCAGTGTCGTTCAATTGCCTGACATAGGCGGCGTCGAACGGGTGCGTGTACCATGTGTAATAGTACTTCCACTTGTAGGTGCCTTTGTGACTCTGGAGATCACCGTGACTCTCTGTATCACAGAGTGCATTCCACAGCAGCTCTGCCTTTGCAGCGCCAGCGTCACGATCCAGTGATGACAGAGCGCTCAGTACCTCCCCCAGCCCCATGAGGAACCAGTCATAGAAGACGTCCTCCGTCGAGTGTGGGTGCCCGGCCATTCTCCGCATGTCAAGAAGCTCCGTGTAGCCGAAGTGCGGCTCGCACGACACCGGCCTCAGACGCTCCGCAACTCCGCAGTCCCTGAGCATCTCTACTCCATCTGGTTCCTGCAGGCAGGCACATGCATCATCGACAAGGAACACTCCGGGAACCCCCGCGAACAGCTCTTTGAGACTGTCTGTGGCGAAGTAGGCGTCGCCAGGTCTAGCCCAGCAAACCTCGTTGGTTGCGCATTCTCTTGTTCTGACGAAGCAGGCTTCGCGGAGAGCAGAACGCAGCTCCTCCCGCCGGCTAGTGGAGTCGGTATGCCATGCAGCAAGGATGCGCCGCATGTCACTCCTGTACTGCTCATCGTCGGCGCTAACCTCGGCAACACCGTAGCTGCGCAGCACGTTAATCTTGACATCGTCCACTGGATCGGCTTCGGCAAGTCCCAGTGACTTGAGGAACGCCACAGATTCGTCTGATGAGCACACTGAGCGACGTACCGTCAGAAAACCTGTCTCGACAGGTCCTGGGAGGAACACGGGTGATTCGGCGGATGAGACGCTATCGACGTGCGTGCCGTCCTGCAAACGTATCAGGGGCAGGCCGACTAGCTTCCGCTGTCGCAGCAGGCCGGGCTGGCCGTTGAGAGACTCATACAAACTCCTGATCCAGTCATCAGACTGATCCCCAAGAAACACCTTGTCTAGTTTGGAGACAATCACGTCCGGAGTCACCTCGTCGATGTCCAGCTCGTCCAGGAGGTACTGCCTGAGACCAGGCGTCCGATCCTGTGAGATATCGTCACTGAGCCAATGAAGCTCTGTTTCGGCACCATACAGTGCTCCGAGCTGATGTGGGTCCAGGAGGTTTCGCAGGTCTTGGGTACGCGAAAGCTTCGACTTGATGGCACTTGCATAGCATCCATCGTAGCAGGGTAGAAGGGGCTCTGCTATCAACGCCTGGCGCACGGCTTCGAAGAGCGGACCGAACATCCTGTCTTCAGCGAACTGCGTGGGATCAAGGGGGAGGCATTGCAGCACGGCTGTGTTGAGCATTTCATGGTCCCGCAACCAACGCAGGGCCTCCACGAGGAGCACGGCTGTCTCCTGAACCAAATAGTCGTTCCATAGATCCCCGACCAGCACGTTGTCCCTGTTCAGCGTCGTGTTGTACGGACCCTGTACGAGGAAACCCAAGTAGGTCGGGACTACCGTGGGGAACCACACCACGAGGGGAGACTCGCTGACTGCCTTGACCGATGTACGACCGGAGGAATCCGATTCGTTCAGGAAAGCAATCTCGACGTGGCCCAGCGGGCCACTCTGGTCCGATCGCACCTCACGCGAAAAGACAGTCCAAGTCTCTTCGAGTTCCTGCTGACCTGTCTCTCTTGAGAGAAGCGTGACGCGCCGCATACCCCGAAGATCCTGTTCGTCTGTCACGCGCAGATAGGAGCCGGAAGCACCACCGTCAACCGACCAGTCGATCTCCTCAATCTCATGGAGGAACAGTAGAGTACGGGCACCGAGCTGACGCAATCCGGCCTCGATATCCTGTCTGGCAGACGTGTCGCCGTCGCGGAGGGGGATCACGAAGACCGTCTCCTCCGGGCTTGCAGGCACCGCGGCAATTGCTATCGGATAGACATAGGATTCAACCGCAAAGTGCACATCACCAGAATGAATCTCTGGTCGGTCTGTGAAGGCGTAAACCGACTTGAATCCTATGCCGAAGCGGCCTATAGATGAATCGTCCTTTGTGCTGAGGACCAGGGAACTGATGCTCCGAACATCGGCTTCGGTGAATAGTGCACCGTAGTGCGAAACTCGAAGTTCCTTGTCGGTCAGTCTGAATGTGATCGATCGCGAGCCGTTCCATGCCTCGCGTCTGGCCATGGCGTCTTCTGCGTTCTGCAGTAGTTCGTAGATGAAGTGACTACGAATAGCGTAGCGACCTCCAAGCAGCTTCGGGCCATACTTGCCAATCGCAGTTCCGTACAGCCCCACATTCTCCTCGCGAATGGCGTCGTAATTCGATGCAGTCACTGGTCCGCTTCCTCTGCCATGATCCCCTCTGAGTGGCACAGAAGCCGCAGATCGCACTCTCTGCAGATCGATGCCACCGGTGACTGCGTGATCCGATAGTCCTTCGCTTGAATGCGCTGGACAAGGTTGTCAAAGGCCGCAGCCGCTTCGTCGATCCGTTCAGGCCGGTAGGGAAAGACCATGAGAGCCTTGTCCTTCTCCGGTTCCGCCGTCCAGTAGAGCATCATGCGATCAACGTGCTGCCCATACCGATGTTCCAGGATGTGCGCATAGGTGCAGAGCTGTCGTTCATAGGTATCCAGTAGCGCAGCGCTGTCTGCCGGACGAGCCGATGTCTTGAAGTCAAGCAACTCCAGCTTGCCGTCACCACCCAGCAGCAGATCAATCTTGCCGGTCAGGATGTAGCCCTCCTTCTCGAGGGATACATCCACTTCAGTCTGGATCACACGGCGCATCTCCGCCCGATTCTGGCGGAAGTAGTTGATGACTTGGGAGAGGGCGGCTACGCGGGCAGCGTCACCAATAGGCCGAACATCGCTGAGAGACAGGAACCGGAAGGTACGGTCAAAGAGCTCGCGGATGCGCTGCTCGTCCAATGTGTCGAGGCCGCCATCCAGAACGATGCGGTGAATCTCCTCGATGGTCTCATGCACGAGCAAGCCGAAGAAGATGACGGCCGAGCGGGACGGCGTGAAGTCGTACTCGCGGAAGAACTGGTACTGGCGAGGGCAGGTCTCGTAGAGTCGCAGATCACCCGTGAAGCTGAAGGAACGCTTCACCGGCATCCGCTCATGCAGTGCGAAGTGCTGGGCGGCTAGAAGTTCCTTCTTTACATAGGGCCACTGTGGCAAACCTTGCCAGATCGCCGCAAAGTGAGCCTTTGGCTCCTCATGAGCAGTGAGGACAAGCACTTTCTGCGGCCGCGAGAACGCGACGTAGTGAAGCCGCATCCGGTCGAAGAGTGTGACTCGGTTTTCGGGCTCGAATGGCGGGCGGCTGTAGTAGGGTCCAAGTACACGATCTATCTGCTTTGAGCTCGATACCTGCGTGCTCAGGCTGCCGACCACGACCACCGGAAACTCGAGCCCCTTGGCCTGATGGATGGTCATCACCTGAACGTGATCTTTTGGGAATGGCCGGTCAGGGTCCTCGTATTCGTTGATGCCGCCATCATAGAGGAGCCGGAGGAAGCTGCCAAAGAGACTGAACCGAAGAGACTCCCGGTTTCGGCACGTTATGCCTGTGTAGTGGTAGTAGTTCTGAAAAGTATTGAGAAGCTGCGAGAAGGTCGCGAGGTTGTGAGCAGCGTTCTCGTCCTTCACGACCTGGGCAAACGGGGCAAGAGCAAGCAGACGGTAGAAATAGTCCGCAGGACGGAGCTCAAGAGACTCATCTTCTCCAAGAGCAGCAATCTCGGTGACCCATGCCTGGAGCGACAGGGCCAGCAGATGTGGTGGTGCATAGGCTTTGGCCAGCTCAACGATACCCGTGTCTACGTACTCTGCGAGGTCGGCAGTGGAGCCCACCACGGGACCCCTCCCGTCGCTGTGCCAGCCAAGAATCACTGCGAAGCAAGCGACCATGAGACGGATCTCATCGTTGTCGAAATACGCGCGGGCTCTGGGACAGAAGGCGGGGATACCTCGGCTCCTCAGAGCAGCGAGATACGGGCCACTGTGCTCCTCTCGTACGCTGCGCAGGAGAAGCGCGACCTGGCTATAGTCCTCGATGACGTCGTTCTGCTTCAGGAATACAACAAAGTCAGCGAACCGCTCAGCCTCGTCATGCACATCCTTACCCCAGATACCGATGACGCCAGGATAATCGGGCTGCGATCCATTGGGATCAGGTTCAATCTCCTTCTCGAACCGGAAGGGCAGGCCCTTCGGGTTGGACCAGTCAATCGACGACATCCAATGGTCATAGCGCTCCACAATGGCGGGGTGAGAGCGATAGTTGGTCGTCAATCGAATGACACGACACTTTGGAAACCGACTCGGAAACTCGAGAATGTTTCGCACGGTCGCGCCACGAAAGCGGTATAAACTCTGGTCCTCGTCGCCGACAACACACAGGTTTTGTGTCTCTGCGGTCAGCCTCAGGAGCACCTGTTCCTGGACATAGTTGGTGTCCTGATACTCGTCCACCAGCACATAGCGGACTTCTCTCGTGAGCCTGCGGCCGTGTTCCGGATCTGCAAGCAGTCCATGAACGATGCTCTGCAGATGCGAGAAGTCAGTGCAGTTGTTCGCCACAAGAGCCGCCTCGTATGCCTGGTAGGAGCGGGCGACGCCCTGCAGGAACCCGTCAGATGAGTCCAGAAGGATGTTCGGGTCAATCAACTCCTCCGTGATCTTCTCGAAGTAGCTGCAAGCCCCTTCGATAGCGGTCCAGCGCGTTTTCCAGTGGCCCAGGTAGAGACCGTCGCTTGCTGGTCCGACAATATCGTCGAAATGCTCATGGATGAATAGAAGTTGCGTCAATTCATCAAGCGTCTCGTAGCCATTCCCAAGTTCTGTCCAGTTACGATGCTGAACGATGATGCGGTTGCACCATCCGTGAATGGTCGACACCTGCAGATCCGACAGGTTTCCCTGATAACCGACTTCCCGAGCAGCAGCAGACAACCGGTCACGCATCTCAAACGCTGCTTTCTCCGTGAACGTGCACAGGACGATTTCTTTCGGGGCTGCTTTCCCAAGGAGAAGCAGGTTGAGCGCACGTAGTACAATGCTGTAGGTCTTGCCCGATCCGGGTCCTGCGACCACAAGCAACGGCCCCTCGTCGTGCACAACGATCTCACGCTGCGCATCGTTCAAATCCGGGTAGTGTTCTAGAATGGCGGGTGCGATGGTCACAACAAGCCTGCCTTCCTGAAACTGAACACGTCGTCCGGCGAAACAATGAGATGGTCGACGATATTGAGATGAATGGTTTCCGCTGCCAGCACAAGGGCACGCGTCAAGGTCTTGTCCTGCTCGCTCGGTTGCACGTGGCCGTTGGGATGGTTGTGTGCAAGGACCAAAGCGGCAGCCTTGCGCTTGAGCGCCGCCTCTACGACTTGACGAGGATACACGGTTGCTCGATCAACCGTCCCCTCCGCAAGCCGTTCCACGCCGTCACGGAGCAAGCGGTAACTTGAGTCAAGGTAGGCCACTTCAAAGACCTCATCACTCAGTGCACCGATGCGCAGACGCCAGAAAGCGGAAATCTTGTCTGGCTCAAGTAACACCTCTGAACTTTCAGCCGATTGCTGCAGATAGAGCGTTGCAGCAGCGCGGATGACCTGGAGCGCGACTGGCGTCACTGACCCAATGCCCTTCACTTGCTGCAGCTCCTCAAGTGGCGCATCGAGGATCCCTCGCAGATTGCCAAACCGCGCAATCAACGCCTTTGCAGGCTGTTTGACATCAGAGCGTGGCACGGCAAGAGTTAGCACCAATTCGACGATCTCATAGTCATTGAAGCCCACGAACCCAGCACGTAGGAACCGCTCGCGCAGTCGCTGCCGATGACCCAAGTACGATGGATCAGTCATGCCAATCTTGGATGTCCTCGGAGCGAAGTCCTTATCTGCCAAGGCGCCTCGTCTGCAAGCCCGAGGTCTGCTCCTATAACCGTTTCGTCTGCCAGTCTCGTCAGTATCATGAAGCGCCCCTCCTACAGGTGCCAAGGCTCCAACACTGCCCTAACTCAAGTATCATGACTTGTTGAGCGAGAATAGCAAGGAATCTGAGAGCGACACCGAGCATCAACGAGCAACGGACCCTTCTCCACGTCCACTCAAAGCTCTCAGCCATACTGAGCGCGTCCCGCGGTCGTCATGTCCTCGACCAGCTTCATTTCAGCGGGGATCTCATCGAGGAAACGGGACGGCATCTTCGGTGACGTGACCAAGTACAGCGCCTCAGATGCGCGCGTCATGGCGACGTACGCTAGCATGCGCTCTGCTTCGAGTTCGATAACTGCGGTCTCAGCGTCTCCTGTTGTGTGAAGCATCGGTAGTTGTCCTTCATGCCAACCCATTACGAACACGACGGGAAACTCCAGTCCTTTGGCCGAATGGATGGTCATGACCTTCACCTTCTCCTCGAGGATGTTGAAGGGGCTGTCCGGTTTACGCAGCAAGGCAGGCACGTTGTGAACCGACAGATACTGGAGAACCCTATCGCACTGGGCATTGGTCCTGCACAGGACGGCGAAATCTCCGACGCGGAATTCGTTGCCGCCAGCCAGGTCGAGAATACGGTCACAGACCGCAGGAATCTCGCTGTCCTCCGACTCCGCAGTCAGGATAACTGGCCATGGTCCGGTCCTCGTCACCTGCTCCGGGTCGACCCAATCCTCCGACGACTTCAACACCAGGTCGTGCCCAATGAATGCAGCGGCAGCCTGTGCCACTTGCCTGGAGTTGCGGAAGTTGCGACGCAAGCTGAAACTACGTCCCTGCAGGGACAACCCGGCATCCTTCCACGAGTATCCCCGAGTGTAGATACTCTGTGCGACGTCTCCCACGAGGAAGACAGATGTTCCCAGACGCTGGACCAGGCGAATCTCGGATGCCGTCAGATCCTGAGCCTCGTCCACGATGACGTGCGCATACGGCGATTCCAGAGGCGTCTGATCCAGGGTTCGGTGCACCAGCAGGGGTAGATCCTCCCACTCAATCATGTTGGACCCTTCCAGCAACTTCTGGTACTGCTCATGGGCAGCCCATACTGCTCTGCGAGCAGATGCCTGCAGGGCTGCGCCACGCCCAATGCGTCGGGCAGCGAGGTACTGTTCGGCACTTGTGAGCCCTGTCGCTTTGATCACACCGTGCACCTCCCGCAGAAGGAACCCAATGTCTTGAAGGATCGGATGGGGGTTGGTCACTGTTGCAGATTTCGCCGCCTCATGCATCAGTTCCTTCTGCTGGTTCTCGGTGGGCATATCCCAGTGCGAACGTCCACGTCGTGCGATGAGGAGTCGTCTTGCCCATTGCGCCACCGTCCATACTTCAAGCTCTCTGGGCAATGGGTCGCCAATGCGTTCTTTGAGCAGAGTAGTCGCGACCTCACTAAGGGCCTTGCTGAAGGTGAGGAACAGGACCGATTCGCCCTTTTCAGCCAAACGAATGGCACGGTAGAGTGCTACAGTCGTCTTCCCGGACCCGGCGCACCCGCGGAGCAAGACGGCACCACTGGGGAAGTCCTTGTCCACATAGAGCTGCTGTTCTGGTTCCAGATTCAGCATGAGCTGCCGAATCTTGCCTTCGCAGTACCCCTGCAACCGCGACACAGTCGTTCTGAAGAAGAGGTCGTCTGGCGAGAAGAGCTCGCGTGTCGCTGACTCATCAGTAGCCAACTCTTCGAGCCAGGCTACTGTGTGTTTCGGAAGTCCCGGCATGGCTTCCAGAACGTCGAACCCATCACAATTCTGAACCTGTTTGACCAGCTCCCGTGGCACACCCAGAACGCGCAAGTGGGCGGGCGTCAGGTGCAAGAACGGCTGTTCCTTCGCGATCACCTCTTTGTTGAAATTTGATGACTCTACAAAGAGCTTGTCATCGGCCGCCGGCTCAGCCACAGCCTGAAGCCGCTGAAACATTGTCCCTGCCGCAAACGACATGTTGCGAGCGCGATCGACAATCGAATGGTCTCCAATGTCCCATATGCGAAGCTCGCCTTCGCCAAGGTCGTAGATGATGCGGTAACTGAGGTTGATGTAGCACTCCCACTTGTCATGCACGTTCTTGAGCCCGGTCAACCGATGCGCATTGAGCGACGGATGAAACGGATTGGTGGCTAGCAAGTTGAGTTTCTCCGACGATTGATGACGGAGTTCAGTTGGCAAGGCACCTAGTGAGTCTACCGCCTCCGGGCTCAAGAGAACCTCACAAGTCATCGCAGTCGTTTCCACAATCCCTCCCTAGTGTCCGCTAAACAGCGAATGCAGTCTGTCGAGGAAGCTGACATGTCTTGTTTCGGTCGGTGCACAATGCTCGTCTGGCGTTGCATCGTCGACTTCACGGTCATGAATCGGGTACAACATATCCCCCAGGTCATCCTCCACGACGTTGTTCACCGATTCCATGTCGGGTCCGGTGTCCTCGCTGGCTTTGCCCGTCCCACAAGTCGCATCTGGAGCGACAGTATCACTCGAGGACATTTCTGATACAGCATCGCTTGGACGAGCCGGTTGATCTGCTTCGGCTGGCACGTAGTACTCATCTGGTGCTGTGTCATCGATAGCGCCATCGTCACCGCAGAACGGCATGACGTGGAAATCTTCGTCCACGGCGTCATTCGTCTGTTCCGCCTCTTGTGATGCACTGTCACCAAGCTGAGCTGTCCCGCCTTCGCATCCCTCAACAGGAGCTGCCCCCGGGGCCGCTTCTTGCATGTGATCAGCCACATTGGATGCGGTGTCGCCCGCGTCACAACTATCCGACGGATCAGACACCGCAGGGGCTGGCTTCAACGGCACCGGTGTCCGGCAAGCTTTCGCGAGCCATTCGGGTCGGGTTTTGCGCTTCTCAAACATGAGCTCCGGAGACGATGTGCCAGCGGGGATCGACTTGCCCACAATGACGGATTCCTTGAGGCCGGTCAGGCGGTCGATCTTGCTCTTGATGGCGGCGTCGGCCAGTAGTCTTGGCGTCTCGTCGAACGAGGCAGCAGAAAGGAAACTGTCCGTCTCGAGCGAGGACTGCGTGATGCCCTGAAGGACGAGGTCGAAGGACGCAGGCTTGCCACCCTGTGCGCGGACCTTGCGGTTCTGCAGAAGGAGTTCATGCTTGCTCACGATCTGGTCGGTGAAGAATGTCGTATCGCCCGGCTCGACAACCTTCACTTTCTTCAGCATCTGGCGAATGATCATCTCGACGTGCTTCACGTTGATATCGACACCCT
>Ga0209226_10000786_pt1 | contig 16083 bp, 16 predicted proteins | sample BarGraNGADG00212_2_FD_184497 | JGI IMG/M metagenome (GOLD analysis project Ga0209226, IMG submission 184497) | Arctic peat soil microbial communities from Barrow, Alaska, USA - Barrow Graham LP Ref core NGADG0011-212 (SPAdes) (version 2) | ecosystem: Environmental > Terrestrial > Soil >...
TAGACAAATCGCCCTCGGCGGAGACTATCAAGTGCAAGTGCGTCGGCATTATGATATACGCGTGGACCCTCAAACCTTTGTGCTCGCGGCAAAAGCGCAGGCTTTCGATGATGATGTCGCAGGGTGCCGAGCTGACGAATACGGGCAGCCACTTGACGATGCTGATGGTTACGAAGTACGGATAGCCTTGCTCTGCTATTCTGAACCTTTGCATGAGTCCACGCCTGTGCTTCGGGGTCACAGACCCCGGGGATTCCGTTTCGGGCGTGATTACAAATCACGCCCGATCAGCGATTGGTTCTTCCCTTCCTTCGCGTATGAACGCTGGCAACTAGTTCGGCGAGCACTTGTCCCCATCCGGTTCGAAGTAGCTTACGTCTCCGGTGAGCTGTCGTTCTGCCTGTCGCCGGATGCGTTCCTCTTCCTCGGCCAGTTCGGTGATTCTTCTCTCCTCCGCCTCGGACTCGGTGGCGGATATCATCGCTCTGGATTCCGCGCAGATGCCGCAGTCCGGTCTTATGCACAGCAGCGATGTCGGGTCGAACTTGAGCATCTCGACCGCCGCATCAACCAGCGTTCGCGCGCTCATCAGTCTGGCTTTGCAGTTGCCGATCATCACTTCGCTGATCGCGTCCTGTTCATAGAGGGCTTCGTCGATTGCGTTGAAGCCCTGGCTGCAGCCGGGCCTGCGAATCCACTTGTAGATCACGCTGCCGTCGGGCTGCTTGATACCGACGTATCTCTGCCGCTCCAGGTAAGGCACTTTCGCGATTTCCTCCGCCACGTGGATCGTGGAATTGGTGGTATGCGTAACCCCGAGCTGGAGTATTTTCGCGCCCACCCGCACCGCCTTGTGCAGCGCCGATCCGCGCGCGAAGGGGTTGACTTTGTCGTGGCCTTCTGTGATCGCTTCGGCAAGCCGGCCTATCGCGGTGACGGAATGCGTTGGGTGGTTGGAGCGGATTGCATTGGGTCGGGTGCGGACGACCTCGGTGATCTTTCCGACTATCGATGGGGTGTTGGCGTGATCAAATACTCCCGGCTCGAAGTTGAAAGTCGGGACCACGAGCGTTCCATCCGGGCCGAGCACTTCCAGCAGCGCGTCGACTACCGCATCCGCGCCGCCCTCCACCTCGCCGAAACTCTTGAGCGAGCTGTGTGCCACCACCGTATCGCCGGCCCGCAGCCCAAGCTGGGCAAGACCGGCTATTATCTCTTGCTTTGTGACCATGATCCTATTCCCTACTGTCGGTTTCCTTCGGAGCGCCGGCCCGGAATCCCTCCCGTACAAAAAGAAAAGAGAGGCAGCAACGCTTACCTCTCCGGTCGAAATCTGTTATACTTGGCAAAGACTCGAGCCTACTCGGCAGCTTTCACGTTGGCTCGCTTCATCAGCCTGGACTTGCGTCGGGCGGCGGAGTTCGGGTGGATGATCCCGCGCTTCGCGGCCTTGTCGATTATGCTCACAGTCTCGTTGATGAGCGTGGTGACCTGCTCGGACTTGGTGTCCATAGCGGCCTTAGTTTTCTTGACAAAGGTCTTGATTCTGGACTTGGTGTCCAGATTCCGCACCCTGCGCTCGCGAGACTTCTTAACGTCCTTGATAACTGACTTGATATTTGGCAACTAGGTCTCACCCCCTGTCCTGCCAAAGGAACTACTAAACTGACAACCGTGTCAGTATACCAGTTCCAGGCACGAAACGCAATAGGTGGGTAAGGGGTAGAATGTAGGGGCGAAGCATTTGCCGTCAGGCCTTTCGATGTTGCAGGCTCTAGCAGCAAATGCTTCGCCCCTACGGGCTACGATGAACGTCATACAGGAGGATTTCCGATGGCTGAAACGACCACGAAGCGCGTGACCGTGTACTCGACTCCGACGTGCCCATATTGCCACCAGGCGAAAGATTACCTGACGTCCAAAGGCGTCGCGTTCGCTGACCTCAACGTCGCCACCGATCTTGAGGCGCGTAACGCGATGGTGCGCAGGTCGGGCCAGTTGGGCGTGCCGGTGATCGAGGTCGATGGGCAAGTAATCATCGGCTTCAACCGTGGCAAGCTCGATGAGCTGCTCGGGTAGTGTCATTCTGAACGTAGTGAAGAATCTCGAACGCGAGAGCAGATTCTTCGCGCTGCTCAGAATGACATCATGCGGGGGTTCAGCGATATGCCTGATAAGACGGACTACGATCTCATAATACTCGGCGCGGGGCCGGCGGGGATGACGGCCGGTGTCTACGCCGCGCGCAAGCAAATGGATGTGCTCATCATCTCCGAGGATGTCGGCGGGCAGGCGATGTGGAGCGCGGGCATCGAGAACTACCTCGGCTTCATCTTCATATCGGGACCCGAGCTGGTCCGCAAGTTCGAGGAGCACGTCTCCACGTTCAGCATTCCCCAGCAGTTCACGAAAACCACCAGGCTTACCAGGCAAGGCGAAACCTTTCGGGTGGATACCGCGGACGGGCGCGCGTTCACCGCTAGAGCTGTGGTGGTTGCAACGGGCAAGTCGCCGAAGTTGCTCGGAGCGCCGGGCGAGAAAGAGTTTACCGGGCGAGGCGTCACCTACTGCGCGACCTGCGATGCGCCGCTGTTTTCCGGTCAGAATGTAGCCGTGGTCGGTGGCGGCAACTCCGGCCTCGACGCGGCTGTCCAGTTGATGAAGATATGCCTTAAGGTCTATGTCATCGAGCGCGGCCCGGAACTGCGCGCGGACGCAATCATGATTGAACAGGTCAAAGCGGCTGATAACGTCGAGATTCTCACCGGAACCGAGGTCAGTAAGATCACCGGCGACGCGTTCGTCAGCGCCATTACGGTCGGCGGCGTGGATGGCGGCGAGCCGAGACAGCTCGAAGTCCAGGGAGTGTTTGTTGAGGTCGGCCTGACCCCCAACACGGATTTTGCAAAGGAAGTCTTGCGGCTCAACCCTCTTGGCGAGATTCCCGTGGACTGCGCCGCCCGCACGGGGGTCCCCGGGCTCTACGCCGCCGGCGACGTCACCGATGTGCCGGAGAAGCAGATCATCATAGCCGCCGGGGACGGGGCCAAGGCCGCGCTCGGCGCGTATTCCTACCTCGTCAGGCGGCCGTCCGTCGATGATTGGGGACCAAGGGCAAAGTGAACAAACGTCCACGTGCGGCATACATCCACATTCCGTTCTGCGTCTCCAAGTGCTGGTATTGCGACTTCAGCTCGTACCCCGGTCTCGAACCAATCTTCGAGGACTACGCCCGCGCGCTGATATCCGAGATCGAGCGCGCCGGTTATGGCGCCCGTAGTGGCCGGTCTCCGTCCCGGCCAGGGGTTGATGATGGCCTCGATTCGGTCTACTTCGGCGGCGGCACGCCGACCATGCTCTCCGCGTCGGAACTCTCAAGAGTCCTCTCCGCCATCTCATGTAATCTGGGTGTCCGCGACAACGCCGAGATCACCATCGAGGCGAATCCCGGCACGGTCGATGAAGCCAAGCTGCGCGAACTCCGCGAGGCCGGCTTCAACAGGCTCAGCCTCGGGGTGCAATCGTTTGATGACGAGTTCCTGCGCTCCATCGGTCGCGTTCACACCCGCACGCAGGCGCTCGATGCCTATGATGCCGCCCGAAGCGCCGGTTTCACCAACGTGGGAATCGACCTGATCTTCGCGCTGCCGGGCCAGACCGTCGCTCATTGGAGCAGAACTCTCGACACGGCGATTGAGCTGAGTCCGGAGCACATTTCGCTCTATGAGCTTTCGATAGAGGAGGGGACTCGTTTCGCCGAGCTTTGCGCCGAGGGCACTATCGAGCCTATCGACGAGGACGCGCGGGTCGCGATGTATGAGCTTGCCATTGCCAAGCTCGCCAGCGCGGGCTATGAGCACTACGAGGTTTCCAACTTCGCCCTGCCCGGTTTTCGGTCCCGTCACAACACGGTCTACTGGCTCAACGAGCCCCACTACGGCTTCGGCGCTGGCGCGACCAGCTATATCGGCGGCACTCGCGCAAGCCGCGTCACCGACCCGCGCCAGTATATCGCCGCCGTATCCTCCGGCGCGGACGCAATCGAGTCCTCCGAAACTCTCGACGCTCGCGCCCACCTCGGCGAGACGATGATCATGGGACTGAGAATGCTCGAAGGGGTCGATCTCGCGCGGGCGCAACGCGACACCGGCCTCGACCCTGCCCGCGAGTTCGCGCCCCAGATCGCGATGCTCACCAAGCGCGGGCTGGTCGAGCTGATCGACGGTCGGCTCAGGGTGACGCACACGGGGCTGCTGCTGCTGAACGACGTGTCGCGGGAGTTTGTTTGACCCCACCGGGGCTTTCGTGTACACTCGAAAGCACTCGGGAGGACGGATATGGGTCATCGAATCGCTTTAATAGCCGCTCTTATCACGCTTGCCTGCGCGGGACTGTCATCGCCAAAGCCGCCGACGCTCGAGGTATCGCAAGACGCGGTGACGATCCACAGCGGCGGGCAGACACTGACCGTCGCGCTCGCCGATGCCTCGCTCCAGCTCGATACGCCCTACGGGAGCCGCGACCTCGTGGTCAACATCGGTTCGCCGTCCGGTTGGGTCCATCCGTCTCAGGCTGTGTCGCCGCCCAAGGTCTACCGGGGCACGGACGCCGTCGCCGCGCTGATGACATTCCCGGCGCCCAACGACCGCAAGCTCGTGCTGCACGTGGATGCATATCCGGGCATTGACGCGGTTTTCATCAAAAGCGGCGTTACGGGGCTATACGGGGGCGTGTCTGATTGCTACTTCTGGGCCTGGTCCGAGACGCTGGACTCCTACATCACGCCGACCATGAGCGGGCCGGAGGAAAGAAAGACCCCGCCGAAGACCACTCGATTCGACTATAGCGACTGGGTGTTTTTTTCGGGTAAGACGGGCGGACTAGCGGTGCTAACCAACGGCGTGGTCGGCTGCATGCCCGGTGGGCCGTTCATCAACGCCCTGCCGAAGTCGCGGTTCCTGCGCCCCGGCGAGACGCTGGACATCGGCTTCGGCCTTGCCGGTCTTGGCGATGCGTCGGAGGCCGCTGCTCTCTCGAAACTCGCGCGCGGCAGATCCATCCCAGCGCTCAAGCGTGCCAACATCCGCGCGCAGGCGAAGACCGACTACGGGACCCCCGCTCCCGATTGGCTCCGCAACGCGGATACGTATGATGGCTGGTACCGCGACTGGAGCGACGATATGATCGCCAAGGCGCACAAGTCCGGCGCGCGCGCGATCATCCGCGTGGATTACACGCGGCTCCCGAACTCCGAGACCCAACCGCCGGCAACGGACAAGCCAAATATGCCTGATGAGGCCGATCCCGACAGCCTGCTCGACCTCGCCAAGCACCCGGATTGGGTATGCATCGACTCGCAGGGCAACCCCAGGGAATCCGGGCCCGGGTTTTTCAACACATGTTTTCATCAGCCCGACCTGCGCCACGCCGTGCTCACGCACGTCTGCAACATAATGAACCTTGGGGCCGACGGCGTTTTCCTGGACAATGCCGTCCCCGTCCGCGAGTGCTACGGTCCGCAGTTCGGCAAGCACACCCATCCGAACCCCGATGCAACCAACACCGACGATTTCGAGGCCCTCGCGCGCGAGATCTACAAGTTGGTAAAGAGCTTCGGCCAAGACAAGATCGTTGTGCACAACAGCGGCATAGCTCCGTCGCACTGGTCCTACTGCGACGCGCAGATGTGGGAGGGTTTCCGGTTCGACAAAGGCGCATCGGAGCCTGTAAACGAATGGCCTGAGCTCCAATACGCCGCCGAGGAGCACGCCGACGCGGTCCGCCACGGCAAAGTCCCCGTTGTCCTGGCCTACTTGGGCTCCATGCCCGCCGATCAATGCAGGTCCGGCACCCTCTACACCTACGCATTCACTCGCCTCTACGGTTGGCTGATGGCTGATTGGCTCGATCCTACCGTGAGCCCGGAGAACCAGAATCTCGCAAAGGCTATCTACACCGTCCGGCTCGGCAGGCCGCTTGGCGACGCGAAACCTGCCGGCGACGCGCTCTATCGTGTTTTCGAGAAGGGCATAGTAGTTCTCAATCCAACCCGCGCCGCCGCATCCGCGAGCATACCCGTGCCGCGCGATGGAATGCTCGCCGATGTTGCCTACGATCGCGAGGTAACGGCCTCGGACGGCAAGCTGGCGCTGGAGATGGCGCCGGAGTCCGGCCGGGTGCTGGTGTGGCGCGACTGAATTCCCCCAGGCTGCCTGTCACGCTATACAGGTAGCGGTCACATATAATGTTGACACTATCCCTGTCTGCCACGCTCCCTGCCCTCGCGCCCAGACCTGCAAGCATAATATCCGCGCAGTATTTGGCGGGCGTACATATAACTGTGAAGCGTACGTGTACGAAGTATGTGCGCCTGCGTTTGGCGAACGCCGCATCGTGGTACAATGTGCCCGTGAACCACTTTTGCCCGCCGGTGCGGGTCCGCATTGAGGAGGCAAGTTAATGAAGATACCAGTTGGCAGAGTATCGAGATTGGCAAGTGTGGTCAGTATTGCAGTCGCGCTATTATACATCTCCGGGGCTTCCTCGTCGTCGCTGCCGAGCTATACGGGCACTCTCGGCACCGACAACACTCCGCCCGGGCTCCAGGGATCCGGCCTCTGGATGACGTCGGGAGTAAGCCAGATAGTCTGGAGTATTGGGGAGAGGAGCTGGAACTATGACTACAGCTTCGCAGTGCCGGATAGCAACATCAGCCATCTGATAATCGAATGCGCTTTGGACATGGAGTTTAGCGAGCTCTCCAACGTGACCGGAGACTTTACGAGCTTTAGCTTGGGCACACTCACGCCACCCGAACCGAACAACCCCAATCTGCCGGGTACTATACACGGCATCTATTTCGCCGATGTAGGGACCACGGCGGGAGGCTTCCACTTCCATAGCACGCGCGCGCCGGTCTGGGGCAACTTCTACGCTGTGGACGGCAGCGTCAATACCGCGTGGAACACCGGGTTCCTGCTGCCCAACCCGACCGATCCGCCTTTCGATGGGTCGCTCAGCTACAAGATACTGGTGCCGGACTCCGTCGTTCCCGATGCTTCCACGATAGTCCTGGCCTGCTTTGGCGCGCTCCAGTTGCTCGCGGTCAGGAAAAAGATTTTCAGGTAGGCAAGCGAACACTGGGCCTCAAGCTCACTGAGGTGTCCGGCTGAGACCGGGCACGGCAAGGACGGTTGGGGCCAGGTCAGAGGCTCGATCTACAAAAAACTATGATGAAAGGGGATTGAAACAGCATGTACTCACGTATTTTTGCCCACACTTCCTTGCTGGGATTGATGGTCTGTATGAGTATGGGACTGGGCACCGGGGGGCGGACAGCAAGCTTTCTGGGCACAGCAGGCAACTACGCCGTCTTCGGACTGTTTACATCGCCGGCTAATGGTACGTTCCTGAACTTCAGCAATGTGACGGTCAACGGCGACGTGGCAGAAGGGCCATCCGGAACGGGGCACGTCTTCGCACCATCGCTGGTCAATGGTAACTACTTCTACGACACCACGGCCACCGCACCGACGCTTGACGCCCCGGGTGTAGTTACAGGAAGCGTTACGCAAACCAGTCTGACTCAGGCAAACAATGACGCTTTGGCCGCCTACAACACTGCCTTGGGCTTTGCTCCGACCCAGACGTTCGGCACTATCAGTACCGCGACCACTATCAACGGTAACGGAGGCCTAAACGTCATAGACATCAATGGCAACATCAACTTGTCCGACTCGAACAATCTGAGCCTCAATGGCGGCCCCAGTGACTTCTTCATTCTGAATGTCACTGGGGGAGTCACGCTGGACGGCAGCGCTCAGATCACTGGTACCGGCGGCGTAACCGCGAGCAGCCTACTGATCAACGTGATTGGCACCGGCAATAGCTTGACTTCGCACGTAGGCAACGTGATCAACGGCACCCTTCTTGCGCCCTACCGCTCGCTCACGTTCCACAGTGCGAATGGGGCCATTCTAGCCGGAGGCGAAGAGATCAAGCTGATGTCCGACGCCACCGTCAACTTCACCCCCCTGGGGCCGGTGCCGCCTATCTCGGATGCCTCCACAATTGTCCTGGCTTGTTTCGGCGCGCTGCAGTTGCTCGCCGTAAGAAGGAAGGTTTTCAGGTAGACCACGCGGCTTCTAGTCACCAAGATCACTACCTGAAATGGCCCGCCGTGGGGACCGGCGGGCCATTGCTTGTCGCATACACGGCGCTAAGCGGAAAAGACCTGCTCGTCTTCATCCAAAGGGTATAACTCGTCCATCTTCTCCCGGATGATCTCCGCAAGGCCGTCCTCGAAGCTCACAATCGGTTCCCACCCGAGCACGCTGCCCGCCTTTGCAGCCGAGACCCTCGCCGGGTGGATGTCTCCGGCGCGCGCGGCAGCGAAGTTGAGGTCCGTGGGTATGCGCCTCGCCACCATCTCCGCAAGCTCCTTTATCGAGACCGACCTGGACGCAACGATGTTGAACGTTTCCGCTCGCGCGGACGATTCCAGCGCGATCGCAAACGCCCTTGCCGCGTCTCGCGCGTGTACGAACTGCCGTGCCTGCTCGCCGGTGCCCTGGATCGTGATCGGGTCGCGCGCCAGGGCCTTCTTGATGAAGATCGAGAACACCGAGTTGCCGCGCATGCGCGTTCCGAACGAGGTCCCCAGCCGCAGCGACACCACCGGCAGGCCCTTGAGGCGGTCGTAGGTCATGGCAATCTGCTCTCCGGCTAGCTTGGTCACGTTGTAGGGATGATCGGGGTTGGTCGGGTGGGCCTCGTCGATCGGCTCATAGACCGGCGGGCCGTAGACCTCCCACGTGGACGCGTAGACCACCTTGCCTACGCCATTGGCCAGGCATGCTTCCATCAGGTTTGCCGTTCCGGTGGCGTTGACCGCGGCGGCGAGGTGCGGTTTCTCGAATGCAAGATAGACATCGCCGATCGCGCCCAGGTGGCAGACCGCGTCGGCCCCCTTGGTCGCGGCCATAAGATCGTCCATATCGAGCAGGTCACCCACCACGCTTCCGCAAAACGGGCTCGGATGCAGGTCGAAGCAAACGGCGTTGTGTCCCTGGTCGATCAGTTCCTCAAGCACGTGCGAGCCGAGAAACCCGGCCCCTCCCGTCACGAGCACCTTCATTATCATATCCTCCCGAGTCTGGAAGTTAGAGGTTAGAAGTTAGAAGTTGGGATCACCAGTTCCAGACTTCGAGGCCTATATACCCGTTATGCCGGCAGACTTAGACTTCGAGTTCAGAAGTTGGAGGTTGGAAGGAATATCATCATCCCTCCAGGTATCCTACCTGGAGGGCGGCAATGGGGGACAAGCGATGGCTGAGAAGATTCTGATCGACGAGTCAAAGTGCACGGGCTGCCTTCTTTGCGCGAAGGTGTGCTTCGTCAACTACCATGCGGCAGACAACGGCAAGGTCGGCACATTGGAGACGCCGATATTGTGCGCGGCGTGCGGGCACTGCGTGGCGATCTGCCCGAGCGGGGCGATTACGCATCCCAGCGTTCCCACGGCCGATTGCGAGCCGCTCGATGAGGCCAACCGCCCGACCTACGAGCAGTTCATGGGCTTTCTCAAGATGCGGCGCTCGCGGCGGGAGTTCAAGGATCAGATGATTCCGCGAGAGGTGATCGACAAGCTGCTTGCCGCCGCCGTGCAGGCTCCGAACGGCATCAACCGCCACAACGTCTGCTACACCGTCATCACCGACCGCCGCGTGCTCAAGGAGCTCTCACACAATGTCACCGATCAGACCGTCAAGCTCGTGAAGCTCTTGAGGAACCCCGTCGGCAGGTTCATCTTCAAGCTGTTTCAGGCTAGGACCTATCGGGAGCTGGAATTCTTCCTGCCGCTGATGGACCAGATCGGCAGCTTCCAACAATCAGGTGTCGATCTTGTCGCCTACAACGCCCCCTGCGCGATATTGGTCCACACGACCAAGGACGACATGTGCGGCAGCGAGGACTCCGTCTACGCGGCCTCGCTCATCCAATACGCCGCCGAAACCCTCGGCCTGGGAACCTGCTGCATCGGTTTCATCACCGGCCCCGTCAACAGCGACAAGGGCCTGAAGGAATTGGTCCAGCTTCCGCCGGGGCATGAGGTTCATACGAGTCTGGTGGTGGGGTACCCGGAGTTCAGATATTCAAGGTCGGTTCCGAAGGCGGGGGCGCACGTGAGGTACGTATAACATGATCATCGATATGCACGCACATGCCTTTCCCGATGAGCTCGCGCCGCGGGCGATGGAGGTGCTGATCGGCAACAGTGGCGTCGCGGCGTTTACCGACGGGACGCTGGCGGGTCTGCGCGCCTCGATGCGCCGCGCGGGGGTGGGTCGATCGGTCGTTGCGCCGATTGCCACGAAACCCGGTCAGGCGGCAAGCGTCAACCGCTGGGCGGCGAGGGTGCATCGGGAGTTCGACGATATAATCTGCCTCGGCAGCCTGCATCCTCTGCAGGACGATTGGCCGTCTGAGATCGAGGGTCTGGTCGCGGCGGGGATTCCGGGCATCAAGCTCCATGCGGACTACCAGTTGTTCTTCGCCGACGACCCCGTGGCGATACCTATGTACCGTGCGCTTGCGGACGCGGGGCTGTTCGTGCTCTTCCACGCGGGTGTGGACATCGGCCTGCCGCCGCCGGTTCACTGCACGCCGGATCGCCTCGCGCGAGTGCTCGATGCGGTCCCCGATCTCACGATCATCGCCGCGCACATGGGCGGTTACAAGTGCTGGGATGAGGTGGAGGAGCACCTCGTGGGCCGCGATCTCTACTTCGACACTTCATACTCCTTCGCCGACCTCGGCCCCGAGCGAATGACCGCGCTCATCAAGGCTCACGGCGCACAGCGAATCGTATTCGGCACCGATTCGCCGTGGACGGACCAGTCAGCCGAGATCGCGAACTTGCGATCTCTGGCGCTGACTGAGGGCGAGAAGGCCGCCGTGTTGGGAGGGAATGCGCAGAGGCTTATGGGGTTATAATGAAGACCCTACGTCTACTATCTCGTGCTTGAACCCGGTCTAGCGAGGCAAATGGCGTACCCTTGACAGATCGCAAGGAATGAGGTAGAGTGCCTATGGGTGATGTCAAGCGATGGCAGCATTCGAGCGACCTGGGAATCCGTTTCCACCGAGAAATGGCGTTCGGCAATCCGTGGAGGTGGGGAAATGCGAAAGGCCATAGCCGGCTTTACGTTGATCGAGCTGTTGGTGGTTATCGCGATCATCGCGATACTGGCGGCTATACTGTTCCCGGTGTTCGCGACCGCTAAGGAGAAGGGTCGCATGATCACTTGCATGTCTAATCTCAAGGAACTGTCGATGGCGTGCAAGCTGTATGCGGACAACAACGGCGGAAAGATGCCGATGTCATACCCATTTGCCTACCCGGGTCAGACAGAGAAGGATTGGTGCGGCTGGACAAGTCCGGCTAACGCGAATGGTGTGGATTTGACGCAGGGAGCCATCTGGGAGTACTGCGGCAGGAACAAGAGGATGTTCCTCTGCCCCACGGATCTCAATGTGTTGACCACATCTCCTAATATGAGATTAGCCCGGTCCCGCACCTGCCCCGACTCCTATGCGATGAACGCAAGGCTTGGCTGGACAAAGGATAGGCCAAACTGCGACACATTTCGACGCGCGACCAAGATTCTGCTGTTGATCCACGAAGGGCGCGACCAGATCGATGACGGGTGTTTCTACTGGGTTGCCGGCAATCGCAGTCTCAATCTGCCTACAAAAGTCCACTACAACGGATCGACTCTGTCTTACCTCGACGGTCATGCGAAGTGGGCTAGCTATGAGGCTTTGCTCAAGGAGAATGACAGCAATCAGTGGGATCCGGACTTGTAGGTGCCGGACATGCTGGCGCATGATCGCCATGCCTTCACCTTAGCACTCAGCACTTAGAGCTCAGAACTCCCCATATACTGATTCACCGGCAAACACGCCGGTTTCTCCCCCCGCTGCTTGGACCGAAGCGCGGTTAGCAGCGCCTTCGCCGTATCCAGCGAGGTCAGGCACGGGATGTAGCGCTTGCGGATCACCGAGGCCTCCTGCTCGATCTTCTTGTCCTGGAGGCCGTGTTGATGAGCAGAGCGACCTTGTTACCCACGATCAGTTCCATCAGGTTGAGCTACGTGCTGCGGGAGGGGAACGGTCACGCGGCGAGCAGGCGGTCGGTGTATGCGAGCAGAGCTTCCACCGGTTGGGCGAGCGACTTGATCTCGAGCTCTGGGTCGGTGTTCTCCTGCAGCTTGACCATGCCTCTGGGTTGCCCCGATCCGGAGACCAGTTTGATGATCGGTTCCGTGGGGTGCTTCATAGAGCCGCTGACCACGACCGCTATCTGCTGGTTCATCAGTTGGACCAGCGAGCCGATGGGGTACAGGCCCGATGTGGACGCAAACCTGGCCAGCAACTGCCTGTCATAGCGGTTCGGCGCTTCGTAGAGCATCCATGCCACGGCTTGCTGCCCGGTCCATCGTTCGCGGTACGGCCGGTCCGTGGTCAGCGCGTCGTAGGTGTCCGCTATCGCGACAAGGCGGCTGAGCAGGTGCGAATGGTGACTCGGGCCGAAACCCGGATAGCCGGTGCCGTCCGCGTTGGCGTGGTGCTCCAGCGCGATGGTGGGCGCCAGCGAAGGCAGCCCTTTCATTGCGGCCAAAGCGCGCGCTCCCTCAGACGGATGCCTGCGGACCTGCTGCCATTCTTCCTCGCTCAACTTGCCAGGCTTCCTCACCACATCCTCCGGTATGAAAACCTTGCCTATATCGTGGAGCATGGCGGAGATGCCGAGTTCCACCACTGTGGGCTGCTCAATACCCAGCCTGCGGGCAAAGACCATGGAGAGTATGCACACGTTCACGCTGTGTTCGGAGAGATAGCGGTCATAGCTCCTGATTCCCGCCAGCGCCAGGAGCGCGCCTTCGTCCGATATCAGGCTTTGAAGCGAGTCCCCAACCAGTGCCCTGATTTCGTGAAGCGGTATCTGCAGCCCGGCGTGAACCGCCTCCAGCGATTCCTCTATCAACAGCAGCGCCTCTTCGTAGATGACTGCCGGGTCCTTGCCTTCGTGCTCCTCCGCGGGGGCAATGCCGCTTTTCAACTGTATGTGAGTCACCCCGCGTTTCTCCATCTCTTTGATCAACCCGCCGCGGGTCAACAGGTCTTCGCGGGAGATGCACAGCGCCTCGGCGAAGTCTGTCACTTCAGCTTCGGTGATCCCGGCTGAAAATGTTATCGCCCCCACGCCTTTGTTGCCCAACTCCTCCGTTAGTGCGGCCACCCAGCCGGTGTTCTCCGCAATTGGGAAACTGTCCAGAGTCAAGTGGGAGTCCACAATCGCCAAGGTGACGGACGGATGCAGATCCAGGACTTTCGAGAGGGACTGCTGGGCGGCTGCTGTCATCTCCAGCGGCACCGGATGAGCGCGCCCGTATAGGCTCATGCTTCTCGTGCAGCCTGAGAGCTTGCCCAGAAAGTCCGCTATTCCGGCGGCATGTATGCTATTGTCTGCGGTTCCGTTGCCATCTTGGTTGTTCATCGCGTTTTCCCCCCAGGCTAAGCGGCCTGTTGATGAGCAGCGGACAACCGCGTCCGTATCTCATTGACCGCCCGCCCCGCGGCCTCTCGAACCGGTTCGTATCTCGATCTCCAGAATAACGGCCTTCGCGCCGCCGCACTCTCAAGGCAGCCAATCATATCCTCGCCGCCTATCTTGCCCAGCACTCTCACCGTCTGAAGTTGTTCGTCGCGCTGATTTTGGCGTATGGCGCGCATGGACACAAACTTGATCAAGTTTACCGCATCGGATTCGTCGCCCACATCGCCGAGTACGCGGATGGCTGTTCGTCGGACATCCGCGCACTTGTGCCTGAGCTGATCCGCGCACATACGGGAGACGACGGGAGATCGCACCTTGCCCAGCAAGTCCAACGCTGTCACCAAGAATGCCTCATCCGCGCCGATCAGCGCTTTCTCTATCTCCAACAACGACCAGTCCGTCCGCAGATCAGCCAACATCGCCAGCGCCGCCCATCTTGCCGCGTCTTCACCGTCAGCTAACAGTCTGCCCAGCACCGGCCCGGCAGTCTGACCGGTCTGCGCCAATCCTGCTCTCAGGCTTTCCACAAAATGTCCGCTCCAGTTCGCGCCAAGTGACTCCGCGACACTCAGCGCTAGCGAAGGCACGGTTTCCACCAGTCCGGCCGCCGCGTCTTGGTCTTCCTGGCTACCGGTTTGCAGAGCGCTCTCAACCATGCCTCTCAGCGTGGACATGTCCACCGTTTGCAGGGCGGACTTCGCGTTCATGCTTTTCCAGGGCGGCTGGTCACGCAGGCGCGCCTCGCTCGCAAGACTGGACGCCGATTCCATGGCCAAGTGCGGCTCGTCTGATTCCAGTGCCCGAGTGATCAACGCGGCCAGCGACCGGGCAATCTGCTCGTGTACCGACGAGTTCGTCTCCAGGCTCATCAGCATGGACAGCGTCCCCGCGGACGACCGTATTGTGTTCTTCAGCAGCAGCTCGTTCTTCCAGTATGAAAGCAGCCCGCTGCAATGTGCGCCGAAGAGCTTTTCCATTTCAGGCAGTGAGTACTCCATGTCCATATCGCCGGACAGCGGTCCGGTCATCAGGAATTTGTTCACAGCGGCTTCTACCTCAGCCACGGTCGCCGTAGCGGTCGCGCCCATCTCCACATCCTGATCGCGTGAGCCGAACTGCCCCAGAGTCGGGCGCATCTCCGGCGGCAGCTTGGACATCGCCTTGCGCACCTGAGGAACGGCTTTGTCCCACTCTACCTTGTCTCCAGCGGCCAGATCCTTGAGGTCGTTCACCATGTCGGCCGCCAGTTCGGACGGCTTCTTCTGCCTGTGTGAAGAGTGCAGCTTGGTGATCGCGTCCCGGATCAGCTTCGCGGCGGCATCCGGGTCCGCGAAAATGCCACTGATGCATAAGCGCGGAGATTCCTCCTCCTCGTCCTGCCTGGCCAGCCAAGTGATGAATGCCGCCACCGCGCGGTTCATGGTGGGTTCGTCTCCCGGTGACCTGGCCGCCACCGGGCCATCGTCTTGTGCCGACGCGAACAAGGCGTCCGTGGCCACTATGCAGGTGACCCCGTGCTTGCGGAGATATGTGTTTGACCCGCCCTGATTTCGTATATCGCGCGGTTCCGCGCTCAAGTAGCCCAGGAACTCGACCAGTTGATCGGCGGACGGTTCACCCACCAGCGAAAAGGCCATGGCGCCCCGTGACCGCAGCCGGTTGAACAGTTCGCGGCTGTCGGATGATGCTTGGAACCAGCGGTCATTGAGCACCACGGCGTCTTCGGTGAGCACAAAAGTGGACGGGCCGAAGCAGTCAAGAAGCCCCTTGAGGATATTCGCGAACTCGTCAACCGCCTGCTGGGTGCTGGGATGGTCTGATCCATACAGGCTGGACTGACGGCGCACGGAGCTCAGTGACCTCATGAAGTCCTTCAGCGCCAGCGGCTGAGGGTCAACTTCGGGTTGGGCATTCGGTTGGTTGTCGGCAGGCGTATCGCTCAAGGCTCTGCTCCTGTCAGGCTTGCTGTGTTTCCTCATCTGTCTATTCCACATATAGACGGGAAATGCACAAGCCCGGTGCATTAGAAAACGATAGATATTGCGACGGTCTGTTCCCCACGAGCAGGTCTCGCATGGCCTACGACGCGCTCAAGGAGTGGTGCGGCGCTAGCGCGGCGAAAACGCGGGCTTACCTTGACCCGCCCCACCCGTCTGCCTATAATAACTTAGGAGACCGCGGAGGCGTGGCCGAGTGGTTTAAGGCGGTGGTCTTGAAAACCATTGGACGAAAGTCCCAGGGGTTCGAATCCTCTCGCCTCCGCCAGAATCTTTGCGACAAAAAAACTCATTGACAGCCCCTGCCGCAGGGCATATAATAACTGAAATTCCAGAGTCGCCTTTAATCTAGCCCCGCGAGGCTGGCAAGGTTGAGATCAATAGGGTTTTGCACAGCTACTCAAGCATGCAGATTCAAGCCTTCTTGCCAAATCACGGGCAGGGAGGCTTTTTTAGTGGGTTTGA
>Ga0209226_10000789_pt1 | contig 15955 bp, 15 predicted proteins | sample BarGraNGADG00212_2_FD_184497 | JGI IMG/M metagenome (GOLD analysis project Ga0209226, IMG submission 184497) | Arctic peat soil microbial communities from Barrow, Alaska, USA - Barrow Graham LP Ref core NGADG0011-212 (SPAdes) (version 2) | ecosystem: Environmental > Terrestrial > Soil >...
CGGGGTCTACGCGATCAGCGATTGGCGAATTGCCGTGGCGACCGCTTCGGTGCGCGTATCGGCGTCTAGCTTGGCCATCGCCTTGCGTACGTGAGTGCGGACGGTCTCTGGCGAGATGAAGAGCGCCTTACCGATCTCTTCGTTGGAATGACCGTCGGAAAGCATGCGTAGAACATCGCGCTCACGCTGGGTGAGTTGCGTGATCTTCGCCGTCGCAGCCGGGCTCGAGATGACGCCGGCGAGCACCGGGTCGACATAGGTACGCCCCTCGGCGACGAGTTGCACCGCACGCACTATCTCGGCCAGCGGCGCCTCTTTGGAGACGAAGCCCCGAGCCCCTGCGTCCAGCGCCTCCGTCAGAAGTGCCTGCTCGCTGTAGGCCGTGTAGAGAATCACGTGAGTATCGGGAGTACTGCGAGCGCAGCGACGGGCGACCTCAATTCCGCTTAAGCGCGGCATGCGCAGATCAAGTAGGGCGACATTCGGCTTCTTCTGCTCGATCGCAGCCTGAGCCTCTTCGCCGTCACGCGACTGCGCGATGACATCGATCCCGCCCGCGATCAGAACCTCCGAAACCGCCTGCACGACGGCTGGGTGGTCATCTGCCACTAGACACGTAATCGCGTCGGTCATTGGTTCTGATGCTACTGCGTGTAGAGCGGACATATGGTTTCCGCTCTATTCATCGTCTCTTTTGCCGAAAACTCTTAGAGTGGATTTCACAATAGTCCCAATACCTGACGTAGTGTGACCCGAAAGGACCAGGAAAGGCAAGCGATGGACGCGAAACAGCCTCCTGAAGGGCAACTCATCAGAGCCGGTCGGATGGTCGCAATAGGCCGACTGACTCCGGCCCTCGTCCATGAGCTGAATAACTCGCTACTCGTCTTACTGGGAACGGCTGACCTCGAGCTTGCGATGCTGCCGCCGGATAGCAAGGAGCGCGAGCGCATGGAGACAGTGCGCGCCGCCGGCGACGAGATTCGCGATGCCGTCTCGCAACTCGCCGGCTTCACCCGTTCGCCTCTCGATGGCGAACAGAGGCTTTCGCTAGTCGACGTGGCGCAATCGGCAGCGGCTTTGACGCGACGTCTCCGCCTGCAGCGCGATATCGACTTCGAGGATCGCTACTGCGACGACGAGCTGCTCGTCAGCGGCAACGAGGCGCAGCTGCTTCAGGCGCTACTGCACATACTCACCAACGGCTTCCAGGCATCTTCCTCCGGTAGCACGGTCAAGCTGGAGCTGGTTCGCGAGGGCGCCGAGGCGGTCGCGCTGGTGAGCGACGAGGGCGCCGGCATAGCGCCCGAGCAGGCCGAGCGGGTATTCGAGCTATTCGAAACAACGAGGCTTGACCAGTTGGGTAGCGGCGTCGGACTCACCGCTGCGCGTGCGATTGCGCGCAGCCACGGAGGCGAGCTCGAACTCCGCCCGGCGGCCTCGGGCACCGTCTTCGCGCTGCGCCTGCCACTGGCGGAATAAGCGACGAGCTCGTCGCGCTGTTCTTTTGTCGATCACCGCTCGCCGACCCAGATAACGCGTATTTCCTCTTACGGGGGATGTGCCGAACCCGTTCTCTAGACGATGCTTCGTGCGAAGGGGCTGGGGAGCCGTGCAATGTCAGCTGGAAAAGCGATTGAACTAACAGCCGCAGGGGGTTTCGGCACCGCTATCCGGGTGCAACCCGCACCGACCAAGTCGCGCGAGCGACTCGAGGACCGAAGCGTTGACTCAGCCGTGCGCGAACGGCAGCAAGCGGAACTCGAGCTTTCCTCAGCGCACGAGCAGGCACTGCAATACGCCCTGCAATACGCGCTCTCCCACATCGGGCCAGAGCCCGTTCCCAATGAGCTTTCGCTAGAAGAGCGGGAACAGGAGCTAGCCCGCGAGCGCGAGCAAATGGCGGAGGAACGGGCGCAGCTGGGCGGCCTCGAAGCCGAACTGGCTAAAGCCAAGGCTCATTCTGACGAGCTCGAAAAACGGATCGAGAAGAAAGCCGCTCAGCTCAAGGAAGCCGACGACGATCGCAAACGGCTTGAGCGCGAGCTGCGAGCGCACGAAGCCAATGCCGGCGCCGACAACGACGGCCTGGCCGCCCGCGAGCGCGAGCTCGAGGGGCGCGAACGAGCGTTGGACAAAGAAACCGGCCGACTCGGCAAGCGTATGGAAGCGCTGGAAACTCAGGGCATCGAGCTGGCGGCTCAGGAGCGTGCGCTGGCGCTGGCTCTCGACCAAATCGCCGAGAAGAGCGGCGGCCTCCGCGACCTGGAGAGCTTCCTCGAGGCTCGCGGCGTAGAGCTTGACGAGCGTGAGCGAGAAATCGAGAGCGCCAACAAGGCGATTGAGGAACGGCTTTGCAGGCTCGAGAGCACAGAGCGCCGGGTCGAGCAGATCGAAGCCAGCTTCACGGAGCGGGTTTTCGCTCTAGAGCAGCGTGAGTCCGAGGCCGTCGCGAGCGGGAACAGGGCGACCCTGGCCGATGTGGAGTGCGGGCTACTTCAGCAACGCCTAGAGCAATGCGAACGCTCGCTGGGAGAGGCCGAGGGGCGATTGAGCGAGAAGGAGCACGTTTCACAAGGCTGGGTCGGTCAGCTGCAGAGCGACCCGGGCGATTGCAAAGGCGACTGGTGGGCGAAACAGCTCGGACGGACGAGCAAGGCGTCGAAAGAATCAGCGAGCGGAGAACTGCGGGCCATCAATTAACAGAAAGACAGTGGGGGGAGAACGATGGACGCATGGAGTGACGAAGGCAGGGTCTTCTTCCTAGACGCCGAGCCTGTAGCGACGTTGGACCAGACGCACAAAGACGATTCGGCGCTCCTAAGGCCCGAACTGGACGGAAGGATGGTGTCAATCGACGCCATCTCGATCTTGCTCGAGCGAAGCCGTTTCGAGGCCGCAACAGCTCTTTACGCCTGCCAACTCGAGCTGCAAGTCGCCGACGCTTCGCCTTATGACGACGCACCGGTCTGGGTCGTCATGAAGGCGCCGGCAGAGCTCGTCTTCACGCTTGGGAACCTCGATCGAGACGTCGCCTGGTTCGTGCGTGAGGCGATTTCCGAGGCGCTGCCGAAGGGCTATCAAGCCTCGGAGTTCTTCGTGCAGGCTCAGCTCGGCTCGGCACCTTGCGGCGAGAAGAGGCTGGTAGCCGCCTAGGCCGTCAACCGAGCACGCAACCGTTCCAATGCCCGCCGTGAGCGGGCGCCGGCCATACCCAGGACGAGAAGGCTGCGAGCCGCGACTACTTCGACGGCGAGGTGGGCCGCCACGAGAGCCACCGCCGCTGGCGCCGCGTCCTGCGCGAGCAAGCCAGAGCGCTTGCTGCACTCGAGTTACAGCCGGACTACGAGCTGCCTAACGCTACTTCCTAGAGCCACCGCTGGAGATCGCGCCTACCTCCGCAAACTAATCCACGGAGTCGCTTCGAATCTCCTCCATGCTCCGGCCCGAGCGAACGGAGTGGTCCTGCTCGGTCACGTCCTCGGTCGAGGCGAAGCTGTCGCTTTTCTTAACCAGCAACCAGGTCGTTTCGCCGGCGCGCGCGAAACGGATCAGCGCGAACTCGCCCTTTAACTTCTGGCCGGCGAGGACGAAGGCGAACTGGCCGCGCTTGAGCCCTTCGCGGAAGGCTTCCTCGCTTTCCTCCCGGTCGGTCTGGTTGAGGGCCACGAAAGTCCCCTCATCCCAGATCATGACGGTGCCTCCGCCGTATTCGCCGACCGCGATCGCACCCTCGAAGTTGCGGTAGTCGAATTGATGGTCGTCCACCATCATCGCCAGGCGCTTGTCGGTCGGGTCGAGCGACGGCCCCTTGGGTATCGCCCAGCTCTTGAGCACGCCGTCCAGCTGGAGCCGGAAGTCGTAATGCAGATGTGAGGACTGGTGCTTCTGCACGACGAAGCGAAGAGGCTCGCGCGAAAGCTCTTGCTCGGGGTCGTGCCCGGCGGCTTGTTCGGAGTTGCTTTCCATTGGATTCGAGCGTGCCGACTGTCTGCCCACATCATGCAGCGGGCTCACAGCATTGCGAGTGCCGATCCATTCTTATTCATCCAGAAGCGCGGTGCGGAGTCGCCGCCGACCACGCAAAGGTCGAGGCGAACGTTCCTTACCACGCCAGGAAGGCCCGCCAACGTCCGAGCGGTAGGCCGGAATTACTCCGACCTACCGCTCGATGACCTAGGAACACCGCCGGAGAGGATCACGAAAGCCACCGCGACGTTGGTCGTCACCGCATAGGAAACGACCACTCATTCGGCATCCGCTTGTTCAGCCTCGCGCTTGCGGCTTGAGCGACCGAACAGACGGATCGTCGATAGCGACAACTTCCGTGTTCCCCCTTCATCCCCCCCGGCGGATCTTGTTGTTGACAGGCATTTCAATTCTTCGCTTGCTCACCGTCCGAGCTCGAAAGAACGCTCGCAACGTGATCGATGGTGTTATGGGCTCCCACGCAAAACGAGAAGTGCGAGTGCGAACAGCCAGGCAATCGTGATCACGGCCATAACGGCGCCGTACTCAGCCATCGCTTGGCCTTCCTCGCCTCTCCAGAACAACCGCACACGTTCAGCGTTCGACACATGCGGTTCGTCTGAATTTGCCACGGCTGAAGACCTCCCCCTCGAATCTCACGACGTAGCCGCGCCGCCGTGCTTGCTTGCGGTCTTTTTTATCGAGACGGTAGTAAAGGCGCCGAATCCCTCAAGGCAGTGATTACCCCTAAATATCACCCGCTCTTAGTGATCGCACGACCTCGCGCGACCCGTTCTGGGGGACGTCTAGGCGAGCGACTGGACGTTGATCAGCTCGAGCGCGGCGCGTGGCAGATTCTCGACTCCGCCCTGGCTGAGACTGACGATCACGTTCTCGGGCTCGTTGGCGTACCAGCCGAGTATCACGCCCTCCGACCCGCCGGGCGCTCCGTCTAAACCTATTGTCAAGCGCACGGTGTCGCGCGCCTTGAGAAGCGCTCCCTCGCAAACGGGCCCTGACGGTGCAACGAGCGCCGGGCCCGACCTTTGTGATTTGAGCTGAGCGAGTGCGGCTTGCAAACTTTCCGAGCGACTGCGGCTACCAACTGCGGGTTGGTTCTCGAAATGGGACACGTTCTCCCTCCTTGAGAAAGGAACGCACGGAGATGGCTTCTACGGCTGATGTACGGCTGATGTTCGGGGAGGTAAGGCCCAATCGATGAACTACGGCGCTCGAATGGGTACCCCATTGATCGGCACGAGCGAATATCTATATATCCCTAAGTCAAGTTATTTCCGTCCGGGCGTTTTGACCAGCGGCGCGGGGCATGGGTGGCCCTGCGATCATCTAATAATGGAATCGAGAAAGGCAGACGAGCGGGAAGCGACGACGGAGACGCTTCGCAAGGCACTCGAGATTGCCCGGGCCGAGGCCGGCTTCCGTGCCTCGCGCTCGAGCGGACCCGGTGGCCAGCACGCGCAGAAGAACGAAACGCGCATCGAGGCTTTTCTCGAGCTCGACTCCTGCTCGCTCGACGAAGCGACGAAGGAGCGGCTGCGCGAGCGCTTCGGTCATACCGTGCGCGCCGTCTCGCAGGACGAGCGCAGCCAGCTGCGCAACCGCGAGCTCGCGCTCGAGCGGCTGCTGGGCAAGATCCGCGTCACGCTCGAGCCTCGGGCAGAGCGCACCGCCACGAAGCCGTCACGCTCGGCGATCCTGAGTCGCCTGGCCACGAAGCGGCACCGTTCTATCGCCAAGCGCCTACGCCGCCCGCCTGGGAGCGAAGATTGAGCCACCGCCAGCCTTGAGTTGGCCGTTCGGCTCGAGTTCCTGGTTCACCGGCGCGGCGCAACTAGCGAGTCTTGGCCTGCGCCATGTTGTTCGCGAGTGAGATCTCAGCCGCCGCCCCCGAGACGCTGGCTTTCACATTCGCCCGCTTTGTGACTCTGGCGACAAACGACAGCTTCAGGCTCTTCCCGGCCTCAATCGTCCCCAAAGAGCAGGTGGCTCGGCGCTGTGTTCGTGCACACTTGCGGCCGCCGCTCGAAACACTCCTGAAGCTCGACCCGGAGGGCAGCGTGATCGTGATCTTCACCCCACTGTCGGCTGTTCCGCCGCGGTTTCTGAGGCTGGCTACGAACGAGCTGAGGCGATAGCCGTTCTTCAGCTTGCTCGCCTTTCTGACCAGGCTCAGCGCCAGATCGGGAAGTGGCGGAGAGATCGTGAACGTCTTGCTTGCCGTTGCCGAGCCGCCCGCGCCTGTGGCGGTCAGCGTGACCGCGTACGTTCCCGCCTTCGTATAGGTATGGGTTGGCGAGATTTCGATCGAGCTGCTACTGCCGTCGCCGAATGACCACCCGTAATAGCTGGCGTCGGTCGAGGTGTTAGTGAAACTGACGTTGAGGGGCGCGCGACCAGAGCTCGCGCTCATCGCAAACACCGCCACCGGCGCCGGCGCCGTAACTGTGATCGTCGCGTTCGCAAGCCGGCTGCGCGCCCCATTGCCGGCCACGAGCGTGACGTTGTAACTCCCCACCGCCGTGAAGGTGTGCGTGGGCGAGGAATCGGTCGAGCTCGTGCCGTCGCCGAACGACCAGGAGTACGAGCTGGCGTTGATCGAGGTGTTGCTGAAGCTGACAGTGAGCGGCGTGGTGCCGGAGGTGGCGCTCGCAGTGAAGGAGGCGACCAGGCAGGTGGAAACTGACGTGATGGCCTGGAGCGTGCACTCGGCATCGATCAAGCCGTGAATTGAGTTCCCTGATGCAAGGTTCTGCGCCGACTGCTCGATCGCACTCACGACGCTCGAAGACGAAGCGGAGGAGCTGTAGGAGCGAGCGAGACCGGCGAGACCGGCGACGAAGGGGGTGGCGGCCGAGGTTCCGCAGAATCCCGTGTAAGTACTGCCGAGGCTGGTGGAGTTTGTGCAACCGGGCGCGTCGACCATGACCCATGAGCCGTAGTTAGACCACGTGTATCTGGAGTGGCCCTCATCGACGGCTCCAACCGAGATCACACCGTCGTAGGCGGCCGGGTAGTTGAGAGTGCTTACGCCGTCGTTTCCCGCCGCAGCAACTACTACGACTCCGTGCGTTTCGGCGTAACTAACCGCGTTGGCCAGCGTCTGCGACGTATTCGTACCGCCGAGCGACAGGTTGATCACGTCGGCTCCGTGATCGACCGCCCAGGTGATGCCTGAGGAGACCCAGCTATCGGTGCCCGCGCCACTGGAGTCGAGCACCTTCACGGGCATGATCTCGCACTTCCAGCAGACGCCCGCGATGCCGATGCCGTTGTTCCCTTGGGCAGCGATGACCCCCGCTACTTCCGTCCCATGCCCGAAGTCGTCGGCCGGGTCGCTGTCGCCGTTGACAAAGTCGTAACCGGACAAGACCCGCCCCATTAGCTCGGGATGGTCGGCTTGGACGCCGCTATCGACGACCGCCACGACAACGCTTGCGTCGCCGGTCGTCAGGTCCCAGGCTTCCGGGAAAAGTGGATTCGCGAGCGGCCAGGGAGCGTAGGGGGCGATTGAATACGGATCGTTGATCGAAGTGCTAAAGGCGTGGACGAATCCGTCCGCTTCGGCGTAGCTGACGTCCGCTTGGCGCCTGAGCAGCGTCAGCGCCTGCTTCTTTTCGGCGACCGGCACGCGTACGATCGCCGTCCTTAGCGAGTGCACGGTCGCTTCCCTCCGGCCCCCGATGCGGTCGAGCAGCGCTTTCTGCCTGGCTACGCCGGTGTGCCTGTCGAAGTGAACGAGAATGCGCGCGGTCTTCGCCGCCGCGGCGGTCTGGGGCAGCACGAAGGTCGCGACAGACGCCGCCAGAACGAGAAGGCAGAGCTTTTTCCGCATGGCTGCAGGCATCACTCGAATGAGCTATCGGAAGAGCCTACGGCTCGAGTTAGCCCTGTTCGAGTGAATACCTACCTTGAGTTCGAATTCTCATCTAGGGCTTAGCGACGACTCATCGACAATCGGCGAGGGCGCTAAGCCGCGACCTGAGCGCCCCTACGAAATTCCGAAAGAGAGGAGTCATAATCCCCCTTGTGGCAAAAGCGGCTTGCGCGCTCGCCCTGGCACTGGCTCTGATTGGCGTAGGCGCCGCCTATTCGCGCACTCAAGCGCATCCGACCGCTCTCGCCTGGGCGAACGGCCAGATCGCAGCTTTTGCTCAGGACGGAGACCAGATTTCCTGGGCGACGAGCGTTACGACATCCGGACCTGGAACTTGCGCGTGGCAAGTTCGAATCCGCCTACTCAGCAAGAAACGGCAGAGGATCTTGAACCTGGCCAGCGGCCCAACCTGCCATAGCGACAGCGGGTTCGATCTCAGCCACCCAACCTACCTCGCTCTTGCCGGCAAGCGCGCTCTCTGGACGATGCAGGAATCAGGGAACAGCTTCTACCAACAACTCGTAGCGGAGTCGTATTCGGCCAGACCGGACGTGCAGCTCGAAGAGCTCATATTCTCGAACGCCGAAGGCGACGGCCTGCATCTCGGCGGCATCGCAGGCGATGCCTCGACGCTCGCATACGGGTTCGTTAACGTCATCGTCTCAAGCCCGGAGGATTGCGTCGTCGACGGAGTTTGTACGGTCGCCGTATCGGGCGGCGGCGTCAAGCGGGTCACCGATGCCCACACCGTCACGGTTCCCGGGGCACCCCCACCTCTCATGCTGGCCGCCTCAGGTAGCCGGATCGCGCTAGTCGTCGCCGAGTCCGCCTCGACCTCCGGAACGATCGGGCCAGGCTCACCGGCTAGCGTAGAGGTACTCAACGCCATGACCGGAGCCGGCGTCGGCTCATTCACTCCACTGGGGCAGCCGCAGGCGATCGCCTTCTCGACCTTTGCTGTTGGCGTGCTGGTCTCTACTCCAGGCGGGAAGCGAATCGAGTTTCACTCGCCCGCCGGGGCTCTGATAAGAAGCGACAGTGTGCCGGCCGGCGCGACTGGTCTTTCGATGTCCAGCACATAAGCCGTGTTCCGCGTCGGCAAATCAATTCGGATTGTCCCCATCGGAACGGGAGCAGTACGACAGATCGCCGTAGCCACGGCCACACCGATCGGCCTTTCGATCGAGGGTAAGCGCATCGCCTGGGCCGAGAACATCACCGTTCACCACGCCCAGCGAGGGCGGATCAGAGCCGTCACCGTCAGGTAACCGCGGTAGCCGTTCGCCAGGTACCCACCCGCTGCTCATAACACTCTCGAACCTGCTTCTTGACGGGCTCCGTTATCACCTGTAAGTTATTTCTGACATGTGAAGGAGGGGCTTGACTCAAGACCGAACAGGCGACCAGCTTCTGAAGATGCTCGGCGCTCTGGCGAACCCGCACCGGCTCCGCATCCTCGCGGCGTTGCGCGCTCGCCAGGCGTACGTGAGCGAGCTGGCACGCGAGCTCGGCATGAGCCGGCCACTTCTGCACATGCACCTCCAGGTGCTGGAGAAGGCAGGCCTCGTGGTCGGGCATCACGAGGTCTCGGACGAAGGCAAGGCGCTTCGCTACTTCGAGGTGACCGACTTCGACGAGCAGCTCACGCCGAAGCGCATAACGGAGGCCGTGACGACACTCGACCTCGAGAGCAAACCGGACAGAAAGGCGAAGGGGTAAATATGGGATGGCCTTTGGTAGTGGTTATTGCGATCATCGTCATCGGTGGTACCGCGTTTTTTTCGACCGTTGTTGGTGGCAATGCGAGCGTCGCGGTCGAGAAAGCAAAGGGCGAGAACGACGAGCAGTACCGCCTGCTCGCGGCCGACTACGAGACTCTCGCCAAGGAGACGCGGGACGCCTCAACGGCGATGCAAGCCGACCTCGCGAAACTGCGCGAGAAGGTGGATTCGATCGAGCACATGATGCGAGAGGTGAGCTAGCCCCCGCCTCTCGCGTCACCTTCCTCTTGCTGGTCATGCTCGGCGTCTCTCTGCCGGCCTCCTCGGCCGTGTTGAAGACGAGCCCTTTACCGGCCGTAAAGATCGTCGGTCATCCGGCCCCGCTCTCGCACGACGCGAAGGCGACCTTCACGTTCTACTCGACCTATTCCGACGTCGATGCCTATCTCTGCTCGCTCGATCGCCATGCTTTTAGGTCCTGCCCGATCACGAAGACGTATCGCGGGCTCGCGAATGGCAAGCACCGCTTCGCGGTGAAGATCGTCAGCGACGGCGCGGCCGGGCCGGCGACGACGTACATCTGGACGATCAAGGTCAGGGCGAAGCGCGCAAAGGCGCCGGCGACCTATATCCATTCGCACCCCACCCTGACCACCACCGCCACCGACGCGTCCTTCAGTTTTTCCTCGAACGACTTGGCGGCGACTTTCAAGTGCGCTATTGACCTGGGCGCGCCAACGAGTACCGGTTTCTCTTCCTGCACCTCTCCGGCTACCTACGCCGGTCTGGCGCCCGGTTACCACACCTTCACGGTTACAGGCGTGGTAGACGGTCGAAGCGGCCGCGTGACGACGTACGCCTGGTTTATCTCTGCCGTGGCGCCAGTGAATACGACCGCGCCGGCAATCACGGGCACGGCTCAGGTGGGGAAAGCGCTGACGGCGAGTAGCGGCTCCTGGACGGGCTCACGGCCGATCTCCTATACGTATCAGTGGCAGCTCTGTAGTAGCGGGACGGTTTTCTTTTTCCGCGACGCGATTTCGGCGCCAACCACGCAGCCCGTCTCTTGCGGAGACATCGTCGGTGCCACGAGCGCCTCGTACACGCCTACGGGCTCGAGCCTCGTCGCCGGCGGCTTGCGCTCCTCCACCATGGTTTCCGCCAAGATCAATATGTACTACGGTTTCACCTTGCGAGTGGTCGTCACGGCTAGCAACGCCGCAGAAAAGACCGAGACGGTATCAAGCGAGACCGCGATCGTCCTGCCCGCCGCGCCGGTGAACACCGCCTTACCGTCTATATCCTTCGATTGGGCTCCGCCAACGGTCGGTGACACCGCATATGGCTCCGACGGATCCTGGCTCAATCTCGATTATTCTTATGACTGGACATATCAGTGGCTGCGCTGCGACACGAGTAGTGCCAACTGCAGCGCCATTCCTGACGCGACGTCGTGGGATTATGTGCTGGCGGACGCGGACATCGGCAGCACCCTGCGCCTCACCGTCACGGCTATAAACGCCGGCGGCTCGACAGCTGCGACCTCTCTTCAAACCGCTGAGGTCGAACCCCCCGTATAGTCATCTCAAGCGAGAGGCAGCGCCACATCTCACTCCAAGAAAGCCCCGATTAGCGGGGCTTTCTTTATGGGCCGTACAGGATTCGAACCTGTGACCTTGGGATTGAAAGGAGACCCTAGCGACCTCGGCCGGTCTCAGTCTAGCTCGAAAACGAGCACTTTCGGCCGCATTTTGGGCGTTTGATCTCGGCAGATCTCGGTGGAGCTGGTTGCCCCGGTGATGCCCTTACGCTGGACGCGATTCGAGCAATCTCGGCGCGCCCGCGATCCCAGACGAGAGAGAGCCGATTTTGATCGTTAGCCGTAACGTTTTCGCGACGAGTTGCTACGGAAAGCACTCGCGCCGGCGCGAGCACCGCTGCGCGTATCGAGGACGACCCCTGGGAACTGCCGAGAAATCCGCTCGAGCCTGAGGACGAGATCGGGAGAGGGGAGAACGAAGAGCCGCGGCAAAGCCGCGGCTCTTCGTTGAGTTGGGCGCGAGCTACGTCTCCCAACGCCAGTTGTGGCGATTGCTTCTCTCAATAAACGATAATCGGTTTCTTCAGGAAGGCGATGACCGCGGCCGGCTTGTTGGTCGCGAGGTGGATATCGCGGGAAACGCTTCCGTACGAGCGCACCGCCGTGACCGTGATCGTCGTCGCGCCGAGGTAGACGCGCGACGGAATCGCGACCGCGCCGTAGGCCGCGTAGCCGACACCGCCGGAGTCCGCCGAGGATTGTGGCCGGAACGGGTTAGTGAGGGAGATCATGGCCTTCGCCGTGTTTGTGCCGACCAGCCTCAACAAGAGCGATCCGCTCCAACCTGAGCCACCGCTGACGCCCTTCGTCGCCAGTGCGTTGAGGTTCAGAAAAACGCTACCGCGCCTGGCAGCTTGCATACCACCGGCATCGAACGTCCAGCTGGCGGTGTTCCCTGACGCGCGTAGCCAGTTCCAGCCGCTGATCACATCTCCATTCGACGTGTAACTCGATGGTTGAACCGTGATGAGAGTCCCTGCCTGTTGCCGATGAGTAGACATCGCCGCCGCTCCGCTTGCGGCGAGGAGCACGAGCGCGGCCGAAGCCACGACCGCGATTATTGTTCGTAGGCCCTTCATTTGGGCGCCTCCAGTAGGGGAATGGTGAGGTTCCACCATATTCCCGTAGTTGTCGGTCCAGGTCAAGTCGATCGGCTCTGTTTGGGTATCGAGCCGGTCTCCCAAACCCGGCTCCTAACTCGACGCCGTGAACATGGTGGCTCGAGTCGGGCCGAGGCTCGCCTGGTGCGGCGCGTGTAGTCGTCCGTACCACCACGGTACGCGCAGAGCCTTCAGCGTTACCTCGCTAGACAACTAAAGCCCTCGAATCGCGAGGCTTACCTGTTGGGCCGTGCAGGAATCGAACCTGCGACCTTGGGATTAAAAGTCCCCTGCTCTACCAACTGAGCTAACGGCCCATATCCGCGCTACCGGACGGTTTCGAGTATACGGATGAAGAGAACGCTACTTCTCGAACCGCCGGTTACTCAGCCGACTATCCGGTACGGGCTCAGCTTCCAGGCCGACCAGCGCGAGTACCAACTCGGCAGCGGCTGGGGCGCGTTCGGGCGCTTCCCCTTTCGCCCCTTCTCCTGCCAGTCGAGCCGGCGCCAGGCCCAGCGCGGAACGGCATGCGGCAAATGACGCGGTCTAGCCTTGCTGACCACCTTGACGTAGTTCGACAGGGGGCTCTGATTGCCCGCTGCGTCGAGGGCTCTAACGCGGTAGATGCTGCGACCGGTTCGCCTGATCTTGCTCAACGAGGTACTCCTAACCGTGCCCGCCAGCGTTTGGATCGGAGTGCCGTCCAGAGTGACCTCGTAGCCGGCGACCGTGCCGCTGTTGTCGCTCGACGCCGGCCACATGAGTAGCAGCTTCTGCTTGTAGAAGTGCCCGCGGAGGCCGGCCGGCGTGGTCGGCGCCATGTTGTCCTGCAGAAGTGCGAAATAGCCGGGGACGAGCGTGTATATGTCGAGCGAGCCGTCCGATCCGATCATGTAGCCGCTCGTTCCGTTGACGGGAAGAGCCGGTGAGCTTAGGGGCCGGATCATCGTCCAGCTCGCGCCGTCGCTAGAGAAGGCGACGAGCACGCTTTTCGGCGGCGCGCTGACGTGAATGGCAAGCAGCGTGTTGAAGCGAGAGACCTGCGTAGCGGTCAGCGCATCCAGCGTCTGGAGCTGCAATACGTAACTGCCGGCGGCGAAGCCGGGCGGCGGCGTTGTGAGCGTGGACGGTGTGAGCGCGGGCGTTACCGTCACTGACGCGTCGAAGGAGTTCGCCCACCAGCTCACCGATGCCGCGCCGTCGCTCGAGGTAGCAGTCCCAATGGGAGCCTCGATGGGCAGCGTTGCGGCCGCCGCGACCACGGCCCCGTCCACGTAGTTCGAGTCGATGTTGAGCCGCACGCCTCCGTAGGTCTCCTTGTGGCCGCCGCGGTACTGATGAACGCGCCGGTGATCGCTCCAGTAGTCGTCCGCGACGAGCGGCTCACCGAAGACCGAGTCGACTCCGTTCCAGCGCGCGATCCAGACGTCGTCGGGAACGCCCTCGGAGCCTTCCTCGAGCATACTGACCAGATCGCGGATGGTCGAGGCGGCACTCCCGTAGACACCGGCTGTATAGCCCTTGACGTGCAGCTCGGTAGTCCAGGCCTCGACGAAGCGCTGCACCGCCAGGGTGCAGGAGGCACTCGGCTTGTAGCCCTCCATGTCGTAGTAGATGGGGCTGCCGGCCTCGAGCCCGAAATAGGCGGCGCGGGCGACGGCGTTGTCGGCGGCTGCCGTGCCCTGCGACCCGGCCGAGCCGGACTTGATCAGCTCAAGGTCTTTTTGCGACACACAGGCTGATTGCGGGCCGACCCAGAGCGGCAGCAGATTCCAACCCATGGCCCGAGTGCTGTTCACCCAGGCAGGCTCGAGATTCCCGTCCGGGCAGGCCCGGTTCGATCCGCCCAGATAGATCCCGATCGCCCGGTAAGGCGAAGCGAGCCAGGAATCCATGGTCTCGAGCGGGGGGGCGCCGCAGGTATCGAAGCCATAGCCGCTGAAGTAGCTCGCGCTCGTCAGCCGGGCGGCGCGCGAGGCGCTGCCCGCCGCGCTGCTAGCCAGCAGAGCGGCAGCGATGACCACGAGGAAGTAGAGAAGCCTGGTGCGTATCACGAAGCGCCTAAGTGTAAGGGCCAGTTGTTAACGGCTTGTAAGGAGTATCGCCACAGCCGGCAGCGAATCTCGACACGAACCGCCCAACCGCGACTAGAGGGGGAGGCGGATCTGTATCTCTTTACCTCGTTCGCACAGTTTGGAGGCATAGACGCCTAGCAGGCGCACGGCGGCTTTCCGCTCGCCCATCGCGCGGGCCAGAAGCGACTTGGCGGCGGCTGCGAGCTCCTCTATCGAGGCGAACGGCTCGCCCACGGTTTGCGAGCGTGTGACGGTCCGGAAATCGAAGTAGCGGATCTTGGTCGTAACCCGCCGCGCGCAAAGATCGTGAGCTTTCAGACGCGACCACACGCTCTCGGCGAGGCGGTCGATCCAGGCCTCCATCTCTTCTTCCGCCGAGAGATCGCGCGGGAAAGTCTCCTCGGCGCCCTGCGAGACCGGCGTCTGCGGGCTGGGATCGACGGGGCGTGGATCGATCCCGCGCGCCCGGTCGCGCAGCTCACGCCCGACCGAGCCCGTGAGGGAGCGTGCGAGCGCCTCGTCGGATAGCGCCGCCAGGTCGCCGATCGTGCGCAGCTTGAGCTCCTTTAGTCGCGTCTCGAGGCGGGGGCCGATTCCGGGAAGCGCCCGCAAATCGAGCGGCGCCAGAAAGGAGGCGCTCTGCTTGGGCGGCACAACGGTCAGCCCGGCCGGCTTGCGAAAATCCGAGGCAATCTTGGCCACGGTCTTCGAGCTACCGCAACCGATCGAGGCGCTCAGGCGCGTCTCGCGCAAGAGCCCCCGCTGCAGGTCGGCGAGAATCGCTCGCGCGGGCTCGGCGTAGGGAGTCTGGAGCTCGATATAGCCCTCGTCGATACCGACCTGCTCGACGCAGCTCATCCGCCCGCGGATCCATTCCCAGACCGCCCGGCTCCGCCGCCGGTAGCTGTCGATATCGGGCCGGACGAAGATCGCCTCCGGACAGCGCCTGAGCGCCTCGGCGGCGCTCATCGCCGAGTGGATGCCGAAAGGCCGTGCCTCGTAGCTCGCGGTCGAGACGACGCCGCGCCCGTGCGGATCGCCCCCCACCACGAGCGGCTTGCCCGCGTACTCGGGATGTTCGAGCACTTCGCAGGCGGCGAAGAAGGCGTCGAGGTCGAGGTGTGCGATCACAATCGACAGAAGTCTGGCGACTTCTGTCGAACTTGGCGAGACGATGAACGCGCCTTCGGCGATTGTTCATCGTTGGTCCTAGATGCGCGCTCGGCTAACCGTCTTTACTGGCGGAGTTCGAGCCGGGTGAAGATGGCGGTCGGCTCGGGCGCCGTTTCGCGTCTATCCTTGCCTAGCCGCCCCCATCGACTAGCGGCCTAGGTCACAGCCCTTTCAAGGCTGCAGCGCGGGTTCTTTCCGCCGAAAGTCCGCCTCCTTCGGAGGCATGACGACTTTCGTCGGTGGATTCTGAAGGAGAGCGTCAGTGAGCCGCGCCCGCGCAGGTCGGTCGCGGCGGCCGTGAATACCGAAATCTCGCTCTGCGTCTATCCTTGGCTGGCCGCCCCCATCGACTAGCGGCCTAGGTCACAGCCCTTTCAAGGCTGCAGCGCGGGTTCGAATCCCGCTGGGGGCACTCGTTG
>Ga0209226_10000792_pt1 | contig 15920 bp, 15 predicted proteins | sample BarGraNGADG00212_2_FD_184497 | JGI IMG/M metagenome (GOLD analysis project Ga0209226, IMG submission 184497) | Arctic peat soil microbial communities from Barrow, Alaska, USA - Barrow Graham LP Ref core NGADG0011-212 (SPAdes) (version 2) | ecosystem: Environmental > Terrestrial > Soil >...
CGTCGATCTCGGCCACGAAGCCTTCGAGCAGGCTCGCATCTCGCGCCTTGCCCCGGGTGACCACGACCTCGCCGCCCCAGCGCTCGCGCATCAGATCGATCGCCCAAGGGCGGTCATCCTCTGCGATTGCGCGTACCTGGACGCTCATGGCCTACGATTCTAGTAAGGGATGTAGGCCCAGGGTTTTGAGCCGACAATACACTTAGAAGATGATTGTTCTAGACGCTCTCCAGCGGCACGAGCATCTCGTCGAGGAGTTGCTCGACGAGGTGGCGGTTTATAACCCGAGGGTTGACCGGGATCTGATTTTTCGTGCCTTCGAGTTCGCTGCCAAGGCGCACGATGGCCAGCAGCGCCGCTCGGGCGAGGATTTCATCAACCATCCCTTTGGCGTCGCCAAGATCTGCGCCGAGCTTCAGCTCGACGAGCAGACGGTCGCTGCCGCGCTCCTGCACGACGTGGTCGAGGACACCGGTGTCTCGATCGCCGAGATCAGAGAGGAGTTCGGTGAGGAGATCGCGCGCCTGGTCGAAGGCGTGACCAAGCTGACCCGGATCCAGTTCCAGAGTCGAGAGCAGGTTCAGGCCGAGAACTACCGCAAGATGGTCGTGGCGATGGCCAGCGACATGCGCGTCATCCTGATCAAGCTTGCCGACCGCCTGCACAACATGCGTACGATCGAGTACCTGGGCAAGCAGAAGCAGGTGCAGAAGGCGCGCGAAACGCTGGAGGTCTACGCGCCGCTCGCCCACCGTCTCGGTATCCACACCCTCAAGTGGGAGCTCGAAGATCTCGCCTTCCAAGTGCTGCATCCCCGCAAGTACTCCGAGATCAAGGCTGTGGTCAACGAGCAGCGCTCCGACCGGGAGGCGCATGTGCGCGAGGCCGCCGCTCTGCTCAAGGCCGAGCTCGACAAGCTTGACATTCCAGCGGACATCTCCGGCCGGGCCAAGCACTTCTACTCCATCTACGACAAGATGGCCCGCAAGGGCAAGGAATTCAACGAGATCTACGACCTGACGGCGATGCGCGTGATCGTCGAACGCAAAGGCGAGGAGGGCACCCGCGACTGCTACGGCGCTCTCGGCCTGATCCACTCGCTTTGGAAGCCGATGCCCGGGCGCTTCAAGGATTACATCGCCATGGCCAAGGCGAACCGCTACCGCTCGCTGCACACGACCGTGATCGGCCCGGAGGGCAGGCCGCTAGAGATTCAGGTCAGGACGCGCGAGATGCACGAGGAGGCAGAGCTCGGTATCGCCGCCCATTGGCTCTACAAGCGCGAGCGCTCGGCCAAGGTGCAGGAGGAGGAGTGGCTCTCCTGGGTCAAGCAGCTGGTGGATTCGCAGTCCAGCCCCGCGGGCACCGATACCGGTGAGTTCATGCGCACCTTCCGTAGCGACCTGTTCGTTGACGAGGTCTATGTGTTCACGCCCAAGGGCGAGGTGAAGACGCTGCCGGCGGGCTCGACGCCGATCGACTTCGCCTATGCGGTGCACACCGACATCGGCCACCGCACCGTCGGCGCCAAAGTCAACGGGCGCATCGTGCCGCTGCACTACCGCCTGGTGAACGGTGACTTCATCGAGGTTCTCACCTCGCGCTCGCCGCGCGGCCCCTCGCGTGACTGGCTCTCGCTGGCCGTCTCCTCGCGCGCCCGCAACAAGATCCGTCACTGGTTGAGCTCGCAGAGCCGCGGCGAGACCGAGCAGAAGGGACGCGATTCGCTTGAGCACGCACTCAAGGCGCAGAACCTTCCCTACCGCCGCCTGGCGGGCTCGTCCGTGCTCGCGCAGGTCATCCGCGAGATGGGCTTCAAGAAAGCCGACGACTTCTACCAGGCACTCGGTTCGGGCAAGGTGCAGACCAACCAAGTAGTCAACAAGGTCATTCAGCGGCTCAAGACCGACGAGGCGGTTCCCGAGCAGACGCTACCGGTGAAGTCGCGCTCGAGAAGGGCAGCCGCCTCCGACAGCCTCGGCATCCGCGTGCAGGGAGTGGAAGACGCGAGCGTGCTGCTGCGCCTGGCCAAGTGCTGCAACCCGGTACCGGGCGACAAGATCGTCGGTTACATCTCGATGGGTAAGGGCATCACCATCCACCGCGACGACTGCCCGAATGTGAAGTCACTCCGCCGCAACCCCGAGCGCTTCACCCGGGTTGACTGGGACGGCGGCACGACGCAGTGTTTCCGCGTTCAGATTGCCGTCTCGGCCTGGGATCGCCCGCGCCTGCTTGAGGACGTAGCCCGCACCTTCGCCGAGCACGGGGCCAACATCGTCTCCTACGGCGGCGGGACCGAGGATCAGTTGGCCAAGAACTGGTACACGGCCGAGCTCGGCGACGTCAAGACGCTCAAGACGCTTCTGAACGCGCTCAGAAATGTGGACGCCGTGTTCGACGTCTACCGCGTAACGCCGTCCTAGCGAGCTCCCTAGGAGCGGATGATCTCGAGCACCTCGTCGCGCTTCTCTTCCATCAGCTTCTGAGAGAGCGCCTCGAGGTTGAGGCGAAGCAGCGGCTCGGTGTTCGAAGGCCGCACATTGAAATGCCAGTCGGAGGCATCGATCGAGAGCCCGTCCAGGTGAGTGACCTTGCCCTGTTTCGAGAAGTGCTTTTCCAGCTCTTCCAGCTTGGCGGCCACGTCCGAGACGCGGGTATTGATCTCGCCGGTGATGAAGTAGTGCTCGCGGTAGGGGCGCAGGATCTCCGAGAGCGGCTTCCCTTGTTTGGAGACGTACTCCAGCATCAACAGCGCGGGGATGATCCCCGAGTCGGCCTTGGAGAACTCGCGGAAGTAGTAGTGGCCCGAGACCTCGCCGCCGAAGACGGCGCCCGTCTCGCGCATGCGGTGCTTGATGAAGGCATGGCCGACGCGGTTCATCAGCGCCGTTCCGCCGGCCTGCTCGATCGTGTGCGGAACAGCCCAGCTGGCGCGCACGTCGTAGATGATCTTGGCGCTCGGCTCCTTGGCCAGGAAAGTCTCAGCAAACAGCGCGGTGACGAAGTCGCCGGGCACGAACTCGCCCGTTTCGTCGACGAAGAAGCAGCGGTCGGCGTCGCCGTCGAAGGCAATGCCCAGGTCGGCCTTCTCTTCCGTGACCTTGGCCACGATGAACTCGCGGTTCTCGGGCAAGAGCGGGTTTGGCTCGTGATTGGGGAATGAACCGTCGGGCTCGAAGTAGCAGCGCACGGCGTCGATTTGCGGCAGGCGCTCGAGCACCGGCTCGAGCATCCGTCCGCCCATGCCGTTGGCCGCGTCCACGACCACGCGCAGCGGCTTGATCGCGCTCGGGTCGATGAATGAGAGGACGCGCTCCAGGAAGGTCGGCCAGATGTCTTTCTTCTCGACGGCGCCCTTGTGGGCGACCTCGCCGAAGCCCTTCAGGGCGCGATCGCGAACTTCCATCAGGCCCGAGTCGCCTCCCACCGGCAGGGCGCCCGCGCGCACGATCTTGAAGCCGGTGTACTCCTTGGGGTTGTGCGAGGCCGTGCAGGTGATGCCGCCGTCCAGCTCCAGCGAGCCGACCGCGAAGTAGAGCATCTCGGTGCCGATCTGCCCGATATCGAGCACCTCGGTGCCGCCGTCGGTGGCTCCTTTGGTCAGCGCGGCGACCATCTGCGGGCCCGACATGCGCATATCGCGACCGATCGCGATCCGCTTCGGCTGAAACTGCTCGACGTAGGCGCGCCCGATCGCGTAGGCGCCCTCTTCGTCGATCTCCGTCGGGTAGATCCCGCGCACGTCGTAGGCCTTGAAGACCTCGGGCCTGAGCATGATCTGGATGCTAGCGGTGAGCGAGAGTCGGTACGACGGTTGCCGTCGATTACTCGTTGAAAATCTGTCTCCCCGCTTTCCCGGGCCGAGTTGGCTCTACGCGCCGTCCGGCGCTACTCCTAGGCTTCAGCCCATGGAAAGGGCTCCTTCCCGGATCGAGCTGCTCGAACTGGATATCGATACGCGACTATCCGACCTCTGGAAGGAAACGCTCGAGATCGAGGAGTGGAATCTGGAGGTCGTTGCGGCCTTCATGCGTGCTGCCTACGGCAAGGGTTACTGCGACGCCTTGACCGAGGATGACCCCGGGCGGCTCTGCGCCGATCATGGTTACCGAGTGCCCGATCGCCGCGCGGCCTAGCTTGCCCGCCGCCACTCGCCGCTGAGCCTCCCCAGGCAACAGGGGAGGGAGTTCGAGCGCCGCCGCCGAAAGATCGATTCGATGATTCGACGCATCGCATTTACGGCGATCTGCCTGCTCGTGCTCGCGACTTCGGCCGCTGCGCAACCGAGCGGAGACAAGCTCTCGAATCTGCAGCGGAAGGTCGATCAGGCGACGAGGCGCGAAGGCGTCCTCACTTCCAGCATCACTTCGATGAACGGGCGCATTCACTCCCTGCGTAGCAGCGTCGCAAACGCCCGGGCGACGCTGGCGCGGCTGGAGGTCGAGATAAACACGCACGAGCAGCGCCTGAACAAGGTGCGGGCGACCTACCAGCAGCAACAGCAGTTGCTGGACCTTGCCCAGCGCCAGTTCGCCTACGCTCAGCGGCAGCTCTCGCAGCGCTTGGTTGCCGTGTACGAGAGCGATCAGCCCGACACGGTCGCTGTCATGCTGGCCTCGAAGAGCATCGCTGACGCTATCGATCGGCTCGAGTACCTGGAGGCCGTCTCGGCTCACGACCGGCATGTCGCCGAGCAGGCAATGAGGGTCAAGCACCGCTGGACTGCGATTCGCAATCGAACGCATCGGTTGCTCGTACGTATCGACACGGAGACGCACATAGTGGTGCTTAAGGCCTCGCGCGTGCTTGCGACCCGCGATCGCCTGAGCTCGAACCGCGCACGACTGCGCAACGAGCGCAAGACAAAGCAGGAGACGCTGGCGAGCGTGCGTGAGTCTAAAGCGAATTGGCTGGCCGATATCGCGGCGCTCCAGGCCGGTAGCGCCAACATTGCTGCCCGTCTACGCAGCAGTGGTTCCCATTCCAGCGCCACGCCTTCAGCCGCCGGGCTGATCTGGCCGGTTCAGGGCGTACTAACCAGCCCCTACGGCATGCGTTGGGGACGGATGCACGAGGGCATCGACATAGGCGCCGCGCAGGGGACTCCGATCTATGCCGCCGCGAGCGGAACGGTGAATTACGCGGGCTGGGAAGGCGGCTACGGCAACCTGACCGTCATTGATCACGGAAACGGGCTGGCCACGGCCTACGGGCATCAGTCGCAGCTGGCTGTCTCGTCGGGGCAGACGGTTTCACGCGGTCAGGTAGTCGGCTACGTGGGCTCGACCGGGCACTCCACCGGGCCGCACCTGCATTTCGAGGTGCGAGTCAACGGGGCGCCTATTGATCCGCTGTCTTACCTGTCGTGAGGTGGATGTCGGGGAGATTGCGGAAGCGCTCGGCGAGGTCGAAGCCGTAGCCGACGAAGAGCTCGTCCGGGACGGTGAAACCGACGTAGCGAACCGGTAGGTCGTCGACCAGGCGTCGGTAGGGACGGTCGAAGAGCGTTGCGATGGTGATCGAGGCGGGCGCGCGGAGCGCGAAAACCCGCGTTAGGTAGTTGAGCGTGAGCCCCGTGTCGACCACGTCCTCGACCACGATCAGGTCACGGCCTGTGACATCGATGTCGAGATCCTTGAGCAGGCGGATCCGTTGCTGCCCACCCATGGCCGCCGCAGTGAAGCCTGCCAGCTCGACGAAGTCGATCGTATGCGGGATAGGGAGCGCACGTGAGAGATCGGCGAGGAAGACCACGCTTGCCTTGAGCGGCGCCACCAGAATCGGCTCCCTATCCGAGTAATCGCGGGCGATCTCGGCTCCGAGCTCGTGCACACGGTCGGCGATCTCCTCTCGCCGCAGATAGACCTCACCGATGCTTAGGCTCTCAGTCGTCTCTTCCTCCTCTACTCCGACATCCTTCCCGATCCGGGCTCATGTCGTGGTTTGGAAGGAAAGCGTCCCGCCGCCGCTCTATGAGCTTTAGGAGGCCAGATCGAGGCGAAAGCGCTCGGCCAGGCGCTGAACGTCGCGCCGGTAGAAGAGCTTGACGCGTACTCCGGGGTACAGCGCTCGTAGCTTGCGCAGCTTGCGGTTCTTGCGCGTTACGAGCGACTGTTTCATCACCGTGATCTCCAGGTAGAGATCCTGCTCGGGAAGGTAGAAGTCGGGCGTGAAAGCCTCGCTGACGCGGCCTTCCTCGTCGCGTTCGAGCACGAAAGAGGTGGGCTCGTACTCCCAGGCGATTCGGTAATAGTCGAGGATGCGGGCGCATTCAACCTCAGCCTGGTTCGCGAACCGGGGGGGTTTGGAGCTGCGATCTGCCTGCAAATCGGCGCTTTCGAAGCCCATCTACAGGCAAGCGTAGCAATACGGTCGGACGCTACCGAGCGCCACCTTTGCGGGAGCTCGAGCGAAGCCGATATTTCCCCAACTGCTCTGCGCGGCATACACTTCGGCCATGCCGGGCCGGAACGACGGTCGCGTTTTCAGAATCGCCCAGATTTCCGATCTGCACTGCGGCGAACAATACTTCGCCCCCAACCTGCTGGAGCGTGCCATCTCGGAGATCAACGATCTCGCACCCGATGTGGTCGTCTGCTCGGGCGACTTGACCTCCTTCGGTTTCAAGGGCGAGTACGCGCAGGCGCGGGCCTACCTCGATCGCATCGAGTGCCCGAGCATGGTCGTCATCCCGGGCAACCACGACGCTCGCAACGTCGGCTACGTCCACTTCGAGCAGCTCTTCGGTGAGCGCAACTCCGTCCTGCACAAGGGCCCGGTCAGCATCGTCGCGATCGACTCCACCGCTCCCGATCTTGACTACGGGCAGATTGGGCGCGGCCGCTACCGCTGGATCGAGGAGCAGTTCGCGCGCTCGGCCTCGCTGCGCATCTTCGTCCTCCATCACCATCTGTTGCCGGTGCCCGGTACCGGCCGGGAGCGCAATATCGTGCACGACGCCGGCGACGCGATCGAGTGCCTGCAGCGCGCGGGCGTAAATCTCGTTCTGTGCGGCCACAAGCACGTTCCCTATGCCTGGAAGCTGGAGAGTCTGTTCGTCGTTAACGCGGGGACGGTCTCGTCGCTGCGACTGCGCGGAAACATCAGGCCCTGTTACAACGTGATCAAGCTCAGCGGGAAGAGGATCGAGGTCGATCGCCACTACCCCTTCCACGGAATCGAGCGCATCATCGAGTTCGATACCGACACGCTCGAGTTCCACAAGTACACCACGTCGATCGAGGACGAGGTCACTACTCGATGAAGGCCGCTGCGCTCGCGCTGATCGACGGCGAGCACTATCCGCGGGTCGTGCGCGATGCGCTGAGCGCTCTGCCCTACGAGTTCGTCTGCTGCGTCAACGTGGGCGGCGGAGAGAAGCTTCGCTCGCCGGCGCAGACGGGCGAAGAGCTCTACGGTGTTCCGCTCGCCGCCTCGATCGAGCAGGGGGTCGAGAGCTACTCGCCCGAGCTCGTTGTCGATCTTTCGGACGAGCCCGTTCTAGGCCCGCGCGAACGTCTGGCTGAGGTGAGTCGCGTGCTGGCGCTCGGGCTGCCCTACGTGGGCGCGGATTTCCGCTTTAATCCGCCTGCTCTCGAACCTTTCGCCCTTCCCAGCCTGAGTGTGATCGGCACCGGCAAGCGGGTTGGGAAGACGGCGCTGGCAATACAGCTGGCCCGTGTTTGCGCGCAGCAGCTCGACGTCGTAGTTGTGGCGATGGGGCGGGGCGGACCGCCCGAGCCGGAGCTGCGCGAGACTCCGCCGAGCGTCGAGGAGCTACTCGAGCTCGCTCGCTCGGGTCAGCACGCGGCTTCGGACTATCTGGAGGACGCCCTGCTGGGCGAGATCGTCAGCGTCGGGGCGCGCCGTTGCGGCGGCGGCCTGGCAGGCGCGGTCGGGTATTCGAACGTGGCCCAGGCAGCTGAGCTGGCGCTCGAGCGCCATCCCGAGCTGGTCATCTTCGAGGGAAGCGGTGCTTCCTTGCCGCCGATCGCCACTGATCGGCGCGTGCTCGTCGTGAGCGCGCACCAGGACGCAGAGCTGGCCTGCGGCTACCTGAACGCCTACCGCATTCTCATCTCCGACCTGCTCGTGCTGAGCTTCGCCGAGCCCGGTGAGCGCCTCGATCAGCTTCGCGCCGCAATCGCCGCGCTGCGACCCGATCTGCCGGTGATCGCCACCTCGATGCGCCCGCGTCCGCTCGCGCCCGTCGCCGGGAAGAAGGTGGCGCTCTTCACCACAGCGCCGAAGAAGGCGCTTCGCTCGCTCGGCGAGCATCTGGAGCGCGCTCACGGCGCCGAGGTGGTTCACGTCTCGGGCAATCTCGCCCGGCGCCAGGAACTGGCCGAAGAGTTGGCCCAGATCGACGCCGAGGTTTTCCTGGTCGAGCTGAAGGCGGCCGCCGTTGACGTTGTGATCGAGGCTGCGGTGGCGCGTGGACGGGAGGTTGGGCTCATCGACAACGAGCTGGTGCCGCTGGAGGGCGAGACCGCGCTGGCGCCTGCGCTACTCGAGCTGGCCAAGCAAGCGCGAGCGAAAGCGACCGTCGCATGACCCAACATCGCCACAATCCCTTCCCGCTGGGCGACGAAAGCCTTCCCTATTCGAAGGGCTTGATGGCGCGGGCGCTGATCGCCGTTGGAGTCGGCGGCGTACGCGCTTACGAGCTGGCACGGCAGGTGGAGATCGACCTGGCCAGGCGCGACGAGCGCGTTGTCGAGCTCGAGCGCCTGCACGAGCTAGCGATCGAAATACTGGGCCCGGTCGAGGGCCACGAGGCGGTCGAGCGCCTACGCCGCTACCACGATCTCGATCAGCTCGACATACCGTTGATCGTGCTCATCGGTGGCGCCACCGGCACGGGCAAGACGACAATCGCCGCCGAGGTCGCGCACCGGCTCGGCATTACGCGCCTCTCCTCGACCGACTTCATCCGTCAGACGATGCGCGCCTTTTTCTCCGAGGAGTTCATGCCCACGATCCACTACTCGAGCTTCAAGGCCTGGGAGGCGCTGCCGGAGGCCGAGCGCGAGGAGGGCGACCCACTTGTCCGCGGTTTCCTCCAGCAGACGAAGAACGTGCTCGTGGGAGTGCGCGCTTCGATCGACCGTGCGATCGAGGAGGGCTGGTCGATGGTGCTCGAGGGCGTGCACCTGGTTCCGGGGATGCTGCCGTGCGAGATCGAGGGAGCGCTTGTCGTCCAATGCCAGCTCGTGGTCTACAACGAGGAGGTTCACGCCTCGAACTTCTTCGTGCGCGACCTTGCTACCGAAGGCGTGCGCCCGGTTGAGAAGTACCTCCAAAGTCTCGGCGAGATTCGCCAGGTTCAAGACTTCTTGCTCAAGCACGCTCGCAAATCTGGCGTCCCGGTGATAGAGAATGAGAACGTCGATCGCACCGTCGGCGCGGTGATCGAGCTGGTACTGGAAGGCGCCGAGCGCGTACAAGGGGTGAAATGAGCACGTCCAAGACAGATAGGAAGAAGAAAGCAGCTCCTGTCTCAGAGCCGCCCGGCTCGACCTGCATTTGCGCGCACTACGCCAGGGCTACCGACGCGGCCGCGCTGGCCAGCGCACGCTGGTTGGGCCGCGCCGACCGCGAGGGCGCCGCGGAGGCTGCTTTCACCGCGATGCAGAGCACGCTCGCCAATCTCCCGATCGACGGTCGTATCGTCGTCGGCGCCTCTGACGAGGGAGGGCTTGCCGCCGGGCAGCAGATCGGCGCCGGCGGGACGCCGGTCGATCTGGCTCTCGATCCGCTCGAGGGACGTGAGGTCGTGGCCCGGGGAGGCCCGGGCGCGATGTCAATGATCGCCATCGGAGAGCCGGGTGCGTTCGTGACTCTTCCTGATATGTACATGCGGCGGATATCCGTCGGGCCGCGTGCTCGTGGCAAGATCGACCTGCGCAAGCCGGTCGGCGAGAACATCGTCGCGATTGCCAAGGCCTTCGGACGCAACCCCAACGACATCACCACGATCGTGCTCGATCGCCCTCGTCACCACGACCTGATCGACGAGATAAGGCAAGCAGGTGCGCGCATCAAGTTGATTCCCGACGGAGACGTGACAGCCTCGATCTCGGCGGCGATCCGCGGCACCAACGACCATCTAGCGATTGGCATCGGCGGCACGCGCCAGGCCGTGCTGACCGCGGCCGCGCTTCGCTGCCTCGGAGGCGAGCTCCAGGCTCAGCTCTGGCCGGTGTCGAGACGCGAGATCGAGCAGGCCAAAGCAACCGGAATCGACGATATCGAGCGCATCTTCAGCACGACCGACCTGGTGCCGGGCGAGATCATCTTCGCCGCGACCGGCGTCTCGGGTGGCGATCTCCTGCGCGGCGTTCGCTTCCTCGCTGACAGTGCCCGTACCCATACCCTTGTCATGTGTACGCGCTGCAACTGGGTGCGTTTCATCGACAGCATTCACTTCTTCGCCCGTGAGCGGCGCGAAGAGGTGCGCCTGCTCGGTTACTAGAGAAGTCCGGCGAGCGTCCGCGTAGCTGCTCCGGTCGGAACCCGATGGCCGCCGCGACCGACATGGCGGGCGCGGCTAACCTAACGCCGCCCCCCGGCTTCTACACCGCGAACACTGATCACACCCGCGGTGAGCCGAGCGCGTCATCTAGGAGCAGACGAGACACGCGCGCCGAAGGCGCGGTGACTCGTACGGATCTGCGCCGGCGAAAGTCTAGGCCCGCTTTGCGGGCGACTTTCGCCGGAAGATAGACTGAGGCTGTGCTCACGACCGACGATGTAACCGAGGCTCTGCGCCAGGTCTTCGACCCGGAGCTGGGGCTGGACATCGTTGAGCTCGGTCTTCTCTACGACGTTAAATTCGTGGGCAACGAAGTCAAGGTTTTTTACAGCCTGACCTCGATCGGTTGTCCGGCCGGCCCGCTCATTCACCAGCAGATCCTGGAAGCGCTACGCGAGATACCGGGGATCGAGAAGGCGGTACTAGAGCTGGTCTGGGATCCTCCCTGGACACCGGAGCGGATGTCCGAGGACGCCAAGCTCCTGCTCGGTTTCGGTTACTGAGTCGCGGCTGCCGGCAGCCCTACGTTCGCGTCGCTACCGAAATATCCAATCGGGGTCGTCAGAATGCCGTCATGAATGCCGCTCGACTCAGCGAGATCGCCTCGGAGCTGGGCTTGGACGCGGTGGCCGCGGCGCCGGCCGGGCCCTACGAGAGCGCCGAGCGCGCGATCGCCGAGCGACGGGCGCAGGGGCTGTTCGCGGACCTGAGCTTCACGGTCGCCCGACCAGAGCTCTCCTGCCATCCGGAGCGCCTGCTCGAGGGCGCTCGCAGCGTCGTCTCCGCGGCGCTTTCCTATTATCTGCCGGGCCCCGAGCCGGGCGCGGGGGAGGGGCGCCTGGCGCGGCACGCCTGGCGCGACTACTACGCCGAGCTTCGGCTCAAGCTCGCGGCACTGGCTGAGCGTATCGGCGGCGCCTATCGCGTCCTGGTCGACTCCAGCGAGCACGTTGATCGCGAGGCGGCTGTACGCGCCGGTCTCGGCTTCTTCGGCAAGAACGGGCTTGTAATAGTTCCCCGGCTCGGTTCCTGGATCGTGCTCGGGACGCTCGTGAGCGACGTTGCGCTCGAGCCTGGGGAGCCGCTTGGGCGACACTGCGGCGCCTGTCGATTGTGTATCGAGGCCTGCCCGACCGCCGCGCTTGTGCAGGAGGGTGTGCTCGACGCGCGCCTCTGCCTCTCCTACTGGACGCAGGCGCGTACGGCTATGCCCGAGCCGATGCGCGAGCGAATGGGCGCAAGTGTCTACGGCTGCGACATCTGCCAGCAGGTCTGTCCCTGGAACCGAGGGGTCGAAAAGCGCAAAGCCGCGCTGGCGCACGACGGGGCAGAACCGCTTGTCTCACTCGAAGGCTGGCTGAAGGCTGACGACGCGGAATTGGTAGCGCGCTACCAGCGGCTCTATTTCCCGCGCCGCGATCCGCGCTTCCTACGCCGAAACGCCCTGGTGGCCATGGCCAGTGCCGGTGCTCGTGAGCACGAGCCGTTGCTAGAGCGCTACGCAGGTGGCGGAGACGAGTTACTCGCCGAGCATGCCCGCTGGGCTCTGAGTCGCCTCCACGAGCGCCTCTTCTAGTGCGTAGCGGCGAAAGCCGCGGTCAGCTCTCGTGCTCTGGCAGCGACGAGCTCGCGCAGGTCACCAGGCTTGAGCACGACGGCTTCGCCACGGTGCGAGAGGATCTCTCCCGCCAGCCACTCCGGGCTTCCGACCGCCGTTTCGGCCAGTGCGGCCCCGTCGATGAGCCTTTTAGCGCCGCCTCGCTCCAGGCGCCAGCGGGCCACCTTGGGCGAGTACCAAATGTGCGCCTGGCGCGCATCGCGGAGCCCGCGCGGCTCGAAGCCGGGCCGCTGCTCGAAGTTCTTGCCGGTGAGCCTGGCGCTGCGCATCCGGTCAAGGCGGAAGCTGCGCTCGCCGCCCGTGGTGCGGTCCCAGGTATGCACGTACCAGAAGGGCAGCTTCCGCTCGAGCGCGTAGGGCTCGGTCAGTCGCCGCGAGGCCTCTTCGTCACCTTCCTTCAGGTACTCCAGCTCGACCAGCTCGCGCACGCGGATGCCTTCGGCCAAGCGGGCGATCAGATCTTCCTCGGCCACGCTCACCTGCGGCTCCGGCGTTTGTAGAAGCTCGAACTGCCCGAAGGTCTCTTCGAGCTTCCGTCGCACACGCTCCAGAGGTGTGTGCGCGTCGGCCGCGATCATCGGGCCCACGAACTCTAGCGCCAGCCGGATCGCCCGCGCCTCGAGCGGCGTCAGGCGAGGCGATGCGCGGAAGGTGTCGCCAAAAAGCTCCTTGTCGATGCGTACTGTGTCGCCGTCGAGCTCCGCGTAGACGGTGTAGCAGCCGCCGCCGAAGTTGACGAGGTTGAGCATCGAGAGATGCTCCTCGAGGTCCTCGAGCGGGATGCGCAGGTTCTTGACAATCTCGCTGGCGGGAATCTCCGCCTCGTTCTCCTCGCCGCAAGCGGTCAGAAGATGCGCGAGCAGGGCCTGCAGAAGCGCGAAGCGCTCCGGGGCAACCGGGCCTGAGGAGTGGTCGGCCGCTTGCGCACTGTCTGTCACCTCATCGCACTCTCGCGCGGGCTTGAGCGGCGCGGAGGAGTGGCGCTTCTCGACCAGTCGCAGCGCTGCATTGACTTCCTCGCGCAACTCCGGCGGCTCCAGCGGTATCGCGCGTCCGTCCTGACGTAAGACCCAGGCCGCAAGCAGACCGAGCGAGGAGTATCCAGTCGTGAAGACCCCATCCTCTACCTGCCCGGCGTTTCCGTAGGTGCGCTCGACCCACCAGGCCGTCTCGCGCCCGACACCGATCTGAGCCTCGCCCACGAGCGCTCCGATCTGCCAGGGAGCTCGCCCGCGGTATTCATCGATATCGAACTCTGGCGGAATGCGGAAGTCGCGCTCTTTGCGGGTGGCAAAACGGATGTCCGAGCGGATGCGCGAGACGCGGAAGGTGCGCATCGCCTGGCGCTCGAGATCGAAGCCGATCACGTACCAGAGCCCGTTGTCAGAGAGCAGCCCGTAGGGGTTTATGACGCGCTCGGAAAGCGTGTCGTGCGAGATCGACCAGTACTCGAAGCGGACCGTTCGCTGCTTGGAGATGGCGGCCTCCAGCTTGCCTAGGCGCCCGGGTGTCTCGGGCGTGTAATCGGGATCGAGCACCTCGACGCGGACGGCCGTTGTAGTCGGCTGCTCGTTGAAGCCGGGGCGACCGAGAGCCAGGTTCTGCAGTGCCAATCGGAAGGGCTCGGCGTAGGCGAATTTCCCTTCCAGCAGGTAGAGAGAGGTCTGCAACGCTGCCAGCTCTTCGTCGGTTAGCTCGAGGGGCGGTAGGAAGTACTGCTCGGAGCGAAGCGTGTAGAGCTCCTCTCCGGTGAACTCGTCCCGCTGCGAGCGAAGCGGTACACCAAGCGAGGTGAGCTCCGAGCGGTCGGCGTAGTAGCGCCGAGCGAAGGCTTCATCGGACATCTCCGAGTATCCCTCGACGTTAGATTTCACGTCGCGAGCCGTGACCGGACGGCGCTCAGCCATCAAAAAGGCGACCAGTGAGAGCTGGCGGATCAGCTTGTCGGCGTCGTGAGACATAGCCCTGCGAGCTTACCGCTAGCGCTGACCCAGCGGAGTCGGCAATCCGGCCCTTCGCTCAGCGGAGGTCAGGGTCGCAAAATCGCTAGAGCCATAAGCCAAGCTAGAGCCACTTGGGCCCTTGCTAAACAGCGAAATCTGGCTGTTAGGCCGCGACTTTGGCCCGCTCGAGATGCTGATGAGACGGGCAGTAATCACGGTCGGGAAGCGGTGTGCGCTGGCAGGCCTTGCCCTTGCGGGTAGTCGCCTTGCAACGCGCGATGCCACCGTCGAGAGCACCGGCCTCGATCTGCTTCTGAATGAACTCGCCGGCTGCGCCGATTCCCTTCTGAACCGCCCAACCGACCTGAGCCTGCACAGTGATCGGGTAGTAACGGCGGATGTCCTGGAAGAGGGCGCGATCTGGCTTGGCGAAGTAGTGAGGATCGGTCGCCAAGCGAACCATTGTCTGCTCACAGGCGGTGAGGACGGATCGCTTGAACTCGAGCTGCTGCTCGGGGTCGGCATAGGGATCGATGAGATCCTTGATCGAGCGGTAGATCGCTCGAGAATATTGGTACATGCAGCTCACTAGCTGTGTACGTTGATCATCCATTGCGATTCGAGTGTTCTCCTCTATTTCGGAGCGAGCCCCCACGCCAGGCGGCGAACTGGCCAAAGCCCAACTCGGCTTCCGCGGCGCGGCCGTAGTCTATCGGCTTTTGCGGCCTATGACAAAAAATTCGCCAAAGTGGGGGAGAATTGCAGCGAATTAGGGAGCTGCGCCTCAGGAGGCGACGCGTTTTGGGTACGGCGTATCGAAACCGGCCCGTTGAGCCGCTGAGAGGTGTTTCTGCGCTTCACTTTGGTTCCTGTACACACCGCTGAAGATGACGTAGTAACCGGGGTGCAGGCTCGAATAGTCGGATGAGGCGAGAACACCGACGTCAACAAGGCCGGAGTGCACTGCCTCGAGTGCTCTCGCGCGCGCGGCTGCCTTCCCGTTCGAGACAGGCAACGAGGCGAGCACAATTGTGTAGGCCGCTGGACCCGGCCAGGTGATCAGGCCGCCGCCGGGGCTGATTGGCGAAGTGGACGTCGTGCCGGTGCCGGCCGTCGTCTGGGTTTTCGTGCTCCTGGTGCCCGTTGTTTCGTTGCCGGTAGTCGTTTGCGAGGTGCTAGTCGTGGCTGCAGCGGTCGTTTGCTTGACCGTCGGCCCGAGCGCCTGCAGAGTGCTCGTCTTGTTGCTCTGCACAGCGAGGATCGCGAACAGAGCGGCCAGAGACGCGATGACCAGGGCGATCAAGACCGGCCAGCCCCACTCTTTGTCGGCCAGCGGTAAGGCGTTTCGCCAGCGCTGGGCGAGGCCGGCGCTTCCGGTCTCGTTGAGTCGCGCGCCGCAAGTCAGGCAGTACTCCTGGAAGGGTTCGACGATCGCGCCGCAGTCGGGGCAGACGCCTCTTGCGTTCGAAGAAGCGCTCTCGCCCGCGGGCTCCCCCTCGGAGGAGGTCAAGTCGCGCCGTCCTCGGTTCGTTCGACCGCGCTACCGGGCTCTGCCGGTGGAGTGTGCTCTATCGTCTGCTCGTTCTGGTCACTCGAGCCTCGAACTTCGCCCACGACCGCGCCGCAGTTTGCGCAGAAGCTGGCGCCGACGGCGAGCGGCTGGCCGCAGCCTGCGCACTGCTCGCCTGCGGCGGCAAGCTCGGTTGGCCTTCCGCAACTAGCGCAGAAGCGGGCTCCGAAGAGCAAGGGGGCCCCGCAGGCGCACTGCGGTCCGGGCGTCGCTCGTCTGGAACGAGCGCGCATGAGAATGGACTCCAGCTCG
>Ga0209226_10000793_pt1 | contig 15917 bp, 15 predicted proteins | sample BarGraNGADG00212_2_FD_184497 | JGI IMG/M metagenome (GOLD analysis project Ga0209226, IMG submission 184497) | Arctic peat soil microbial communities from Barrow, Alaska, USA - Barrow Graham LP Ref core NGADG0011-212 (SPAdes) (version 2) | ecosystem: Environmental > Terrestrial > Soil >...
AACGTCACGCCCTCATGGGATCGCCTTCTTGGCCGCAAGCCCGATTTCTCCGCCGCATGGCTGGCATCCCTCAAGAAACTCATGCGCGACGTGCCACCGTTCGAGCAATGCTGGCAGGTCGCCACGGACTACATGGTTACCCTTGGGCTACTTCCTCCACAAGATACTGGGTGAAGCACTGATTGAAGAGGCTCTCTTCCGCCACCAGACGGAGCCAAAAAAGTTGGCCCAGCGAAGTTACCACTCGCTACCTAATGAGCAGCGTATCACATATCAACCCCTGCGATCTGGTAGAAAGAACATCTTGAGGGTATTAAGGATGATCGTGAGGTCGTAGTTGAACAGCGATCGCGAGCGGATGTAAGACAAGTCCATCGCGAGCTTGTCTTCCGGGGCCGTAGCGTACCGCCCGAGCACCTGAGCCACGCCCGTAATCCCGGGGCGCACCAGAAGCCGCAGATTCCAGTCCGGTGTCTCATCCAGGATCTTCTGAGCTAGCTCAGGACGTTCCGGCCGTGGCCCGACCACACTCATGTCGCCCCGCAACACGTTGAGAAACTGCGGAACCTCGTCAAGCCCGGTTCTGCGTAGCAGTCGACCTACACGCGTGATGCGCGGATCCAGCTCTCCTTTGCTCAGACAAGCGCCCGTCAGCCGCTCTGCGTCATGGCACATGGTTCGGAACTTTATCATTCTGAAGACACGTCCGTGGAAGCCAAGCCTCTGCTGCAGATAGAACATAGGACGCCCGTCTTCCAGCTTGATCGCCATGGAAGTTAGCAGAAACACGGGGGAGAAAAGGGCAAGGGCGACAACAGAGACAACAATGTCCAGCATGCGCTTCAGCGCCAGGTCTACAGGGCTGTGATTGTCCGGCTCAATGGTCAAGACAAGATGGTCCGCCCGGACCTTCATGTGCGCATTCTGCGCCAGAGTCTCCTTGACGGTCGCAACCAGCTGCACGGTAATCCCGTTCCCCACCGCCAGTCTCAGGATCCTGTCACGTTCAGGCGAGGGGACGCTGGCGTCAAGCGTCAGACTGGCCCCCTCTGGAACGCCGTGCATCCACTTCCCGGTCACGTCACGAGTCGACTTGGATGACACGACGTACGCCGTGGTCGTGGAAAGCTGCTGTGCCAGAGCAGAACCGGTAGCGGCGTCAGCGCCGACGCAGACGGTGAGCGCCTTGGGCCTCACGCGGGAGTAGAAACGGTACCAGGCGTAGTTCAGGGGCACCAGCACGGCCACCTGCAGGGCAAACGCCGTGGCGACCAACCCGCGTGGAAACGCAAACGCACGAACGACGAAGGACGTTGCCAGGCTTGCCAGTGCCAGGATGAGCTGAACGAAGACCTGACTGAGCACTCCCTCATAGGGGGCCGTCTCATAGTAGGCAGGCAGCCGATAGACAAGCCAAAGTACGACGTAGAGGACGACCAAGTAGGGGAACACCGCCTCAACCGCTAGTCTGTTCGCAGTAACGTATGGGTGGCCCAATGCGGCCCGCACGGCAGACACTGCCCAATACGTCCCGCCCAGCACTAGCAGGTTGGTAGCTGCCTGAGCGAACCCAACGAGAGAGTCGAGCATCTTCTTTGACATGGCTGTGGCACTACACGGTCTGACGCACCCACTCCAGCGTCTGGGTGAGGCCATCCTCCAGCGACACCGAGGGCTTCCATCCAAGTTCGTGTCGCGCCTTTTCTGCGTCCAGCGCAATCCTCTGCACCTCGCCCGAACGTGCCGGCTCATACTGCCGAGCGACAGGATGGCCAACAACGTGCTCGAATGCGACCAGAAGTTGGTTCAGGGAGGTCTCGACCCCCGTGCCGATGTTGAACGTGCCCAGAGGCCCTCGCATCGCAAGCATGTTGGCCTGCGCGACGTCATCGACAAAGACGAAGTCTCGTGTCTGCTCCCCGTCGCCATATACGATGCACTCTTGGTCCAGCAGAATGCGCCGAGCAAAGATGCCGACAACGCCCGCCTCTCCTTTGGGATCCTGCCTTGGTCCGTAGACGTTGGCATACCGCAGGATCACGGTTTCCAGCCCAGAGGCGCGTTGGAAATACCCGATGTACTGCTCCGCACAGTACTTGGACACGCCGTAGGGAGACAGAGGCCGGATGGTGGCCTGCTCAGTTGCTGGCAACGTGGAGGGTTCGCCATACAGTGCCCCGCCCGTCGACGACATGGTGAACCGCCTTACGTGCGCCTCCACACATGCGTTGAGCACGTTGATGGTGCCACCGACATTGACCTGTGCATCGAGCACCGGGTCCTCGACCGCCTGACGAACGTCAATCTGTGCAGCCAAATGGAACACGCAGTCTACACCGCTCGACACTGCTGCGCTTGCGGTCTGCTCGTCACGAACATCACCCACCTTCAACGGTGTCCTCTCGCTCAGATTCCCAGCATGCCCGGAGCTCAGGTTGTCCAATACAATCACGTCTAAGGCATCTGCCTGAAGCGCATCCACAACGTGCGAGCCAATGAAGCCTGCGCCACCCGTTACTACCGTGTTCATGGTTACACCCCCTTCCTTCCAAGCTCATTCTGGTAGACTGTCTTCATTTGTGGCAGCACGGCCTCAAGGCTGAACGTCTCCTCAATGCGCCTTCTGCCAGCTTCACCCATCTGATGTCGTTCATCTGGATGCTGTGCTAACCATGCCAGCTTGTCAGTCAGGCCACGCACATCTCCAAATGGAACCAGAAAACCGGTCTCTCCGTCGATCACAAGATCGTTGCAACCTCGGATGTCATATGCGACGACGGGCAACCCGGTCGCCATCGCTTCCATGACATTCCTCGGAAGGCCCTCACGCCTTGCTGTCGACAGCAGCACATCGCTTGCAGACAAATACTTTGCCACGTTGGCCACCCGCCCAGTAAGAGACACGATTTCGTCCAGACCATACCGGACCGCAAGATCACTTATCTCTCGGCTTCTTCTCCCGTTTCCCAGCATGACCATCCTCAAAGGATCCCCCATGGACAGATGCCCGATGGCTGCCAATACATCTTCCGGTCGCTTGTTCCGGTTCAGCTCACCCACCCAGGCTACCGCGTAAGCATCTTCAGGGAGTCCAAGAGAGGCTCGTGCAGCGATGCGCCCGGTTGCAGGAAGGACCTGGCACTCTCGGCAATCGACACCAACTCCAGGAACATACACAACCTTGGTCCTGCCCCAAGCGAACGCGCGCGAGGCAATAGTGAAGTCCTCCCTGTTGATCGTGATCAGTGTGCTCGTCCAACGAGCTGCTGCTCGCTCAAGGACGTAGTACAGGCGATTGGACCACCACTTGCCATGGCTGTGGAAGTGAAACCCATGAGCCGTATAGATGACGTGTGGTACGCCCACCCGCCGAGCAGCAAACCGCCCTAGGAATCCGGCTACCGGCGTATGCACGTGCACCATGACATAGTGTCGGCTTTGCATAAGCCTTCGGAGCGCGCAATAGGCTGCGATGTTCCGGAGGCTCAGCGGATTCTTGCTGAACGGGATCGCGTGGACCTCATACCCCTCAGCGCGAATCTTCTCCGCGAAGCCAACAGGTGCTGCCGCTACCTCGACCTGGAACCCCATGTCATGCAGCAACTGCATATGGGGCATGTGGAAGTACCAGATGTGAGAGTCGACGGTAGCCACGAACAGAACCGACGCCGGCGCGACAGCGCGGCCGCTGTCGCGGATCGTGTCTCTCGCAATCGAGTCTCTCACGACCCCATAGGCATTCTTTCCTGATGAGTCTGTCATGGTCTACTCTCCCATGTAGCACTACTGCATTCAAGCCTGTCCGCTCGTCTCTTGCCGCGACTACCGCATTGCGCTATCAATTACGCCCAAGCGGTCCAGACTCTCTATGAAACGGTGCAGGTGCCCCGACACCGAGTGATCGTCAGCAGTGCGCCTCGCAGCTTGACAAAGCCGATGCAGGAAGGCCGGATCTCGCTGTACTATCGTGAGCAGCACATTAGCGAGTCCAGAGATATCCCCTTCCGGCACGGTGATCGAGTTCGCACAATTCACGACTTGGTTGTGAGCAGGGTTGTCCCAGGCAACGATGAGGCGGCCGGCAGCCATGGCCTCCAGTAGGCCGTGTGAAAGGCCCCCGGCCAGGCCCCCGGCACTGCGGTTAAGGAATAAGACGACATCATTTGACCCCAATACCGTGGGCAGTTCATCGGGCAGAACAGGTCCATGATAGGTCACATGCCTGGGCAGTGTCTCGGGCAGCTCCCCATAACCCCATGCGCCAAAGTCGAACTCGACACTTCCATCCGATCTCGTCGCAATTGCCCGGGCACACGAAAGGAACTGGTCAAACCCACGACTCTTGTTGAAGCGTCCGACATAGGCAACCCTGATTCGATGACGCTGCGACCATTCGATATCGGGAACGCTCGAGAATCTCTTGGTGTCAACTGCGTTCGGGATACATAGCATCTTCGGCAGGACACGGGGATACCTGTGGCAGTAATACTCCTGGGTGTCACTTCCGTTTGCAATAACGATGTCTGCAACGTCTGTCAGGAGCCGCTGCTCTATGCAGGAGGCAGCCATCACATATGGGCGAGAGTGCCGAGTCGAGATCTCACCTACACCTAGGCTCCTGACCCACACGGCAATGCGTAGATGCCTCGATACGGCGAGTCTCCTGGTGGCGAGGCCGACAATACCTTCGACTATCGTTCCAACCAAGACGACTACGTCTCCAGGTTCTGCAAACATCCTAAGAGACTTGCGAACAGACCACGCGAACGCAACGGATCCAGCCATGCCTCTGCTGAAGCGTCCTTGCCTCGCGCCGCATTCGTGCAATGCAGCATTCACAGAGGCTACAACACGTAGAGATGGGTCAACGAGCTGTGTCTCTGGCAGGCAGTAGACATGTATGGACTCTGCTACCTTGGACTGTCGTAGCGCAGGCAGGAAATAGCGGAGCCAAGTCTCTCTACCACCTCCTACTCCGTCTAGCTGGGAATACAAAACGATGTGGATGTTCATTCCCTCGAACTATCCTTGAGCACCTGTCTGTAGATGGTGCTGAGACGGCTGGCATACTCCTGGGGCCCGAGAAACCGTTGAACAGCCGTGCAACTGCCTGTTTTCAATCTCAAGTATTCCTCGTCATCCTCCAGAATCGAGAGAACCCTGGCTGTCATTTCCTCCTCTGAAGCACACAGGTACCCATTGACCCCGTCCAAGACGGCACTGCCTAATCCTCCAACGCGCGCTGCGACGACCGGTGTTCCAAGGACCGCTGCCTCTGCTGCCGCAAGTCCAAATCCCTCATACCTAGACGGGCACACAAGCACTCGCGTATGTGCCATGTACGGGAATGGGTTGTCGACCTGCCCCAGTATGCTTACATTCTGCGAAAGACCCGCGTTGTCTCTTGCCGTACAAATACTTGAAAGAAGAGGACCACTGCCAAGAACCACGGCTCTCACGCTGGGAAACCGCGATCGGACTCGCTTGACTATGTGTATGAACATTGTCGGATCCTTCGGTTCGGCCAAACGGCCCACGAACAGGAGGTCGGACTCAAGACTACTACCCTGCTGAGGCTGCAGCGCACGCGATCGAACCAAGCCCACGTCTATTGCATTTGGCAGAACCTGAATCCGACGTCTGATGGTCGGGAGCCGCGACCAGTAGAACTCATCAACCACAGCCTCAGACACGGCCAGAATGGCAGTCAGACGTCCTGAGATCGCGGCGAGACAGGCTGCTCGAGGATCCATCGGCCTGCGCATCCAAGGCCAGTCACTGTGCCAGTGCGCGATCACGGGGATCGTCCGTCCGACAGTGCTACAGAGAACCGACGCTCTGGCGTCATGAGCGTGAATGAGGTCGGGGGCCCACCGCTCGATGGCAAGCGAGACGCTCTTCAGTGAGTGGTCAGCCAATCCAAGGAAGGGCACTCCATGTGAAGAGACGATGTCTCGAATAGCCCCCTCTGGGGAAGCATAAGCGAACTCGAAATCGCTGCCGAGCCATTCGGCAATGGAAAGGGCAATGCTTTCGGCGCCAGAGAACGAATCGGTCATGAGCACTTGCAGGACGCGCGGTTTCATCTTGCCCACCTGACTTTGGCTCTTGGTAACACCGGGTCCATCAGTGAGGCCGCGCTTAGACTCAGGAGCACAGGTACAAACCGCGAGTTGAGCAGGTCCGGGATAAAAAGTCCGCCGATAAAGCAGGTGAGCAGAACTAGAGCGTGCCGCGAGTCGTAGCGCCATAAGGTTAGCAGCACCGCAAGCAGTGAACCGAGCATTCCTATCGTGCCATACAGACCGGTCTGCGCCAGAAGCTGAAACAGGAGGTTGTGCGGAATCGCGCTGCCAGTGACCAGACGATAGTCTTGGACCCCTAGTCCAATACCAAGTAGTGGATGGCTGGCGAACTGGCTCATCGCCAGGGCATAACCGGCGATCCTCCCAGAGTCTTCGGTTGCATCCAGCGGCCGTACGACCGAGAACGCAGTCCACACGGCCGCTGCCACTAGCACTACCATGAGAACATTGACCAACCTACGTTCTGGCCTAGTAGAGGAATGCGGCTCGATTACATACATTATGAACAGGGCAAGAACCAGCGCGACCATCCCAGTCCGCGCAGATGTTGCGATACTCGCGCACGAAAGAAAGGCGGTCAGCATGATACGCGGCACGACTCGGCCGCGTGACCATATATCACCTGCCGCCAGGGCGGCTGCGCTGGCCATGTACAGTGACATGAAGCTGGGATCGGGATAGTAGAGCGAAAACGCAATTCGCTGTCCTCCCACAACTAGCACGCGCCCAACGGCGATTCCGGCGTGTTGCCACAAGACCCATGCAATGACTAGTAGAAACGCGGTCGCAGAAGCTGAAGCAAGGAATGCTCGTCGGAGTACATCCCGTCCCCTCTGGCTCCATCCACCAACGAGAGACGCCAATACGATGCAGGCGAATCCGACAATGTTGACGTACTGCTTCGCCGCGTCTGCAAATGAAGACGAGACCATCAACGCTGGCGCCAGCCATATTGGCCACGCTGCCAGTCCGAGAACTGGCAGCTGCCGTCGGCTGAACTGCATCCTTAGCATTCCGGTCATGACTACCATCGCCAACAGGAGCAGAACTAGGTTGAACCAAGACGCTATAGACTCTCCGTACGCTGATCCCGTAACTGTGCGGTATGACAACGGGATAGAGAGAATGAGCAACGTCATTAGAGATGTCCGAGCGTTGCTGCGTTGCCGCAATGTCAGGAATGCGCCCAGCAGGAGGAGGCCGCCGACTACCAGCGTGACTGACTTCGGCAGCCTGAGATCGCCTCCCCCAACGATCACGAAGGCCACCTCTAGGGCAAATCCGATGAACGCTGTGGCAGAAGCCCTAGAGCGTGGCAGGGACATCGATCCACTATCTGACCGCGTCGATCTGCGACCGGAAAGCAAGAGGTCAGTCATGTGCGCACGCGTTCCCAAACCTGGTGTCGCCACAGAATACGAGGCACGATCCTAGCATCGACGATGTGCCCTCGAGACAAATGGCACAACCTTCTACTTGAGTGCACCATCAAGTACGCCCCTCCTGCCGTCGAGTTATATGAGCGTAGACGTCGAGAAGCTGTCCCCCAACCCCGACAGAACCGAACCGTTTGGTACACCGCTCACGAAGGTCCTCTGCAGTGTAAGACGAGGCCGTCCGCGCCATGGTCGCGAGAGCATTGGCTAACCCCAGCTGATCATCAGGCTCAACCAGCAATCCGTCATCTGGGGTGAGAATGCTCTCAGGCCCCCCGCATCTCGTTGCGATGACTGGCAGGCCGGTCGCCAGAGCCTCTGCAACGACGAGCCCAAATGTCTCAACCCTGCTTGGGAGAACAAAAGCTGAGGCCCGCCACATTGCCTCACGGACCTGCCCCCGGGTGAGCTGGCCTAGAAACCTCACGGATTCCTCAAGATGCAGTCTTGTTGCCTGTTGCATAAGCTGCTGCCTAAGTGGGCCATCCCCACCTATCTCCAGATTCCAACGCCCCCCCGACTGTCTGTAGAGAGCAAAGGCCTCCAAGAGCACATCTATCCCCTTCTTCTGGTTCAAACCGGCAACTGTAAGAAAGCTCGGCGTCGAGTTGCCTTTGGGGGCGGGGGAAAGGGTAAAGAACGTGGCATCAACCATGTTGGGTATCACTGTGAATGACACTTCAGGTAGTGCCGTGCGAAGTTCATCCGCCAGAAATGGACTGACGCACGCAGCTTGCGTCGATGCGCGCAAGCAGCGCTCGACCCAAGGCCACTCCCATGGACGTATCTCATGTCGCGGATAGGCCGAGGAGTGCTCGGTGACAAGAAATGGGATACCCTCTTCAGCGGACAATTGCATGGCAGCAACCCCACCCCAAAGAGCACTCTGTGCATGAATGATGTCGGGGCGCCCGAACCTTTTCTGATAGATCTGATACGCGCGACAACTCGCTGCAACAAACAGCTTAGCACTGACACGAGCTGATGGTATGTTCCGTCCGTGCCATCGGACGACGTGTACTTCCCGCTCCTCGGCGCAAGTCCACTGCAAATGGTTCTCAACAAGAGACGGAAGGCTCAGAGCACGCAAGGATCGGAGCTCCGGATAGCACACACCAACCTCGGCACCGAGCATCGACAGAGCACGTGCTTGATCCACAAAGAATGAGCCAGAACCGGGTGCTGCTACCGTCGGATACCAAGAAGGTATGAACAGGACGTGCATCACCAACCCCTACCTGGACTTGTCAGTCTGCGTCAGTGCAGCATGGAGTGCTGTCGCAGCTCCAACCACTGAGCCTTGGCGAGTCTGTCCAATCGGAAGGCTCAACACGCTCAGCACGACCGCGTCCACGTTCAAAGGTTCCTCCGGCAGTTCCTGCTTGCCCACGAAGCAGGGTTGCCGATGCAACGGTTCGGGGTAGTAGACCTGGGTCTGAATACCGGCCTGTGCCAGAGCCTCCTGGATAGCCGCACGTCGTTCCGCAGGGATCTTGATGGTGTACTGGTGATACGTGTGCCTGCACTGCGGCATCACGTATGGCACCTGCAGCCACTCAATGCCCGATAATTGCTTGTCGTAAACAGCTGCCAGCGCGCGTTTACGCTCGGTCCACTGGTCAACGTGTTTGAGTTTGACACGAAGGATCGCCGCCTGTATAGCGTCCAGTCGGCTATTGATGCCAAGTTCCTCATGGTGGTACTTGTGGCGCGCGCCGTGAACACGGAGCATGCGAACATGCTCCGCCAGTTCGTCATCGTTGGTAGTCACCATGCCGCCATCACCATAGGCACCAAGGTTCTTGGTGGGGAAGAAGCTGAGACACCCGATGTCTCCCATCCCACCCGATTGCCGTCCCTTGTAGGTGGACCCAAAGGACTGAGCACAGTCCTCCACGACCTTGAGACTGTACGTGCGCGCCAGCTCAAGCAACGGATCCATGTCACAACATTGACCGTAGAGGTGGACGGGGATGATGGCCTTGACAGCCGGCGTATAGGACGTTTCAAGGTACCGGCGCACGCTGCCAGGATCAAGGTCGAAGGTGCGAGGGTCGATGTCACAGAACACCGGCGTCGCTCCGAGACGCACGATACAGCTGGCTGTGGCAAAGAAGCTGAACGGGGTCGTGATGACCTTGTCCCCCGGTCCAACACCCAGCGCCATGAGCGCAAGCAACAGGGCATCGGATCCGGATGCAACGCCTATGGCATGCCGGACGCCCAGGTAGCTGGCAACCTCATGCTCGAAGGCCTCGACTTCCTCACCCAAGATGAAGTGCCCGCTCTCAAGCACACGGTGGACTGCCTCGTCAACTTCGTCCTTAATTTCGTGGTATTCGGCTTGCAAATCGAGCATCGGGATCTGCTGTTTTTCCATGCTGCTCATTTCTTTTCCTCCTAGTTCTCCAGCAGTTGATCCTCTGGCACATCCCGGAAGACGTGTGCTGGATTGCCCACGACAATGACCCGCGCAGGGACATCGTGCGTCACGACAGACCCAGCCGCTACGACGCCCTGCTCGCCGACCGTCCGGCCAGGCAGAATGGTCGCGTTGACGCCGATGCGGCCACCGCGCTTGACCGTAACGCCTTTGAAATGCTTGAAGCGCTCATTGCCACGTGCCATGTAGTTGTCATTCGATGTCGCAACCATGGGGGCAACAAAGACATCGTCCTCCAGCTCAGAATACGCAGTGATGTACGCGTTGGTCTCCAGCTTGCAGCGTTTCCCTATCGTACAGTCGTTCTCGATGGCGACACCACGACCGATGATGGACTGGTCTCCGATAGTGACCGCCTCGCGCACGGTCGCCAAGTCGGCCACCATGACCTGGCACCCGATGGAGACACCTCCATACAGGACACAGCCACAACCGATCTGGACATCGTCCGCGATGCTGCACGGACCGTAGTCCATCACGGGAGGCAGTGCAGACCTGACACTACGCATGGGACGGCGCCCGATAACGGTGTTATCCCCGACCATGACATGAGAGCCCAGCTGACTGCCACTGTGGATGACCACATTGTGCCCCAGCACACAGCCCTCACCCACCGCGACGTCGGCCTCGATGACCACATTGTCACCCATGACCACGTCTGGTGCGATGCGCGCGTCTGGACTAATCGACATGCGAACCTCCAAGGCGACTGTGCAGATATGGCGTTCCTAGCTTCACCGGCATCCCGGTCTCCATCGCCTCATACATGGCCGTGACAAGTTCCAGAGCTTTGCGACCCTCACCACCCTCAAACATATTCGGCTGTCCGGTGGACAGAGAGTCGAGGATAGACCGAAACAGTGCTTCGTGGCCAAATCCGTACACGTTGTCCGGAACATAATTGGCGTCCTGAATTCGCACGTCCTCAGGATGCTCTTCGACGAATGCCCATGTGCGCACCTGGTTGACAGCGAACCCTGCGATCTCGACCTCTCCCTTCTCGCCCAGGACCGTGATGGAACCTTCCAAGTCCTTGGGGTTAGCACAGGTCGTCGCCTCGAAGGCTCCGAGAGCGCCGGACCGGAACTGCCATGTCGCTACCGCAGTGTCCTCAGCCTCCATGCGATGAAGAAAACGGCGCGATGCTGCGTAGACGGAGGACACCGGCCCGCCAAGCCACTGCATGAGGTCCACGTAGTGGATGGCCTGGTTGGCGATACAGCCACCGTCCTGGACCCATGTGCCCCGCCACGGCGCCTGATCATAATACTCTTGTGCCCGGTGCCACCGGACGCGCGACGTGACCATCAGGACACGTCCGAACCTGCCTTCATCCAGCGCACGCTTTAGCAACTGGATCGGACCGTTGAACCGGTTCTGCTTGACCGTAAACAGCCGGACGTTGGCTTCGCATGCCGTCTGGATCATTGCGTCGGCATCCGACAGCCACAGTGCCATCGGCTTTTCCACGATGACGTTGCAGCCAAACCTCTTCATGACATCAATTGACACGCTGGCATGGTTGCCGCTCTCGGTACAGACATTCACGACGTCGACTGGTTCATGCTCCAGCATGTCGCGGTACTCCGTGTACCACGGCACGCCAAGCTGCTCGCCAATTGCTTCGGCTTTGGACGCCACCAAGTCGCACACGCAGACCAGCCGAGCCTGCGGGATCTTGGCAAGGGCGCTGACATGCTTGGGGGCGATACGTCCGCACCCTATGAGCGCGAATCGCACTGGGCTCTTCATTGTCTGTCTGTCCCGTCCCCAAGCCTGAAGAGCTTGGGACCTTTGTGCTTGATCGCATTGCGCGTGTCGACGATGAGCCGCGCATTGTCCTCAACCATGGCATAGTCCACCGAGCTGTGATCGGTCAGGATGACCACGCAGTCAGCACTGCGCACCACATCCGCGTCCAGGTGCGGGAGCGACCTCAGCATCACTTCTGCCACGCGTGCCTCAGCGACATGGCTGTCGAAGTAGCTGACGTCGGCTCCCCACCTGCGCAACTTCTCGAGCACTTTGAGCGCAGGGGACTCACGAAGGTCGCTGATGTCCTTCTTGTAGGCCACACCAAGCACGAGCACGCGTGCGCCACGCATGGCACGCCCGACCGAATTAAGCGCAAACGCTACCTTATCCACGACGTAGCCGGGCATGGCATCGTTCACTTTGCCCGCCGTCTCGACAAACTCCAGGTCGATGTCGTACTCCTTGGCCTTCCACGACAGGTAGAAGGGATCGATAGGGATGCAGTGCCCACCAATGCCAGGTCCCGGGTAGAACGGCATGAAGCCATATGGCTTGGTCTTGGCCGCCTCGATGACCTCCCAGATGTCCATGTCCATCTTCTCGCACAGGACTGCCAGTTCGTTGATGAGCGAGACGTTGACGAGCCTGAAGGTATTCTCGAGCAGCTTGGCCATCTCGGCTGCCCGACATGAACTGACGGGATAGACCTGGGGAACGACTAGCGCATACAACGTACAGGCACGTTCCGTCGAAGCTGCGTCCAGTCCTCCCACCACTTTTGGTGTGTTCAGCGTGTTGTAGTGAGCGTTGCCAGGATCTACCCGCTCGGGCGAAAACGCAAGATAGAAATCGGCACCTGTCTTGAGACCGCTGCTCTCGAGGATGGGCAACATGACCTCATCGGTCGTTCCGGGATAGGTCGTGCTCTCGAGCACGACGAGCTCTCCTTTGTGGAGATACGGTACCAGTGCTCGCGAGACACTCTCGATGTACGAGACGTCGGGAGCCTTGTTGATGGTCAGCGGTGTCGGCACACATACGACGACGGCGTCACAGCCTTCAAGGACTGAGAACTCGGTGGATGCCGTCAGGGCGCCGCTTGCAACCACCGCCTGAAGACGCGCAGGCGCCACATCATCGATGTAGGAATCGCCAGCGTTCACACGCGTCACCTTATCAGTGTTCTGTTCCACACCATGGATGGTCAACCCCGCCTGGGCGAATCCCACAGCGAGTGGCAGACCGACGTACCCGAGACCAATGACACCTACTGAACGCGGTTTCCATTCTTCCATGCGATGCACTCCTTATGGCAGTTCCAGATCAGGGAACGGATGCTGCATGACCACTGGCGGATGACTGACCGCGTCATGTGCATCCGTCGCCGTGCAAGCAACCAGGCCACGATCCATCAGGTCGCGGGCGAGGTCGTCGCCTCTGGTGTGGTCCAGGCTCGATGCATTGACCTGGGCAAGACAGCCGCGCTGGACCCAGCGGTCCAGGACGTGCCAGTCGCTGCGGACGTACACGTAGCGCTCGACGTGGGCGAGGACAGGAGTGATACCCTCCAGCTGCAATTTGAAGATGACGTCGTCCACGTAGGTGGGCAGGTCTTCGTAGGGCAACTCCAGCAGGAGGTGCGTGCCCTGGTCCGCGAGGGTCAGGACATCACGCTTCTTCACCCGGTCCGGCAGGTCGGGGCAGATGAAGGCCTCGTTGCCCGGCAGGACACTAAGGGGAATAGCACGGCTGCTCAACTCAGCCTGCAGGTCCCTGGCGGTCTGGCGCACCTGGGCGGGGTCCGTCTCGTGCTCGTCCTCGATCCAGTGCGGCGTGCCGATAACAGTGCTGATGCCGGCTACTGTGGCGAGGCGCGCCATCGCAATGCTGGTAGGCATGTCCGGCGAGCCGTCATCCAGCCCCGGCAGGATATGACAGTGGATGTCGACGACGTTCATGATTCCGTCAGTGTCTCCTCGGGCTTGGCGGGTTCGGTGCTGTAGGCGCCGTAGGTGCGGGTGTAGTAATAGTCATTGACACGGCGGCGGGCACGGTTGAGCACGACCCCCAGCAGGTTGGTGTGCGCTGCCTCCAGCACCTCCTGCGCGTGGCGCACCTCACCGTCCCGGGTGTGGCCGGCCTGGACGACAAGGATGACGCCGTCGGTCAGCGACGAGGCCACGACCGCGTCGGTGACGGGGAGTATGGGCGGGGTATCCACGATGATCACGTCGTACTCCTCGCGCAGGCGGTCCATCAGGTGCTTCATGCGGGCACTGCCCAGCAGCTCGGAGCTATTGGGCGGGACGGGTCCACTGGTGATGACCGACAGGTTGGGGTACTCCTTGAGGCGCGTGAACACGGTGAAGTCCGCGTCGCCCACGATAAGGTTGGAGAGGCCGCGCTGGTTGGGGATGTCGAACCGGCGATGCAGGGTGGGGTTGATGAGGTCAGCATCCAGCGCCATGACCTTCTTGCCCGTCTGGGAGATGGTCTGGGCAAGGTATTGCACGACGGTGCTCTTGCCCTCGTTGGGGGAGGAGCTGGTCACGAGGATGACTTTCATCTCCTTGTCGACGGCGGCAAACTGCAGGTTGGTGCGCAGGACACGGAACGCCTCGGCCACCGGGCTGCGTGAGCCCTTGTAGCCGCCGTACCCGTAGCCGTAGTTGTCGGTCTTAGTAGGCTCTGCCATGGCGGGCCCCCTTTGCATTTATGTCTGGAACGACCGCGAGCACCCGGAGGCCGAAGAGCTTCTTGATGTCGTCGGGTGTCTTGACCGTATCGTCGAAGTACTCCACGAGAAAGGCGAGCAGGCCCCCGAGCATGAGCGCAACCATCAGCGCCACTGCGATATTAAGAAGCGGGCGGGGGGTAACCTGTTCCATCACGGGCACGGCCCGGTCGATGACGCTGACGTTCTCGACCCGGTTGACCAGGGTGGGCAGCTGGGTGATGAACGACCTGGCCACCGTGTTGGCGATGAGCGCAGCACGTGTGGCATCCTTGTCCTTGACGGTGATCGCGATGATCTCCGTCTCGCCCTGCACCTGCACGGTGGTCATGCCGGTGAGCTGTTTCACCGTCTCGGGCAACCTGAGCGTGTCGATGGTGTCCTGCAGGACGGCACGGCTGGTGATGATCTTGGCATACGTGACGGCGAGGGAACGGTTCGTCTGGATCTGCCCGTAGTCGACGCCATCTACAGGCTTTGCCACGTTCTGGCGCTCGTTGATGATCAATGAGGTGTCGGCCCGATAGACGGGCCGCAGGATCACGTAGGACAGCAGGGCCGCCAGCACCGCCGCAACAAAGACGACCACGAGAACGATCCATGCACGGCGCCTCAGGACGCCCAACACGTCGCGCAGACTAAGTTGCTGTTCCATCAGCAGACACCTCGCTTCTTCAGGATTTTCCCTTGCAGCCGTTCGATAGGTGAAGCGGTCCGATTGTTCCATGCCGTCCTTCACTGTTCGAGGGGCGGGGTCATGGAAATGTCGACGATATCCTGTTGACTGCTGTCCTTCATGCTGGTGATGAAGATGCGCAATATTCCTTTGCCTTCTGGAACCGGCTCTGAGGCCACGCTGACAAGCATCAGAGTCTGATTGAACATCCCGAACTCGGGGGCTCCCGCCGACGTCATAAAGCTGCCTCGTTCGAGCAGGTTTATCCGTGAGGCAATAGAGTAGAAAATAGATGAGGCAATACGACAGTTTGCACGAGTTACTGTTGTTGTTAGACTTGTGGTGTAACACGTATCGTGTAACACATTTGATGTTATGGAGGAATCCACTATGAAGAGACGTGCAGCAACTAGTAATCCATTTACTACTAGTGTTGCCGGTGGTTCTGATTTCTGCGACAGAAAGCAGGAACTCGCCGAATTAGAGCGCCTCGTCCAGGATGGGCAGAGCATTGTCCTCAGCTCCCCTCGTCGTTATGGAAAGACCTCTCTCGCTCTTCATCTCCAAGACCATCTCCGGGAGCAAAAATTCCTGACTGTCTATGTCGACTTCTTCTCTGTCCTTTCCGAGCAGGACTTTGTTACGAAGCTGGCGAAAGCAGTTGTCGCGGGAATTGGACGTGGAGCGTCTCCGGACAATTTCGGGAGTCGGCTTGCCAACCTGTTCAAAAGCTTTACCGTGACCTTCGAAGCACGCCCGGAAGGAATTGTCGTTTCTACAGCATTGG
>Ga0209226_10000794_pt1 | contig 15915 bp, 16 predicted proteins | sample BarGraNGADG00212_2_FD_184497 | JGI IMG/M metagenome (GOLD analysis project Ga0209226, IMG submission 184497) | Arctic peat soil microbial communities from Barrow, Alaska, USA - Barrow Graham LP Ref core NGADG0011-212 (SPAdes) (version 2) | ecosystem: Environmental > Terrestrial > Soil >...
CTACACCAATGACTTTATCGACACTGATATATTACACAGGCTTTGATCCCTACACGGGAAAGAAGGTATACGTAGCACGAAATATTGAAGAGAAGAGGCGGCAGAAAGATTATTTCTTCTGGTATGAAAATATTCAATCAAACAAGAATACAAATAAAAAACGGTTAAGATATCCGCTAAATGGTTGATATCTTCGGGTCTTATATAATAATATAGTTTATATATTATTGATATATTATTATATTATTCAGTTGAAATATGTATCTTTGGTGTACCTCAATTAAATCGGAGGTACAAATTTTCGAATTATGGCTATAAAAGTAACCCTTCGGAAAAAGCTAATTTTAGGTAACCAAGAAAGTTTATATCTCGACCTATATCCTGGAATCCCTAATCCAAAAACCGGGAAGATCACCAGGCGTGAATTTTTAAATTTATTTCTGATCAGCGAAATTGAATCTGAATTACAACATTACACTGATGAAAACGGAAAGCCACAAAGGAGAATTGTACCGGTTTTAAATAAAGCTGATCAGCCAAAGATCCGGAAGATAAGTGCATGGGATAAAAAGCACAATAAGGATACCTGGGAGCTCGCGGAAAAGATAAGACACAGGAGAGTAAACGAAGTAAATATGCCGGAAATTTATTCAGAGCTGGAAAAGGAAAGGTTAAAAGCCCAGGAGTGTGAAAGGGGATCTTTTGTGGACTATTTCAAAGCATTAGCCGATAAGAAACATAAGAAGGACCAGGGGAACTGGAATATTGTCTATGATAATTTAAAAAATTTTACTAATGGTACGCTGAGCTTCCATGAACTTGATGAAAAGTTCTGTGAGGATTTCAAAAGCTACCTTCTTGTGCGTAAAGCTTATGAAAATGAAAAAACAATAAGCCAGAACACTGCATGTACATATTTTGTAAAATTTAAAGCCGGGGTAAAGCAGGCCTGGAAGGATAAGAAGATCCCTTCAAATGTCGGTGCGGGTGTTTCAACCATTAAACTGATCGAATCACAGAGAAATTTCCTATCGCTGGACGAACTTAATCGGCTGGTGAAAACCGATTGTTTTGATCCAATGCTAAAAAAGGCATTTTTATTGAGTGCATTATCGGGTCTTCGCAAAGGAGATATTCTTGAACTTACCTGGAGCGAACTAGAGCTTATTGATAATCAGTATGCAATCAGATTCAGGCAACATAAAACCAAGGCGGTCGAAACGCTGTGGATAACCGATCAGGCTTTCAGTCTTCTTGGTGAACCAGGAAAACCTGAAGATAAAGTATTCCCAGGACTGAAAATAAACTCATATTACTCAAAATACCTTTTACTCTGGATGATTAATGCTGGAATTAACAAGAAAATCAGTTTTCATTGTGCCCGGCATTCGTTTGCAACGAATCAATTGAGCTCTGGCACTCAACTATTTACTGTCTCAAAAATGTTAGGCCACAAAAACGTCCGGACAACTCAGATTTATGCCAAGGTTATTGATAAATTAAAACAGGATGCGGCGAATCGTATAAAATTGGATATGTAAGACCAGGTTATGAAGAAAATATTTGATTCTCACACATTTTATCCCCAGGAAGATATTGGCTATTATCTGGATCCTAAGAAAATTCCACATATGTCCTGGGGAGAGCCGCTTACAGAAAAGGAACTCTTAGAACTTTTTGAGGAGTGGCCGGCCGGCACAAAGGCGAGTGATGTTTTTCCACATTGCGCGGAGTGTTTTATTTATCCTAACCTTGACGATAATATCTATTTATATCGGGAACTTACAGAAACAAAAGACTTTAAGGGTCTTTTCGATCCTCTTGATTTTTTCAACTTATTATACGAACAATTAAAGTATTGTCTTGATCGAGTGAATATAGATACTCAGAGAGTAATTGATCACTTGATCAGAATAAACCTTGTTAAACGAAAGCTTCATTTTTTTCTTTATTCCCTCCATTATTTAATAAAAGGGCTTAATGGATCCGTGACCGCCGACCGGATGTGGCCAGATGAAGTAACGACCTTAAGAAATAAGAAACTTGGCAGAATTCACATTGCAATCATTGATACTTATCAAGGCCTCGAGAAAGAACTTAATATAGAAACTGAAAATACTGATTTACTAAATATAAGACCACAAATTATGCCGGATCTAATTGATATGAAAAATCCACATAATCTCAACCAGGGCAAACTGATTTCAATCAAACCAATATTTGCGCCTGATTCAGTTGAATTTATTTATAATGTTTTGGTAGACAGTTTTAGTAAAGAGCACCAGCCTGAACTTAAAAGGATTCTCACTACTGGAGATAATTCCAACGAGTTATTGCTTTTTAAAGATAACGGTAACAGATTGATGGACGTTTTTAAAAAGCTATTTGAACATAATAATATTATAGGTTGTCAAAAGAAGGACTTGGCCCTCTGGATTGTGAGAAACTTTTTATATCAGCATAGAGATTATAGCAAACACTTTTCTGATGATTACGTTAAAAAAGGAATTTCCCGGAATGATTACCCTTGTAAATTTCCGCTTATTGAAATAAAAAACGGAAAAATTCAGAAGACAGCGACTCCTAAGAATAAAGGAAACAGTAAAAAAGCATAAAAATCTATAGCCCTTATACTGCCCCTGGATTAAAAGGCATTGCAAGGGCAGAGAACACTGTTATATTATTGCAAGTGTTATTAATTAAAAATGCTTGCAATGGGACCCACATCTGAACCTACATTTGAACAATTGCCACAGGCCGTGGCTCAACTTAGCACTAAACTTGATACTGGACTTGACGAGCTTAAAAGGTTAATCCTTGAAAGAAGTGATCTTCGGCAAACCGACCAGGATCATTGGCTAGATCTGAATGAATTAGTTGCGTATGATCCTGAAAAGAGGAGCAAAATGACTTTTTATGGATATATCCGGAGAAGGGATATCCCATTCCACAAAACAGGTAAAAAAGTGATTTTTCTGAAGTCGGAAATTGACACCTGGCTAAAGCAAGGCCGGCAGAAAACTCATGCAGAAATAGACACCGAAGCAGAACAATATCTCAATGGTACCGGTAAGAGCAAAGCTCAGTCGGCATCGTGAATTCGAAATTAATTACTCTATATTAATAACTATAAAAATCTTGACATCATGCAAACCAAAACAACTTCCATAAAAATCGACTGTGTGAACATTGTAAAGAAGTTGAATTCTCCCAATGTAATATCTGATGCTACTAAACTTTACAAATACCTCTCTAAAGGAGGTTTGGCTGTGAAAATTGAGTCTATATATATGATAATAGATAACGAGCGCCGGCCAACCTCTTTAGATGCATTAATAAAAGAGCTAGAAGAAGTATATGATTTTGTAATTAATTCTCTCTAAACCTGCATTGCAAACAAAAAATGTAAATTACTATGAAACAATCAAATGAGAAATTTTTGGAGTTCAATGGCAAAACTTTACTTTTTTTGTCTATTGACGGTACTTATTGGGTTGCCATAAAGCCTGTATGTGAGGCAATTAATGTGGAATATACCCGCATTTTTAAGAACATCCAAGCAGATCCTGCATTGGCACCAAGATTGGCTAAACAGCCAATGATGGTCCCTGGTGATTCTCAACCAAGAAAGTATGTTTGTATTCCTGAACGTTTTATTTATGGATGGATATTTTCCATTAAAAGCGATAGTAAAGAGCTGCTTGAGTACAAAATGGAATGTTATGATGTGTTATATAATTATTTCCATGGGACTATCACCAGGCGCAAAAAGCTCTTCGAGGAAAAAGCAAAGATACAGAATGAATGCGGCCATCTGGAGATCGAACTGCGCCTACAGGATAAATATATAAAACTCGAGGATCTTCATGCCAGGGAGGCCCGGATCGGAAAGGAACTGAAAGGAATGGACATTATTGAGCTTAATGAACAACTGGATCTATTCAAAGAATCGTAGCACTAGTCTTAAAGGTAATGCTCTTATTCCTTCTTAAACCTCGCTTTAGCGGGGTTTTTTTATGCGCCGCAGGCACCTTTATTTTTTCCTTCAGAGCCAAAACTGCAGGGTCTCTCTCCTGGATAAGTGCTACAGGATCTCTTCTCAGTTAAATTGTTAACCGGTTCTTCAGAATAAGCGCTGTAGGACCTCTTCCCTGGTAATTACTGGGCCGGCCCTCCGAAATCGAGCTGCAGGATCTCTTCCCTGGTGACTGATCGGCCGGTCCTCCGGATTCTAAGCTGCAGGATCTCTTCCCTGGTGACTGATCGGCCATTCACTCCGGATCCTGAGCTGCGGGATATCTTTCCTGGTGACTGATCGGCCGGTCCTTCGGATCAACAGCTGCTGGATCTCTTCCCTGGTAACTAATCGGCCGGTTCTCCTGGATAAGTGCTGCAGGATCTCTTCCCTGGTAACTGATCGGCTGGTTTTCCTGGATAAGTGCTGCAGGATCTCTTCCCTGGTAACTAATGGACCGGTCCTCCGGATCCTGAGCTGCAGCTGCAGGATATCTCTTCTGATAACTGGTCAGCCGGTCCTCCGGATCCAGAGATGCAGGCTTTCTCCATTGCTCAAATTTTGACATTTTTGGCCGGTTGCTTCCTTTTCCTTCCTTTTCTTTCTGTAAGATATCAATAAAAAAAATGTAACTCTGTAACTATACTCCAAAGAATTAAAAATCAAAGAATTACAAGTTACACTTTTTGGTTACACTTTTTCAAGGTTACAAAAAAAAGTGTAACCATATAAACCGGCCAGAACCGGTTACACTTTTTTTCAGGATATGTAACTGATGGTTACATTTTGAGTGTAACCATTATGTTATTATGTATCAATATATTGAACAACAAAATATGCTTTGTTACGCGGTTACACTTTTTTCGAGGGTTTATATCAGGTAGTCATATTTTATGATGAAAACAAGACAAAAGATAAAAGGGAAAAGGAATAGAATTGATGAGAAACTGGTATAATATTGACAACAGGTAATATATTTTACTAATACCACTTGCGAGCAATGGAATTATATGATAAAAGCTTTTTTGTCCTTTTATTCTGGGAAAAGACAGTTTAATTTTCAGTTTAACTTATTTCAAAACCAAATTTCAGAGTATGAAAAAACTACTTTACTTCCTGGGGATCCTGAGCATAGTATTTGCTATTTCAGCTCCCAGGGTTTCGGCCGTGGATAATGATATCGGCCAGACTTACCAGTGGCCCGCCGTTCATGCAGTTATTGCGATAGTTCCGTGCCAGGCAGACCAGATCCTTCAGACATGTGTTACCCAGGTAGCGGTCCGGGATCCCGGAGACATATTTATGGAGTTCAGAGCTGAGAGCTCAGGACTCAGGGCAGAATCGCAGGTATTTAATACAGCCCCATCTAACTGCGATTTAATATGTAACAGATCAGACTTTCTTTCGCGACAATGTACCAGGCTATATGATATATATAACAGGTACCATGTAAACCAAAGGGTTATGAGCAACAGCAACGGCGGAGCAGGATATTAGTTTTTCATAAGGTCGGTTTTTGGGTTAGGCGAAAAGAGGGGAATGAACAAGCGTTCTCCTCTTTTTTAATTAAGAGACAGGTTCCTAATCCCTATTGAAATGAAGGACCTCACCCGGTAACTGATCAGTGGTCCTCCGGATTTAGGCTGCAGTATCTCACCTGGTACCTGATCAGTAGTCCTCCGGATCCACGACTGCAGTATCTCACCTGGTACCTGATCAGTGGTCCTCCGGATCCATGGCTGCAGTATCTCGCCTGGTACCTGATCAGTGGTCACCAGTATCCATGGCTGCTGTATGTACCTGGTGCCTGGTACCTGATCAGTGGCCTTCCGGACCCATAGCTGCAGTATCTCGCCTGATACCTGATCAGTGGTCCTCAGGATCCATGGCTACTGTATCTCACCTGGTACCTGGTCAGTGGTCCTCCGGATCCATGGCTACTGTATCTCACCTGGTACCTGGTCAGTGGTCCTCCGGATCCTCAGCTGCAGTATCTCTCCTGGTACCTGATCGATGGTCCTCCGGATCCTCAGCTGCAGTATCTCTCCTGGTACCTGATCGATGGTCCTCCGGATCCTCAGCTGCAGTATCTCTCCTGGTACCTGATCAGTAGTCCTATGGATCCATGGCTGCAGTATCTCTCCTGGTACCTGATCGATGGTCCTCCGGATCCTCAGCTGCAGTATCTCTACTGGTACCTGATCAGTAGTCCTATGGATCCATGGCTGCAGTATCTACCTGGTACCTGATCAGATAGTACATGTACACTGTGCCCTGGTGATGCGCAATAATTTTATTTTATTTTTTTCAAATTAAAAATTCATTTCATATTTCCTATGAAAACTGCCTTACTCTCTGCCCTGCTCGATAGGGCGGGCCTCGCATGAGAGGTGTGTCAGACACATAATTTTTGCGTGTTTTTATTTTATAAAACTGATTTATAGCGTTTTAACCAATAATAAATGATACAAGGTTTCCGGAGAGATCGGAGAAAAATTGCCCACTTTTTTTGGATATCTTAAATATTGTTTATCTTTGATATGCGATTCAACTTTAAAGTCATGAGGAACCAATCATTGTAGATTTAAAGAAATAACTGGAGCCGGCGGAGGGTTTAAGTCCTGAATTTTATTTCTATGCCTCGCATACGAAGTTGAATCGCAGCGACCGGCTCCTTATTTTATTCATTAAAATTTATTGTGATGAAAAACAAAAAAGTGAAAGTTTCTCTTATTCAAAATTGTCCCTGTGAGGACTGTCTTAGGAAAGATAAACTAATTGTTCTTCTAAGGGAAAAATGTATATCCTTAGAGAAGGCTGGACTCAGAAAAGATGGGGAAATTGAATATTTATTGGAAAGAAAGGACTTCCTGGAGGAAAGGATGTTGTTTTCAGCTTATAATGGGTTATTCGAAAACAAAAAAATAATGCACATTTATCCCAACGATGATGATATCGTTGCTATTCTAACAAATTTTAAACCAAGAGATATGAACTAATTATTATTTATGAAAAAGTTAATCATCTTGCCAAAACTCTGTAATTGCAACGGGCGCCAGAAGAAACAATGGTTCGTTTATTATTCTGTTCGGGATCCGCAAACAGGAAAGATGCACCGCTTTCGCCATTATGATGGTTTTACCGGTCTTTCAGAACTGGAGAAATATGATCATGCAAGAGGACTTATTGAAGATTACACTACTAAACTCCGGTCCGGATGGTCTCCTTTTTTAGATGATCAGCGCGTAATATATGAAGATCATATTGATTATAAAACAGTTACAGAATTATATAAGACCAGGCGCGCCGGTAATAGAACTCTCCGGGTTGTCTTATCAAAGTTTTTGGACCATAAAAAGCCTGCTATTTCGGCTTCAACTTTTCAAACATATAGCAGTAAGGCCAGGATATTTTTTCTATGGACCGACAGACTGGGGATCCAGCTGAATGATATTAAGGCATATTCAAATGCTGTAATCCTGGGATTCTTTCATTTCCTTATAAATGAAAAACAGCTCTCCGGCCGGTCGGTCCGAAAATACGCGGAGCTCCTGACTGCTTTTTTTAATTTCTGTATCGATCGAAAGTATATAAGAATCAATCCTGTTTACAAAATTCCCCGCTGCACCCGGATTAATGATAACACAGCCAGGCCGATAATGAGAGCGGATGTTGAAATATTTAAGCCATCCCTGGCAAAGGATCCGCAGCTGTGGTTAGCAATTCAGTTTATGTTTTATTGTGCTTTAAGGCCTAATCATGAGGCCCGTGAAATGAAAATCAAAGAAATAGATTTCATTGCCGGAATGATATATGTTAGTCGAGATAGGGCAAAGTCCCGGATGGCCCGGGTCGTTACGATCCCCCGGCAGTTTCTGCTAAAGTTACGGCAGGATTATGATCTGCAGAAATATGATCCGGAGTTATATATTTTTGGAAGTGGAGGACATCCGGGACCAGTACCGATAGGAAAAAACACCCTGGGGCACAGATTCAATAAGATCCGGGATGAACTTAAAATGCCTAAAGAGTACAAGTTATATTCCTGGAAGCATACAGCTGCAGTTGAAGTTGACGAGGCCAAAATTCCTACCAAGGATCTGAGTCGACACTATGGACATAGTTCAATAAGCGTGACTGATATCTATCTTCGAAATAAAAAACCACAGCTTTCAGAAGCAATTCGGGATAATTATCCGGACTTATAAAGTTGAATTTACCCCATTCGGGGGAAATTAAGCTCTCTTAACTCATCCAGGAGAGCTTTTTTAATGTACAATGGCCAGGTTAATTATAAATATTCAATCCTCATTGAGTTAAAAGAGACATAATCAAGTAATTATAGTCTGCTACTGATCATTGGGATAAAAAATAATATTATTGGCCAGATTGTTCTATTTAGGTACAGTGTACAAAAAACTTAGAAAATAACACTTTAATCAGTAACTTTTAAGCATAGCAATCCTGTAGATCCATCGTCGATATATTGTCCTGTTCTATCCCTGGTGAATAGCCTATCTTTCAAAATCAAAAAATGTTAAATCTTCGAAATTTAATCAAACGATATGGCTAACGATAAAACTTACGACCGGCATATTAACATCTGGATCAATGGTAAAGAGGTTGCCAATGACATCTCTTCCATTAAGAAGGAGATGTTTAATCTTACTAACGAGCTGGGGAGAACGACCAGGGGAACTCAAGAATATAATGATAAGATTGCCGAACTTAAAAAAGTTAAAGGCATTCTTAAGGAGCACCAGGAGAGCATATCTGCGACGGGAGGGGTATGGACTAAAGTTAAAAGCATATTTAGCAGTGCCCAGGGCTTGATAGTAACGGGCGTTGGAGCAGTCCTTACTGCATATAAGACTATTAAAGGGATATTGACCTCTACCGGAGAACTGAGCGACAAACTTGAAATTACCCTGGGAGGATGGAAGGGTGGTATTGATGCTATTGGCAGATCGATCGCTACTTTAAATTTTAAAAACTTCACTAAAAACATAAAGGATGCCATTGATGAAGGACGCAGATATGCTGCGAACCTTGACGAAATTGACGATAAAACCCAGGCTCTTCAGATAGCAGAAGCCCTGGCAAACAATGAACTCCTTAATCAAAAACGAATTCAGCAGGATAGTAGGAAGCCACTTGAGGAAAGGAGAGATGCTGAAGTGAAGATTTTGGAAATAGAAGAAAAACTTGCCGGGATAAGGACCGGAATAGCAAAGCAGGCTTTTGATAATGAGATTGAAAATATAGCAAAACTCGCTTTTCAGACTGCCGATGTTACTGATCAAATGCGTGAACAAGTTAAACTCTACCGTTCCCGGGATGAAGCTTTCATGAAAAGCCTTGAACCTGCCAATAAATGGGCTGCCCTGCAGGAACAAATAAATAAGCTTCATTCTGAAGAATATACTACGGTAAGCTCCGGAAGTTATGCCTATTCGGTCCGAAATAAAAACGTAACCGAGCAGATTAACCTTTTAAAAGAACAGCAAAAACAATATCAGACCGAACATGATTTACTTACAAAGCTTGAGATCCCTACGAGGGAAAAATACCTGATACTAACAAATAAATGGGTAGCGCTCGAACAGGCAAAGGGTTCTGCAATGCAAGATACCATGAAGACCTGGACAAAATATACTGCCACCGAAGTAAAACTTAACGAGCAGACTGATAACGCTCTTGGAAAGCAAATAAAAACTTTCAAGAACATGCAGTCGGCAATTGTGGATACCAGGACTGAGCTAGAAAAATATTTTACAACAAGAGCCGTTCCTGTTTCAAATGAAGATGTTGATAAACAAATAGAGGAAAAGAGAAAGGGCCAGCTCGCGGATCTGGAGAATGAAATGGTGATTAAGGAGAACAGCGTTCTGGAGGAAATAGATCTGCAGAAAAAAAAGAATGAGATACTAAGGCGTAATGAGATTTCTGAAGCAGAAAAAACGGGAGTGTCTGTAACGGGGATCAACAGAAAATATGCAAACCTCGATAAAAAACTTGAGGAAGAAAAAAATAAAGCAAAGCTTGAGCTGGCTGCAGGTTTCTTCGGAAATATGTCGGCTATATTCGGGAAACAGACGGCTGTGGGGAAGGCCGCAGCCGTGGCAGAGACAACGATAAATACTTATGCGTCGGCAACTGCAGCATATAAATCTCTTGCCGTTATTCCAATAATTGGTCCCGCCCTGGGTATTGCCGCAGCTGCAGCTGCTGTAGTCGCCGGTCTGGCAAATGTTCGCCAGATATTGAAGGTAAATAGCGATGTTAAATCGGGATATTCTATCGGAGGTTATACCGGCCCCGGGGGCGAGCATGAGCCCGCTGGTATTGTCCATGCCGGCGAATGGGTAGCGCCTGCGTGGGAGCTTCTATCTCCTCAAACAGGACCTATAATAAAAGCCCTGGAATATGCCAGGGTGAATGGATCCCCAGGATATTCTGATGGCGGGAGCCCAGGAATGAACTCTAGAGGATCCGGAGCCGCAGGATCTTCTTTACTCCTCCCCAATTCAAATCCCAGGATGGAGCGTACCCTTGCAAGTATTGAGTCGTTATTAGCGGACCTTAGAGATAGAGGGGTTACTACCAGGTTTGACTATATAGCTGTTAATAAAATCAAGAAAGGGATGGACAAATTAGCAGATATAGAATCGAGCGTTTCATCGTGATTTGTAATTTTAATTATATTTGTTGTGTTATCGCTTGACCTCCCGGTTTTTAATACTAACCCGCCGTTTGCCTTTTTAAAGGCAACGCGATAACTATTTATATTATGGCTGAACGTTTTACCATTAAAATCCCGTGTAAATCTTATGTTAGAGTCTTCCTTGAATTGAATTGTGGTGACCCGGTAGATCTTCGGCAACTACCAGGACTATTCAAAGAATTTAAAAGAGGGTTATCTATGAAACCCGAGCATCGTGGGAAGGGTGATTTTCCTCTTAATCAGGCATACAATGATTCCGTGACTATAATTATCCCAACAGATATGTTTTACAGATATGGGTGGGAACTGAATAAGGAGAATTTACTGGATTTTAATTCTGCTGCTGAACAACAGGTTAAATTTTTTATGAGACAATATATTTCAATTAATAATAGCGTGGGTAGCAAAGTTGCAGATAGCATCCGGGAATTCCAGAGTAGATTTGGTTTTACGGAAGATATTTGGAACTATGAAAGCATTAAAAAAGACTTCGACAGGAACGGTAAAATAGTTCAACTTAAATTAATAAAAGGGGTACGAAAAGAAGTCATGGAAATATTGTTGGACAATTTGTCCTACCTAGGGATAGTGACTAAAAAACTTAGTAACGAATACATTAGAAGACATTTTTGAACTTTATTGAAGCTATTGGGATTAAAAAAATATTATTGGCGAATTTGTCGGAATTAGGGACAATATCAAAAAAACTTAAAAAAGAGTACGCAAATGGATAACATGGGAGGATTAAACCAGCTTTCTTTTATCGATGCGGATGATGTTTTATCGCTGCAGCTCGATGAAGATAATGTATATGATCTTATCCTGGAAGGGGGTAAAGATCCTCATGAAATAGCAATAACTGAAGATACCGGTAAATTATCGGAGAATGAAAATGACACTGATGACAATGGTGTGTTTTATAACTTTGAAGCTTCAGGCCGGGTGCCGAATTGCTCGGAAAGCAATTCTGATATAATAGGGGAGTACCGTGGAAAGAAATTACTGATCCTTTGTAAGGATAATAATGAAAGGCTATGGCTTGCCGGGTACCCGGGATCATATTTCAACATTAATATATCGAGCGACACCGGTGGCAGCAACCAGGAAGTAAACGGCAGGACCATAAAAATTTCGGCAAGCCTGCCCAATAAATCGGTTTTTATCAATCCTTCAGAAATAATACCTGCCGGCATCCTTATTAATGAGGGTGGCGCTCCTATTCTGAATGAAGATGGGAGCTATATTCCGACTAATTAATAATCTGAGAAAATCAGTTTTTATACTGATTGTTCTGTCCGACTGCTTCATAACTATCAGATTATCAGACTAGCTAATTTGCTTTTTGTCCTTTTCCTTCGTGCTTTATCGCTATAACATTGTGATAAACAAAACAATTGTGGCCAAGAAGATCATAAATGTTGATGGTTATATAGGCGAGGGAGGTTTTTCTGCACAATATATAAAGAATGCCCTGGCAAATGCCGGCAACGACGAAGTTGAGCTCAGGATAAACTCGCTTGGCGGAGATGCTGGCCATGCAATTGCAATAAAAGATGCTCTCCAGGCACACGGAAATGTAACAGCCCTTTACAGCGGAGCCAGCGCCAGCTCGGCTACCCTTATAAGCATGGGATGTAAATCGGTTAAGATAACAAAGGATTCTTTTTTTCTGGTTCATAAACCCATGATGGGTATTGATATATGGGCCAACCTTAATGAGGACGAGCTGAAGGATCTGATGGCCAAACTAACCGATATGTTAGACAATGCTACAAAATGGACGCTTCAGATGGCCGGAATTTATTGCGATAAGACCGGGAAACCTGCAAAGGAGATTCTCGCTATTATGAAGAAAGGCGCCTGGCTGAATGCCGAAGAGGCTAAAAATATCGGGTTCGTTGATGAAATAATACTTCCTGAAAAGATTACTAACTGGATCGAGGATGAAAAGCTGGTGGCTATGATAGCCGGTCAAAAAGACATGCCCCCGCTTCCGCGTAAAAGCAATTCACAACCGGCAGCTGCAGAGGAAGACATTGCGGTTAAGATTGAGAAGGCCAACAATACACTACTGCAAAAAATTACAAATCTATTTTCAAACCATACAAAAACTAAAAATGAAATGAGCAAACCGAATTTACTCGCGCTTCTCTGTGCAGTAATGGCTGTTGATGCCATTGAAATGACAGACGATGGCGCATTCCTGAATAAGGAGCAGCTCGACAAGATTGAAGCTGAGCTGAAAAAGACGCAGGATGCAAATACTGCTAAGTCCGCTGCTGTGAACGCCCTTTCCACCGCCATAACGGCAATGGACGAACTGGATGCAACCGTGAAGGCTGCTGTAACTCCTGCCGAGAAGGTAGAGGCTATACGCAAAAAACTGGCTGAGAAACCTGGAGCTGCTGCATCTTTGGCTCAAAGGCACAATGATCAGACCAAGAGAAAAATAGAGGGAGCCGACGAGGTTACCGACTATGTGAAAACTATTGTCTAACAATCTAATATTAAAGCTGTGGACTTAACAAAACCTATTGACATTCAAGCCGTAAACAATACACGTATTGAGTACGGTGATCTCCTTAAGGGGCTGAACATGATGGCTGCCCAGGATATTCTTAAAGACTGTTATCCTTCACTCGGTATACAACATTCGCGAGTGCTCGGAAAAGTTGAGCATGGAGCAATTTCGAGTAAATATAACGGTGTATTTGTAGGCGACAAAAAACAGGGAACTATTGTTCCGCGCACAATAAACGTTTACCCGGTTGTTGCTGAAATGGCTGACGAACCGGAGAGATACCGCACTTCGTTCATTGCCGACGTTGCCGGAAACATGTGGAACAAAGCTCATCCATTTGAGCTGTGGCTCCTCCAGTACGGGATAAATCTTGCATCAGAAGAACTTTATTATGCGCTTTTTAATGCAAAAAGAAGTAATTCCGATGCTAAACTGGCTCTTACCGATTCATTCGATGGCTGGTTCCATATTATCGATACCGATATAGCAGCCGGACTGATAGGCGCTGCAAAGAATAATTACTATGCAAACGGCGCCATAACACGTGCCAATGCAGGTGATTATCTTGTTGCCATGTGGAGAAGCAGGCATGAAGCTTTGAGGGTTAAGAATACCATAATGTGGTTATCCGAAGATGTTGGAGACCTGTATGATGACTGGTATTCCGATGAGCATGATCTTCCTCCTTTTGTTGATACGGCCGGCCAGCAGTTTCTGCTTGGAACAAACGGACGTGTACGACTAAGAAGGACCGGGGCTTTCCCCTCAGGATCTCAGAGGGTAATCCTCACTACACGTGAGAACATGATCTACGGGTGCGACAAGCTTGAGGATCTTAAGTCAATGCAGGCTTTCAATAGCGGGAACCCATATATGTTTACAGCTACCATGAAGTATGTTTTCGGAACTCAGTTCGTAAGCATACATGAGCGCGAATTTGCAGTGAACGACCGTTCGGGTGACGGATCCGGATCGACTTCATATTAGTATTAACCATTAATATTTACCAAAATGGATTTTGTAGACATAGACAAAAACCTGCCTTACGGCGAGAACATGGGCGGATTGACCCAGACGATAATATTCGGACTTTGGGATGATGTATCGGCATGGCCAACCGCTCCTGCAGCTCCTGCTGATGTTGAAGAGTATGCCGAATGGGTTGGTGACGTGGTGATGAAAGCCGGGAAACGGGCGTTCACCTTCTACAGCACCGACGACACTTCAGCTCTCGACATTAAAATGGTAGGTGAAACGGATGGTCTGTCGTTCGAGATGACACTGGACGTATTTAACCCGGGCCTTAAGAAGAAACTTCTCGGTTTTATTTCAGCTGCAAAAAACGAGAACCTGTTTCTGATTGCCCAGGATAATGAAGGCCAGTATTACCTTCTCGGCGATGGCAAACGTGCAGCCAAAATGATTCCCGGAGGAGCAATCGGGACCGGTACGAAAACAGCAGACCGGAAAGGCGCAAACCTGAAATTTGTTTTCAAGACAAATACTCCCCGCGTATATATTGGCGACGTGACGACTCTGGTATCAGTGGGCTCAATATAGGCCTGATGTATAATATTAAAAACCCTGACAATTGATGTCAGGGTTTTTTTGTACCTTATGGCACAATATCCGAAAAATTAAAAAGAAAGCTTAATATAAAAGACAAAGTAAAATGAAAGAGATTGAGATTACTTTTATAAAAACTGGGTATCTATCACCAAGAGAACCAATTTCGGTGATATTGCCCACGAAATGGGAAGAAGTTACTGAAGAACAAATTATAGATATCGTAGGAATATTTAAGAATGAGCTGACTCTCAAAGCAATGCTCAACACATTTACTGGTTTAAATATCGGCATCGAGGAAGAGCTAAGTAATAAATCTTCAGCCGAGGCCAGATCTATATTAGATAAGTTAGCTGAATCCTTCACATATAGTAATTTTATAATTAAGGAATTTAGAGGACAAAGGGTTTTTAATCCTTTTATAATGAACCATTCACTTGAAGCAGTTTCGCTAGGGGTTCTTTATCATAAACTAGCTTTAAATAACAAAAATGGAGATCTGTCAAATTTATTAAAATTAACAGCTTGCTTTTATTTTGATAAGGGATTCAGGAAAGAAAACATTGACTGTTTCTTCACATTGTTTGATGAAAAAGCCAATCTAGCCAGACTTCTAGCGATTAACTTCAATTTCGCATTAATTTATAACTGGTTAAAAGAAAGATATCCCTATGCCTGCAGGTTAGTAGATACTGATGTTCAGACTAACGACAAACTGGACTGGTTCCAGTTTGCATATTTACAGAATCCAGTCTTTTATTCCGCTTATTCTTTAACCGACTCTATGAAAAAGATTAATCTGTCAATTAAAGAGTATATTAACAATGGAATAAAGTCAGCAAAACTGCTTGAGAAACTCTTATATACAGGTAAAAACTAATCGAGAAACAAGGGCCGTGTACCCCCGTTGTACCTCGCAAGATTTAAAAAACATTAATAAGCTGATATATAGCCATATATAATATAGCTTTTTCTTCTGGTATGAGACCGGTCACCGGTCACCGGTTGCCGGTCACCGGAAGCAAGAAGCAAAACACTCAGGAAAAAAGAAAACCGGAGTTAATAAACCCCGGCTTCCATATAAACCTA
>Ga0209226_10000799_pt1 | contig 15838 bp, 17 predicted proteins | sample BarGraNGADG00212_2_FD_184497 | JGI IMG/M metagenome (GOLD analysis project Ga0209226, IMG submission 184497) | Arctic peat soil microbial communities from Barrow, Alaska, USA - Barrow Graham LP Ref core NGADG0011-212 (SPAdes) (version 2) | ecosystem: Environmental > Terrestrial > Soil >...
AGGACTGTCTAATAGTGCGCTTGTCGCGCTCAATGCCCCGAATGAGCCGGCAACCCAATACGCGACCATCGCGCCGCTCCCCGGCGCGGGAACCGCCCTCAACTCCCTCGGAAAGCCGGATGGCATAGGCGCGATTCAGACGAATATCCCCGTCGCCTATACTCCCGGCCAGGACTATCTCAGCCTGGGAGCATTCAATGGCAACCACATCCGCGAGTTCGACGCCAGCCTCTCCAACGGGTCCGGCGTGGTCGCCCTGGGATTGGGCAAGTGGCCGAGGTTCTATGCATCGGCGATGCTTGTAAGCGGGATCGTATTCACGGAGAGCAAGGCGGTGAGCATGCAACTGCAGGTTGTCAATGAGCAAGCGAGAGTCCCCGCGTTCGCCTTCGGCGTTCAGGACGCGCTGAACAAGGAGCATGAGGAGTTCAACGCGAGAGCATACTACGGAGTCGCGACCAAGTCGCTGCTAGTCGCGGGCAGAAAGGTGTTTGCCACGTTGGGTTACGGCAGCGGCAGGTTCCTCAACAAGCCTTTCGGCGGCATCTCAGCGCCTCTCAACAACCTTCTCAACCTCGCGGTGGAATATGATGGCTTCCAGATGAACGAAGCGCTTGCGTATCGGCCCGGCGGGAGATACGGCAACGTCACGCTTCTGGGGGCATACAACAACAAGGCGGGGCCCCTGGCTGGTGTCACGTTCACGGGAAAGGCCCCTACCAGCCTCTGGCTGGCGTTACCGGTGCTATTTTTGCTGCAGGGCCGGTAGAAGTTTAGTGTTTGGTAGGCTGCCGGCATACGCAACAAAATGCCTGCCCCTGTATCGGGGCAGGCATTTTGCACAATACGTCGCCGTCGACAGACGGCTCCTACAACAATGGGACTACGCGGTGACGGCGTACCAGGTGAACGGGCTTTCCTTGACGACCATTTTGCCTGGTTCCTTGTTGGTGTTCTCGACCAACACCACCTGGCTCGGCTCTTCGGTCTCCACGCAGTAGCGGGCCGGATCACCCTCCACTAAAGCGGACTTTATGACCGCCGTTGCGTCGGCAAACTGGCCATTGTTGATGATGATCGGATGGCCCGAACTCAAGTTCTGGAAGCCGATCTTCGCCTCGCCCAGGAGCTTCTTGACTTCGACGAAGACCTTGCCCCTGGAGCTGTCGTTCTCTATGACCACGGCCTGCACCGCACCCTTGCCAAAATGGGTGGATGCCCGCGCGGTCTTACTAAGCTTACCTCTCTCTGCCACGAAAAACCTCCGATACGGTATCCTGCTTCTACCCGCGCCAAAAGACGCGCAATGTGTATTATACCACTTCCGCTCACTCGGCTGCAACAGGTATTTGACCGTGTGCATCCCAAGTTCAAGGCTGTGCATACCCGATAGCCCTCTTTGACGCATACCTAGCGCGCGACTCGCCGCACGCTCCCGCCGGCGGTCAGAGTGAGATAGCCGCTGCCGAAGCGATGGGGCAGGCGGCCCCGTGGCGCGCGGGGGTTTACGCAGGCGGCGATCACCGTATCGCGGTCGGCATCCGGGGCGGGCTGGAGGTAGTAGTACTCGCGGGAGGTCTTCGGGCAGGCAAGCAGGCTCTTGTCCTGAAGGATGCCGTCAAAGCGGTCGAGGGCGGCGGGGAACGCGCCGTTGTCCTGGACATAGGCGGTCATTGCCACGCCGATCTGACGCAGGCGTGACTCGCACTGGTACTCATAGGTACGTGAAGCCGAACTTGTTAGCATCGGCTGGGCAATGGTAAGCAGAATGCCTATTATGCCGATCACGACCAGCAACTCGATTAGCGTGAAGCCTGTTCTGTTTTTCATGTTTCACCTCGTTCGCCGACCGGCGATTAGGGGGAGCCTCAGCCCCCGCTCGGACAGGGCGGCGGCGGCTGACCCGGAACCGGCTTGGGCACTGCTTTTTCGACGGGTTTCTGGGTCGGCGGGACCACGGGCTTGTAGTCGTCCGCCCACGCGCCACGCACGTATCCGCCCAGGTAGAGCACGTTCACAATGTCACCGTGCCAGGCCTGGGACTCGCCGCCGATGATGGTGTCAGCGCGGTCGTCGTTGCATAGGCCGCCGCGATAGACATAGCTGGAATAGGGGGGCGGGCCGGAATAGGGCCGCCTATTCCAACTGTCCACGGGAGCGTGTTCGGTGGCATCGCTGGGGCAGTATAGGATTCCATCGACCTCAGTGTATCTGACGAGCGGCCGGAAATCGTTGTTGCGCCTGGGGTAGTGACCGTCATAGTTCTGGGCGTACATGTTCAGCGCGATCCCGATCTGCGAGAGGTTGCTTGCGCAGCATGCCCTGCGCGCGGACTCGCGGGCTCGCGCGAAGACCGGGAACAGTATGGCAGCGAGTATCGCGATGATCGATATCACGAATGACAGCTCAATAAGTGTGAAACCGCGTCTTTTCATCGGTTTTCTCTCCAGTCCGCGATGCGAAATGAGCCGCCGGTCACGTGGATAGTCGCGCGAACGGTCCTCTTGGGATGGCGCCTCAGCGGCGAATCGGCAGAGCCGATAGAGGTTACATCGTATCCTCCGGCGTTTCGAGTCACTTTGACATCGAAGCTGCCGGTGGGCAGGCGCGTTGCTTTCTCGCCGGTGTAGGTTGGGTTCTGTGTCAGGCGATGCGCGGCTTTCTGGATGCCCGCCTCGGCCAGAAACATCGCCGATGTCTGGCTGCGCCGCTCGCCTGCTTCCGAGTAGATCGACGCGACCCGCGCGAGCAGGATCGTGGTGATCGCGAAGATCAGGAAGACGAGCGCAAGGGCTGCCGCGAGCGTGCTGCCGCGCTTGTTAGCGGTTTCTCGGCATGACGAAGCTGTTGAGATCAACTCTTATCGCCCTCCCATGAACCTTTGCTGATGCCTTGACGGACACGTTGACTCCCCTGCCGCTGCCCGCGAACGAGGCTGTCGCGCCCTTGAGAAACGAGCGGCGGCCCGGTGTGATTCGGTCTATGCCGGAGCCGTTCGCGCGGCTGCGGTAGGATACACGGCCATCGGGGGTCTGCAGCGAAAGCGTGGACCCGGAAGCAGCGGCGGCGCTGGAAGCTCTTACGTCCTCTTTGATCCGGCTCATCGCGCCGTGCGCGGCGATGATGACCAGCTCGCGGCGGCGCTCGACTTCGTCCGCGCGAGAAAAGCTGAAGTATGCGCCATAGCCGGCGGCGAGCACGATGAGCGATAGCCCCATCGAGAAGATCAACTCCAACAGAGTGAAGCCTTTGCTGCGAGTGATCATCGCCCACCTCCCGCTGCCAGCGTGGAGAAGCGCGCGTGATAAGGTATCTTGCCCTCGACCCAGAAACAGGTGACCGTGATCTCCTTAAGGCCGGGCTCGGGCTTGATGGCCGATACGGCGCATTGCGACCGCGGCAGGCTAGTTAGGCCGCGTGTGATGTTGGCTGTTCTGATCGAGTCGAACGGCAGGGAGCGGACACGTTCCATCTCGCTTTCGGCGAAGTTGCCAGCCGTGGTCATGCAGGCGGCGTGCTTGGTCAGGCGCGAGGCGCTTATGAACGCCGACGCCGCCGCCGCGAGCGCGATTGCCAGCATCGCAATCGAGACGATGACCATAACCAACGCCATTCCACGTTTGTTAGTCATAGCTTGCATACTCCACCATGCCTCTGGGTCGGGCTTCGAGGACTGCGTCTGGTATGTCCGACGCCGCAACCTCGCCGCCTCGGCCGACAGCGTGTATGATCAGTTTGCCGAGACCGATCATGGTGACCCACCAGAAACCGGTCCAAAATACCATAGACAGGAAGACCACCGGCCAGGTAGCGGACCACCGTCGGCTCACGGCCAAGACCCACACATAAACCACAATCGGAAGGACGATCACCGAGGCAAGGGCCGGGCCGAAGTCTGAGAACCAGTGCGATAGGCCCAGACCCAGCAGCAGACCGACGGGCGTTGCGGCGACGCAGACAGCCAGCCACCACACGACTGCGTGAAGGATTAGCTGTATGACAGACCACACCTTGCTCATCAGAGTCTCACCCCAACACTCTCGTAAGCTCTTCCAACGTCGTAATCCCCGCGCGGGCCTTGGCGAGGCCGTCGTCGAGCAGCGATTTTACGCGCTCCTGCTCAACCTGGCTTTCCAGTTCGCTCAGCGAGCAGCGCTTCAGGACAAGATCGCGCATGGCTTCGCTGATCGGAAGCAGTTGAAAAACGCCGGTCCTGCCGCGGTAGCCGGTATTGGCGCACTTCTCGCAGCCCGCGCCCGCAGTGAAGCGGTCGTCGCCCTTGAGGCCGAAACGCTCGCGGTCCTCGACAGTCGGCACGTATTCTTTCGCGCAGTCCTTGCAGACGGTGCGCACGAGCCGCTGCGAGAGAACCGCGCTCACCGACGAGGCGAGAAGATAGGGCTCGACGCCGAGATCGATCAGCCTCAGCAACACTCCGGCGGCGCTTCGCGCGTGGACCGTGCTCAATACCAGATGGCCGGTGAGCCCAGCCTGGATGGCGATGTCGGCGGTCTCGGAGTCGCGTATCTCGCCGATCATGATCACCTCGGGGTCCTGCCGCAGAACGGTGCGCAGCGCGCTGGCGAAAGTGAGGCCGGATGCGCTGTTGACCTGGGTCTGGTTAACGACCTGGAGATCATACTCGACCGGGTCCTCGACCGTGGCGATGCTGGAGAGGTTTCTGCGGTTCTCGCGCAGGTAGCCGAGCGCGGCGTAGAGCGTCGTGGTCTTGCCGGAGCCGGATGGGCCGGTGAGCAGGATGGTGCCCTGCGGGGCGGCGAGCATCTTCTCCAGCGAGGCAAGCATCTCGGCGGTCATGCCGAGGTCGGCAAGCGCGAATATGCTCTTTGCCGGGTCGAATATCCGCACGGCCACCTTTTCGCCGTGGATCGTGGGGATCGACGAGAAGCGCAGATCGACGGTCCTCTCGCCTATTTTGAGCGCCGCGCGACCCTCCTGCGCGACCGATTTCTTGAACGTAGTCAGATGCGACACGACCTTGAGGCGCGCGGCAAGCTGGCGTTTGATGATGGGGTCGATCCGCGCCATGTCGTAAAGCACCCCATCCATCCGGAAGCGAACGACAACCGCCTGGCTAAACGGGTCGAAATGGACATCGCTCGCGCCGTAGAGCACGCCCTGCGCGAGGATGAGGTCTGCTAGATCGACCGCCGCGCGGCCGTCACGGGACGCCACCATCTGCGCGCACATCTCCGCGAGCTCGTTGGCGGGCAAGGCGGTGCTATACTCCGGCCTGCCGCGCTTGTCGAGCGCGTCTCGCTCCTCGGTTATGACGGACTCGGCCCACGCGGCGCTGGCAGCCGGGAGGCCGTTGAGCGCCCAGGCAGGTCGCTGTGCGCCGAACGTGACCGTAAGATCGGCCACCTTCCCACGCTGCCTCGCAGCTACGCCGGTTACGTCGGCTAGCGGGGCATACTCGGTCGAGCTCCTGCCCGACCGGCCCACGAGGGTCAGACCCTCGGGAGCGATATGAAGCTCCATTTTGGACCCCATAAGCCCCTGTTTGCAATATAAGACTTCGGCCATTTTTGTCTACTCCTTGGTACCCCTTCTGTAGGGGCGAAGCATTTGCACGTAGATGCTCGGAAGCTTGCAGGTCAGGTCTGCAAATGCTTCGCCCCTACATGCTGCCACCGCTCAGGTTCTGGATTATCGCTATCAGCGGCAGGAACATGCCGAGCACCAGCATGAACACGCCGCTACCGACGAAGATGATGAGCATCGGCTCCATGAACCCGGCGAGCGAGGTGACCAGGCTATCTACCTGCCTCGCGTATAACTTGCTGATCTTGATAAGCGATTCGGCCAGCGCGCCGCTTTGCTCGCCGACCCCGATCCGCCACGCCATCGTGGGCGGCATCGCCTGGTGGGAGTCGATTGACTCGCTGAGCGTGCGCCCGCGCTCGACATCAATGGAGACGTTGTTCAGGATTCGCTCGATGGTGCCGTTGCCGGTTCCCTCGGCGGCCATGTCGAGCGCGCGTGGCAGCTCGATTCCGGCGTCGAGAAGCAGGCCGAGCGTTCCGGCGAACCGCGCGAGCGCCGACTTTTCCACTATCTGCCCGACCAGCGGCAGCCGCAGCTTCCAGGAGTCCAACAGCAGACGTCCCGAGGCGGCTTTGCGCTGCAGCGCGATGAGGAAAACCAGAGTGAGCACCGCGAGGATGATCAACGCCGTGGCGGGCGCGATCCAGGTTGCGACGAAGAAGACGAACCGGGTAATGGGCGGAAGCTCGCGCACTCCCAGATCCATGAACAACCCCATGAACTTCGGCACTATAAACGCAAACGAGAAGTTGAGCAGCGCGAGCGCGAAGGTGCCGATCACGGCTGGGTAGACAAGCGCGGACGCGAAGCGGCGGCTCATGTTCGAGAACGTTTCCGCCTGTTCGGCAAGCTCCTCGATCGCCGCTGCCAGCCGCTCGCTTTCCTCGCCGGCCCTGATCACGGCAATGTGCACCGGCGGGAAGACCCATGGAAAAAGCTTCATCGCCTCGCTCAACTGCGCGCCCTCGCTTACCTCGCGTTCGAGGAAGTGCAGCAGGGATCGCAGCTTCGGGCTCCGCGACTCGCGCGAGAGCAGCCCCAGCGTCTCGGCCAGCGGCATTCCCGCTTCTATGGACGACGCGATCTGGCGATAGATGGCCAGCACCTCGAAGTAGGGGATGCCTCGGATGGAGGGCGCTTGTTTTTGGAGCGCCTGGGCGGTTTGGATCGCGGTTCCCTGAGCCGAGAGGGCGGCCGCGAGCGCGGGCAGGCTGGTTGCGTCAGCGACCGAGGCTATCGGTTCGCCGTTCGCGGCCCGCGCAGTGTATGAGTAACGTGGCATGTGCATTCACCTCGAACATCATCCATTGTCTACGGTTAGAAGCGCCTTGCGGAGCTTTTCGATTCCGTAGCGATACCGGCCCGCGACGGTGTTCATGGAGGCCTTAACGGTCTGCGCGATCTCCTTGAACGTCATCTGGTCGAGTATCTTCAGCACCAGGACTTCGCGCTGCTCGATTGAGAGGCCAGCGATTGCCTCGCGGATCACGATAATGGTGGCGGACATCTGGCGGGTGTCCGGCGCGCAGACCGCGGCGATGTCCGAGCATATCGCCTCGTGCAGGACTTCGCAGCGCTTCCGCCCCCTCAGGACGCTATACGCGGCGTTGCGGGTGGCCGCGAAGAGGTAAGCACGGATGTTGCGCACCTCGGTAAACCGTTTGGGCTGGCGGGAGATCCGCGCGAAGACTTCCTGCACGGCGTCCTGCGCGTCCTCGACCGAGCATGTCAGCGCGAGGGCGTAGCGGTACAAGGATGCACCGTACTGATCGTGAAGTGACCGCAGCCATATCTCGATTGCGTCGTGATCTCTGGGCAATGTGCAGGCTCCAGTTGCGAAAGCGATCTGAGTCATCTTGGCCCTACCTATGTCCTTCACTGACATAGACGCCCCAAGTCACAGCTTTTGTATTTGCCGTGACGACCACGATCTTCATAATGTTTCAGCAAACGTCGGCAAGTTCCTGCCGGCGGACCGTCCGATGTTTTGGCTCGCAAGCGGAAGGGTACACAGAAACAGGTCGATACGGACTTTGAAGGTAGCCTGGCCTGAAGATTGGAGAATGACCATGGAACAGGCAGCCGACGATGAAATTGAGATAAAGGTTCCGTGCAAACCCGAATACGTGCGCACAGTCCGCCGCGCCATCGCGGATTTCGCCGAGTCGATTGACATGCCCCGGTCGGCGGTCGAAGAGGTGGAGATAGCGGCCTCCGAAGCGGTCGCCAACGTCGTTCGCCATGCTTACCCGGACCTCGACTGCAAGATCCCGCCGGTGCGCGTAAAATGCTCGCACAAGCACGGGCGGCTGACGGTCGAGATCATTGACAAGGGCCGCGGATTTGACGCGCCCCCGAGCGGCGTAATCCCCGAGGTCGATCTCAGCCGCGACGGAGGGCTCGGCATTATCCTCATCAAGTGCCTGATGGACAAGGTGAACTACGTCTCCAAGCCGAGCGGCGGCACGCGAATTCGCATGACCAAGCGCGCGCGGCAGGCGGTGCGGGACGCCACGAAGGTGAGAGTGGCGCGCCTCCGGGGATGTTCGAAGGTTGGAACGTTGGAAGGTTAGAAGGTTGGGAGCGACCTCGTCCCAAACCTTCAAAACCTTCGAACCTTACAACCTTACAACGTTTTCGCCCTGAACTCAATCGCCGAAGCGGACAGAGCCGGAAGCATGATGCCGCTGGACGCGGTGGTCAGGCCGACAGCGTGGACCCTGTCGGGTTTGGCGCAGTGGTTCATCACTTCGGGCTGCCGCATGTCCAGAGTGTCACAAACCACTTCGCCGCCCGCCGGTATCAGACCCGGATACGCGCTCAGATCCATCGAAAGCTCCACGGGTTCGGTCTTCTCATTCACGGCGAACACGCACACGGACTTACGATCCTCCGACACACTCGCGACGATGTCCACTCCTTCCGGCGAACCCTCCACCGGGACATAGACCTGCTTCGCGTGCTCCGCATAGAGCTTCATAACGCAGTAGCTCGGGGTCTTGTAGAGACCGGCTGGGTTAGTCTGTATCATGCCCGAGCAGAATGAGTTGGTCATGTTGGAGCGGCAGGCGATCTGGGCGATCTCCGAGTGGCGCAGGAGCAGATTAAGGTAGCGCGCGTTTTTGAGGGCTGCGGTCAGCGTAAGGAAAGTGCTGCGCAATAGTCCAAACATGCCCCCGCTCACATTCCATTCCGTGATGCCGACCTTGATGTGCCCGCAGCCGGGTGTCGCGGCGATCATGTCGGAAACCTCTTTGAAGCTGGCCTCGCAGGCGTTGAAGTCATCGGTGTAGTGGTGCGGGCAAACGTAGTCAAGCAGCGGCCCGACCTTCTCCAGCAGCGCCTTCGACGGGTATGAAGACAGGATCGCCGCGCTCGGATCGGCTTGCTTTATGTCCGCGCAGAACGCGGGGCAGCCGTCCACGTAGGCTTGATCGCCAAGCTCGTTGCCGATCTGCCAGAACTTGACCCCGTAGGGCTTGGGATGACCGTTGGCGGCGCGCTTTGCGCCCCACTCCGTAGCACTATCTGCGTTGCAGTATTCCACGAGGTCCCGCGCACTCTCGGCACCATCGGAGAAGCTCAGGCAGACCAGCGGCTCGGCACCGACCTGCTCGCAGAACTGAAGAAACTCGTCGATGCCGACATCGTTGGAGTCGATCCGGCCCCAGACTTTGTTCGGGAAGGGAATACGGCTGTCTGGGTCGCCGATACCGTCCTTCCAGCGGTAGCCGCCGGGGTCGCACACGGAACCGCCCCAGCAGATGATGCCGGGCCGCGCTTCCTTGATGGCCCGCACTACGTCCTTTCGCCAGCCCTTGAGGTTGTCCGCAGGCATGAGAGACACTTTATCAACCCATAGCGCGCCTGTTCCGGTGGCTTTCAGTTCAAAGACGGCACGATCCGTGGTCCCTGTTGAGACCAACTTACATTGCAGCTTGCGCCACTCACCGTTCGCCTGAGGCAGGGGGCAGGAGCCGAGGTCCATCCACTTTCCATCGGGAAGCATCGTCTTGAGAACAGCTCGGGCGTGCACGCCGGACCCTTGTGAACGGAAGTTGCCGGAGAACAGGTAGGTCATCCCCTTCTTGGTCGCCATGCCGGACTGCGTCAGGCTGGCGAGACCACCTTGGCCCGACGACAGCTTGACCGACCTGGAGCCGTTGAACGGGCTGACGGTGTCGTAGACCCAAGTGGCGCTGGGGTCCCACTCGCGGTCGCAGATGTTCGGCTCGCCGTTGCAATAGCACCAGCTCGCCGACGGCTGCACGCCGTCAAATCCGCGGTCGTTGAGCATTTCCGCGCGCATACCGGGAACGAGATCGTCCAACAGCTCGATGAAGCTGCCGAAGAGGTAGCGGCTGATGCGCCCCGCGTGCGCGGGCTGCGCGGAGATCGTCACCCGCGCCGAGGCGGCAATAGCGGGTACCTGCAAGGCCGCGCAGAGTGCAAGGAGCATTATGATGGTTGTGCGAGTCATTGGGGTTCCTCCTGGTCTAGGCACACCACATTGTCCGCGAACCATGGCTCGCGCGTGAGCGCCTCATGCCTCTGCTTCGAGCAGCTCAGCACTATGATCTGATGATCGCGGGCAAACGACTCCACGATGTATCTCAGGCCGGTTGCGAAGCGGGAGTCGTCGGCGGCCATTAGCGGGTCGTCGAGCAGCGCCGGGATCGATTCCCCGTCACGCGAAAGCTCCTCGCAGCACGCGAGGCGAACGGCGAGGTAGATTTGGTCCTTTGCGCCGGTCGAAAGGCAGGCGTCGATGTCGGCCTTTTCGAGCGTGCGGTCGTCCGCGATGCGCCTGATGGTAAAGTCGAGGGAATCGTCGAAGCGCAGGTCGTCATAGTCGGGGTTCAGATGCGGCAGGATCGACGTCGCGCCGCAGTTGAGCGCGGCAGCCCAGCGGCGGCGGGAGTCCTCAGCGACCTCGCTCAGGACCTGCTTCGCCACCTCGATCGCATTTCCGAACCGCTCGGCCTTCGCGAGTTCGTGTTCGAGAATGTGCAACTCGTTTCTTAGGACTGCATAGTCGCGGTGGTAGGCATCGACGGTCGCGCCGACGCGCTTTTCGAGATCGATAATGGTGGCGCTGATGTTGTCGAGTTCTTGCCTCAGCCCGCGCTGCTCGATCTCGATTTCGGCTGATGGCCGAGCAGCCGGGACCGACATGTCGGGAGTCTGCGCTCGCGCGTCCTCGATCTGCCGTTGGAGCCGTGCTTTCTCATCTGCGTTCGCGACCTCGGCTTTCGACGCGCGCACCGCGCCGGCTGCGGCCACTGCTATCCCAGCGAGCGCTCCGGCGACGCTAGGCCCGGCGTCGAGGAACCCGAGCAGCCAGGTGCAGAAGCTCACCACCGCCAAAGCGATTCCGCCGATCAGAATCGTTGCCCCAAGCTGCTTGCCGGCCTGTCGCTCCTGCTTTATTGCACCCAGCCGCGCCTCCGTCTGCTCGATGACGAGCCTGGCTTGAAGCTCTTCGACTCGTTGTTCGTTCGCCCGCGCTTCCGCTGACCTCGCGGCGCGAAACCCCGAATCGAGCGCGGACAACTCGGACGAAAGCTCGGCGTGCAGCTTTCTGGACTGCTCCAGGCGTCCGGCGTCCTCGCCCGCCGCGTCCATGGCGGCATCGAGCGCGTTCATCGCCTGGCGCTTGTCGGCGATGCTCTCGGACAGGCGTTTAGTTGCCGTCTCGGTCTTCAGAGGCCCGCCGGAATCGAGCGTGTATCTCGCGCCGTCAAGCGCGGCTATTGCGGTCTCCGCGCCGGTGTTCTGGGTGGAGCCCTCGACCAGAGCCGAAAGTCGGGCCTGGATGCCGGGGGCGGGACCGAAGGACGGAACGTCCTTGCCGGAGATGAACGCGATGCGCACGAAGTCCTCGCGCGGCAGGCGGAGGATGTGGGCGGCGAGGTCTTTTTCGTAGCTCGCGCTGATGTCCTTGCCGGTTTCACGGTCGCGCACGATGAATGTGTCCTTCGCGAAGTCGCGCTCGACGCGCAGGCTGCGGCCATCAGCCGATATGTCCATTTCGACGGCATAGGTCTCGCTGTCCCACGGCGTGAAGGCGTCCTTGAGCGTGACCGATCCTTTGGCTCGCCGCTGGTTGGGAAATCCACACAGGGCGGCGAGAATGGCGGCGGCAAGGGTGGACTTGCCGGTCTCGTTGTCGGCTATGATAAGCGCCGCTCGGTCCTCCGGAAAGTCGTAGCGGCGATTGACGAGGCAGCCGAAGCCGCGGATGTTGATCGACTCAATCCGCATCGCGTGGCTCCAATCGCCTGCGGTCGAGCGCGTAGAGGCCGTAGTAGATCGCGTCGCGCAGCGTGTGGCGCTGCTCGTCGGTTGTTGCTGATTCCTGCCTTTGGAGCATAGCGCGCACAAAGACGGACCGCAGCGGTGATGCCGCCGATTCACGGCCTATCGCATCGAGGTCGTAGTCCGGCTCGACGCCTGACGCATTCAATGTCGCACAGAAGTAGGGCTGGCGCGACTCCCAGGCGGACGCGTCGATGTCCATTCCGGGCGGCAGCAGGCCCTTGAGGAAAACATACACCACGTCGGGCTCCCGCGCGCGGCCTGCTAGAGAGCCGTCGATCCTTGTGAAGACATCAGCGGGGTCCCGCGAGCCCGTAACATCGACATCCACTCTCACGATGCGCCTGCCGGCGACTTCCACCTGTTCAAGCTCCACGCGGCCTTCCGCGTCGATCTCACCGACCAGCACGCACTTCTCGCCGGTCTCGTCGAGCCCCCGGCCCTGCGCGCAGCCGGAATATGCGGCGCGGATGCGGCCGCGCTCGTCGGTGATCGCGCCAAATGAGTGGTAGTGGCCGATGGCGGCGTAGGTGAAGCCCCGCGCGATCAGCTCGGCGTCCGCAAACGGGATCACTGTCTCCTTTTCCGATGGTTTGTAGCCGTCCCTGGAGCCGTGGAAAAGCAGAATGCGGGTCGCGCAAGCGGGCGCGGGAATCTCAGCCGCAAGCAGCCGGTCTGTGATCCCGCGATGCGCGTGGGCGATGCCGGTGATGGAGCAAGCCAGTTCCTCGATAGCCACGGTCTCGAACTCCGGGGCCATGAATATGTGCACGTTGGAGGGCCACTGGGCGAAGTAAGGGCTGCGTGGCCGGAGGCTGTCGTGGTTCCCGGGCGCGATGAAGACTCGGATGGGAGCGATGCTTTCGAGAGTTCGTGTCACGAACGCGGCGGTATCGGGATCGGCGGTTTCGTAGTCGAAAACGTCGCCGGGGATGAGCACGCAATCGGCCTTGCGCTCAACTGCCAGCGCGCACGCGCGAGCGAACGCCAAACGCAGGTCGGCCTTCATGGCGCCGGAGTCAAGATGAGTATCCGCGAGTTGGATAAACCTCATAACGCATCAAAAAAGCCGCGGAAGCGATACTGCCGCGGCTGAATATTCATAGGGTACTTCCTACCGCGCCTACGGAGTTAGCTGTCGGGCTGGGACAGGAAGCAGCCCCTCCATTGCTGGATTCGCCCCCATTGAGGTCGGTTCCTCCGTTCTCTGGCCAGAGAGACTCGGCGCTATGTTGTGTATTCGGTTATGTATTCGATTATGGAAACGGGGGAGGTACATTACCCCGCCTGCTATGGTATACCCGCGGAATCGGTTTGTCAAGAGCTGTGACGAACTTTCTTGAGTTTTCGGCATTCATTATCCCTCCAGGGATCTTTCCTGGAGGGATGAAGCTCTATTTGGCCGGCGCTGGAGCCAGCGCGCGCCCGGGCATCGGCGGACCGGGCGCTTCCCTACCGCCCCACCACGGCCGCATATACTGAGCCAGACGCTTCGAGAGCTGCTCGTTCTGATCCGGGGTCAGAAGACCCCTCACGGCAAAAAGCGTCTCGATCTTTGCCATCATGACGTCCGTTTCTGCCTTCATCGCCTTATCGGCGGCGGCGGCAAGCTCGGCCTGGGTCGCGCCGATCTTGGTGAGCTGAGCGACATAATCCTGACCGGCCTTGACCTGCGCCTCGATCTTGGGCTTGAGGACCTTATCGGAGGAGTCCAACAGCGCGGTCAGCTTAGTCTTCTGGTCATCAGTCAAACTCAGGGACACGCTCATTATCTGCACCATCTGCGGGTTGATGAGCCGCAACGTGGGCAAGATGCATGGCGCGGGCCGCAAGATCTCCATTCGAAAATGGGGCGGCGGAGTCACGGGGCTCGCCACGGCGGGGGCGGCAGTCGTGGGAGCGGGCGCGGCCTGCGCGAACGCAGCGCCTACTAGTGCCGCAAGCGCGACGCAAAGAGCAAGTGTCAACAGTACCTTTCTCATTATCAACCTCCAGTATACGTAGGGGCGAAGCATTTGCCGTCGGGCGTTTCGATCTTGATAGGCTTCAGCAGCAAATGCTTCGCCCCTACATCAAAACAACGACGGCTTGGGCTCCTTCTTTGCCTCGATTACCTGTCTTCGCGCGGCGTCGATGTCCGCGATCAACAGTGACTTTCCGCCATCATAGTCTGCACCGGCCTGGCGGAGGATATACGCCGGATGCAGCGCCGCAATCGCGCAGCGGGCGTATCTGGTCGGATAGACGATCCCGCGCTCGGCGGTCATGCGGAAGTCCTTCTTGATGATGAACTTCGCGGATGGCGCGCCCAAGCTCAGGATCACCAGCGGCTGGATGATCGCGATCTGCGCTTCGAGCCACGGCGTGCACGTCGATATCTCCTCCGTTGACGGCGGGCGGTTGCGGGTCCGGCCATCCTCGACAATGCACGCACGGCATTTGACCACGTTACATATCCACACGTGCTTGCGGCCTATCTTGCACGCGGCCAGCGCCTCGTCGAGAAGCGCCCCGGCCCTGCCCACGAACGGCCTGCCGGTCGCGTCCTCGGTTGCTCCGGGTCCTTCGCCCACTATCATCAGCGGCGATTCGGGATTGCCCTCGCCGAACACGACGTTTTTGCGCGTGTCGGAAAGCCCGCAGCGCGTGCATACCACGCACCGCGAGCGCAGCTCCTCGATCTGTTCTATGATGTTCTCGTTCATTGCTGACGGTCGAATACTGCCTTGAGCTTGTCGTAGGTCGTTTCCAGCGCCTCGGGGATCACTTTCACATCGGCGAACACCGGCATGAAGTTGGTGTCGCCGTTCCAGCGCGGCACTATGTGAATATGCACGTGGTCGGCTATCCCCGCGCCCGCCGCCGTGCCCTGGTTGACACCGATGTTGAACCCGTCGGGCTTAGAAGTCTCCTTGAGCGCGAGAAGACTTCTCTGGGTAAGCTGCATTATCTCGAGGCTTTCCTCATCGGTCAACTCGGATAGGTCGGCTACGTGGCGATAGGGCGGGATGAGCAGATGCCCGTTGGAGTAGGGAAAGGCGTTCATGATGACGAACGCGCGCTCACCCCTGTGCAGGATGCGATTCGTTCGGTCGTCGTCCTGCTGGGGAAACACGCAAAATATGCAGCCCTCGACTCTATCGGCGGTCATATATTCCAGGCGCCAGGGCGCCCAAAGTCGCTCCATCGCGCTTGCCTCCGCAGCCCAGGATTAGTTTACGCGAAACACGCCGGGCCGTCAAATCTACGGAATAGGGCGGCAATCTTGGCAGCAAAGTTTTTCAGCGCATACTCTCATTAGCCACCAAAACGGGCCCTCCGGTTGCTTCCCGACCTCCAACATGAGCCCAGATCGTGCTTACAGGTATTATTACCAGTTTTGCATTTTTAATGGTCAGCAGACTTGACTTCGGTCTGTAGCTGTGCTATAACTCATATGTGTCTGGTCGCCCGCTAACATGAAGTGCGGGCTTCGCGCGTCACCCATGGATGGGCTAGTCGGCGCAGTCGACAGAAATGCAGCACTTAAGCTGGCAGGTCTTGTCCGCTCCCGAGCGGCCAAGTTTGTGGTACTAAGCTGTTAGGTATCCCGTCGAATGCGCTAGATCTGGGGGGAAGAGTTTGCGGTCCATCCGAACTATTCTTGTGATAGTAGCTGTCCTGCTCCTGGCGGGTGTGACGGCGGCGTGGGCAGGCCCCGGCGATCCTTCGCCTGCTGTCCCGGAAGCTTCGGCTGCTGTTCTGGCCCCGCTGGGCATAGGCGCCATTATCGCGTTTGAGCGCCGAAGACGCAGGTTTGCCAAGCTTCGCCAGGGCGTTGGCGCCGCATACCACATTATCAAGAGATCGCTGGATATTCTACTGTCCGCGAGTCTACTCCTCGTTTCAGCTCCCATCTTCGCGCTGCTGGCGCTGCTGGTCCGCTTGAGCGGCCCAGGCCCGATCGTGTTCA
>Ga0209226_10000802_pt1 | contig 15789 bp, 14 predicted proteins | sample BarGraNGADG00212_2_FD_184497 | JGI IMG/M metagenome (GOLD analysis project Ga0209226, IMG submission 184497) | Arctic peat soil microbial communities from Barrow, Alaska, USA - Barrow Graham LP Ref core NGADG0011-212 (SPAdes) (version 2) | ecosystem: Environmental > Terrestrial > Soil >...
CGGAGGGGGGCCCCGCCCTAAGCCGTAAGGCTTAGGACGGGGGGAACCGACGGGACTGGTTCCCCCGGAGGGCCGGAGCCGATCCCCATGCCGGCTAAGCGCAGCGTGACTTCCAAGTTGACATTGCGTCCCGCTTCGGCGAATATGATGGCCTCATGCGTCGCTTGGCTATCGTTTTATTCCTCGGCGGGCTGGCAGCCGCCGCGGCGGCGCCCCTCCCGGCCGCCGACTCCGAAACGCGGATTGCGCTCATCGCCCACACCGGTTTCGGATTTCCGGAGGAGAACAACCTGCGCGGCGGCTTCGAAACGGGATTCGGCTTCGTCCTGCCCCTCGCACCGCGCCTGTCGCTGGCGGCCGAATTCCTGGAGTGGAAAGACACGGCCAAGCAATCCAGGGGAAAGCTCTACAACGGAACGCTGACCCTGACCCCCATCCTCGCCTCCCTGCATTACGAATTCTACACCAACGAGTATTTCACGGCCTACGCACTGGCAGGAGCGGCTTATATCGTCACCCGCTTCCGGATCGGGTCGTATGTCTCGGTGCCGGAAGTCAAGATCGAGCAGCGGGTGGACAGCGATCTGGCCCTCTTCGGAGGGATGGGGGTGAACCTCGCCCTGGCGACAAACCTCGTCTTCTTCTGTGAGATGTCCTATCTCCGGCGGTCGCTTCCGGCGACGACGGTCACCTACGACCTGAACCTGGGGGGGGACAGCGAGACCCGGTTCACGGCCAACCTTCGCCATATCTTCATGAAGTTCGGGGCGAAGCTCTACTTCTAATAATAATAGCGGATCTGCCGGTCCGCCTTTTTCCGGCCCCCGCGGCCGTTGCCTTTTTCCGCGTTTTGCCTTACATTACGAAGGACGGTCCCGTAGGAACCCCGTCGCTTTTCCCATGATGAGAAAAATCGCTTTGACCGCACTGCTGGCCGCTTCGGCTACGTTCGCCGGCCTCCGCGCGGAAATCGATCCGCCCTGGAAAGACGTCCACATCGGCTCGTTCGACGGCAAAGGCTGGTGCGGCCTCGTGCTGGCGCCGCAGAAAGACGCCGCGTTCGCCTTCCGGTTCAAGATCGAAAAGGACGGCCGCCTTGCGGACGGCGACGACCTCTTCTACATGGTTTCGGAAGTCGGTCCCCAGGCGCCGGATGGGCTCTACGCCCGGGTCAAATTCGATCTGGGTCTTCCCATCCTCCCGGCCGACAAGAAGTCGGAAACTCCCATCCTCATCAAACCCTCGGCCAAGTCGGATACGGTCACGTTCGAATGGTCCCGGCAGGACGAGCGGACCGTCATCGGGCGTCTCCAGGCCCCCAAGAACGTCAAGGTCCACCTCGTGCCCTACTTTCCCTGGGACTTCAAGGGCAGGTACAAAGCGCTCCCGGACGGCCATATCCAGGGCGAAAGCCGGGCGGCAAAAGCGCCCACAGCGCTTCTTTGGACGCACCGGCCGGGCGCGGCCGCGACCGCCGAAGGCGAAGAGCTCGACCTCGTCTTTTCCCAGGACGGCGACCGGAGCGTCTATTTCGTGGCGGGGCTCGGCGAGGACGCCGAAGCCGTCCGGAAGCACATCTACCGCTACAAGAACATCAAGACGATCGACGCGTTCCTGACCGAGGAAAGCGACCGCTATCAGAAGAAGCGGGTGACGATCGAAGGCCTGTACCAAGGCGTCCCGGAGGCCCTGACCAACAACCTGTTCGCGATGGTCCTGTACCAGCCCGGCTCGCACCGCCTCTATACGCCCGCCGGACGGCGCTGGATCTTCGCCCGGCCGGACGGAACGCCAGATCATTGGCAGATCTTCGGCTGGGATTCCTTCTTCAACGGCCTCGAGCTCGCCCTGGAGAGCCCGGCTCTCGCCGCCGGCGCGGTAAAGGCCGCGCTTGACACCCAGTATCCGAACGGCAACATCCCGAACTGGCGCAGCCGCTTCGGCGGGACGCCGGACCGGTCGCAGCCCCCGATCGGGGCGTTCGCCGTCCTGAAGATCTTCCAGAAGACGGGCAGCCGGGACCTCCTCGCCGGGGCCTATCCCGGCCTCCGAAAATGGCACGCCTTCTGGAAAGCCCGCAAGCCGAACGGCCAGGCCCGGCGCGACGGGAACGGCGACGGCCTCCTCGAATGGGGCTCGGACCGCGAGCTCGTGGCGGACAAAGTTCCCGCTTGGGAGGTCGGCGCGTCCGGCGAGGCGCGGGCGAAATGGGAGTCCGGACAGGACGACCTTCCGAACTGGGACGACGTTCCGTACAGCGCCGAGACGGGAACGCTGACGATGAATTGCCTCGACCTCAATTGCCTGTACGCCCTCGACGCCTGGTGCCTGTCCCAGATCGCCGAGCTCCTCAAGCGGCCGGACGAAGCCGAGGCCTATCTCGACGAGTACGAGAAGATGAAGGAGCTCATCAACACCCTCCTCTGGAACCCGCGGGAGGGCTTCTATTTCGACCGCCACTGGGACGGCCGGTTTTCGATTCACAAGGCGGCCTCCAATTTCTACCCGCTGCTGGCCCGCATCCCCGACGAGCGGCGGGCCCAGCTCATGCTCCGCCGCCTGCGGGATCCCAAGGAGTTCTGGGGCGAATACGTCCTGCCTTCGATTTCCCGCGACGATCCCGCCTTCAACGATCCCAGGAACCCGGACCGGCAGTACTGGCGGGGAACCATCTGGCCCCCGACGAACTATCTCGTCTACCAGGGCTTGAAGGCCTATGGGTTCGACGCGGTCGCCTCCGAATTCGCCAAGAAGAGCCAGGCGCTCTTCATGAAGGCCTGGACGAACTTTCAGATCTGCCCCGAGAACTTCCACCCGCTGACGGGCGAGGCGGCCGGGCAGAGGTTCCAGAGCTGGGGGCCGCTGTTCGCCCTGACCGCCGTCGAGGAATACCTAGACTTCACGCCCTGGGAGGGCTTCCGATTCGGCATGATCGACCCTGAGCGCAAGGGCCGGCTCGTCCGGGCCGCGGTCCAGGGCCGGAGCTACGATGTCGCGGTCTCGCGGGGCGAGATCGCGCTGAGCGAGGACGGGCGGGAGATCTTCACCATCGACGGCGGGGCGGTCATCCGCCATTTCCTCTATCTGGAAAACGAGATCAGCTTCGAGATGAGCGCCAAGACATCCGCGGCTACCACGATCCGGATCCAGTTCCTCAAGAAGGGGAAGTATCAGCTCCTCGTCGACAACAAGATCCACCAGATTTCCAAGGGCTCTTCGATCAAGTTCAAGGTCCCGGGCGGAGAGCACACGATCTCGATCGAACTCCTGGAAGAATCGAATTGACCCCGGCTTCGCGGGGGGACTGAGCCTTCGGCTCTGTCCTGGCTTGCGCGGGAGGATAGCGCCTAGCGGCGCAAGCTGGCGAGGTAGGCGTTCTTCAGGGTATCGCCCCGCACGCCCTGCCGCAACGCTTCGAGGGCCAGGATCTCCTCGGGCGGAATATTTCCCAAGTTGACGTTCGGACCGAACCGCAGGATGAGATCCTGCTGCTGGTTCTTGAGCGGGGCCTCCCAGATGAGCGACCCGGGATCGGCCACTCCGGCGACGATGGCTTCCATTTCGTCGAGTCGCGTCTTTCCGTCCTTGTCGAAAATCCCGACACCCTTGCCCGCTTCGCGCGCTTCGATGATGACTTTGGAGGCGCCGGTGGCGAGGTCCCAGCCGATGAGCTCGTGCATCAGGGCGACGGGGACGACGTCCGTCGGGTCCTTCTTGCCGACCTCGGTGATGACCTTGAACCCTCGGTCCAGGCTCCTCTTGATGACGTCGGCCCGGGTGGCCGGGTCGATGTCGATCGTCCCGTCGGAGACTTCGATCGTCGTGAATCCGAGGTCCCGGGCCCGCCGGAGATAGGCGTCGACGACGCCCTGCCAGACCGCCACTTCGAGGAACGTGCCGCCGGGCATGATCTCGACGCCCGCGGCCCGGACCCGCTCCGTCTTGGCCTTGAGGAGGACGTCGCTGTAAAACGCGGAGGTCCCGAAGGTCAGCTTGATAACGTCGATGTAATCGGCCGCGAGGTCGAGCAGGTCCTCGAGTTGGCGCGGGCCGACGTTCTTGTCGATGACCATGGTCAGGCCGGCGGATCGGGGCTTCGCCGTCCGGCCTTCGACCGGCATCCGGATGACGCCGTCCCAGGCCTTGGGGGAGAATGAAGGGTTCAGGGGGTGGCTCATGATGGACTCCTTAGGACATCGCCCCAGCATTCGGCGGGGTTGGAGAGGACCGACGAGATCGACTCGATCGTCCGGTGGCCGACGAGCAGGCGGGCGGCCTCGAGGCGCGCGGCGGCCAAGCCGGCCGTGTCCAGCCCAGGGACGGCGAGCCGGTCGTAGAGGAGGACGCTTTCGGCGATCTTCTGGCTGACGTTGTCGAACACCGCTTTGGCCGCGGCCCGCTTGTCTTCGATGCAGGTCACGGTCAGCCCGGGCCGGCCCTCCTCGATATGGGGAAAAATCAAGACCACGGCGGGGGAGAGGAGCGTGTCGCGCGAGGCCTGGCGATCGCTCAAGTCGAGGGCGATCTTCCTCCGCCAGACGTCGTCCCCCGCGAGACCGGCGAATTCGGGCGGGCAGAACATCGGAAAGTCGTGGACGAGCGTGCCGAGCCGGATGTTGTCCACCAGGGACCCCTTGAACCAGGCGAGGCCCGACCGCCCGAACTGGAAATGGACGGTCTCGGTCGAAAAAAGTCTCAGGCCCTTCGCGATCCCGCTCAAAAGATAGACCGTCTTGCCGCTGCCGGCCCCGCCGGCGACCACATAGAGGCGATGGCTCCGTTCGTCATAGAGGCCGCAGGCGTGGAAGCTGAAGACGGCGTGCCGGAGCTCGAGGAGATACAGGCTGAACCGGTAGAAGAACCCCTGGTTTCCCCAGAGGCTATAGCGCGCATCGGAGGCGCTCCGCTCGAACTTGCGGAGCGGGCCGCGGAAAGCGGCGAGCTCCTTACGGAAGGAGTATTCGAGATCTCCGCCGGGCGTGTTGGACAGCGAGATCCGACCATCGGGGCGGGCCGGATAGGGGACTTCCAAGACATCCCGGAAGTCCGTGAGCAGAGAGGGCACTTCGATCTTGAGCGGAAAGCCGGGGAGCAGGGCGCGAGCGTCGGTTTCGACGCCGACGGTGGTCTGCAGGACCCGAAGACCGGTCCGGTGTGTCATGGTTTCGTTTTCTTGTCCGTTTCCGCGAAAACGTATGATACTCGAAACGAACGCCGTGGACAAACGGAAAATCCGAGGTAACTTTTTTTGGTTTGGGGCGTATTATTAACGAAGCCCTGACAACGTAGGGCGTCCGGCCCGGACCGGGCATAATTCTTGCTGTTCAGGGAAGCGAAGCCGGTCTTCCAGGGGCCGGGGGTATGGAATCGCACGTATTCTTTACAAGTTGTGTAAGTTTTTATAAGGAGCCGGGCATGAAATCGAGTCCCAAGATTCTCGCGGCCGCCATCCTCCTGATGTCGCTCGCGGTCGGACCCTCCCTTTTCGGACAAGCCAAGGAGGCGGCGGACCTCGAGTCCCTGAAAAAGAGCGCTCCCAAGATCTACATCGATTGCGGGTTCTGCGACCTCGAATACATCAAGACCGAGATCACGTTCGTGAACTACGTGCGCGACCGCAACGAGGCCGAGGTCCACGTCCTCATCACCACCCAGAGCACGGCCGGCGGGGGACAGGAATACACCATCGCCTTTTCCGGGCAAATCGGGTTCTCCGGATTGGACGACACCGTGACCTATTTCTCGAACAGGACCGATACCGAGGACGAGATCCGGCGCGGCTTGGTGAAGACTCTCAAAATGGGCCTGATGAGCTACGTGGCCCGGCGGCCGATCGCGAGCCGGATCGCGGTCAGCTTCGCCGGCGAGCCCCAAGCGGCGGCCGCCGTCGACAAATGGAAGTCCTGGGTCTTCAACGTCGGGGGCAACGGGCATTTCAACGGGGAGCAGTCCATATCCTCCCATTCGTTCGGTTTCAATTTCTCGGCCAACAAGATCACGTCCGAGATCAAACTCCAGCTCGGCCTCTCGGCCAGCTTCCAGCGGAACAGCTATACCTATGAGGACCAGGATTACACCAGCACCCAGGAGTCCTATGCCGCCAACGGCCTGTTCGTGAAAAGCCTGGGCGAACACTGGTCGGCGGGCTTCGCCCTCGACGCCTACTCTTCGACCTACGAGAACACCGCCCTCCGAGTCGCTCCGGCCCCGGCCGTCGAATTCAATGTCTTCCCGTACTCGCAATCCACGCGTCGCCAGCTGCGCATCCGCTACAAGCTTCCGTTGTCGTTCGTCCGGTACCGGGAAGAGACGATCTATGGGAAGCGGCGGGAGACGCTTCTCCAGCAATCATTGTCGGTGACGCTCGACATCAAGGAAAAATGGGGCAGCATTTCCGCGACGCTTTCCGGAGCGCATTATTTCCACGACTTCGCCAGAAACAACATCGGCCTCTTCGCCTCGGTCCAGCTGAATCTGTTCAAGGGGCTCAACGCCTTCGTGTTCGGCGGAGGCTCCCGGATCCACGACCAGCTCGCCCTGGTCAAGGGCACCGCCTCGCTCGAGGAGATCCTCCTCCAGCGCCGCCAGTTGGAGACGACCTATAATTATTTCGCCATGGTCGGGCTCAGCTATACTTTTGGCTCGATTTACACCAACGTCGTGAATCCGCGGTTCGGCTCCACGAGCAGCGGAGGCATCCAAATTAACATCAACTAGGATCCCAGACCATGAAATCCCAAACCAATGTCCTTTGTTTCCTCCGGTCGTCCGCATCCTCCGGATCGCGCTCCGTCCATATCCTCCTCGCCCTCGCGGGCCTGGCCCTCCTTCTGAGCGGGCCGGGATTCGGCCAGACGGCGGGCGGCCCCGCCGTCGCCCAGGACGCCCCGAAAGTCTTCATCAAATCGAGCCTTGATCTCCCCGACCTGGCTAAAGAGATCGGCTTCGTCCGCTTTGTCACGGAGGAAAGCGAAGCCCAGGTCCTGGCGGTCATCACCTCCCAGCCGTCGGGCGAGGGCGAGGAATTCACCCTCGTTCTCACCGGAGCGAAGGAGTTCGCCGGACTCAACAATATCCTGAAGTGCCAGGCCGGTCCCGGCTTCAAGCCGGAGACCGTCCGGAAGGACCTCGTCCAGGCCTTGAAGACCGGCCTCGTGCGCTATGCCCTCAAGACGCCGGTGGCGGGGCGGATCAGCCTCGCGTTCCAGGACCAGGTCAAACCCACGGCCGTGGTTGATCCCTGGAATTTCTGGGTCTTCAGCCTGAGCCTCGACGGCTTTCTCAACGGAGAAAAAACTTACACGAGCCAGATGTGGTTCGGCAATTTCAGCGCGTCCCGGGTGACGCCGGACTGGAAGATCCGGATGTCCATCGGGATGAACTCCCAAAAGAATGTCTTCACGGTGGAGGATTACAACTACACGAGCACGATGAATTCCCGGAATTTCAACGGGCTCCTGGTCCGCAGCCTCGGCGAACACTGGTCGATCGGGGGATTTCTCTCCGTCCTGTCGTCCACGTTCAACAACCTCAAGATGTCCGTCCAGGCCTCGCCCGCGATCGAATACGATGTTTTCCCCTACTCCGAATCCACCAAGAAGCAGCTGCGCTTCCTTTATTCCGTCGGACCGAAGTTCGGCTGGTACCACGAGGAGACCATCTACGACAAGATGAAAGAAACGCTCTGGGGCCAGTCCCTGGCCGCGACGCTCGAACTCAAGCGGGACTGGGGCACGCTCAGCGCGACCCTCGAGGGATCGCACTATTTCCACGACCTTTCCAAAAACCGGATCTCGCTCCAAAGCGGGGTCTCCCTCCGGATTTTCAAGGGGCTGAATTTCAACATCGACGGCGGCGGATCCCGGATCCATGACCAGCTGGCCCTGACGAAAGGGGGAGCGACGTTTGAGGAGGTCCTCCTCCAGCGGCGGCAGCTCGCCACGACCTACGATTATTTCTTTTCGGTCGGGCTCAGCCTGTCCTTCGGGTCGATCAACAGCAACGTCGTGAATCCCCGGTTCGGCTCCGGGAGCGGCATGTCGATGTCGGTCGCTTTTTAGCCCGTCAAGGGACGAGTCTTCGGCTCGCCAGACTCGAGAGCGGAGACATCCGCTTTGACCGCGAGGTGGATGGCCGACGCGCCGAGAAGGAGCTGTTTCACGGACACCGAGGCGAACCCGGCTGTCCGCAGGATCGCAGCCAATTCCTCGGTCCCGTAAAAATTCCGCATCGAGGCGGCGAGGTAGGCGTATCCCGACCGTGACCCCGAGCGGCGGCGGCCGACCCGCCGGACGACGAGGGCGGTATAAAGGTGGAAGAGGCCGCGGACGAGCGAGTTCCGGGGCTGGCTCGTCTCGAGGTTCATGAACCGCCCGCCCGGCTTCAGCACTCTCAGGAACTCGCGGAACGTCGCCGTCAGGATCTCGCGCGAAAGGTTGATGTTCCGGGTGGCGAACGAGATCGTGATCAGGTCGAAGCGGCCTTCCGGGAAGGGGAGATGCGCGACTTCGCCCAGGCTGAAGGACGTCGGCGCGTCCATGGCTTTCGTCCTGGCGTGCGACAGCATCGGCCGAGAGAAATCCAGGGCCACGAGCCGGGTCCCGGCCGGAGCGATCCGGGAGAGGTTCTGGGCCATTTCGCCCGTCCCGGAGCAGACGTCCAGCCATAAGGTCCCGCCGCCCGCGGCCGCCCTCCGGGCCGCCCGGCGCCGCCAGCCCCGGTCGAGGCCCAGGGTCAGGACGTGGTTCGTGGCTTCGTAGACGTCCGCGATCTCCCCATAGATCTCCTGCAGCGGCCGCCTCACTTTTGTTTTGACTTCCATGGCGCTTTGTATAATATACGTTCCTCGACCGCTTTCCCAGCGGAACAGAAGCCTCATGCGAGCGTTCTCATTCGGCCCGTCATCCCGGACGGCGCTCTCGCCTGAAAAGGAGGGGCCATGCGTTCCCGATATTCCCGAAGAGATTTTCTGAGGACGGGGGTTACCCTCGGCGCGGCGGCGATCGTCGGGCGGGGGAGCGAATCGATGGCTGCCGCACCGCAAAGCGGTGCGACGGGAGCGAAGCGGAGCGGCGTCTTCCGGGCCGTCTCGTCCGGCAACGGAATCCGGGCCACGGACAAGGCCATGGAGCTCATGCGCAAGGGCGTTGACCCCCTCGATGCGGTCATCGCCGGGGTCAACATCGTCGAGGACGACCCGAACGATATGTCCGTCGGCTACGGCGGCCTCCCCAACGAGGACGGCGTGGTCGAGCTCGATGCCTCGGTCATGTACGGCCCGACCCACGCGTCCGGAGCCGTGGCCGGAATCCGGAACATCAAGAACCCGTCCAAGGTCGCGAAGCTCGTCATGGAGAGGACCAAGCACTGCCTCCTCGTCGGAAACGGAGCCCTGAAGTTCGCCCTAGCCCATGGATTCCCCAAGGAGAACCTCCTGACCGAGAAGGCCCATGAAGCCTGGCTCCGCTGGAAGGAGACGATGTCCGACAAGGACAATTGGCTCCCGGAGCAGATCAAGAAGATGCCCGAAGCGCTTCAGCCGGTGATGATGACTCACGGGACGATCAACTGCCTCGCCCTCAACGAGGCCGGCATCCTGGCGGGCGTGACCACAACGAGCGGCCTGTCCTACAAGCTGGCCGGACGCGTGGGCGACTCGCCCATCATCGGCGCCGGGCTCTACGTGGACAACGAGATCGGCGCGGCCGGTTCGACCGGCCTAGGGGAGGCCAACATCCGGACCTGCGCCAGCTTCCAGGTTGTGAGCTTCATGGGCCAGGGGATGTCGCCCGAGCAGGCGTGCCTCAAGACCCTGGAACGGGTGGCGGACAAGGCCCGGCGCTGGCCGAAGTCGCTCGGCCTTACCGACGACGCGGGACGGCCCGCGTTCGGGCTCAATTTCTACGCCCTGAACGCCAAGGGGGAATTCGGCGCGGCGACGATGCTCGGCAAAGCCGGATATGCGGTCCACGACGGCCGGACGAACGAATTGCGGGATTGCGCCTCGCTCTTCAAGGGCTGAGGCGCGGAGAATCTATTCCTCAATCAGGATGACCTTGTAGCCGTCTTCGCTCAGGACCTGGGCGATCCGGAGGGAAGCGTCGCGGTCTTTGGCCTTCACCCGGACGCGGTAGTAGGTCCGGGAGGCCGAGGCATAGGGGGACACGACGACGTCCTGGAATTTGGGGCGCAGCCGCCGTTCGAGATCCCGGGCGTTGTCCTCGGAGACGAACGATCCCACCTGGACGCAGTAGCGAGGATTCGAAAGCGGACCGGGGGCGGCGAGGTCCTTAAGAATGTCGAGCTTCACCGGGACCACGCCGGGGCCCACCATATCGATCACGGACGCTGCGGCATAGGACAGATCGATGATCCGTTCGCCCACGAACGGGCCCCGGTCGTTGATGCGGACGGCGACCGTGCGACCGTTGTTCAGGTTGGTCACCATCACCCAGGTTCCGAAAGGCAGCGTCTTGTGCGCCGCGGTCATGTCATACATGTTGTAGATTTCGCGGTTGGACGTCCGGCGGCCGTGAAAATCCTCGCCGTACCAGGAGGCGATACCGCTCAGGACATTTCCTCCGCTCGAGACGGGAGGAGGGATCCTCCGGACGCAGGAGGTCAGGAGGCCGAGTCCCGCAAGGAGCAGAAGAAGGGACAGCCTGACGGCGCATCGGGAACGAATTAACGCTGAATTCCGGATCATTCTCAGACGATCTTCGCTGGGCCGACCATCCGGCAGAATTTCAGCAGCTTTTTCTTGAGAAAGGCAAACGCCGTGGCCGGGTCGGACACATAGGAAAACAGCTTCCCGTCTTCGGGCGCGATCGTCCCCGCCTTGATCAGCTCCTCAAAATTAAAGATCTTCCGCCAATATGTTTCGCCGTAGAGGAGGATGACGACGTCCTCGCGGGAGATCTTCCCGGTCTGGACGAGGGTCAGGATCTCGAAGAGTTCGTCGAGCGTCCCGAAGCCGCCCGGGAAGGCGATTACGGCCCGGGCGCGCGAAACGAGCCAGAACTTCCGCATGAAAAAATAGTGGAAGGCGAAGGCCAGCTCGGGCGAGATGAAGCGGTTCGGCTGCTGCTCGTGGGGAAGCTGGATGTTCATGCCCATCGTCTTCGCCCCGGCGCGCACCGCGCCCCGGTTCGCGGCCTCCATAATGCCGGGGCCCGCCCCGGTGCAGATGACAAAATTCTTGCCTTTGGGGGTGAGGGGGATGGCCCATTGGGCCAGCCGGAAAGCCAGGTCTTCGGCGTCCCGGTAATACAAGTTCAGAGACGATCCGTCGCCCTGATTTTCGATCCGAGCGGAGCCGAGAAACAGGATCGTCGAATTGACTTTCGACCGATCGAACCTGGCCAACGGCTCCAAATATTCGCTCAGGATGCGGATCGTCCGGGCCTCGGGGGAAACCAGGAAATCCTCGTTTTCGTAAGCCATTTTGGGGGGGGTCACTGTGTTCATGGGGCCTCGCATTACGTCCGCCCATTCTAGACCAAACGCGTTTTGACTTCAATGCGCCCCTATGGTATCAATAGAGGCTATCTTTTCGGAAGGACACACAGACAATGGACCCGTTGGAACCTCTGCGCCGCATGGCCTATCCGGGCCGGCTCCTCGCCCTGGGGCGGGCCCGCTCCGGACAGGCCGTCGTCCTCTACGCCGTGACCGGGCGCTCGCCCTCGAGCCAGGCCCGCCGGCTCGTGCTCGACGGACGGACGGTCTGGACCCGGCCGACCGATCCCGAGGTCCTCAAGACCGGAAATCCCGACCTCCTCGTCTATCCGGCCCTCCGGATCGGGAAGGGGATCGCGGTCAGCAACGGAAGACAAACGGCCGACATCGATCCTGACGGCGAAGGGAGCCCGGTTTCCGTCCTCGAGCGGGGCCTGAAGGACTGGAGCTACGAACCCGATTCACCCATCCATACGCCCAGGATCAGCGGTTGCGTCCTGCCCTCCGGCCGGAGCGCCGTGGCCGTCATCCGCAGCGGAGACGAAGGCGAAGCGTTGCGGTCCTACTTCGAATTCCCGCTCATCGCCGGCCGCGGCCGCATGATATCGACCTACGCCGGCGAGAACGCGGATCCGCTGCCGACGTTCCAAGGAGAGCCGCGGGAGATCCGGTTCGAAGGAGCCACAGCCCGGGACACGGCGGAAGCGGCCTACGCCGCCCTCGGACCGGCCGAGCCCGGAGGACGCGATTTCCGGGTCGGGGTGGCCTGCCTGTTCGCCGACCCGGCCGACCTGACGCGGTTCGAGATTCACCTCATCAATCGCGACGAAAGGACGCGCCCATGAGCAAAGACAAGACCGACGTTTCCGCGCGAAAGCAATATTCCACGAAGGTCAAGGAGGAATTCCCCGAGCTTCTGGATTTCGGGACCCAGAAGTTCCTGAAGCGGCTCTCCATGCGCTACGGCGAAAACCCCGGCCTGCCGGCCGCTTTCTATATCGAAGAGAGGGCTTCGGGCCCCAACATGGCCACCCTGGAGATCCTCCAGGAAGGCAGCAAGGGCCTGAGCTATATCAACGTCGGCGACATGGACCTCGGCCAGCGGCTGGCCGCGAAGCTGACCGGCCTCTATCCCGGCCGGAAAGCGGCCGTCCTGATCAAGCACGAGATGCCGAGCGGCGTGGCCCTCGGCGATGCGGCGGAGGAGTCCTTCCTCAAGGCCTGGAACGGCGATCCGCTCTCGAACTTCGGCAGCGTCGACGTCTTCAACTTCACGGTCGACGTCCCGCTCGCGCGCCTGCTCGTCGAGAGCCCGCGCAACATCGAGGTCGTCTACGCGCCCGATTTCGAAGCGGACGCCCTCCCGGTGCTCGCCGGCCGCAAGCCCCTCCGGGTCGTCAAGATGGGCGGCTCGCTCTCCGAGCCGGCCGTCGACAACGGGCTGGAGTTCAAGAGGGTGGCGGGCGGCCTCCTCGTCCAGAAGCGCTTCGACTCGAAGATCACCGGTCCGGATTCGGTCGACGTCGTCTCGAAGAGACCGCCGACCCCGGCCGAGGTGCAGGCCGCCGTGTTCAACTGGACGATCGCGGCCTTCACCCGCTCGAACGCCGTGGTCATCGGCACGGCGGACAAGGTCCATGGCATCGGGTCGGGGCAGCGGAGCCGGATCGACGCGGCCGAGGACGCCATCCGGCTGTCTCGGCGGGGGTATGGGGCCGAGGGCTGCGTCCTGGCTTCGGACGCGTTCATGCCGTTCGCCGACGTCGTCGAGCTCGCCGCGCAGCACGGGATCACGGCCCTCATCTACCCGCTCGGCTCGGTGAAGGACGCGGAGGTCATCAGTCGGGCCGACGAGCTGGGCCTGGCAATGATCGTCACCCGAAGACCGGGCGAGATCGACTGCGAGCGGTGTTTCCTGCATCGCTGAACCGCTGCGAAGAGCCCGGCGTCCCATGAGCCTGACCGAGTACCGGAAAAAGAGGGACTTCAAGAAGTCCCCCGAGCCGCCGCCGTCCGCGCGGAAATCCGGCGCCGCGCCGACTCCGCGCGGGCTCGTCTATGTCATCCAGAAGCACAACGCCTCGCATCTCCATTGGGACCTCCGCCTCGAAGAGGGCGGGGAATTGCTGAGCTGGGCCGTCCCGAAGGAGCCGCCAACCAAGGAGGGCGTCCGGCGGCTGGCCGTCCAGGTCGAAAACCACACGCTGGAATACGCCGGTTTTGAAGGCGTCATCCCGGAAGGCGAGTATGGCGCGGGAACGGTCGAAATCTGGGACCGCGGAACCTACCGGCCGCTCGAAACCGAATCCGGGCGCCGCCTGGTCGAGCTCCAGGGACGGCGCCTGAAAGGCTCCTACGCCCTCATCAAACTCAAAGCCCGGGATACCAAGGATAAAAATTGGCTGTTTTTCAAGCTCAAACCCAAAACGAAATGATCCCGTTCCGCCGACTCCGGCGGAGCCTCGCCGTCTTCGGCCTCGTCCTGGCGGCGCCCGCCGCATTCGTCCGGGGCCAAGCCCCGGCGGCGAAGTATGCCGACGTCGCCGAAGCGATCCGGACGGCGGGACTGCGCGGCGAATACGCCACCACGCTGCTCGAGCGCCTGACGTCGGCCGCCGGCCCGCGCCTCACCGGCTCTCCCGCGGCCGCCGCGGCCGTCCAATGGGCCCGGACCATGATGGGCGAGCTGGGATTCGAAACCTGGCTCGAGCCGGTGACGGTCCAGCACTGGGTCCGGGGTGGCGAGACCGCCCGGATCGTCCGGCCCGCGCGGCCGGGTCTTCCCGCTCTCCCGATCGCGGCCCTCGGCTTGAGCGTCACCACGCCGCCGGGGGGGATCTCCGCGCCGGTCGTCGAGGTCCATTCGTTCGAAGAGCTCCGGACGCTCGGTTTGGCCGTCAAAGGCCGGATTGTCTTCTATAATACTCCCATGGATCCCCGGCCCCTGGACACGTTTCAGGCGTACGGGGGAGCGGTGCAGTTCCGCTCGCGCGGGACCTCGGAAGCCGCCAAGCTCGGGGCGGCGGCGGTCCTCGTCCGGTCCGTGACCCTGCGGACGGATGATCATCCTCACGCCGGCATGGTCGCTTATGAGGCCGATGCTCCGAAAATCCCGGCGGCCGCGATATCGACCAGGGGAGCGGACACCGGACCGCTCGCCCGGCAGGGCGCGGTCCTCATGGGTTTCGTCCCCGATTCGCAGAAATATTTCGATTACCACCACTCCGCCCTCGACGTGCTCTCCGCCGTCCATCCGCGTGAGCTCGAGCTCGGCGCGATCGTCATGGCGATTTTCGCCTACGTCACGGCCCAGGAAGGAATCTGATCATGGACCTCGCCATCCTCTGGCATTTCCACCAGCCCATATACCGCCGGCCGCGGAGCCGGGACTACGTGCTTCCGTGGGTCAACTTCCACGCCACCAAGAATTATTACCAAATGGCCCGGCTGGCCGAGGAAACCGGGTTTCCGTGCACCTACAACTTCGCCCCCTGTCTTTTGGAGCAGATCGAGGACTACGCCCAAGGGACCGCCCTGGATCCCTTCCAGCTGGCCCTCGAACTGCCGCCCGACAGACTTGGGCCGGTCGAAATCGAGCGGCTCCGGAAATTCGTTCCCGACGAGACGCACGCCACCCGGCTTCAACGCCGGGCCCTCGAATCGTTTTTCTCGCCGATCGACCCCCTTCCGGCCGACGCGGCCGGGATGTTCCATCGGCAGAAGGAAATTCACCAAGGTCTCATTCCCCTATGGAAGAAGCTCAGCGACGAGCGCCGGGCCGAACTCACGGTCTCGCCCTATTACCACCCGCTTCTTCCGATGATCTTCGACGCCGCGGCGGCGGGTCCCGAGAGCCCGCCGGGCGTGACGTTTCGCCACCCCGGAGACGGCCACATCCAGATCCGGACCGGACGGGAGTACTTCCGGAGCGTCTTCGGCCGCTATCCGAAGGGCATCTGGCCTTCGGAGGGCGGGGTCAGCCGGGAGGCAGCCGCGGCCATCGCCGAAGCCGGTTTCGCCTTCGCCGTAACGGACGAGAACGTCCTCTGGAAGAGCCTTGGCGGCTACGACCGACGGGCGCTGTTCAAACCCCATCGGGCCGAGCACTTGACCGTCTTTTTCCGCGACCGGGAACTCTCCGACCTTATCGGTTTCGAATACCAGCGCTGGCCGGCCAAGGACGCCGTGGCCGACCTCCTCCGCCGCCTCGACGAACGGCGGCCGGACTGCGACGAGGACTCCCTCGTCGTGCTGGCCCTCGACGGCGAAAATCCCTGGGGGACATTCCCCCAGAACGGGCTGCCGTTCCTCCGGGAGCTCTATGCCCGACTG
>Ga0209226_10000803_pt1 | contig 15779 bp, 14 predicted proteins | sample BarGraNGADG00212_2_FD_184497 | JGI IMG/M metagenome (GOLD analysis project Ga0209226, IMG submission 184497) | Arctic peat soil microbial communities from Barrow, Alaska, USA - Barrow Graham LP Ref core NGADG0011-212 (SPAdes) (version 2) | ecosystem: Environmental > Terrestrial > Soil >...
TGCGCCTCGCGTCCAGCGCCCTCACTGGTAATGCGGCGGTTTCTGCACGTTGGACTTGATACGTTCCAGCTCCAGCGTCTGCATGGAGCTGGACTGCCGCTCCATGGAAAGCGCGATCAAGCTGGTCGAGCGCTTCATTGCCGGCGTCACCAAACCCGCCCGCCCCGCCGCCCAGGCCGAAACCAACCCGGCTCCCGCTGCCGAACCGGTGGCGGCGTAAGCCAACCTCCCCGGCGCCCGTCCGGGGATTTTTTCTACTCGCGAACAAATGCCCACCCATCACCAATGCTCGACCCCTTCCACACACCCAAGGGGTCTTCGCTTTTCGCTTCGCTTTCCCGCCCCCACACCAACCATGACCATCGTTCCGTCTGCCTCGTTTCATCCCTGGAATCTACCCCCCGCCGCCTCGACCGCCTCCTTCACAATTGCTCGAATCTTCGCCACGAACTCGTTCGCGTTCTTATCGGCCTTATCCGTTGGGGTCGGCGCAGCGGTATCGTAAATGCTGTCAATGTCCCGCGCCCGGTCCCGGGTTGAACCCGTGCCGCTGTGCGCATAGTAGGCCTTCGACCAATCGTTGGTCCGATCATGGAAAAGCCGCGTTTTGCCCAACTCCACCAGCTTTCCAGCCACCTGATCAAGAATCTCATTGATGACCTGTCGCTTCATTTCCTCCGGTGCCTCTTCCGGCTCCCAGCACAGCGGCGATCCCAGCACGACGGACAGGCGTTCCCGGAGCGCTCCGATCATGTCTGCCACCGGCATCAGGTCCGAGTACTCGATCTCCCCTAGTGCCGCAAAGCGCCTGGCTAGTGCCTTGATTCGAGCCCAATGAACCGCTTTGATCTTCGCCTGCGAAGGGAAGCCCAACCGCGCCCGCCACGGCTCGCGAAATTCTCCCACAGCCATCGGGATTCCCAAGATCAGGTTAGTGACATCGTACACCGGTTTGACGTGGGCCGGAGGCAGCGGCTTGATGCTGTCTTGGATCGCGGTCAGCAGCCTGCGCAGTTCCGCCAGGGTGAGCCGGTTCGTCTCCTTGATAGGCTCGTCGACTCTCGACAGGAAGAACGTGCGCTCTGCCGTCGCGCGACGGAGAGCATTCTCAGCGCTGCCCTTCAACACCTCGCCCACCTTGCTTATCGCGTTGTCCAACGACCTCTGCACGTGCAACTTTCTCGCCTTGATGTTCGGCAGGTTGTCGCCCTTCACCTCATCCATGTGCGTAAACGCCACGATCAACTTCCTCTCCTGGCCGCTCGACGCCAGGGTCCGCAGCAGCGCCTGCGGAGCCGCCTGCATCGGTTGCTCCGCATTGTCCACCAGCACAATGGCGTCCACGTCCCTGAACCGATCCGTGATAGTGGTGGATATGCTGGAGCTCGACTCCGCCGTGTGCCCGAAACCCTCGCCATCCTCCAACACCAGCTTCAAATCATCACCCTCGTACCAAGCCGGCTTAAACGGTCCCTTTACCCGCATCCCCTGCACCAGCGGGGTCAGCAGCCGTCCGAAGTTTGGTGCGTAGTTGCTCGAGAACCGGTTTACCGTCCGGATGAACTCCGCGCGGTCGCCGCTTTCAAACCGCCACAGCAGCGGCCAATCCCTCTCCATCTGGAACCCGGCCGCGTCCAGCGACTCGAACCGTTCCCTCACCACTTCCAGAATCTCGTCCACCAGCCAATGAAAGTCCTCGCTCTGCCTCAACTTCACCTCGAACAATTCTTGAAACGCGCTCTCGTCGTCCCCGTCCGTGCGGCGCAGGTTGACGCCCAGCTCTCCCTCCAACCTTTTCGCGACCTCGGCGCCCATCTCCTCGACCCGCTGCACAAATCCATCAACCCTGCGGGCCATCGCTTCCCGCTCCTCGGCGCTGACCTCGGCGCTTTCACCACCCTCCTCGTCCGACTCCACCTCATCGGACAGCTCATCCCCATTTCCTGCGCTCAGGTTGCCGATGATGTAGCCCAGTCGGAATCGTTGCTCGCTGTGCTCCAGCAGCTTCGCTGCGCAGCTATCCCGCTCGGCCTTTTCGAACACGCTCGCCGCCGCCGCCGCCAAAACGCATTCCTCAATGTGCAATCGCACGTAATCCTCGGAGAAGAACGTCACCACCGCCTGGAAGGGCGCGGGGCCGAAAATCACCTCGATGTCGCAAATCGTCGTCTTCGCCGTCGACGTGGAAGGAAACCGCTCCGTCTTCGGGTCTGTCCCCATGCACTGTCGGCCAACGGTCGTTTTCCCGCTCCCCGTGGTGCCCACCATTCGCCCCCGGGCGTACCCCTGGTCCCGCCCCGGCATCGGGATAACGCGTTCCCGCAGTGCCCACGGGTCCCGGGACTCGGGCAACAGGTCATCATAGAATGCGCCGACGATCTTCTGATGAAACAGCGCCTCGGCCTTCGACTTGGCCTGAGGGCTCCAAAAAGTCGAGTCCGCCAGGATCTGATTCATCTGGTCCACCAGCCCCTGCGCCTCCGCCCTGTCCCGCGTCCCAAGTCCCCGCCTCACCCGGACCGGTGTCTCGTCTGGATTCTTCCGTAAAGGGTGCCGGAAAATGATGCACCAGCCACTCCGCCCCGATTCACCGCTCAATGTCGCCCGATATTTCTGCTCATTCATATTTGCCACGTTGTTCTTTGTTGTTCTTCACGCCAAACACGTTGTTCAACGTTGTGCCGATACGATATACTAACCGCATCGGCGCGTCAATAGGCCGTTTGGAACAACACAGCACAACGCCACCTAGATAAATCTAGAAAAGCCAGAAAAGCAAAGGAAAACCAACAAAACGCCGAACTGCCTTCCCTTTAAATTCCGTATAAGTACGGATTCAGTTTGGACACTATTTTACCGCCTTCACCCGCCGTTCACCCTTCCTATCCGCATTGACCTCGCCTCCTCCGGCCACGGTCCCGGACCCATCCAAAATACCAAACCTTTTTGACGGGGGGTGTCAATAGATGACACTCCCCCTGTGCTACGTTAGTCAAAACGAGGCGGGGAACACCTCGCCCAGGAAGCAACAATGTCAAACCGCAAATTCATTTGCAAAGCTCCGGCAGGAAGCATACAATATCTCTGTTGCCGGCAACCGGGTGGGGCATGGGTCCGCAATGCTGGTGGGATCCCCTTCATTGGTTGCCAACACGCTGACCGAATTTACACGGCCGAAACCTATGAACGCCGATCGCTTGCCTTGTCAAACTTGGCCCGCCACGGGGCCTTCCGGCTGAAAGAGCTTCCGCCGGCCTTAAGGGCCCCCGAAGCGCTGCCCGCCAGCGATTCACCTAAACACCCCATGAACTTTCGCTTTTCAGGTCACGAAACCTTCCCATGCCGCTATGCCTGGCTGCCAAAGGCAGCCCAGGCAGTCGTAGAGAAGGGAAACCACGACCTCCTCACGTCCGCCCGCGAAGACGACGCGATGGTGCAGCTTGGAGTCGGCAAGAACATGGTTAGGTCAATCCGGTTCTGGGCAGAGGCAGCAGACGTGCTGGAGGCCACCGAGGCCGGTCACGCGCTAACAGACTTTGGACTCCAATTGCTCGTCGGCAAGCGTGGAGCCCCGCCACTGGACCCCTACCTGGAGGACATTCAGACCCTCTGGCTGATCCACTGGAAGCTAGCTACAAACCAAAAGGCGACAATCTTCGCTTGGGATTTTCTCCTGAACCAATTCCAAGAGCCGGAACTTTACGCATCTACGGTCCTCCGGGCCTTCCGAAGGGGCGTCACTCAACTCTCCGGCAAAGAAATCACCCCAGGCTCATTGGAACAATTGTACGAAGTCTTCCTCCACTCCTATGTTCCGACCAGGGGACAAAAGGGTGACGTGCGGGAGGACAACCTCGATTGCCCCCTCGTTGAACTCGGCCTTTTGCAGGCCAACGGCTTTACACAGTCCGCCCTTCACCCAGGCCGCCTTGATCCAAAGTACGTCTTTCGCCGGGAAGAAAAGCCCGAAATCAGCCATGCACTCTTCGCCTATTGCGTGGACGAATTCTGGAATTCTCGGTTTTCGAAGGAGCAATCCGTTCCACTGCACACCATCGTCAGCGGACATGGAAGTCCCGGCCAGGTCTTCAAGATCCCCGAAGCCGACATCAGGACCCGCCTGCTAGCTCTGGACCGCCAAACCAACGGCTTTCTCCGCTTCGAAGAATCCGCCGTTATTCCACGTGTTGTGCGCCAATCTGACCTCCAACTCGCGATGCCATTAAATCAGGTTTATCATCAGGAAACTGCCTATGCGTGAGCGAGAAATTTCCTCCCTCCATCGGTATTCCAATCGGTTCCTCCGCCCAAGATTTCCTCTCAAGATCATGGACACCAGCTAAAGAGTTTGTAGTGCCGACCTTTGACGTCGCTGCGTTGATTTCCAACGGGTTACGCAAGGTCACCCCCTCCAATCCGCGAAGTCGGGTTAACCTGCCGGAGAATCTGGATGCAGTTGCTCATGTTGTTGGCCAGCATGACCCCAGCGTCCAGGTTTCGGGCTTGGCAGGCGGGGCACCAGTTCATCACGCGGATCTCGTCGTGGGACATCATGTAGCCATTCGCGCCGAAGGCGGCGTGCACGCGTTGGGCCTGATCCTGGAGCAAACTGAGCGTGGCCGGCTCGGACGGGCAGATCATCGCTTGATCGCTGTAAACGGTGACGGCATGAGCCCAAGAGGCGCGAAGCCGGGCGCCATTGGTCGCGTTGACCTGCAGGAGAGGCGGGGTGTGGTAAACGTCGTAACAACCGTTCCAAGGGTTCACCCCCATCAGCGGGTCCTTGAAAGCCGGATAATCCATACCGTCAACGAGCTCCGGGCCGTTCTCGTATTGGATTACCAGCGGCGCCCCCGGACGACGGACCAGGTTCAGGAACGTGACTTCTTCGATGAAGGCGTTATCCCACCACAAGGTGCCGGTCGTGCCGTCCCAGCAGCCGAAATAGACCGTCACGGTCCGGTTGGTGAGGGAGTTGAACACCACATGGTGCGTGGTCCAATCCTGCGATTGCTGGACTCCGAGGTTGTTGTACGTAATGGAGCGGCCGCCTGCGAGGACTTCGATCTGGGGCGTGCCCGGGAAGGTTTGGGTCTTTACGCTGACGGAGATGTGGTATTGGCGGAAGGGACTTACCGTTATGGACTGGACGATCCGGGCGTTCTGACCGTTCGGGTTAGCCACCATTGCTGTGCCATTACTCTCGACCACCGTCGAATCATGCCAATCCCAGAGGCTGAGGTCGGAGAAGTCGGCCCCGCGGAAGACGACGGGTGGATCGGCCTGCGGGTAGGCGATGCCATTACTCACGACCAGCAACGAGTTCGTGACCGGCATCGCCTCCACCAGGTTGGGGTTTTGAAACAGGAGGTCGTTCGAGTAACCAATGGGAAATACCGCCGGCACGATCTCGATCCCGAGCGAGGCGGCCAGACCTTTGATGGCATTCACATTTGCGAAGTAGTGCGCATCCATATCGGCCAACCGGCAGAACTTGGAATCGGCGAGCAGCAGGTGGGTGTAGCCGGACTGCGAGGCGCGGGTGAGCACGTTGGAGAGCGTCGTGATATTGGAATCGACCCAGAGGTTAACAGAGTAATAAAGCCAGCGCTCAAGGCGAGCGGCAGACGCCTCCGTTGAGATCAGCCCCAGGCAAACCATTAACAAGAAGGCCGATCGCCAGCGGGATGGCCTGTGGCTGAAGCGGCAGGCTGCGCCGGAAAACCCGGGCGGGGCAGCAAGTCGTTTGTGTGTGTCGACCATGGATCGGGCGATCATTATGTCGGCGCTTACCACGCCCTGCCGTATTGGACGGGGGGCGAAACAGCGGCTTCCTGGCCTAGCACCCGGGCGGCGCGCACGGGCCAATAGGGATCGCGCAAGATCTCGCGGGCAAGGAGCACCAGGTCGGCCCGGCCATTCCGCACAATCTCGTCGGCTTGCGCGGGCGCTGTGATAGACCCTACCGCGGCGGTGGCAATCCCCGCTTCGCGCCGGATGCGATCAGCAAAGGGCACCTGATAGCTTGGCCCGACCGGAATCCGGGCATCCGGAACCAGCCCGCCCGAGCTGCAGTCGATGAGGTCAACGCCTTCGGCTTTCAAGCGACGTGCCAGTTCAACACTCTGATCAATATCCCAGCCGTCCGGCGCCCAGTCGGCGCAGGACAACCGCACGGCCAGCGGCAGGCGCTCTGGCCACACGGCCCGAACCGCCCGGCTGGTCTCCAGGAGAAAGCGTATGCGGTTCTCGAAGCTGCCGCCGTAGTGGTCGGTCCGGTGGTTGGACAGCGGAGACAGGAACTCATGACTCAGGTAGCCATGAGCGGAATGAATTTCGAGCCATTCGCAACCGGCCGCCAAAGCGCGTTCGGCAGCACTCACAAAGTCCTGCTGCACCCGGTGAATATCGACCTCGGCCATTTCTCGAGGCACTTTGGTCAGGGTGTCACCGAAGGGCAGAGAGCTGGGGGCCAAAGTGGGCCAGCCCCCGGCATGGTCCGTCAGGTGCGCCCCGCCTTCCCATGGCCGGGCGGCGGAGGCTTTGCGTCCCGCATGGGCGATCTGGATGCCGGGCACCGCGCCCTGTTGTTTGATAAACCGGTTAATCCGCGCAATGGGGTCGATATGCTTTTCCGCCCAGATTCCGGCGTCGCCAGGCGTGATGCGGCCTTCGGGCGAGACGGCGGTGGCCTCGGCGATGACCAGGGCGGCGCCTCCTGCGGCGCGCGCCCCCAGGTGGACTAGGTGCCAGTCCGTCGCCACTCCGTCCTCTGACGAGTACTGGCACATCGGTGAAACCCCGATGCGGTTGCGCAACGTCACGGATTTCAGCGTCAAAGGCTGAAACAAATGCGAATGTCCAATCGTGCTGTCCATGGGCTGGGGATTATAGCGAAGAGCTATGCGATTTGCACGACGAAGTGCTATCTGCGTTAGGTGGGCAAGATGTGGCGCAGACCGTTCTTGGTGGCCGGCGGACGCGCCCCGCGCCAACGTGCCAGCCTGAGGCGCGGCAGCGACAATCGTTGCCCTTGCGCACCAAACCGCCTCGTCCTGATACTCCGATCTGCGCATGAAACGGCTTCTTTAGACGCTGCCCAGAAACACCCTCGACTGCCTCAGGGGCTGGATGATCAGTTGGCACATCCTGCTATCATGCTCACTTTCATCCTCGTCACGTCGGGTTTCTACTGGCTCTATTTCGCTTCCACCCGCAATCCGATCCTTCGTGCCTGAATGTTTCCCGCCGCCCCGATCGGCGGGCTCGTGCCGAATGCTTTGCCGCTCGTCTTGCTTGCCATCGGCAGCATCAGCCGAAGCGCCAAGACCACTCTTGCCGCCTGGGCTGTCGGGCAGGATGAACTCATCGGTGCGCTCGTCGCTGCCGCTTATAAAGCGGTTATCGGCCGTGTCCATCCCTCGCCGGCGTCGGCGCGGATATCAGCCACGTCTTCCAAATCGGCCTCCTGCGCGCGGGGTCTTCTGGGGTTGGCAGTCCTCTCCTACCACCATCGCGTTCGCCATGGCCGCAGCACTATTTCAACTCTTTCCGAAACAAAGGTGGCTGGGGTATGTGGCGATCGCCTACGCGCTCTATATCGGCCTCGGCGTCTCCATGACCATCCATTGGTTCTCGGATTTCTTGGCCGGAGCGATCATCGGAACGGCCATCGGGGCCGTGGTCGGGAGAAGCTTTTTGCGCAGTCAAATGCATCCGGTGGAAGCTATTCGAGTGGGGGAGTGACGGTCTTTCGACTCCCGCCCTCGACTGCCGGATTCGGCGTTGCAATCGTGCTCTCGCAACGCGGAATCGCGAAAGCGCTTGGCGGAATTTGGGTCCCCATTCGTCAGCCGCCGGTGTCAGCGGCGCCGAGGTTGATCTTGCTATTCTTTTCATAGGCTCAAGGTTCTCTGGCAGTTGTTGCGTTATTCGGCGGCATGTCTGTTGCGCTCCTGCGGCAGGAATGCCGGCCTCAGTTGCGCTGGGTGGATTTGCGAACGTGTTCCAAGTTCCCGAAGGCCAGTGCGCACAGCGTGGATTCCACAATATCCCGCTCCCGCTGAGTGGCTACGCTGAGAAGTCCGGGCATCAGGATCGTCGCGAACCATGGGTAGGCGCGAGGTTTGAGGCGGTCCCGATCGTGGGGGCGCTGATGTCGTTTCAACAGCAGGCCTAACATCCGGAGATGGTTTATCCGGCAAAGATCGACGCGAGCCGGAAAACGAGGAGGAGTCGCGTTCGATTTCAAACATGGTCAAGCCGAATAGTTTCAATTTCATATTATGGTTTTGGGTTGGAGGTTTTATTGGCTTTATGGCGTGTCGTTTGTGGGAATTTGTTGGGTTCCATTTGTGGAGGCCGTTGGTGTGTCGGCTTGGTGGGCGTAGCCCAAGGCCTCCCCAGCAACCTCTGGCTGCCGGGCGACGTTTGGTGATCCAATACTGGCGGGCTTTGATCCGGCGGCGAGTTCGCGATGCAGGCGGTCAAGGACTGCGTCCGGGTCCGAGGTCTTATCAACGACACGATCCCAGAATTCGGCGATCCCGAGAACCAGGACCCGGCGGGTTTCTCGGGACATACGCTCAAGCTTTTCCAAAAGCTCCCAGGGATTCACATTCCATTTCTCGTCGAGGGAGCAGAGGGCGATGGCATCCTCGATCTCGTGAATCAAGCCGCAATAGCCGCGGATGGATCCCTCGTTGCCGATGAGCAAATCCATTTCTCCAGGGAAAGCGTGGAGCATCGAACTGCAGCCATTGAGGGCGTCGGCCATCAACCGGATCTCCGCAAGGCAGAGAGGCCTCACGGGGGCTGCGGGCGGCTCAGGCTTCGCGGGCCGTGCGGGACGGGGCGTGGATGAGGCTGTAACTCCCAAGGAACGCGCCTTTTGAAGAAGGCGTTCCTCGATATTCCGGTCCCACATCGCTCCGCAGATGACATTGGCCCAATTGTTCCAGTCGTTGATCGGAACCAGGAAGGCCAGAGCGCCGGACCCGGGCTCCTGGGGATAGAGTCGGTGGAATCTCCGGAGCGATACGGCGTCACGGAGAAGGCCTTTCCGGTAGTTCCCTTCGCCCACCCACGCTAAGGCTGGCGTGTTTTTGACTTGGAAATCCGGCACGGCCACGCAATTCCCAATGCCAGGCACGATCTCGATCCCGAAGTCGAAGTAGTGGTTTCGGAGCGCATCACGCACGCCCGGCTCTGGTTGCCCATCCTTCCAGTGCCAGCCAGACTGGCCTCGGATTAATGCTCCGTTGAATACCGCCAGCGAGGGAGCTGACGGGGAGCATTCTTTGGTCTCATCCATTGACGGATTGGCGGAACTGTTTTTCGTGTCGATTTTATTCATTTTGTCTGCGGGTTGTTGCTTATTTCGGTTTTACTTAAGTTTGGCAGAATTCTCCGCGCGGCCTGAGAGGCCCGGGTTACGGTTCGGTTTCGATTTCGTCTGCTTGCTCGTGCGACGTTCAGTTTTCATGCCTTGTCCTGTGTGTTTGGGCGGCTGGGTGAATGGGGGTAAAGAACCCAGGCGCCAACTTGGGCGGGATCGGCACCATCGCTGCGGAATTCAAAGAAGACGGCCCAGGCGATCGTTCGTATGAGACATGCCAATGTCCTGATTTCACCTTCGCTGAGTGACTCGAATCCAAGAGGGAAGAGCGAGGCACACCAGGGATTGGAGGCCGGCTTCACGAGGGTGACCGGAAGATGCTGCACGAGCCCACAAGAGGTCAAATGGCGAAAGTGCTCCGTGCATGCGCGCCAACAGGCAGCGCCATTGCTGTCCCCCGCGGTGAATGAAGGATTCCAGGACTAGCACGTCGTGGCTGCGAGCTTCTATATGTGCCCAGCCGTCTTTCTGGTGCAAGTGGAACTCAAAGCCACGGAGGTTCAATGGCGTCTGCAGGCCGCCGCAACGGATGAGCATCCTTGCCAGTTTGAGGTCGTGTCTTGATTGGTCTTTCAGTGGCGAGAACTGGGACCTTCCGGAGTTAAGGATGAGGTGGTGTATAACGTGAGTTTTCATTGTTCGTTATGGATCAGTCGCGGTGTTGATCGCGGCTGTTTTGCGGGCTCATTTGTGTGTTGAAGTGGGGTGGCTGCGGTAGAATTCTGCTTAGATGCTTGAGGCGGCAGGTGACGCGGCATGGAAGCCAGCCGGGAGCTGCCGGGTTTTCCACTGCCGCTTCCACTCGTCCCAATTCCCTCCGTGGCGGTTGGCCAGGGCAAGAGGCTGGCCCCTGAAGAATGGATTCTTTCCAAGCTGCTTCAGGAAGAAGGCAACACCTGCGGCTTTGCATCTTTTCCGCAGCTCCAGAGCCCACTCGACGTGAAACGGTTTTGCCAGCACGTCGCTGCCCCCGCCCACGATCACCCAGTCGATACCGGTAAGCGGGACAGCTACCGGTTCGAACAGGGGTTCGAGGGAGAGCCCCTTGAAGCGGCTGGGGACCTCCAGCAACGCATCCACTCGGGCAAGCGTTCGGGCTGAGGTCACCGTGGTCATCGCGACCAGGTTTTCCGGCCAGGCGACTCCGCGGCGGGTGAGCCAGGCCCCGAACCGGGCCATGCGGGAGGGCCGCTTGGTCAGCCAGAGCCAGAGGTGGCGTCGCCCGGGCGGGGAAGTCACATTGCGGATGATCTCCTGGTCGAGATAGGCGAACGGGATAGCCGCACTCAGGGCATCCCCCATATCGGATATGAAGATCAGGCGTGGGAGACCGGCAAGCCAGGGCTTGGCGGCGAACTCATCGGCGGCGGGCAAAGGCCAGTTCGCGGCTTCCCGCATGCGGCCAGGAAACAGCTTCGGGACCTCGAAACACCCGGCGTAACCCGGGTGGCCGGCCCGATTGGTGCCGATCAAACCGGCGTAGCAGTCGGCTTGGCTGCGGATTACGGTGTCCACCGTTTCGCGGAGTCGGAGCATCGTGGGGGGTATCGCGTTGGCCAGACTGCAGCGACTACGGTAGATGTCGGAGAAGCGTCGGCCCCGCATCAGCCGTTCGAGATGGGCGCAGGCAGATGCGGTGTCCGCCTGGCTTTGATCTCCTGTTGCGCCCGGGGCCTTCAGCGCCGTTTTGATTCCTGTCATGACCTGGGCCGGGGATTTCGGCCACAGCTCGCACCCGTCGCAGCCCATGACGGGATTTACGGTGGAATGGCACCATTGGATGTTTGTGTGTTGCTCATAATACGCTGGGATTTAGGGTGTGGGTGGGATGGCCGATTGTGCACCATAGCTATTTCGAGGGCGTTCCAGGAGGAAGGGGTCCCATCGGGAGGTTGGTCCGTTGATAGGCGGGGTTGATCCCGAGGAGGATTCCAAAATCGTCCACGAGGCGATATTCGTCCCCGTCGGCCAGCGATGAGGCGGAGGCGCGCCAAAGTTCCCAAAGCTGGGATGCATCGTAGGCCGCCGCTGTGTCGGCATAGGCGAGGGCAAAACCAGTGGTGTCACGGAAGAGCAGGTCATGCAGCTTTGCCCGGACACAATTGAGTGCCAGGTCGATGTAAAGAAAGGGCTTCGGCATGATATCCTCTTTGCTCAAGACCTGTTTGGGGTCTGGCGCTTGGCGCAGTAGCCCGCCCGTGGCGAGGAACTGTGCCGACCCCAGAATGGGAATGCGTTGGCGAAGCGTGGTTTCGACGATGAGGTCCGTCGGGCAGGTGAAGAGGTTGACAAGAATGCCGCGCGCGCGCTCCAAGGCAGCGCTCCGTGTCGATTCCTCGACATGGACGTGCGCTTTGAGCCGGGGCAGTTGCTGTCCCAGGAGGGGTTGCACGAGAAACCGAAGCCCCCTTTCCTGGATGGTGAAGGTAACGGCCTTCCCGGCGCTATGCGCCCGCCACTCGAGCTCGATCTGCATCAGTCCCCGCGCAATGAAGTGCTGGCGGAGAGTGTCAGGAAAGGAACGGTTGCAACGGATGAGGTGCTGGGCCTGTCCGCAACGGAGGGCAGTCTCGGTCACGGAACCGGTGGCAGGCGGCAGATCCTCGCTAGCGACGACCACTGGATATCCCGTGAGCGACTCGACTGAACGGCGGAAACTTTCCACCGCCTCGGAGGTCGCGGGATGGTTTTTGGTCGCCAGGGCGTCATGCACACGCTCGCACAGCGTGATGGCGTGGGAGTAGATAGTGACTGAGCTTGGAGAGCAGGGCTCGGCCTTTGCGAAGAGTTGTTCGAGAATGGGCAGAGACTCCTCGGACCTCCCGCCTTGGTGAAGCAAGCTGGCCAGGTTGTAATAGGCGTTGGGGTCGGTCGGATGGATCGCCATCGCCAGGCGAAGGGCCTCGAGGGCCTGAGAATGGCGGCCAGTGTATTTGTATAGCACGCCCAGGGCATTGAGGGCGGGGCAATTCTTGGGATCGGCCGCCAGCACTTGGCGCAGGATGCGCTCTGCCGCAGGGTAGTTCTTGTTTTGGACGTGCAGGCAGGCTTGGTCCACCGGGTCGTGTTGATCATCGTTGTTATCGAAGGTCGTATTCATTTGATCAGGGTTTCGTTGCGGTTTTGTGTTGGGTCGGAATCTTCTGGGTTGCTTCATCGTGGAGGGTGCCCGGGTGGCGATGCACATGGCGCCGCTCCGGGCATTCGGGCTAATTGAGCGCCCCCCCTGAAATGGGTCCTGCTTCCGGGGTTAGGGGGACCCATTCGTAGCCATTGCGGAGGCCGAGGATTTCCGCAAAGCGATCGACGAGGAGATATTCGTCTGCGGGTCCGAGCGAAGCAGCGGCGGCTTGCCAGCAATTCCACAGCCTCGAAGCGAGGGGGTAGACTTCGGTTGGCTTGTAGGCCAGGGCCAAGGCGGAGGTGTTGGCAAAGAGAGAACCGAGGAGTCGGGCTTGAACGCAGTTGAGTGCCAGGCCGATGCGGGTGACAGTGCGCGGCAGGATCTGCTCTCGCTCGAAAAGCTCAGCGGGATTGGGCGCCCCATCAAAGTATCGCGCCAGGTCGAGGAATTGTGATGCCGCCAGCACGGGCAGGCGATCGCGGAGGCTGGTTTCAACCACGAGCTCGATCGGGCACGTATACAGCGAGCGGAGCAGTCTGTTCACAGTGTCCCAGGCGGCGCGGGCGATGAATTCCGGATCAACCCCTTTATCGAGAAGGCGGCAGATTTGGGGTCGCCGCAGGCACAGAAGCCGCTTGAGGAATTGAGCGTTCGCAGGCGTCGTGGTGAAGCCCCGTAGTTTACCCGTTTTGCGCGCCTGCGCCAGAAGCTCGATACGGATCAAATGATGGGCGATGAGGTGCGGTTGAAGCAGACGGGGAAAGGAACGGCTGCACCGGAGCACATGTTGCCTGCGGTCGGACACCCAGCCGGTTTTCACGGCCACGTTCACGCCCTGCGGCAGGTCTTCGGAGAGCACGGCAACCGGGTAGCCCGTAAGCGCCTCGATCGAGCGGCTGAGGCCTTGGACTTCCTGACACGCGCGTTCATGGTGTTTGTCAGCCAGTGCGCTCTGCACCTGCTGGCACAGGCTAAGAGCGCTAGAGTAGACCGTGCCCGGGCCCGGAGAATGGAATGTGGCCCGGGCGAAGAGTTTTTCGAGGGCGGCCAGCGACTCCTCGGGTTTCCCGCCCTTGTGGAGCAGGCTGGCGAGATTATAATACGCGTCGGGCTCCGTCCCGTGGGCCTCCATAATCTCACGCAAGATCTGGATGGCTTGATCTTCGCGCTCGGTAAAGCCGAAGACTACTGCGAGAAAGTTGCGCGCCTGAAGACTCTTCGGGTCCTCCGCCAAGGCCTGTCGCGCGAGGCGTTCGGCGCCCGAATAGTCCTGCTGCTCCAACCGGACTTTGGCTTGGTCAAGCGCGCCCGGTTGCCGATTGTTTTTGGGAGTGTTCATATGCTGGATGGTTGTGATGTGTGTTGATGTGATGTTTAGTGGGGCGTGTCTTCAGGGTGTCTGGTTGTCCAGTTGCGGATTGGGTGGGCTTTACCGATTCAATCAGGATTGGCCCCGGGCTCCCCCGTGATGGGTTTAGTCATCGAAGCCAGCTCTAATGCGGCCGCCGCTCGCTTGCGGGCCGAGGGGATGCTGGTGGGGAGGAGCCGGGTGAAGGGTGATTGCGTTGGGCCAGGAGGCCACACCTGCTTGGGTCCAAACCCTGTGAAGCGGCCCTCCTGCCTCAGGATGGGGTAGAACCAGTTGCGGCAGGGGGAGCCGATGGCTTGACCGGAGACCAGGAACCCCTCCGACTTTTCGCCCGTCTCGTGGAGGGTGGTCCGCACCTGGTATGAGACGACCCCGACTCGAGCTGCCTCGGCTGTGGCGCTAAGCCTGAAGATGGTGGCCAGCTCATCAAAATCGGTGCTCGCGTCGCCGGCCACCACCCGCATGCCTTTAGGGGTGGCCATCATATATATGATGATGGTGAAGCCTTCCTGGTGCAGTTGCGCCTCGGCAACACTGAGTGCTGCGGCCGTGAGCTGATCGAGTTCGGCTGGGTTGTTGTTTTGGTTTTTCATAACGGTTGCTGTTCCTTTCAGTTGTTTGGCGGGCATTGAGCCAGCCGGGTGGTTATTTGTTATGGGTTTCAGTTTGGGGGACATTTCGAGGGCTACTTGAGCGCGGAGCGCGCCCAGGCGGCGATGCACATGGCGTCGCGCAGGCCTTCCAGCCGGGAAGGGCCATTGGATTCGGCGAGGGTTGCGGCCGGAAAGCGGATGCTGGTTTTTTCTTAGGGTTCACGAGGTCCGGAGGAATTTAGTTCTGCGGTGGCCGGGCCGGAGGCACGGTGAGGGAATAGGTTTTGGATTCGTAGGCCTGGCTCAGACCCAGAATATTGGCAAAGGCGTCGATAAGAGCATACTCGTCGCCGGGGGCCAGCGAGGATGAGACCCGTTGCCAATGCGCCCAAAGCTTCTGCGCCAGCGGCAACACGTCCGGGTGGCGGTGTGACTGGGAAAATGCTGTCACGCCAGGAAAGAAGGAATCATGGACCCAAGCGCGGACGCAATCGAGGGCCAAACTGACGCGGCGCAACGCCACGGGCCTGACCGTGTCAGTGCGAGCCAGGTTTTCGGTGGGGGAAAGCATCATGGCCTGGTCCAAATCATGATTGAATTGGAATGCGATGAACTGGGCTGCCGAGAGACAGGGGAGGTGCCGGCGAATCCAGGTTTCCACCACGAGATCCATGGGACGGTTAAGCAGGACGGCTTGCAGGAAACCAAAATCTTCGCAGACAGCCCGCTCAATGGCATCGTGTTTCCAACCCTGTTGGCGAAGCTCAGCTTTCTGTTCCGCGTAGAGACCAGAGATGAATTTCCGAACGTGGTGGTCGGTGAAGAAGTGCCGAGCTTTGCCGGCGGCGCTGGCTTCGAATTCGAGCTGGATGTGCGCCAGTTCGTGAGCAATGACGTGGTGACGGACAAGCGGAGGCAGCTGCGAGCTGCACCGGATGAGGTGATAATCTCGACCGGAGAGGGGTGCAATGGCCACGCAGCCGTCCGCTGCCGGGGAGAGGGGCTCTATCTGAATGCGGATAGGATAACCCGATACGCCTTCGATTGAACGACGGACTTCATCGAGCGCACGAGCAACCTCGGCGCTTCGCTTTTGGGCGAGAGTTTTCTGAACTTCGAAATGCAGATTGGTGGCCTGCTCGAAGATGGGCGCATGCTGTTGGTCGTGACGGCCAGGGTGAGAGAACAGCTGTTCTAGGGCCGAGAGCGACTCTTCCGGGCGCCCGTGATTGTGGAGGATGATCGCCAGGTTGCACTGCGGGATAGGATCGGCCGTGCGCATCTGCGATTTTTAAA
>Ga0209226_10000807_pt1 | contig 15739 bp, 15 predicted proteins | sample BarGraNGADG00212_2_FD_184497 | JGI IMG/M metagenome (GOLD analysis project Ga0209226, IMG submission 184497) | Arctic peat soil microbial communities from Barrow, Alaska, USA - Barrow Graham LP Ref core NGADG0011-212 (SPAdes) (version 2) | ecosystem: Environmental > Terrestrial > Soil >...
CGGTAATTGCTTCTTTGAGCATCTCTCTGCTCTCTTCTGCTGCTTTTCTCCCGACCTCAGGGTCAGCGCCCGCGCCCATCCCTCGAGCAACCTTTGCCCCAATCTGAATCTTACTTTCTGCCCGACTGTATCGCAGAACCTGCGTGTCGGTGTTGATGCTTACAAAATCGACGCCGGAAGGAAAATCCCCCACCATCCGATTGATGGCATTGCCACCCCCACCGCCCACGCCGATCACCCTGATGCTTACATTCGAGCTTCCCCAGGGATCCAGTCGATCATCCATAGTGGATTTCCCTCCCCGTCAGTATGTCTTAGTCGAACAGGTCAAGGCCCTTGAACAGGCCGCTCAAGCCTTTGAATGCGCGCTTCTTCTTCTGAACTCCGGCACCATCGCTGTGGATGCCGAGTTCGAGCAACCCGACTGATGTCGAGAAGCTGGGATTCTTGAACGAGCTAAAAACAACGTCATCGACTGTCGGCTGTCCCATTCGGGCTCGCAGTCCGCTGATCTCAGAGAATTTGTCCGTGATGTGAGACACCATGGCCGTCCCTCCAGTCAAGACGAGGCCGGCCGGAAGCATGTTGTTGTAACTGGAGTGCACCAGTTCCAGCTTCACGGCTTCAGCTATTTCTTCAATGCGAGACGTCACGACATCGCTGATATATGACTTCGTTGTCGCAAGAACACCGTCACCCGATGCTGTCGAATAACTCACCTGGCTGTCCTGGAAGTCTCTTCCCCTGCTCGCATCCACCGAACCGTAGGCCACCTTGAGCTCTTCAGCAACATTCAGGCTTGTCTTCAGCATCATGGCAAGATCCATCGTCACATGGCGGCCACCTATAGGCAGAACGGCGACATAGCTCAGACTGCCTCCTGTGAAGACGGCCAGGTCCGTCGTGTCTCCTCCGATGTCGACACAGGCGACGCCGATTTCCTTCTCTTCTGATGAGAGGACGGCATTAGCTGACGCCAGACCTTCAAGCACAAGCCTGTCCACCTTGAGACCGGATTCTGTCACACAACGTCGAAGATTGTCCAGAATCGTCGACTGTCCGGTGACGATGAACGCCTCGAACTCAAGACGGATGCCCGACATTCTCAACGGGTCCTTGATGCCTTCCTGACCATCCACGAGGTACTGGCGCGGGATCACGTGGATGATCTCCTGATTTGGTCCCAGCAGGACAGCTTTGGCAGACTCCCATACGCGATCCACATCGTCCTTCTGTATCTCGCGTCCCGGCCGAGATATTGCAACAAGACCGCGGTTCACCAATCCAGTGACATGAGTACCGCCGACGTTCACGATCACCGATGAGACGGAGTAGCTGCTCATCCGCTCTGCCTCGTCGCGTGCCGTCTGGATAGCCTGCGTCACACCTTCCATGTCGACGACCACTCCACGCTTCAGGCTGTTGCACGGAGCCGTACCGACCCCAAGAATAGAGTCGAGGCTGTCTCCCGTAGCCGAAGCTATCAACATCTTCACACGGGTACTTCCAATATCGAGTACGCTGACGATTCTTTCCTGGCCAGCCATCATGCCTCCTTCTTCAAGAGAACGCGCCGGATGATTGCGATATTCTGGTACATTCTGCTTCCAAACACAACGACTGCCGCGAGGTAAAGGTCGATGCCCAGCTGATCACCGAGATACCCCAGCAGCGCTGCAACGAGACTGTTGATCAGAAAACCCGAAAAGAATACTGTCGCGTCGAAGGTGTCCTTCAAATAGCCCTTGATGCCGCCGAGAATCGAATCCATACCAGCGAGAAGGGCTAACCCCACATATTTGGAATAAACGGCGGGGATGTGCACGGGGCGAAGAATTCCGATGACGATACCGAGTACAAGTCCGCAAACTGTTACAAAGCCAACCATAGATATCCGTTTTCCTCCCTAGTCACTGATTCTAAGCAGGTTGACTTTTTGAACTATAGCACCAATGCGCCTCAGATTCAACAAGTCGAGCACGCCTCCGGGAATCTGCAGCCCCTTGGCCATATTCTCCGTATCGCCTATCGCGTCTATGACCAGAGGCATCTGCGTTACCTTTCCGCCCACGCGAACGTTGAGACCCGCCCTGTATACGGAACTCGAGTCAGTCAGGCGTATGCCATTCAACGATATGACTTCGGCTCCCGATGCCCAGAGATCATTCAGAAGGAGGAGCAGATCCTCATCGGCCAACATGGATGGCGAGACCCCTGATGATTGCTCTCTTATCATAATCCGGATGCCAGGGCCCGCGAGTGGAACGGCCCCGGTTCTTTGCGTCAACACGGTGGCTTCGTGCTGCAACTGGTTCACTTGTGCGGCTGTGTCATCAGAAGAACGAAGGTACTGCGTGACTTTCTGCGACACGTCGGTCTCCTCGACGAGGAGGTCCTGTTTGCGCTGCTGCAGGTCTTTGATGACACGAATAAGATCCTTCGGGTCCTGGTTCTGATAAGTCTGTTTCATCTCGCGGACGACGCGTGCCTGCCCGGGGAGCAAGAACCCAACGAAGAAACTGATGAGAGCAAAAATCAACGCTGTCGACTGCCACGGCGACCGCCCAGTTTGCTTCATTTCGCACTCACTGCGTACTTGAACGCAGCATTGTCTAGCGACGCCGGGACAGTCACAGACGTTTTCTTCTCAAGTGAGCACGTAATCTCAAACTGATCACGGTACATCTCCAGTACCCGGAAGAAGACGTCTTGAGAAATGCTGTCGGCAAGCATCTCGGGGTCCCCCAACGCAGTGATAACGTACGGTGGCGACATCCTGCTCGAATTCACGAGAATGATGGGTCCAGCACAAACGATAGGGCTGTTTCCAAGAACGCGCTGGTCGTTGACGGCAATTGCCGTGGCGCCATATCTCCGCATGAGATTCACGATGCTGCGCAGGTAACCGTCGTGGATGACGAAGTAGTTCGGATCATCGGAGAGTGTCGGCGTACGCGAACTATCACTCAATGTTACGACGACACCAGGACCCGTCGCCTCGGCAAGCCCCGCTTTTCCTCTCAGCTTTCCCAGCTGCTGCGTCAGAACGCGCACCTCGTCGCTCGTGACAGCGCTCTTGCTCTCAAGGTCCGCCAGCTGTCCCCGAAGATCGACAATCTGCTGAGCGGCACTATCATTCTCTTTTTCCAGTCCCTTCATGATTTCGACCAACTCGACATTCTGGACAGGAACGACGTAGGCCTTGTTCACTGTGGGCTTGAACTGGACAGCCAGAAGGTATCCGAATCCGGCAACCACGACAAACAGCGCGGCGAGGAAAACGCCCCCACTTCTTCCACGTGTGATCATGGGACCCCCGGGATGACGGCCTGGCCGTCGAACCGCAGGTCGATGGTTACTTTCTTCCCTTTGAATACAGGCATCCCAAGAACCGCAATCCCCCGTTCGATCTTTGAAGCACCCTTCGCGCTGTTACCAAGAATAAGTGTCTTGCCGTCTTTCAGCCGTACAGCAAGTCCCCTCGACGAGGACAGTGACATACCCGTAATTGCCAGCTGGTCTCGATGCTGCATCAACTGGCAGCATAACGGCGCGTACTCGAGTGAGGCGGACAGGAAAGCCGGGGATGTAGATGGGAATCCGGTCACGTCAACCACATTCCACGACTTCGATGCCTTTGTAATGGTGTAGGCTGTCCCCGTCTGCAGGAACACGGCCGCCAGCTTGCTCCCCTGCCTGATCACCACGTCGGGATCAGCAATATCTACACCAACAGTCGCATTCCAAGGTCGCTCACGCTTGATCGTCACGTCAGAAACGGGAAGTCCATCCAGCCTGTCGACGACCGAAACCCTGGTGAGGAACATGAGAAGACCCTGGGGTCGACTACGCCAGACCTGGTCCACGATTGGAGCTTCCCAGGAGTCTGCATGTACGACTACTCGAGCGGCCGGTACGGTGAACCAGTAGGCCACCAGTACAGCCAAAGCGACCAGACCCATGCGCCACAGTAGCTTCATGAACGGAGGAACTCCTCATTGATGCCCATGCACTGTCCCCTAGGAAAAGTCACCGAGCAGTCTGATCTCGGGCGAAAGGCGCACGTTGAAGCGTGCATAGACTCTCTGTACGACAAGGTCCATAAGGCGCGCGACATCGAGTGCGGTTGCCCCTCCCAGATTGACGATGAAGTTCGCATGCTTGACCGACACCTGCGCCTGCCCCACCTGGAGACCCTTGCACCCGGCTTCCTCTATCAACTTGCCGGCATACGTCGTTGGAGGATTCGTGAAGATACTTCCCGCATTCGGATGTTCCCACGATTGTTTGGCATGCTTCTCGGATCGGATGCGTGCAGCTGTCGAGCGGATTGTTGCTCCGTCACCCGCCTCAAGGTCAAATGCAGCACCCAGAATGATCGCCCCGCTCTCCTGAAACTCGCTATAGCGGTAGTCAAAATCGACATCTTCATGCTTCTTCACGACATACTCGAGGTTGGGATCCAGAACTTCCACATACGCCAAGTGAGTGCTTATGGCCTGAGAGAACGAACCTGCATTCATGAAGATGGCCCCTCCAACAGTACCAGGTATGCTGACAAGATACTCCAATCCAGACAGGTCCTGACTCATGGCGAAATCGAGCAGCGAGGACAGTGGCATCGGGGCACGAGCAAGCACCAGTCCTTTCTCCATCACTGGCTGAAGCGAGGTCTCCATGAGTCTCACGACTAGACCTTCGACACCACGATCGGAGACAAGGACATTCGTTCCGTTGCCGATAACCGTCGTTGGCATCTTGAAAGCTCTGGCAGCACGCAGTGCGCAAACCAGGTCTTCCTCACCACATGGCGTGTAGAGGTACTCGGCCGGACCGCCAATATGAAACGACGTATAGGACGAGAGCGGTTCCTTCGTCAGGACCCGTTGCTCGACGCGACGTCCGAACTTGTCTATGACCGAATCCACCATCAGTCGTTCTCCTGCTGTATGCGTCCCTCGAGGGACGCAGCAGTTTCACATTGTACCGTATTGTCGCTCGTCAGCAAGCCACAAAACCGCAGACCAAGCTTGTTCACGTCACCAGGACCCATAAACAGCACGACGTCCCCTGGGGTGACCGACACCCGTAAGACGTCAAGCATCTGGTCCACGGGCATCTGGGGTATCAATGAACCACCGGCTGCCGCCTTCACGCTCTCTCGAAGCATCCTGTTCAGCTCTTCCGGATGCTCCGCCGTCTCTCCAGCCGGGAAAATGTCGAGCAGCACGATCCGCGAAACTCCAGCCAGTGCCGGTCCATACTCCTCGAAGCACATGCTCACTCGGGAGAAACGGTGCGGCTGGAGCACGAGCGTAAGTGGTCTTCCGGGGTACCGAACCGAGACAGCCTGCATAGTAGCTCTGATCTCCGTGGGGTGGTCGGCATGGTCTGTGAGGACGACCGTTCCGTCATGGCATGCGAGGAGCTGCATTCGCCGCTCAATTCCGGGGAAACCTTCCAGAATAGGGAGTGTGTCTGCGAGGGGGAGCCCGACTGCCTCGCACGCCAGGCAAGCGGCAACAGCGTTGAGATAGTTCTTCTCGTCTCCTCGTTCCATGGCAAATGGCTGCTCTATGCCTTCTCTTGCAATTATTGCGGTGTTGCTGCGGACACGGTAGCGCATCTGCACCTGATTTGACGCCTCCTGACCGTACAGGACGTGCCGCGGCAGAGCCTGCACGATTCTGGCCACTTCCCTGTCGTCACCACAGCCAACGATCAGGCCGCCTCGCTCAGCACACTGTTGGGAGAACCGGACAAATGCACCGACAAGGTTGGTGAAGTTGCCTCCATACGCCCCCAGGTGGTCGCTATCGATGTTCGTTACTACAGCTACGTCTGGATGGAACTTCAGGAACGAACCGTCCGATTCATCAGTCTCCAGGACCATGATGGGACGTCCCTGAATTTGTCTTCGCTGTGTCCCTTCAGAGGGGAAGACTCTATCAAATCCAGTGATATGACCTCCCACACAGATGGTTGGAGCAAAGCCCTGTCTTGCCAGCACATATCCAATCATTCCAGTGGTCGTGGTCTTGCCGTGCGTGCCAGCAACGGCTATCAGGAAATACTGGGATGCGACGGCAGACAGGACATCTGTTCGGTGGAGAACAGCCGCTCTGATTCCCTCTGCAGCGATGAGCACCACATTGTCCGGGCGAATTGCCGATGACCGCACCAGAACTTCGCCACGACGAAGTGCACCAGATGCTTCAGCTTCGGACATCACCCGGATACCCAGCGAGGTCAACCGTTCAGCCTCGAGACCGTCATTCGCGATGTCTGAACCCCGCACATCCATTCCGATGCTGTGCAGCAACATGGCCAGTGAACTCATCCCGGCACCACAGATGCCAACAAGAAAAAAAGGTCTTCCAGGTTGCAGGAGCTCAGTCATGTGAACACTCCTCTTCGATCGTGCGCATTATGACGTCCCCAGCATCACTTCCAAAAATGCTGGAAGCAGGAAGGGCTGGACCTGCTTCATCATCCAGCGCCTTCTCCACGATGGACAGGTACCTGCCAAACTGTAGTGACTGCTGCTCAATGCGTATACCGAGACCAAGGCTCTCGAGATATGTCGCGTTCTTGGACTGATGTCGGCCAACGGCGAAGGGATAGGGAATGACGACGGCATAGATGCCTCCGACAGCAAGCTCCGTAAGCGCAAGTGCACCGCCTCGCGTCACCGCTACGCGAGCCTGCCCGTAGAGTCGCTCCATATGCTCCTCATAGGAGACGACGACAGGATTGACGTGCCGCAGAGACAGCCCGTCCACCGCATCACGAATCTTCGCATAGTCATCAGTTCCGGTCACCACAGTGACTGGAACTTCGCGGCCTCTGCTGTCCAGCTCCCTGATTGTCCGCAGGAACAGTTCGTTGACGAAGCTAGCCCCGCCACTACCCCCGATAAACAGCAGCCCCCGGCGAAGGGGTCTGCTGAGCCGGCACTCCGTCAGTGCCGCATAAACCTTGCGTCGCAGAGGATTTCCAGTGACGGTGAATCGTGAACCGGAAACTCCTTCAACAGGAAACCCCAGGAACACGTGCCGCACACGATGGGAGAACAGTCGATTCGCCCTCCCCATGACAGTATTCTGTTCCAGAAGGTATATGGGAACCCCGCTCATCTGCGCAGCCAAGATTCCTGGCACCGATACGTATCCGCCGGTACCAATGAAAGCATCCACATGGGCGTCTGTCATGACACGACGGGCCGCCCTCACTCCGCCTCGAGTTGCACGTGCAAGGCGCCACAACGACCTGGGCGTATACAGAAGCGGGGCAGAACAGACAGCTCTGACGTCAAACCCCTGAGAGAGGAAAACGCGTTCCTCCATACTGCCGGATCGCGCCAGCATGGTGACGGTTCCCCTGTCCAACAGGCGCTCAGCAATTGCGACTGCGGGGTAGATATGTCCCCCTGTTCCTCCTCCAGCGACAACGTAGTGCATCAGGCGGCCTCCGGACTCCGGGAAATAGCTGCCGCGATGCCAAGCGCGGCCATCTCGAAGACGATGTGATTGCCCCCCTGACTGAAGAAAGGCAGCGGAACACCCGTCGTAGGAAGTAGCCCGACAACGACGCTAATATTGACAAACGCCTGCACGGCGAGGAATACGCCCAGCCCCATGACATACACTCGGGCAAACGGCTCAGAAGACCTCGAGGCAAGCCTGAACAGGTCGAAGACGATCCACAGAAAAATGCCCAGCACGATGGTTACGCCGATAAGCCCGAACTCTTCGGAGAATATGGCGAAAACAAAGTCATTTTCCTGGGCCGGGAAGTGGACGAATTTCTGGACGCTCCGCATGAAACCCCGCCCTAGCACTCCACCCCTCGCGACGGCGAACATGGAGTTCACCAGCTGGTAGGCGACGCCTTTCGCCTTGTCGGCTGCCAGCGGGTTGATAAATGAAGTCATCCTGACTTTCCAGGAAGCTTTCACGTTCACCGCAATCAGGGCCAGCGCGCCCAGGGCAGCCGTTCGGCTGATCCAGTAGTCTAGCGGGGCACCGACGGCCAGCAGAATAGCGATTGAGGACCCAGCAATGACGAAGGCCGTCCCGAAGTCGGGTTCCAGTGCGACCAGGCCCGTGAACCCCAGCACGAATAGCAGAAACGTTCGGTAGTATCGATGGTCATACTCGTTCAGGTACTTGCCACTGAAGAGCTTGGCGGCGAGAAGAGGCACTACCAGGACAACTGCCTGAGATGGCTGCAAGCCAATAGAATTCGTTCCGATCCACCGGCTGGAACCGTTGACACTCCTGCCGATGCCGGGAATGAGAACAGCGACCAGCAACGTTCCTAGACCATACGTCAGGAATTCCGAAATGTCTGCCCAGCGCATGTACTTGAACCGCGAGCAGAACCAGTAGGCGAAGACTCCAACACCGACGATAATCGCCTGCTTGACGACACTCGGGGTAGCGGCCACCAATTGACCTCGTGCAGCGCTGAGACTGACGGCGATGCTATAATTCTGCAGCACCCCCAGGCAGAGCAGTATGGTGACCAGAACCAGTATGCGCCTCACCGCGTGACAACACCCGGGTAACCCTGGACGATCTCCCTAAACCGGTCGCCGCGTTGCTCAAAATCCCTGAACATATCGAAACTGGCACAAGCAGGAGACAGAAGCAGCGTACCATCTCCAGAAAGGAGTCGCACTCCATTGCTGACAGCGTCCTTGAGCGATTCGACGCGGGCAATCGCCTTCATGCCGGCCTTGCGCAGCGAATCCTCAATAGCCGGGGCGGTTGCACCCATCACGATTGCTGACACCAGATTCCTGTCTTCGGTCAGATGTCGCGCCATTTTGTCGAACGAGACACCCTTTGAACTGCCGCCCAGAATGACTACATATGGTCCAGTCATGGCATCAGCGGCCGTCATAACTGATTCCGGAGTCGTTGCCTTGGAGTCGTTGACGAACGTCACGCCACCCGCTGTTCCGACGTACTCCAGTCGGTGAGGTAACCCGTTGAAACCTTCCACAGCCCTGCGAATGGAATCTGGAGAGATACCGTACAAAAAGGCTGCCAGAGCTGCACTCATGGCATTCGCTACATTGTGCCGCCCGGGGATGCGCAGGTCTGTCTCTCTGAACAGCTCCACCATGCGTGTCGTGTCTTTGAAAACGATGCCACCATCGACAACATGCGCGCCGGAGAATACGCCGTCACCCAGTCCGAAATAGAACGTGGAAGGACTCAACATTGGGCCAAGTGTTCTCAGCGCGGGGTCATCCCAGTTGAGCACAACGGCGTCATCCGCCGTCATGTTCTCGAACAAGCGCTTCTTCGTGGCGAAGTAACGTTCCATGGTACCGTAGCGGTCAAGATGGTTCGGAACCAGGTTCGAAAAAATGGCCACTCTGGGATGGAAGGTATGAACTGTCTCGAGCTGGAAGCAACTGACCTCAAGAACCGCCGGTCCTGCCATCGGGTGCTCCACCAGGAGTTCCGACACTGGAGTGCCCAAGTTGCCCCCTGTCACTACGTCGGGGTACTCCTCAGCAACAATTTCTCCGAGAAGAGCCGTGGTCGTACTCTTGCCATTGCTGCCAGTCACTGCAAGTATTGACAGACCGGCATACGCGGCAATCTCTGTCTCACCGACGATGAGTTTGCCCAACTGCGCAGCGGCCAGGATAATCGGAGCCTCGGGTGCGACACCAGGCGAGACCATGACAACGTCATAGGCGGCCATGATGCTCGCAGTGTTCTGTCCAAATTCAAAGGGAACTCCCACCTGCTGCAGCAGCCAGACAGCATGCTCGAACTTTTCGTCAGCGCTTCGCTGCTTGAATTCCGATACGAAAACGTCCACTCCGTGATCATGCAGGTACAGAGCCGCGTACAATCCACTTGGCAATGCTCCGACGACGAATGCAGAATGGAAAGGGATCACTGGTTATCTCCACGTCATCGTCAGCGCCCCGGCAATGACAAACAGGATACTCACGACAAAGAACCGGTCGACGATCTTTGGTTCGGCCCACCCGAGTTTCTCGAAATGATGGTGTATCGGAGCCATAAGGAAGACTCTCTTTCTGCGACCAGAGGCTTTGAAGACAAGTACCTGGATCATCACGCTTATCGCCTCTCCGAGAAACAGTCCTCCCAGCAGGATCGACGACAACTGGTTCCCTGACGCAAACGCCCACGCGACGAAGATGGAACCAAGCGCAAGCGATCCCGTATCTCCCATGAACACTGATGCTCCTGTACCGTTGAACCATAGAAATGAAATAGCAAATGCAGCGGCCGCCAAAGGGAGTATGCCGGCCAGTCCTGATGGATGCAGAAGCGAGGCTACGCCGGCGACAGCAAATGTGGGAAGACTCGTCTTGGCGAGCAGGCCATCAAGGCCGTCCGTCAGGTTGAATGCATTCACCATGCCGACCGCGTACAGCATGGCAACGACGTAGAAGGCCCAGCCGCCAAGAAGAACTGCACCACTCGCCAGATGAAGGGTCGGAATGATCGATGGGTACGCCAGATAGAAAAAGAGCCCAGCTGCTGCTGTCTGGATCAGGAGTTTCTGGTAGCCAAGCAGTCCGTCATTTCTGTGTTTGAACTCTTTGGTCCAGTCATCCAGAAAACCGGAAAGGAGACTGACAGCTACGAAAACCACTGTAGCGACGTCCAGCCGTGTCAAGCCCGTTCGCCCCATCACGAAGAGATAGGCTGCCACGGCTCCGGCAATGTTGAGAACCAGCATCAGACCGCCCGCCGTGGGCGTACCTGCTTTGGACTTGTGAGAAGCAGGCCCTTCGTCCCGTATCAACTGCGTGAACCGCATCCTGCGCAGCCACGCAATAAGGAGAGGGAAAAGAACCAGGTCGACAAGAACAAGAACGAGAACCAGTAACATGGCAGACCTCGCGGTCATCGCTGTCCCTCCTGCGACTGCAGACCATCGGCGCCACAAACATAGCCGTGATCCCGCAACGCGAGCCGTGCTTCTTCCCGGTCATCGAAAATGACATCCTCGTGTTCATAGTACATGACCGTCTCATGCCCACGACCGAGAACCAGGACCATGTCGCCGGGCCTGGCCATAGCAATGGCACTTCGAATTGCCTGCCTTCTGTCTTCGATGACTGTGAAATGGTCGGTGGTGAACCCGTCCTCGATGTCATGAACGGCAACTGACGCGTCTTCATGACGAGGGTCCTCCACGGTCACGAAAGACCAGTGGCAGGCCTCCTCTGCGAGGCGGGCCATGATCGGCCGCTTCTCGCGGTCATCGGCGCCAACGGAGCCAAACACGGCCAGCAGATCCCCCCGCACAGTGGGCCGCACGGCGCTGAACAGTGCCGAGAACTCTTCTGGCGTATGGGCATAGTCCACGACGACCTCGAACGGCTGTCCACAGTCAATCCGCTCATAGCGCCCGGGGATGTACAGTGGGGCAGCAAGAGACTGTACAGCCTTGCTCAGGTCGCAGGTCGGTTCAATGGCATGGACCGAACTGATCGCCGCCAGACAGTTGGACGCCTGGAACGCTGGGCCGATCGAAAGCTCCACGTCGAACGTGGCTCCGTCGCGCGCAAGGACCTGAAACGTGGTTCTTCCCATTGTAGACACGACGTGGTCACCACGCAGGTCAGCTGCTCGCTCCAGGGAAAACGTCCTGGCCTGCGAGCGCTCGGCCGCGTCCCTGAAGGAAGCGAACGAAGGATCGTCAGCGTTGAGAACGGCCACAGAGTTCTCATCAAGTGACGTGAACAGGCGCAGCTTGGCCGCCAGATATGCATCCATCGTACCATGATATCCCATATGATCCTGCGAGAAATTTGTGAAAACCCCGCAATCAAAGCGCATGCCATGTACTCTGTCGAAAGCGAGCGCAAACGAGGAAACCTCGAGCACGGCAACCTGTGCCCCCTGGTGAACCGCATGGTCCAGATACCAGTTGAGCGCAAAGGCCTCCGGCGTTGTGGCTGGCAGAGCGTCAGGAGGAAAGAACTCGCCATCAGGCATGACATAGCCTGTGGTCCCGATCATGACGCACGCGATGTCCAGTCCCTGCAGGAGACGACGAATGATGTATGCTGTGCTCGTCTTGCCGCTCGTTCCAGTGATGCCGATTATCTTTATGCGACGAGCAGGGAAATTGAAAAATGCCTGCGAGACCAGACTCAGGAACTCACGGCAACTCGAAACGACGAGAACCGGCACATCCTGAACCTCCGGATGCTCAGTCTCAGCGACGACGCAGGCCGCCCCGGCGCAAAGAGCGCTGGCGATGTAGGACGCTCCGTCCAGTCTGGTTCCAGAGATGGCGACGAACATGGCTCCCGGCCCGCATTCACGCGAATCAGGCGTGACCAGGTTGATCATTGTCCTGTGGCCAAGCGAGGAACGCTTGGGGTCCCAGGACTCAGGAGGCAGCATATGGAGGAGCTCAGCAAGCTCCCGTTCCTCGACGGCAAATTTCATGGTTTCAACCTCAGATACTGTATCAACTGTAGTGCAATCTTCTTGAAGGTCGGCCCTGCTACAAGAAATGACGTGCGTGCTCCCTTTCGAGTCTCATGGACGCTGAGGAACACGACCACCCTGGGGTCGTTCGCCGTCAGGATTCCTGCGAAGCTGAATACATATGATCCGTCAGTCAGATAGCCCCCCCCAGGGGCGGCTATCTGGGCAGTGCCGGTCTTTCCGGCAACTTCGTAGCCGGGAATGTACGCGCTGAAAACGCCGACATCTTTCTGCACGACTCCGTGGAGGCCCCCGAGAAGAGCCTTAGCCGTCTCCGGCTTGAACAGCTGGCCGACGACCCCAGAGACGTCCGTCCTCTGACTCGCTCCTGAAGCGTCGACGATGTGGTCGACCACGTAGGGTCGCTGCATGAGGCCTCCATTGGCTATCGTGGCATAGAAGTTCGCCATCTGGATTGCCGTCACTGCTACACCCTGGCCAAATCCCATCGTAGGAAGCGTTGTCTTTGACCACAGAGACATCGGAAGCAGGATACCAGACTCCTCTCCAGGCAGATCGATGCCCGTCGGTTTGCCAAAACCGTACCGGCTGACGCAGTCGTAGAAGAGCTTGGCACCTATCTTCATGCTGAGCTGGCAAAACGCCACGTTGGAGGAATGCTGCAGCATTGCGTAGAGGTTCATCGTCCCGTATGGATAGAGATCGTGAACGACCGTGTCGAAGACTCTGAGACTGCCGCCGCTGTAGAACGTGCTCTGCAGTGTAATCGTACCCGTCTCGAGACCGGCAACCGATGTCACCGCCTTGAATACCGAACCGGGCTCATAGTTGGCACTGATTGCCTTCTCCGCAAGGGAGCTCATCGAAGCGTCCTGCCAGTGTTCGGGATCTACGCCTGGCACATCGACCATTGCAAGGACCGCATCAGTCTTTGGATCCAGGATCGTGCATGTGGCCCGCTTGCCATCGTATGTCTTCAGAGTGTCCATGAGAGCCTGCTGTGCAAAATACTGGATATTCGAGTCGATCGTCAGCACGATGTTCTTGCCTGGTATAGGTTCGAGAACGTCCTCTGTGACGGCGGGCTCACCGGGGTTCGACCCAGAGACCTTGTAGGTATGTCGCCCGTCCGTACCTCCAAGTTCCTTGTCATATTGGAACTCGATTCCCGACAGACCCTGGTTATCCGAGCCTGTGATGCCGACCACCGAAGACACGAGAGCTCCCAGCGGATAGACCCGGCGATAGCCTTTGTCCAGCACGATTCCTGGTACATCGAGTCGGCTCAGTGTGTCGTAGTCCACAACGCCGACCTGCTTCTTCAGATAAATGAAGCTTGATGAAGCGCTGCGTATCTGCTTCTCCAGCTGTGTCACGGATGCATTGAGGACTGGAGCAATGCTGGCTGCAGTCAGGTGAGGGTCTTTGACTTCCTTCATGTACAAGCCCAGGGACCACGTTGCCACATCCTGCGCCAGTACGCGCCCTGTCGAATCCTGGATCATTCCCCGCTTTGCTTTGATAGGAATGGAGTCGGTCTCAAGCTGCTGGTTGGCCATGTTCACGAGAGTAACGCGGGCCAGTACTTGCAGATAGACGAACCGTGACTCAATTCCTAGCACTGCAACCAGGAACACTGTGAAAATGACGACGAGACGTCGTCTGAACATGTCATTGAAAGACGCGACGCCTCTCTTCATCAGTTCCGTATGGTCTTGACGCAGGGATTCCCGCTAATGAAGACTGTCTAGTGTGCCAATCACCGCCGTGTTGTTGGCTGCCATACCCATAGCGCCCGCGGCAGCTCGCACCCGATCGGGGGACATGAGCTTTGTGTCGCGCTCGAGCAGCGATTCCTGCTGCTGAAGCTGTGCCTGAATGGCCGTCCTGTTCAATTCGACCTGACGCTCCAGGAAAAGAGTTGTGCTGTACACATAGCCATAGGCGCACAGCAAACCCACGATCGTCACACCCAGAACAATGTACCGACGTGCAGCGATTCTTGCCGCGGCTGAGACGCGAACTGTCGCCGCAGGACGGCGGACTGTTGTGTAGTTGCCTCTGACTGCAATACTCATGGCTATACCCTTTCCAGCACGCGCAATTTGGCACTGCGAGAGCGTCTGTTCGTCGCGACTTCTGAGTCCGTAGGCCGAATGACCTTCTTGTTGACCAGACGAAATCCTGGCTCCCCCGAGACCGGATTCTCGCAGAGAGCCAGGTAGCTTCTCTTCACAATTCTATCTTCGAGCGAATGGTAACTAATGACCAGGAGTCTTCCGTTCAGATTCAAGAGCGATGCTGCGGACTTGAGACCATTCTCGAGAGCATTGAGCTCATCGTTGACATATATGCGCAGAGCTTGAAAGGACTTGGTAGCAGGATGTATTCGGGCGTGCCTGGAAGGAAAGACAGCGGCTACTGTCTCCGCCAATTCACTCGTCGTCTCGATCGGCGCTCGTTGCCGACGGCGCACGATCGCGCGAGCAACCTGACGCGACCTTCCCTCCTCGCCGTACTTCCACAAGATGTCGGCGATGTCTTCCTCTGGAAACGAGTTCACGATATTCCTGGCAGTGACCTTGAGATCATCGTCCAGTCGCATGTCCAGTGGTTGGTCATGGCTGAACGAAAACCCCCTACCTGTGCCCGTGAGTTGCTCTGAAGAAAAACCCAGATCCATCAGGATTCCGTCGAATCGTGTGTCCGGATAATCCTTCAACAACCGCGTCATGTCCCGAAAGTTTCCGCGGGTGATAACCTTGCGGGCGGCAGTATCTTTCAGCCGCTCGCGGGCAATGGCAAGAACCACTGCATCGACGTCCATCATGAAAAGCGTCCCTTCGCTAGAAAGTTGGCGCCCAACCTCATATGCGTGTCCGCCTTCACCTGTCGTGCAATCAAGATAGGTTCCGTGTGGTCGAATCTGCAGGTATGTCGTGACCTCGTCCAAGAGGACCGGAGTATGTGCAAACTCACTCATCTGGCTTGCAAAGCTCCAATATTTTGTTCGAAAACCTTCTCCGCTTTAGACCGGTAGGTATCCCAGATATGAACGTCCCAGATCTCCAGGTGCGTCAAGGCACCGGCGAATACGACCTCTTTGTCAAGTGAAGCATACTCACGCAGGTGTTGAGGTATCGAAATACGACCAATTTTGTCGAGTTCAACCGTTGCAGCTCCGCTGAAAAGAATGCGGACGAAGGCCCGATTGTCGGATGAGACAGGGATGAGGTCACCATAGAACCGCTCAATGATAGAGGTCCACACTCTGT
>Ga0209226_10000812_pt1 | contig 15647 bp, 12 predicted proteins | sample BarGraNGADG00212_2_FD_184497 | JGI IMG/M metagenome (GOLD analysis project Ga0209226, IMG submission 184497) | Arctic peat soil microbial communities from Barrow, Alaska, USA - Barrow Graham LP Ref core NGADG0011-212 (SPAdes) (version 2) | ecosystem: Environmental > Terrestrial > Soil >...
CATTCTCCAGAAAATACGCCGGCAACGGTGCCGAGCTTTTCCGGGCAGGTCTCGACATAATACTCATTGCATCTGCAGGTAGACGGTCTTGGATAGACAGCTTTGTAACTCCCTGGATTGTATCCGCCTGGCGCAGTTAAGCTGCCTGAATTCGTGCTTGTCGGGCAACCGCTCGGATAAGGACAGATGCTGCAAACGCCTTCTTTTACTACGGTCGAGCTGGTGCAGGTGGTGCAGGTCGCTGTGGAGGAGCCCGGCAATGCCGGTGAGTTTGATAATGTCGGAACTCTTACGATTGCCGGATTGTTGGCTTGCAACTGACGGCCCACGGGACCCTGGTTATTGACCTGTCCGGAGTAGCCTGCCTGGGCAGTGAGGCTCCCGGAAGCGGCATAGCCTGTTTGTTGAGCCGGATAATTTACAAATCCCGGATAGCTCGCCTGAATCGGAGAACTCGCAGCAAGTGCATTGCTCTGCTGGGCTTGATAATTATAGTAGCTCCCGTCTGTCGCCTGGCCTGTGATGGGCTTGTACAGATTGTTATCAGGCATCACAATTCCCTCGGCATCGGGGTCTGGTGGAGTTGGTGCACCTACAGGCAAAGATACCTGTGCTATTGTGCCTGGATTGCCAGAATAGACTGGATTGCCAGGATAACTTGGGTTGCTAGGATAACCTGGATTGCTTGTGTAGCTTTGTGAAGGAGAAGACACGACTCTCGGATATACATAGATGTAGATGTAGTTGGACCATATACCGCAGTTGTAGCAGAGGGTATGCCAACCTGGGACATCGCCCGAGAACCAGCCTTTTTTGTAGCCCGTCCCAGTCCAGCCCCACAGTTGCACTACTGGCGTGGACGCGCCGGGATACCATTCATAGACAAAGAAGTTGCCGCTAGATTTGATGTCCGCAAAGAGTGGAAGATAACCACCGTAGCTGCATCCCGCGATTGTATTCAGGCCTGATGAGGTCTGGACATAGAACCTGTTGGCGGAATTGACCTGGCCCGGGTAGTACCAGTAGCTTGAACCGGTCAGTGCAGTCTGTGCGACCGCGCCTGTGGCTGGACCCGACATTTTTCCCGGCGAAGAGGATGATACAAAGTTCAAGTTCTCATCCGGAGCAAAGCTCTCTGCTGCTGGCGGGGAGAGTCTTAGCGCATCCGCGGTCAATTGATCCTGGACGGGGCCGCCGATCTCGGGTGCTGAATACGCGGATCCGGGCCCCTGAAGGCTCGCATACGTTTGCTGGCCTTGGGTCGGATAATTATTCTGCTGAGATTGAAGATAACCATCCTGGATCGATGAGCCGTCCTGATAGGGCACATTAGCCACATTAGCGCCCATCTGGGCCTGTAGTCCCGATGACTGGACGGAGCCCACCGAGGCTGTGGTGCTCATATCAGAGCCGCTTACATCGCCAACTGCTCCCAATGCGACATTAATCATAACCAAAAACGCGACTAATACCGGAAGATAACATTTCATATTCCCCACTCCTGACTAACTTTGAATTGTTACTCTATTCATTTAAAGCGTTCTATCTATTTAATACTTACTTTTGGAACGAGTGCAAGAAACCATATAGACTATAATAATAATATTTAGTGCTTTAATTCGCCTGCAAGAATAGACAAATCGGACAAAAGCAATCTCATCTTTGATAAGATCCGAGGATTTTTCCTTAAGATATGATAGCCAAAAAGTTAGATATCCCGGAATGCTGGGGAGAATTGCTACATCTGCCTCATCGACTACTCTCTCTTGCTCCAATTGTTTCTGACCATCTCTGCTAAGCGCGGATTATCGAATTGATTGTAGATATCAAGGTCCGTGGTGAAGCCAACGAACGGATCTATGGTTCCCTTTTCCAGGTTCGTCACCCAGATTTGAATGCCTTTTTCCTCCACTGCCTCCCCTTTCTCCCGGAAGAACTGCACAAAAGGCTCCAGCGTCTCGCTGCTCGGCACCAGAATTACATAGTCCACTCCCGGCTCAGGTTTGCATTTATCGACATCAATAGCCTTTACGCTCGTGACGATAAAGGCTTTCGCCGATCGTTCCGGGGCCGAGAAGATGAGTTCCTTCTGGCTCTCAGCAGTTAGACTGTACCCGGCATCATGCATGAAACCCTTTAATAGGTCACTCAAGCTCTGCCGCAGGACGTTCTTCAGCTCTGGAAGAGATCTGAGAAGTTTGCTGTTGGCATCATTAAAGTCCTTCTTGCTGTACTTCTTCGTGTGCAGGAAATGGAAAATACGCCCGTCCATCTGAGTGTACGTATCAAGGCTGGGAAGATCGAAGGAGACGGGCGTCTTGCTCATGATGCTGGCAAAGATGCCGGGAGCAATTTTTTCGCCCACCATTTTCTTTAGCTCCAAGGTTTCCTGTTCGGTCAATTTTGCAGCTCGAACCACGTCATAGATGCGAAGGAGAAGCTCACATCTGGCTATGATCTCCCTCTCACTGAGCAGCGCCCTGAGAGGATCCAATATTTTGTCGGTCACCATTTTATTCATCAATTCCTTTGGCTAGCTAATTCAGCTCTTAGCTCTCCCATCTTGGCAGTCCTCTCCGCAAAGGCATTATGCTGGTGGATGCTCTCCTCATTGATCTGTTTTAGAGTTACTGCAGCATCATCCGGAAGATCGGTGAATGTCTCCACCAGCTTCTGGGCCATGGTTCGGACACAGTCCTCCACGAATTTGGGGTTACTGTGCGCTCGCCTTACCACCACTGCCTCATCCGGCCTCTTCAGTAGTCCGTAAACCTTGGAGCTCATGGACTCTTCAATGATCTTGATTATCCGATCGATGGAAACGCAGCGCCGGTCATGAACCTCGACCGAAATGCTGCCTCTCCCCCGCTGGTTGTGTGTAGCTACAGGCAGCCTTCCCAAGAGGTCCAAGACGACTGCCTCAGATAGGCCTGCTTTTGCCAGCTCCATACGAGTCTGCTCTTTCATGATCTCCTGGGCACAGGGACAGGCAGTCGTGCCCAGAACCTCGGCGCCCACCGTCTTCCTCAAGTAACCGGACGGGCCAGCTCTTGCCACGGCTTCGGCAAAGATGTCAACTACCTCCTGGCAGGTGACCTTTGTTACAGGAGTCTGTCTGCGAACTATGTACTCGCTCTTCATCTTAACTTCCGCCCTGGATGCGTATTCATGCCGGGAGAGGAGTCTCTTGGCAATCTCTCCGCAAAGCTCCTCGATCTCATAGACGGGGCAGTTTATAGCCTCCTCTAAAACTTCGTCTATAACCTCAAAGTTGCGGGAGAGATTGGCTCCTTTGCGGTCCGAAGGAAGGTCGACGAAGACCTCAAAATTGGATATGAGAACTATGGGCCTCTCATCGTTTCCGCGCTCAACTTTTATCAGCTTCTTGACGCCAGTCACTCCCACTCTTGTCAGATTGAAGGGGTAATCGGGTTCGCAGGCCTGAATATCTGGTAGTGTATCCACTGGTTTCACCTTGCGTTCGATTCCTTTTCTTCGTCATTGAGCGATTCCTCCGCCATCTCGTCCATGCGGAGGAGGAGAACGTCCACTTCCCGAACCATCTCCTCCAGGGTTTCACGGATCCGCTGGTGGTGCTCGTCCGACAAAAGAAAAGACTCTTCCATCTCGGCCATCAATTGCTCATCGCCCATATCGAGCATCTCGCATATCATTTTCTCGACATCCTTCGAACCGAGCATAATGGTTTATTCAAAACGGACATATTTGAGACTTTCCTTTTTCGGGAAAACGCCCGTAGAGGGATCTTTGGATCGAGCCCCCCGTATTTCGCCTGAAGATCGTAGTAACCAACACAAAAAGGATGACTGAAATATTTCGACCGACAACGAGAGTCAGTTATATCTATCCGTAAAGCCATCATACCGGGAAAGGAGTTCTACTGATGATCAAGCGTTGCCCTCAACACGGATTTTTCAGGGGAGAGCATTGTGAGTGCGGCTCTTCGGGTCAGCTTCTTTTGGATGAGACCAAGACGGAGCAGCTAGGTCGACTGGTAGCGGGGGGCCTCAGGCATTTCCCGGTTGATCTGGGACTGGAGATGGACTCTCGCGGGTGGGTGGACCTGGCAAAACTAGGACTGGTGGTACAAAACAGGCACCACTGGGCTAGCAAAGAATTGGTGATCGCGCTGGTAGAATCCGATTCAAAGCAGAGATATGAAATCTTGAACGACAAAGTCAGGGCCAGATACGGTCACTCCGTGAATATCGAGCTGGACCATCCGGAAAACAAGCTTCCAATGCTCTATTACGGGGCAAGTGAAGAGGAGGCGGATAGGATCCTGGAGATCGGCCTCAAGTCTGCATCGCAAAAGTATGTTCATCTCTCCACGACTCCCGAGAAAGCCTGGCATGTGGCGACTTTTCGCACGGGCAACCCCAGAGTGATCAAAGCGGATGCATCACTTGCAAAGGCTGCAGGTGTGAAGATGATGACTGTAAACGATGATATCGTAATATCGGAGACAATTCCGGCCCGGTTTCTCTGCATCCTCGCCTCCAGTGACATTCCCAAACAGGAAAAACATTAGGAAAGATAGAGCAGTTGAGTCGGCGGATATCGACATCAAGGAAGGACGGCATGATTTCAGAAGCCCTCGTGAAATAGTGCATACTCTCATGAATACGACCTTGAGCCCCCTTCGACCACACCCCCTGCATATCTAGCGGCCGAAACGTCTCTCTCTTCTCTGGCAGTCCCTTATGGCTCGCAGAAAATCTATTTTGCGGAGTTGGAGCCAGTTGACATCCGTAAAATACAGCTCGGAATAGGCTGCTTGCCAGATCATGAAGTCGCTGAGCCGCTTTCCCCCCGCCCTTATCACAAGGTCTGGCTTCTGGCTAAATCTCAAATGGGATTCTATAATCTTTTCATCGATTTGCTCGTAATTCAAGCGTCCACATTCCACATCCCGGAGGAGATCCCGAAACGCTTCCGCCACCTCGCGCTTGCCACCGTAGCCTAAAGATACTACCACTTTGAGCCTACCACCAGAGCCCGTTTGCTGCACACACGACGCCGTATGCAGGCTGATCTGAGCCGGAGCATGATTGAGAAATGATTTGATCTTCCGGCAAAGCATCGGTTCTTCGTCGCTTATATAGAGCACAAGAGAGGTCAGACCTATGGATTTGCTCCAATCTATGAGGTCCGCCAGTCGCTCCAGGCCTTTATCGAACAGGTCGCCGGAGGTAAGGACGACGGCCACGCAACCGGGCAGATTATTCTTGGCGATCTGGACTACCAGGAGCTGCTCATAGATACGGTGAATCATAGTCAATCATTCGGTGTCTTCATTGGGCAAAGTATTTTTGCGATGAAATGGGTTCCATAGGCCATGCAACGGGAGGATGTCGTCAGGGCGGCCATCGGACTGATGGCGCTGTTACTGCCCTATATCGGAGCCTATACGGTTATTCCTCTGGCGGCCATATTCTCCCTGGACCCGGGCACTCGCCTGCTTTCTGCATCCCTGGGCCTGCTCCTTATCATGAGGCTGGCACTTTCTCTCGTGAACACCAACCTTCCTTTATACATCATCGCCATATCCTTTGTAGCCTCCGCCTTTGCTCCAATGGCTTTCCGAAAGTTTGAAACTCTCGCGGGGAGCTTAATCTATCTGCTCATCACTGTGATAATTGGGTTTCCCCTCGCGAGCCTGATCTCGGCGGGCGGCCTATCCTCAGAGAGAATCCTGTTCCTGGCGATCCTCGGCGGGCTTTCGGGCGCGTTCTTGCATCATGCCTCCAGAGAGCGCGACTTCACAGTCCCTTTCGGAACGGCCATGGTTATGTGGCTCTTCTCTTTCGACTATCCTCTGCCTGATCTGCATCGCATTTTGCTCATCTGCCTCTTTGCTCTCGTCTTGGGAATTGGCGCCTACTGGGCGAAAGCTGCAGACTCGGATGCCGTACTGAGCGAGACCCTCGTCTGCTTGCTCGTGATTCTCTTTGGGGGACTGCCCTGGTTTATGCTCTTGCTGGCTTTCTATCTGCTTGGTGGAGGGTTCACCCGGTATGGATATTCGCATAAGGCAAAGCTCGGCATCGCTCAATCCCATGGAGGCGTGCGCGGCTACAAGAATGTCTATAGCAACAGCCTGGTTCCTCTGGTTCTGGCGGTCTGCTACGGTGTTTACCGCAATGAGGTATTCAATGAGATATTCATCTATGCCTTTATTGCTTCCGTGGCAACGGCTAACGGGGATACGCTGGCGAGTGAAATAGGCGAGACCAGCCGCTCCAAACCGAGGATGATCACCACCTTAAAAGAGACTGAACCGGGGGTGGATGGAGGTGTGACGCCGCTGGGCGAAGCCGCCTCAATAGCCGGTGCTCTTATCATCGGGATCCTGGCCGCGGTAACGGGCATGACTGGCCCTTTTGGCATCGTGGCAGGCGCTATTGGCGGATTCCTGGGCACGAACTTCGACAGCTTTCTCGGGGCAACGCTGCAAAGAAGAGGTATTTTGAGCAACAATGGCGTAAACCTGGTGGCGACAAGCTTCGGGGCCCTGGTGGGCGCAGTTCTCTGGTATATCCTGCAAATTATTTAGGGATAAACAACAACAATCTATTATGAAGATCTTCGGGATCTTTGGCGATCCAATAGAACACAGCCTCTCGCCGGTCATGCAGAATGAGGCACTGCGGGCTTTGGGCATAGATGCCAGCTTCCACGCCTTTCGCGTTACAAAAGTTGACCTGAAAGACGCAATTCGCGGCGCTGCTGCTATGGGCTTTGGCGGACTTAATCTGACCATTCCCTTGAAGGAAAAAGCGCTGGAATTGGAATTCTTGCGAGCAGATGAGCTAGCTCTGGCTATAGGCGCGGTGAACACGATATCCTTTGATAATAGTGGCTCGGATGGCGAGAAGGATGGGATAAAGAGAGAAGTTGAAGTCGAAGATATTGCCGACTGCGATCAAGTTAGCCTGATAAGAGGTCATAACACAGACGGATGGGGCGCGCTGCTGGCCTTGCAGGATGCAGCCGTCAGCATTAATGAAAGCCGGGTGCTTCTGATAGGAGCAGGAGGCGCGGCGAGGGCAATAGCTTATACTCTGGAGAAGGAGGGAGCGGAGATCTCTATCGCGAACCGAAGCCTTCGGAGGGCTCATGAGCTGGCGACCTCTGTGGGCGGAATGGGCTTTTGCCTATGTGATCTGGAGAAACAGGTCAGCCGGGCGGACATAATAATAAACGCTACTTCTGTAGGCATGCGATCTGGAGACGCGAGGCTTTTTGATGGCCGGCTGTTGAAACGCCGCCAGGCGGTCTTCGATATCGTTTACAACCGGGATACGAAACTGCTCCAGGATGCTCGCGCCGCCGGATCAGTGGCTATCGACGGAGTGATGATGCTTGTCTATCAGGGGGCGAAGGCTCTGGAGATCTGGACAGGTGCGAAGGCTCCGGTGGATCTGATGGAAAGAGCGGTTCGAGAGGCTTTGGCTGAGCGGGCAGGCGAAACTCTGGTGAAGAACGACAAAGCCTCAAGATGAGCGAAGGCTGAATGAGGAGGAAAGTGATGACAGAGGAAACAATGACAAAATGGCGCATACTGATACTGGGTGGAACGGGCGAGACGGGTTCATGGTTCGCCCGCTATTTTAAGAGAAAAGGATTTGATGTCGCTGTCTGGGGTCCGAGCGGGAAGGTTGAGGTCGCAGAGCACATGGGTGTGCGCTATGCCCATGACATGGTGAAGGAGGTGGAAGAAAGTGACATCGTTCTGATCAGCGTACTCATAGAGAAAACGGTGGAGATGATCCAAACGGTGGCTCCCCGCATGCATCCAGGTAGCCTGATCATGGATGTGACCTCCATCAAGTCCGGTCCGGTAATGGCCATGAAGACTTATGCTCCAAAAGGAGTGGAGGTGCTGGGCACCCATCCCATGTTTGGACCAACCATGCCTTCCCTCTTCGGCCAGACAATCATCTTCACTCCCGTGGAAGGAAAGACAGGAAAGTGGCTTACCATCATTCAATCTCTATTCGAGTCCGATGGAGCGCATATCGGGATCCTGGAGGCGGAAGAGCACGACGAGATGATGGCTGTAGTGCAGGCGCTCACCCACTTCGCCTACATCGGCATCGGAGCGACTCTGAAGGTTCTGGACTTCGATGTGCAGAGGTCACGCAAGTTCATGTCTCCGGTCTACGAAATCATGATCGACTTTGTGGGCAGAATCCTGGACCAGAATCCGGAACTTTATGCCTCCATTCAGAAGAATCCGAAAGCGGCAGCAGTTCGCCAGACCTATGTGGCAGAATGCATGCGATTAAGCGAAAAAGCGGATGCAGGGGATTTGGAAGGCTTCAAGCAGATCATGCGAGATGCAGCTCTGCACTACGGAGGGACGCATGAAGCTCTGGAGAGATCGGACCGAGTGATTAATACGAGTATTAGAGAAAGAAAAGAGAAAAAAACGGATTGTTAACTAAATCCAATTGAAGAAAGGGATTAAATGAAAAGCAATATTTCTACAGGGGGCTCCATGTCGAACTGCCTAATAGAGCCAAACTCAGACAAAAATCAATCCAACCGGAAAATTAACGATAGAGAGGACCCTAGGTAATCCTCGCTACCGCCGCGACCTCGTCGCCCGGTTTCACATTCATTATGCGCACGCCCTGAGTGGACCTACCTTGCACCCGGATTTCGCTGGTCGGGATGCGTATCACCACGCCATCCTTGGTCGTAACCAGCAGCTCGTCCTCCTCGGATACGGTAGTGGTGCAGCAGACGAAGCCCTTCCTGGCATCGATATTCTTGACTCCCTTGCCGCCCCTTCTCTGCTGAGGATACTCCTCCAGCTCCGTCCTCTTGCCATATCCCTGGTTGGTGATGGTAAGGAGTGTGGAACTGGATCCCGCCTGGATCACATCCATGCTGATCAGCTCGTCACCCATGTTGAGGCTGATAGCCTTCACACCCATGGTGCCGCGATTCGAGGCGCGCACGTCAGTCTCCTTGAACCGGATGGCCTTGCCGAACTTCGTGGCCACCAGCAGCTCCTTTCCGCCATCGGTAAGCTTTGCCGAGATCAGGCTGTCGCCCTTCAGGTTTACGGCCTTGATGCCGCCCTTGCGAGGATTGCTGAACGCCTGTAAAGGCATCTTCACAATGTTTCCGCTCTTGGTTACAAGGACAATGAACCCGGCCTCGAAGCTCTTGACAGGTATCGCTCCCGTCATCTTCTCATCAGGTTCGAGCTGCAGGAGATTTACAATAGACTTCCCGCGCGTCACCCGCCCCAGAGACGGCACCTCATAGACCTTGAGCCAGTGGGCTTTGCCCTTGTCTGTGAAGAAGAGCAGATAATCCTTCGTTGATGCGGTAAAGACATCCGTAACGAATTCTTCGGTCTTGGTATCGGCGCCCATGACTCCCCGACCGCCGCGGCGCTGCATGCGGTAAGCCGTGAGGGGCTGGCGTTTGATATATCCGGAGCTGGTAATGGTCACTGCCACCTCCTCATCCTGAATGAGATCCTCCCGGCTGACCTCGCCCTCCACTTCGATGATCTGGGTGCGGCGCTCGTCCCCATAAGTGCTGATGAGCTGTGTCAGCTCTTCTTTGATGATGCTCAGAATCTCCAGGTTGCTGGAGAGGATCTGCCTCAGGCGGGCGATGAGCAACTCCAGCTCTGCCGCCTCTGAGACTATCTTCTCCTGCTCGAGACCCGTGAGGCGCTGCAGCCTCATATCCAGAATAGCCTTGGCCTGCTCCTCGGAGAGCAGGAAAGCCTGCATCAGAGCATCCTTTGCTTCCGGAGGCGACGCCGCAGCCTTGATTAACCTTATTACTTCATCGATGTTTTTCAGAGCAATAAGCAGGCCGGCCAGGATATGAGCCCTCTTTTCAGCCGTATCCAGCTCGAACCTGGTGCGCCTCTCAATAACTATGGAGCGATAGTAAATGTACTGCTCCAGGGTCTCCTTCAAAGATACGGCCTTTGGCAGACCGTCGATCAAAACCATGTTGTTGATGCCGTAGCTGGTTTGCAGCGCGGTGTGCTTATACAGTTGATTTAAGACCACGTGAACGTTGAAGCCGCTCTTGACCTCCACTACCATTCGGATGCCGTCCTTGTCCGACTCATCCCGCAGATCGGATATCCCCTCGAGACGGCCGCCCTTGACCATCTCCGCCATATCCTCAATCAGTTTGGACTTGTTCACCTGATAGGGCAGCTCTGTGAAGATGATCTTGGTGCTTCTCGTCCCTTCCTCTATATCGGACTTGGACTGCAGCAATATGCTTCCCCGACCGGTCTGATAGGCGGCCTCAATGCCGGCCCTGCCCACGATAAAAGCTCCAGTGGGAAAGTCGGGACCGGGCAGGTATTGCATCAATTCAGAAAGCGTCGCCTGCGGCTGTTCTATGAGGTAGATGATCGCTCCGGCCAGCTCATTCAGATTGTGGGGTGGGATGTTGGTCGCCATACCCACGGCAATGCCTGTAGAGCCGTTGAGGAGAAGATTAGGGAGCTTTCCCGGCAGCACCGTAGGCTCTTTCAGCGAGCCGTCGTAGTTGGGCACAAAGTCGACGGTGTTCTTCTCAATGTCCGCCAGCATCTCTTCTGCAATCTTGGAGAGACGAACTTCAGTGTAACGCATGGCCGCTGCCGGGTCTCCGTCAATGGAACCGAAGTTGCCCTGGCCATCGATCAGAGGATAGCGCATAGAGAATGTTTGAGCCATTCTGACCATGGTCTCATAGATGGCAGAATCCCCGTGGGGATGGTACTTACCCATTACGTCTCCGACCACACGAGCGGACTTCTTATAGGGTTGATCGTGAGTCATGCCCTGTTCATACATGGCGTAGAGAATGCGCCGATGAACGGGCTTCAGCCCATCCCTGACATCGGGCAAAGCTCTGCTTACGATCACACTCATGGCGTAATCGATGTAGGAGGACTTCATCTCCTCAGTGATGTTAACCAGTACTTCCGTCAAAAGCCACCTCAGACATCAAGATTCTTTACATATTTGGCATGCGTCTCGATGAATTCCCGGCGCGGTTCCACCTGATCTCCCATGAGAATGGTGAAGATGCGATCGGCTTCCACGGCATCCTCCAGCGTGACCTTCTTCATGGTCCTCTTCTCGGGGTCCATGGTTGTATCCCATAGTTGCTCGGGGTTCATCTCTCCCAGACCTTTGTACCTTTGAATGACAGGCTTGGTCAGGGACTTCACTAACTCGTTTAGCTGCTCGTCCGAGTAAGCATAATTGACCTGCTTTCCCTTTTTGACCTGATAAAGCGGTGGTTGAGCGATGAAGACGTAGCCTGCCTCGACTAAAGGCTTCATGTATCTGTAAAAGAAAGTCAAGAGAAGGGTGCGAATATGCGAGCCGTCCACATCGGCATCAGTCATTATTACTACCTTGTGATATCTGGCCTTTGTGATATCGAAGTCATCCCCAACACCTGTGCCGAAGGCGATTATCATATTTCGAATCTCGCTGTTCTTGAGGATCTTGTCCAGCCTTGCTCTCTCCACATTGAGAATCTTGCCCCGCAGCGGCAGTATGGCCTGAAAATGTCGGTTCCTGCCCTGTTTGGCCGAGCCGCCTGCAGATTCGCCCTCTACTATATATATCTCGCATTTTCCAGGATCATTGTTGGAGCAATCTGCCAGCTTGCCGGGCAGGCCTCCGGAACCCAGGGCATTCTTGCGACGGGTCAGCTCCTTGGCTTTGCGGGCCGCCTCGCGTGCTCGCAGGGCCTCAGCCGCTTTCTCCACAATGGTCGTAGCCACGAGAGGGTTTTCCTCAAAGTACTCTGCCAGGCCTTCCGAGACCATGGACTCGATGATGCCCCGAATGGCGCTATTACCCAATCTGGTTTTGGTCTGGCCCTCGAACTGAGGATCGGGAAGTTTGACGCTGATGACAGCCACCAGGCCCTCGCGTAGATCATCGCCGCCGAGCTTCACATCATTCTTGAACAGCTTGTTAGCTTTGGCGTATTCATTGACAGTCCTCGTCAGGGCGGCGCGAAAACCCATGAGGTGAGTTCCACCCTCGCGGGTATTGATGTTATTGGCATAAGAGAATATGTTCTCGCTGTAGGAGTTATTGTACTGAAGCGCAACTTCTACCTGAGTTCCATTCTTGCTGCGCGTAAAGTAGACAGGAGGTTTATGCAAGGCTTCTTTGTTTACATTGAGATACTCTACAAAAGAGACGATACCACCCTCATACTCAAAGATATTCTCTTTATCGGAGCGTTCGTCTCTTATGGTTATCTTCAGGCCGCGATTGAGGAAGGCCAGCTCCCTCAGCCTGGAAGAGAGCGTATCGAAGTTGTACTCGGTTTCCTCGAAGATTGTGCCGTCCGGCTTGAAGGTAATCGTGGTTCCGGTATGCTCCGAGGTTCCCCTTACCTCAACGTCCGAAGCCACTCTGCCCTGTTCATACCGCTGCCAGTAAACCCGCCCGTTCCTCCGAACCTGCACCTCCAGCCATTCGGAGAGGGCATTGACAACGGAGACGCCCACGCCATGCAGGCCGCCCGATACGCTATAGGATTCGTGATCGAACTTACCTCCAGCGTGCAGCACAGTCATGACGATCTCCAGGGCCGGCCGGTTGAACTGGGGATGGTTATCTACAGGGATGCCGCGGCCATCATCTTTTACGGAGACGCTTCCGTCCGGGTGGATGACCACATTGATCTCTTTGCAATAGCCTCCCAGGGCCTCGTCCACGCTGTTATCAACTACCTCGTAGACCAGGTGGTGCAGCCCCAGGGTGTCTGTGCTGCCGATATACATCGAGGGCCTGCGCCTGACTGCCTCAAGGCCTTCAAGAACTTGGATTTGGCTTGCGTCGTAGCCCGTTGCTTCGCTCAAAACTGATTAAGCCTCCTGAATAATTAGGACTGTAATGAAATAACCTGAGCAGATATAAGCTTTTCCCCCAAATATAACTTAGATTTTATGTAACGAATGAAATCCTGAAAAATTAAGGCCGAGTATCCAATACGATCGGAAAGCCAAGGTCCGGATTCGAACCGGAGTGGTAATGCTCTGCAGGCATTTGCGTAGCCGCTCCGCCACCTTGGCATTGGTAAAGGCGTCCGACAATTGTGTCGATCTGCCTTAAACCTTTATCGGTTAAAGGCATCCTTTGCGCCGAATCTTGCTGAGATGTCATCCCCTATAAAGATTGCCTTTGAGGCAAAGACAATTTCAAAGACATCTTGTTACGAGAATGCATGGCTGAATCTCGGCATCTTGGGAAAAATTGAGCGTCCTGGCCAAATGATGCAGCATTCTTCCGGGGCTCTCACGACAATACGGTCAGGGCATAGCGCGATAAAGAACAAAGGCCACGGGCAGGAGTCAACCCGCATGCCAAAAAGATACTCGGGTCCTGCAAGGGGACTTCTGTCAACATTCCAGCGTGCGTTCGCCCGGTCCATCCTAATGAGATCTGAGTTTTGGCATGGATTATGCCAACACTAATCACCTCTGGACGAGACACGCTTGTCGGGCACGGCATGATTTTGTTAAGGTCCCAGAGCAGAATACGATAGATTGCTGACAATATCCTATGGCTTTCACCTTTGCCTGGATAAGCCTAATGTGCCCTTATTGCGTGCTATTCAGGGTAGCGTAAACGGAAGTGTTAGCGGGAATTTTAGCGACTGTGTTAACGAGACCTACTTTTGCCGTTTTCTTGGGGACATTGCTGTAACCTGCATTCGGGTCAGCGTTCCTGAAATCATTGATGCTTGTAGTGTACAAACTTGATCCCAATATGCCTCCAGCTTCCTTACTGAATGCGGCATTCTGAAATATCACAGGATTTACGCCATTGAGGTCTATTGCTAGCGGGTTGCCCCAAACGTAATTGGGGTCCATTGGATTGATTATGACGGGGTTTGAAGGTTGCCCGACTGCTTCACGACTGCCGCTTATGGCTTCTGACGGCAATTGTGCAACTATGGGTGCTATCAAAGCTATCAAAATAGCTCCGATTAGTATATTAAGAATTTTTTTCATGTAACGCCTCCATGATTGCATTTCAGTTCTCTTTCATTTGGTTTTTCGACAGGGGTTGACCGAAGCCCAATCTTTAATGCGTCTCTCCGATCCGAATGCGATTTCAATTCACGGCAGATGACGATTTAAACTTGGCCAATTATAAACCTTGTGGTTATTTCCCCTGACATACTTAATTATGATTCTAATTTCTAGCAAAAGGATAGACAACTGCTAATATCTGTAACGATTGTCTAGCTTAACTTTCATGCGTTCTTCAAGACATACATTCATTTTCCTATCTCAAAAAAAAAACAAAACGGAGAACAGTAACATTAAGCTGAACTCCTTCACCCCCGATCTAAATTACTTCTCTTGAACTCTAAATTCATACTTGCCATCTCCCATCCTGAGAGTCCATATCCTCCAGCCCGTTGGGAAACACGAATTCTTATGGGCGATGCCCGAGAGATCGAACTGGACCGTGTTGCCCTTCTTGAAGGCACCTGCAGTTACGACCTTATTGAGGGTCATGGGGCCTATTTGTGTATTATTCACTATCAGGACAGCATCTCCCGTGGCAGGCTTCTTGGTCATGGTGACATATAACGTGCCATCAATTGGAACGGTAAGATCTGGAGTGACTGGTGCAGGCGGGGTTGGGGGGACGGGAGGGACGGGACCTGGAGCGGAACCGATCGATGCCGAATAGAACGCGAAACTTGAACCCATGCCGCATTGGCCCTGCTTAATTCTGAACCATCCAGACTCACCCCAGGACGTGCCCCAGGAGTTCTTGCAGATCCATATGCCCTCCTTATCGTCATAACCCACAACCAGAACAGCATGATTGCCTGCGAAGTCTCCGTACTCCTGGCTGTAAATCCCGCCATCATAATCGAAGAAGTCTGTATAGACCTCCATGCCGGCCATGATGGGTCCAGTGGTGGCTATGTAGGCTTTGGCCAGGTCTGCGCTGTAAAGAGCCTTATAAGAAGAGATTGCGGTTAATCTATTCTTGTAGTCTGCGCATGGTTTCCAGTCTCCTGTATATGGGCAGCACAACTCATCACATGTGCCGGACTCGGCAGCCAAGAGCATCCTCTCAAACTGAGCGCCGCCTGCGCAATTCCCGCCGCCCCTCGGGAAGAGATAAGCCTCGGAGAGATCTGGTTGTAGCTTGGGATTTTTCTTTGCGATCTCAAGGACGGACTCCATCAGTGCGACTGTAGCAAAAGCAACGCAGCTACCACATTGCCCCTGGTCACGAATGGGAGTCGTGTAATCTCCATTGCTTGTTTTCCGCCAATCAAATGATGCAGGATACGTTACAGCCATCATGAGCTTTGCAGTGGCCGCGAACATGCCCATATTATGCTGAATTTCTGCGGATGATATCATCAGTCCGGTTGGATATATTTTCCCCATTTATCTCATCTCCAATTTAACTTTTAAAGGTAATATTTTTGCGTCTTGCTTACATTTGGCACCCTGTCCAGGAATAGGTCGTGTACTCAAATCATTGAATTGGTATCCTAAATGCCATTAACTCCTTGATAGACCATACATGATCAGTCAGTCCTTCTGCAATCGCAGGTGTTCTTTGCATCCATTTTTTCCT